>Ga0326727_10019881_pt1 | contig 13413 bp, 15 predicted proteins | sample MB2enrmetagenome_FD_207643 | JGI IMG/M metagenome (GOLD analysis project Ga0326727, IMG submission 207643) | Lab enriched peat soil microbial communities from McLean, Ithaca, NY, United States - MB29MY | ecosystem: Environmental > Terrestrial > Soil > Wetlands > Peat | place: USA: New York... | reverse complement strand
ATGGCTTTTCGGCATGGAGGCGGAGAAGATCAGCGTCCTTGTCCATCCCGAAAGCATCATCCACGGCATCGTCCACTTCATCGACGGGGCGCTTTCGGCCTACCTCGCCTATCCAGACATGAAGATCCCTATCGCTTTTGCCTTGAACGGCGGGCAGCGGAGGGAGATACCCTTCGGCAGGGTGGACCTCGCGGACCGCGCCAGGCTGACGTTTTATAAACCCGATACGGTGCGGTTCCCCGCGCTCAGGCTCGCTTACGAGGCGCTCGCCGCGGGCGACGGCGCGCTCATCACGCTCAATGTGGCCAATGAGGTTGCGGCTTCCGCCTTTCTCGACGGAAGGATAGGCTTTACCGATATTCCTCGCCTTGTCGGGGAGGCGCTTGCCCGCCACCCGTCCGCCAGGGAGATAGAAGACCTCGATACGGTCTGGGAGATACAGGGGTGGGCGCAGGCTTTTATGAAGGCGCTCCTCCGGGAGGATTGATGCTTATTAATCTGATCTATTTCATCATTGTCCTTAGCATCCTCATTTTCGTGCACGAGTTCGGTCATTTCCTCGTCGCCCGCATCGCGGGCGTGAAAGTGCTCACCTTCTCGTTAGGCTTCGGCAAGAAGCTCCTCACCTTCAGGAAAGGGGAGACGGAATACGCAGTCTCCGCCCTGCCCCTCGGCGGATACGTGAAGATGCTGGGCGAATCGACGGACGATGTAGTGCCGGAGGAAGAGGCCTCCCGGTCGTACTCGAACAAGCCCCCCATCGTCAGGACAGTGATCGCCTTTGCCGGCCCCTTCTTCAACATCCTTTTCGCGGCGGTCGTCTTCTTCGTCATTTTCGTCACGGGCTACCCGGCCCCTTCGACGACGACGGAGGTAGGGCAGGTGATGCCGGGCGAGCCGGCTTACGCAGCCGGCATCAAGCCGGGCGACGTCATCGAGCGGATCGACGGGAGGCAGGTCCGCAACTGGATGGACCTCCAGAAGACGATCACCGGCAGCCCGGAGGTACGGCCCATGCATTTCGAGATCAAAAGGGACGGCCGCACCGTCGACGTATGGATCACCCCGAGGCTCAGGGACGAGAAAAACATCTTCCAGGAGACCGTGGGGAAGACGAAGCTCATAGGGGTTGCCCCCGCGACGGAGACCAGGAAGGAATCGCCCGCGGCCGCAGCCTCGAAGGCCGTCGGCGACACGGCAAGGCTGACGGAGCTGACGGCGATCGGCATCGTAAAGCTCATAAAAGGCAGCATCTCAACGAAAAACGTGGGCGGCCCCATATTTATCTTCCAGCAGATGGGCGAGCACGCTAAAGCCGGGAAAAGCAGCTTTCTCTCCTTCCTTGCCTTGATAAGCATCAACCTCGGGGTTATCAACCTGCTCCCCGTGCCGATCCTCGACGGCGGCCACATCGCCTTCTCGATCATCGAGATCGCGGTGAGGCGGAAGATCCCGACGAAGGCCCTCGAGGTCGCCCAGAAGATAGGCTTGAGCATCCTCGTGCTCATCATGGCGCTCGCCTTCTTCAATGATTTCATGCGGATTTTCCATGTCAGATAGGCTTATCCTGGGCCTGGACAATTCGATGGACTTCCTAAACCTCGTCCTCGGCCGCGAGGAGAGGCTGATCGAGGAGCGCCACGCACGGATGGAGCGCCATTCTTCGGAAGCGCTCCCCGCCAGGGTCTCTTCGCTCCTGGCTGACCACGGCTACGCCGCCGCCGACCTCTCGATGCTGCTGGTGACCCTCGGCCCGGGCTCCTTTACGGGCGTAAGGGTGGCACTCGCCTTCTGCAAGGGGCTGGCCGAAGGACTGGCCGTCCCCCTTTTCGGCGTGCCCACCCCCGATGTCCTTGCCCACCCCTTCGCCTTCATGGAAGGCCACTACCTCTGCCCTCTTATCGACGCGAAGAAAGGTGAGGTCTTTTTCGCCCTTTACCGCGCAACGGGCGGGGCCGCGGTACGCATGGACGGCTTTCACGCCGTGAAGCCTGAGAAGATAAGGGATGCGCTCCCCACCCCGTGCCTCTGCTTCGGGACGGGCGTGGGGCCGTGCAGGGAGGCCCTCGCCGGCATCGACGGCCTGCAAATGGCGGAGGGCCCTTCGAAGAGGGTCTGCGGGGAGGCGCTCCTGGCTACGGGGCTTGCCGCTTCCGATGCGGGCAGTCCGGCGGATGTGAAGCCGATCTACGGGCGGAGGTCTGAGGCCGAGATAAAGTTCAACATAGAAATCCCCTGAAAATATGGGGCGCATACGGAGGGCGCCGTATCATGCGGGTTTTCGACGAGGTCAACTTCTATCCCTGGCAGTCTTTTCAGGAAAATAACGCCAATTCGGTCTACATCGGGGGCGAGGTGCCTACCCTTATCGATCCGGGACACGTCCACCTGTTTGGCAACGTCACCGCGGCCATGGCCCGGGACGGCGTCGACCCGGCGCGCCTCAAGCTCATCATCTTCACCCACTCCCATCCCGATCACATCGAGGCGACCGATCTTTTCGAGGATCGCACGCTCCGGGCGATAGGCGCGACGGAATACGCCTATATGCTGGACGAGGGGAAGGAGCTTTTCCTCGCAATGGGCGCCCAGCCGCCGGCAAAGCCGTTCAGGCTGCTCCTCAGGGAAGGGCCGCTCTTCCTCGGGCAGAAAGAGTTTCTCGTGATCGAGACCCCGGGCCACTCGCCGGGCTCCATCTGCCTTTACATGAAGAAGGAAAAGGCCCTTATAGCGGGGGATACAATTTTTGCCATGGGTGTGGGCAGGACGGACCTCCCGGGGGGCGACACGGGCCTCCTTCTCGCGAGCCTCAGGAAGCTTGCGAAATTGGACATCGAGTACCTTATCCCCGGCCACGGCGACATGCTGAAGGGGCGGGAGGCCGTGCGGAGAAATTTCGACATGATCCTCTCCGGGTTCTTCTGATCCGGGGTCTCTTTTTCGGCAAACGATTTTCGGCTATTGACAACAGAGGGTGGGCGGCATAGTATGTATAGGTTCAACAGGCCGGAAGTGAATACAAAGTCTTCACGCGTCAAAGACAGCGGCACGTCTGTACAGAGAATGGCTCTTGCCCCCGTCGGGGCGATTATCGCCTATGAAGACCGCTTGCGTCGCTCAATGGAGGCTCACGACGGCTGCTGCCTCAGCATGTGGCGGAAATAAGGAGGACAATGCGCGATGATACCTGATGAATATGTTTGCGACCTGTGTGGCTACTTGTTCCTCCCCCTCAACGCGAAAAACGTCTTCTGCCCGAGCTGCGGGAGCAGCCAGGTAAGAAAGGAAATGGGCAGCAACGAACTGTCCGACGAGGATGTCTACGTAGGCATCCTCAACGGCAAGGAAAAGGCGAGCTTTCTCTTCTAGAAGGGGCGCGCGGTATTTATATATAATATCAGGCTTCAAGGTCTATTACAGCCCGTTCAAATATAGGCTGGCCTGTACTATCCCCTCACTTTCTCACAGGCAATTTATGGGGCTCAGCGCCCCCTCCACGAGCAAAGCTCGTGGAGCCACCCCCCTCAGCGCTGCGCATACGCTTGCTTTATTACTAAAGCTCAGCGCCCACCGCCATTTATATATAATATCAGGCTTGAAGGTCTATCATGGCCCGTTCAAATATAGGCTGGCCTGTACTATCCCCTTACTTTCTCACAGGCAACTTATGGGGCTCAGCGCCCCCTCCACGAGCAAAGCTCGTGGAGCCTCCCTGCTCAGACAGACAAAGATGCTTAAAAGCTCATAATAACGTCATATATCCCAACTATAGGCATAGTAAAACCCGCCTTTACCGCCGCCTTATGGATGCTCTTTATTCGATTGCGGCGGTCGCGGCGTGGAGGAGCGCCTCCAGGAATCGACGAGATGTGGATGCGATCTGAGCCTTGCTGGCCGGAAACTGTACGTCGGTACGTTGGAGGCCGCAAGGCGAAGAGCGCGCCGCAGATCGCGATTCCGCCAGAGGCGCGAGTCCAGCCGCCCAAAGCATTGGTTTAGCTTTTTGTCCTTCGCAACAGAGGCCGCGATAATCGTGACAGCCTGCTATCTCCGCAATAGCCCGCCAAGAATCTCCATCAGGCTGCCGCCGGGAAAAGGAGCAGGCACAAAGGACAATACGAATACAAGCAGCACGACCAGTGCCAGCACCCTTCTCTTCGGGTCGAGGGGCGTCGCGCCGTCGATGGGCCTGGGATGGTTTATCCCGAACCACAGGAGCAGTATCGTGAGGACGATCCACCCCGCGCTGTAGAATACCGCCAGCAGAAGGAGCACCGGGAGCAGGCCCCGGTAAACCCATTTGCTCTTATCCCCGGCCACCGCATAAATCACGTGCCCGCCGTCGAGCTGGCCTATGGGCAGAAGGTTGAGGGCCGTGATGAAAAGACCCACCCACGCGGCGTACGCAACGGGATGGAGCACCATCTCGTAGTGCGGCGGAAGGTTCCCCACTATGATCCGCTCCAGGAGCTTGAAGAGGAGCGGGTCGCCCAGCTCGATTAGATTCGGCGGCGCGCCCAGGACCTTTATCGCAGTCGATAGCTTGATGCCGATGACCGCGCACACGACCGAGAGGGTGAACCCGCACAGCGGGCCGGCTGCGCCTATATCGAAGAGCGACCGCTTGTCGTGTATGGCGCCCCGCATTTTTATGACGGCGCCGAACGTGCCGAAGGGGAAATAGGGGAAAGGGATGAAATACGGCAGCGACGAAGGCACGCCGTAACGCCTGCTCGTGAGGTAGTGCCCCATCTCGTGGGAAAGGAGGATCGTCATGATCGAAAGGCTGTAAAGGCCGCCTCCCACCCAGTATGTCGAGAGCACGGTCAGCAGAAAGAGGAGTATGTGGAGGAGCCGGCGCTTCAGTACTACACCCCCAAAAGGCCGGCTTCGAAGTGGACGCGGTCGTGCCTGGTCCCTTTCTTGACTCTGCCGTCGAATCGGGCGAGCATGTCGAAGAAAGAGATAAGGTCATCCCTGCCGTACTTGCGGCTCGCCCTCGCCAGGTTGAAGGCGTAAAAAGGCTTCTGGAACGCGAGATAGCTCCTCTTGTCAAGCGGAGGAGGGTCGAGGTCTTCCTTGAGCTTCCCGAAAGACTTAGAGAACGTGCGGAAGTCGGTCCCGCCGCCGGGGGCGCCCTGGCCGTCCCTCGCCTGCATGAGCAGCCTGACGCGGCGCGCCAGGAACCCATGCACCGAGAGCACCTCCATCCCCTGCGACAGAAGAGCCTCCAAGATGCCTACGATCTCCTTCCTGTTCCGCCGCGCCACGGCCTCGGAAAGGGCGATGAAATCTTCTTCCCGCATGTCGGTCACGACAGCCGATACGTCCTTTGCCTCGATGACCTGCCTCTCCCCCACGTAGTCGATCAGCTTTACCAGCTCGCCTGGCAGGAGCGCCTCGTCCCCTATGCGCTCCCTCAGGAGGTCGAAGGCCCGGTCGGTCATCTTCTTGCCGTCCGCCCTGAGCGTTACCAGGACGCGCTCCCTGAACCGCTTCTCTCTTTCCTGCTCAAGGTTGACCCTTTCCGCGTCTATGGACGGCGGCAGGGCCATGTCCGGCGACGTCGCATAGATAACGACACCCGCCCTGTCCTTCAATGCATCGAGGGCGGGCGCGACCTGCCCCAGCGCCCCCGCCGAAGGGTCGAGCAGGGCCAGGACGAGGTCCTCTTCGAGGAAGAGGGCCGAGGCCTTCTCGCTGACGGTCCGGACGACCTCCTGCCCGGTCGCGGCGACGACGCGGGGGTTGTCCGACCACCTGCGGGCGATAAGATGGACATCCTCTATAAAGTTGTCCTTGGACCCGACAGTGAATACTATGTGACCCATCAGAATAGAGTACTTGGAAACGGATAGGTTTTCAATATATGGCATGTGATGGGTAGGGGCCGTGATCTTTTCGCGCCATGCACCTGTCTCTCGGTGCCTTGCCGGCTCGACGGACACAAAAAGTCCAGTCTCGCCGGAAGGTACCTCGATCACGGCGCCTATCATCGAAAATCTCCCGGCCCCATCAAACCCTCGGCGCGCTGTCTCCTTAGCTCCCTCGCCCTTTACGCCTTCTCAATTCCCTCGCCGCTAACCGGGTCCCTATCTCCCTCGCCCCTTGGGGGAGAGGGCAGGGTGAGGAGTATCGGGGTCCTCATAAAGTAATGGAAATTTTTGCTCGGAGATGTTATTTTAATCTCACGGGACGTAGCTCAGCATGGTAGAGCACAGCGTTCGGGACGCTGGGGCCGCTGGTTCAAGTCCAGTCGTCCCGATTTTTATCTCCTCCTGACCCATCGATCGCGTGCTACAAGGTTGCTGCCACAAGCGCGAAGCAAGACCATAAAATGATTCAGTTCGATTGATCCTATGGGTTTACGCCGTATGTCACCATCCGTCCAAGCGGGGCGCCGTGCTGATAGAATTGGGAGGTTATCGTCAAACCGTCCTTACTGATTGTATAGGTCTCTGTACGGTTTTTTGAGCTGTTATCGCATGTAATTTCATAGTTCCGTATGGGGAGGTAGTTGCATTGCTCCCTCGTCCCCTCGGACCTGTACTGTCCGTCACTGCTGACCTGCCCGTTGATCAGAACGCCGTTACGCACGTCCAGCACCCATGTTTCACCAAAGTCACTGTTGCAGTCAATGCACGTATACCTCTTTCCCTCGATCTTTGCGAGCGGGTCTCTAAGAAACTGAGCATGAAGAACGGGCTGGAGCGCCCATCCGATCAAAACAGCAAAGAAAACCGACAAGCACACCTTTTTCATGGTCTTCTCCTCTTGAACGGGCCTATGGTACGCCGATTCCATCCTATCAAGAAGCGCGCCCGTTAAACAATATATTTTTTTCCCTCGTAATCCATCGATTTAGCGCCGGAAGACTACATTCCTGACGGAAACGCCAAATATAGTCGTTTTTGTCTTGACTCCCTGTTATCTCTCATTTTACACTGGCGACAAATCCGAAGACGAACAAAGTAAGGGAAGCGCAGCCGGCCTCGACCCGGGCGCAGGCGGAACGCTCGTCTACGGCTTCCAGGCGGACATGCCCGGCCGGAAGGGACGGCCCGCGCCCGCCCTTCCGCGCATCCCGTGAAAGGCCCGGACCGGCCCATCCACTGCCGCGGACCCCTTTTGCATTATATTTCATTATGGACGGCCGGCGGGCATAACCGATAAGCAGCAGGTGAGCACATGAAAATCATCAACACGCGCATCAGGCTTGAGACGAAAGGGAGCGGCGACCTGGTCGATATTACCGGCAGGGTGGCGGGGGCGCTTGAGGCGTCCGCCTTGCAGACGGGGAGCGTCCTCATTTTCGTGGTCGGCTCGACGGCAGGCATCACGACCTTCGAGTACGAGCCGGGACTTATCGCGGACATGAAGGATTTTTATCAACAGATCGCGCCGTCAGGCAGGCACTACTGCCACGACGACACGTGGGGCGACGCGAACGGCTTCAGCCACATACGGGCGTCCTTCACGGGGCCGTCTCTCACCGTCCCGTTCGAGGCCGGGAGGCTCCTTCTCGGCACGTGGCAGCAGATCGTCCTCGCGGAGTTCGACAACCGCCCCCGCAGGCGTGATGTAGTCGTCCAGATCACCGGCGAATAGAGGAGAAGACGACACCCGCGAAGCTGACGGACGATGCCCCGTCCGTCCACTGGTCGTACCCGACTACCTCTCCCCTGCATGAATCGAGCATGGAGAGCAAGAAATAGATAGGCGCTAGCCCGCATATCCTTCTCCTGTCGCCCTCCTGCCGGACCATCTCGAAGAAGCCAGGCCCGTCCGCCGCAGCCACGGGCTTAAGCAGCTTCTCGTCTTTGCGCCTCGACGCGTCGAGGGTCGCCCGGTCCAGCGGCGGGGGGTCGCCGAACTGGGCGCCTATGTGCGCAAGGTCGGCGCCTGCTACAAAGACGCACGGTCCGTCGTGGGCCTTCAATATCTCCTTGAGCCGGCCGGCAAGGTCTGCCGCCTCGCCTCCGGCCGGGTCCATTCCGTCCTCCATGAACGCGTGGAGGGAGCCCGTAAGGATGGAGAGGACCTCGAACCTCTCGCCGCCGAGGAGGTACTGGATCACGGGCAGTTGAAGCTCGATGGAATGCTCGTTCCTGTGGGGCCACTCATCGATGTATGCGCCGAGGAGGGCGTCTTCCCTTATGAGCCTGCCCACCGTGCCGGGCCCCGGGACGATCCCCAGCGGGGTGGCCACGTCGCGCAGCGCGATGTGCCACAGCTTTGGCGCGGCCTTGTGGCACGTGCCGAAGATGACGAAAAGCGTCTTTCCTTCCTTCGGCAGAGCCCCGTAAGCAAGCCTGTAGACCTCCATGCCGCGCGCATAATCGATGTGTGGCGCGATGATGGCCCTGACGCCGTCGGCCTGCGCGCCGTCTTTCACCTGCCGCCCGCCTTCCGCCCGGCTCGTCAGATTTTTCATGAAGGCGCGAAGGCCCGCCTCGTCGCCCGGATACCCGCTGCCCGCCAGACAGGCCGACCGGCACGGCGCCGCCTCATACTCTGCCTTGAGGGTCCGCACCCTGTCCCGGTATCTGTCGTTCTCAAGGAGAAAGTGGGCGTCCAGGGCCTCCACCATCGAGGCGATGCGGTCCGACATGATAAGCTCGCCCGAGGCGCGCATGTACGCTGCCTGCATGTCCCTCGGCGACATCGTCCCGTCCATGAGCGAAACGAGAAAGAGCGCCTCCCTTGAGACGAGAAGGGATTTGTCGGTGATCCCCTCCGGGTCGCGGACGAGGAACATCTCCATCCCGTTGTGCCTTGCAGGAACGATGTCGAGCCACCTTACGCGTATGCGGTCGCTCTCTTCCATCTTTTAATTTTAACACGGCGGGGGGCCGCGCACAAATCCCGGTCTCCCGATACGCGAAAAGGGCCAGGCCCCCTCATGAGTCCTCACGACTATTGTTTTTAACCCGCGAAACATTCTATAATGGAGGCAGGGGGGCGGCCCGTGATGGAAGGACACATCTACAAGCTTTTCGACGAAGAGCTGAGGGAGCTGAAGGCGAAAATCCTTTTCGAGGGGTCCCTTGTCGAGAAGGCCGTGCGCAATGCCATCGATGCCTTGCAGAACAGGGACTCGGACGTGGCGAGACGCGTCATAGGGGACGACGACGACATCAACAGAAACGAGGTCGAGATAGAGGGGTTCTGCCTCAAGCTCCTCGCCCTCAGGCAGCCCGCGGCCAAAGACCTCCGTTTTATCACGACGGCCATAAAGATCAACTACGACCTGGAGCGCATGGCGGACATGGCCGTCAACTTGTGTGAGCGGGTGCTGGAGCTGAACATGGAGCCCCAGTTGAAGCCCTATATCGATATCCCGCAGATGGCAGAGATCGCCCAGGCGATGGTGAAAGAGTCCCTGGAGGCCTTCGTTAAGGAAGACGTTCAACTCGCGTGGAAGGTTATGAATGAGGACGAAAGGGTGGACCATCTGACCGAGCAGGTTTTCCGCGAGCTGCTCACCTATATGTCCGAGGATTTGAAGACCATATCACGCGCCACGAGGCTCCTCTTCATATCGAAGTACCTTGAGAGGCTGGCCGACCACGCGGTCAACATCGCCGAATTGGTCATATTCCTCGTGGATGGAAAGATAATAAGGCACACCAAGTACCCCGTCAGCTCGGTATGAGAATTGCGATCCGCAGCCTGCTTCTTCTCTTGCTCGCGCCCTGCCTGCTCGCCTGTAACAACCAGGCGCAGGGCGCCCTAAAGGCGCGCAGGACGACCGTCACTGTCGCCGGCTCCACCTCCGTGATGCCCTTCAGCGAAAAGCTGGCCGAGCACTTCAGGATCGAGCAGCCCCGCATCACGGTGAACGTACAGGGCGGCGGCTCGTCGGCGGGCATCCAGGCCTGCGTCAACGGGACGGTCGATATAGGCATGTCTTCCAGGGAGCTGAAAGGCGACGAGCTCGCCCTCGGCCGGACGGTCATATGCCATGACGGCATAGCCCTCGTCGTCAACCCGGCCAACCCGATAAAAAACCTGACCCTCGAAGAGATAAGGGCCGTCTATAGCGGCAGGCTCAAGAACTGGAAGGCGCTGGGCTGGATCGACAGGAACATCGACGCCGTGACCAGGGAGGAAGGGTCAGGCACGCGCGGCGCCTTCGAAGAGCTCGTGATGGGCAAGACGGGGATCGACGACAGCACCATGGTGCAGGATTCGAACGGCTCCGTCAAGGAGGTCGTCGCCACCGACCCTTACGCTATCGGCTATATCTCGCTGGGGGTCGTCGATAGCAAGGTGAAGGCCGTACCCGTCGAAAACGTCGAGCCTACGGCGGCGAATATAAAGGCAGGGAAATACCGCATCGTCAGGCCTTTCCTCTACCTGACGAATGGGGAGCCGAGCGAGGCTGCGCGCCTTTTTATGGCCTACGTGCTCTCGAAGGACGGCCAGCAGATATTGAAAAAGGAAGGTCTCATCCCCGTTCATGAATAGAAAAACCATCGGCAAGGAAAACCTCATCAGGATAGTGCTGATCCTGTTTGCCCTCTCGTCTTTGCTTTTCCTTTTCACCATCTTCATCTTCATCCTGACCGAGGGGCTGCCCCTTTTCTACAAGGCAGGGGTGAGGAACATCGTGCTCGGCATCAAGTGGGCGCCCACCAGGGGGTCGTTCGGCATATTCCCCATGATTATCTCTTCATTTATGGTGACCTTCGGCGCGCTAATCGTAGGCGCCCCCCTCGCCCTTGCGTGCGCCGTCTACCTCTCGGAATACGCCGGGAAGAAGACGAAGATCGTGCTGAAGCCTTCCTTAGAGCTTCTGGCGGGCATACCTTCCGTCGTGTACGGCTTCCTCGGCGTAGTCTACATCGTGCCGCTTATCCGCGAATACCTCGGAGGGTCGGGCTTCTCGATCCTCTCCACGTCGATCGTTCTGGGGGTAATGATCCTGCCGACGATCACGAGCATCTCCTTCGACTCCCTCATGAGCGTGCCCGCTCCCTTCCGTGAAGGCTCCTTCGCCATGGGCGCGACGAAATGGCAGACCGTTTACAGGATCGTGCTCCCGGCGGCGCGCTCCGGCATCCTCGCAAGCTTCATACTCGGCATGGGAAGGGCAGTCGGGGAGACGATGGCTGTTATCATGGTCGCGGGCAACGCCCTCAAGATACCGGCGAGCCTCACCGACCCCCTGCGCACCCTGACGAGCAATATTGCCCTTGAGCTGGCTTACGCCACGGGAGACCACAGACGGTCCCTCTTCTCCACGGGTGTCGTCCTCCTCGTCATCATCATGAGCCTCAACCTGCTCGCCAACTTCTGGGTGAAGAGGAGGGTCGCAAAGTGAGGGTGCCGCCCCGTGTCACGGACAAGGCGATGCGGATCGCCTTCAGCGCACAGGCCCTTTTTACGGTGGGCATCCTCATTGCGATAGTCCTCGTTATCTTTATCAAAGGCTTTCCCTACGTTACGACGGAGTTCATCTTCTCCTACCCTGAAGACATGGGCAGGCTCGGGGGCATCTTCCCCTCCATCATCGGGACGCTCTTCCTCGGGCTCCTCTCGATAGCTTTCGCCACGCCCCTAGGCATCGGCACGGCTATCTACCTTACCGAATATACGAGGGAATCGACCCTGACCCGCGTCATCCGCTTCGGCGTTGAATCCCTTGCAGGCATACCGTCGATCATTTACGGCCTCTTCGGTTTCATATTCTTCGTCATCAAGCTGAGGATGGGCTGGTCGCTCCTCTCAGGCACCCTCACCATTGCGATAATGGTGCTGCCGACGATCATCAGGACGAGCGAGGAGGCGATAAAGGCAGTGCCGAAGAACCTGCGCACCGTCAGCTTCTCCCTCGGCGCGACGAAGTGGGAGACGGTGACGCGGGTCATCCTGCCCTCCGCCGCCCCCGGCATCCTCACCGGCATCATGTTGAGCATAGGCAGGGCGGTGAGCGAGACGGCGGCCGTCATCTTCACGATGGGCAGCTCCCTGAGATTGCCTGCAAGCATCATGGACTCGGGCAGGACGATGGCCGTCCATTTCTACATCCTCGCCAGAGAGGGCATCTCCATGCAAAAAGCCTACGCGACGGCCCTCGTCCTCGTCTTCTCTATCCTTATCATCAACATCCTGGCGTACTGGATCATGCACAGGATGATTGCAAGGTACTCCTGATGCAGCCCGATACGAAGATACGCGTCAGGAACCTGAGCATCCGGTTCGACAAAAAAGAGGTGCTGAAAGCCGTAAACCTCGACGTATACGAGAAGTGCGTCCTCGGCCTGATGGGGCCGTCGGCGAGCGGCAAATCTTCATTCATCTCAATCATTAACGGCATGATAAACTACGAGGAGAACGGCAGCTTCGAGGGGGAGGTCTATATAGAGGGCTTCGGGCCGCTCTCCAACAAGACCGACGACGTTGCCTTGAGGAAGAAGGTGGGCACCGTCTTCGCCACGCCCATCCCCCTGCCCCGCTCCATCTTCGAGAACGTGGCCTTCGGGTCGCGCCTCAAAGGGGTCAGGAAGCGCTCCGAGCTGCACGCCATTGTGGAGGAAAGCCTGAAGAAGGCATTTTTGTGGGACGAGGTGAAGAACAGGCTCTCCGAATCGGCCCTGAAGCTCTCGGGAGGGCAGCAGCAGAGGCTCTGCCTGGCGCGCACCCTCGCCTTGCAGCCTGAGATCATCCTCCTCGACGAGCCGTGCTCGGGCCTCGACCCCATTTCCACCGCCAAGATCGAAGAGGCCTTATCGGAGCTGAAAACGGACCACACGATCATCCTCGTCTCGAACAACACGAAGCAGATCGCAAGGGCCTCCGACTTCGTCGCCTTCTTCTATATGGGGGAGCTCGTCGAGTTCGGCCCGGCCGTTGGCGTCTTCACGAACCCGGAGCAGAAGCTGACCGAGGATTACGTCCTGGGGAAATTCGGATGAGAGACGGTGTCACGACGGATCTGCAAACTGCGCTGCGCACGAAGGGCCTCAACCTCTATTACGGCGCCTTCCAGGCGCTGAAAAATGTCGATTTTCAGGTGTACAGGAACTCGATCACCTCCCTCATCGGCCCTTCGGGATGCGGCAAATCGACGCTCCTGCGCTGCTTCAACAGGATGAACGACCTCGTAGAAGGCGTCACGATAGAGGGCGAGATCACGATCGACGACGCCCCCATCGAGGAGATGGACATCATCGACCTGCGGCGCAGGGTCGGCATGGTCTTTCAGAGACCCAACCCTTTCCCTTTCTCCGTATACGAGAACATGGTCTACGGCCTTGCCGTACACGGGATGAAGAAGAGACGGCGGCACGAGGTCGTTGAGCGCTGCCTGGCCGCTGTGGGTCTCTGGGACGACCTGAAAGACAGGCTGAAGCAGCCGGCGCTCCTTCTTTCGGACGAGACGAAGCAGAGGCTTTGCATTGCGCGGCT
>Ga0326727_10019880_pt1 | contig 13413 bp, 8 predicted proteins | sample MB2enrmetagenome_FD_207643 | JGI IMG/M metagenome (GOLD analysis project Ga0326727, IMG submission 207643) | Lab enriched peat soil microbial communities from McLean, Ithaca, NY, United States - MB29MY | ecosystem: Environmental > Terrestrial > Soil > Wetlands > Peat | place: USA: New York... | reverse complement strand
ACTCCGCCACCACCGGATTCCGCAGCTCGCCAATCCCCTCGATCGCAACCACCATCTCGTCCCCCGCCTTCAGCCATCGCTGCGGAGTCCGCCCCATCCCCACTCCCGCCGGAGTTCCTGTGCTGATCACATCGCCAACTTGCAGCGGCACAATGCTGGAGAGATGTTCAATCAGCGCGGGAATCTTGTAGACCATCTGGCTGGTGTTCGCGTCCTGCAATCGTTCTCCGCCAATCGTCATCGAGATTCCCAGCCGGTGCGGGTCGGCGATCTCGTCCCTGCTCACCACCCACGGCCCCATCGGTGCGAACGTCGGGAAGCTCTTGCCTAGCGTCCACTGCGAAGTCGCCCGTTGCACATCGCGCGCGCTCACATCGTTCATCATTGTGTAGCCGAAGACGTGCTCCTCCCACTCACTCGCCGCAATCCTGTGCCCTGCCTTGCCGATCACCACCGCAAGCTCTGCCTCGTAGTCCACCATCGAGCTGTTCGGCGGCAACACCACCTCCGCACCCGGCCCCACCACGGCCGACGACAGCACAATAAACACTGTCGGCACATCGCGCATCTTGGTTCCCGACTCGGCCGCGTGCTCCACGTAGTTCACCCCAATGCCAAAGATGCGCGGCGGATTTGGCACAGGGGCCAGCAGCCGCACTTCATCCAGTGCAATCCTGGCTCTCGATCGCGCCACGGCTCCCGCCGCCTCCAGCTGCACGTTGCTCGACGCGCCCATAAACTCAATCGCGTCGTTGAACCCCTCCGCGCCCAGATCGACGATCCCTTGCTCCACCACCAGCCCGGGACGCGGCGCTTTGTCCCCCTCAACAAACGTCACCAGCCTCATCCCGCACTGCCTCCCGCCGCCCCAGCTTCGTTAGCTCGCCAGCTTCTCGTAGAGCACTCGGCCCGTCTTCTCCCGCCGCATCTCTTCGCGCAGACGCTCCAGACCGTTGTCCTTCGCCAGTCGCTCGCGCAGTGTCTCATACGGCTCGCGCGACTGCATCGACAGCAGCATCACCTCATGGTTTAGCTCCTCGTCGCTCACCGCGACACCCTCGATCAGCGCAATCCGGTCCACAATCAGTGAGGCCCTCACCTCGCGCTCAGCCTGCTCCCGCTGTGCCGCTCGCAGGCGAACGAAGTCCAGCTTGCGCATATCTTCCGCCTTCATCCCCTGCTGCGCCAGTGTGCGCAGTCCGCGCTCCAGTCGCGCGTCCACCCGCTGCTGTACAAGCGTTTCAGGCACCGGAAAGTTAGTACGCCCGATCACCTCATCCAGCATCTTGTTCCTCGCGCCCGCCTCCAGCGCCTCGCGCTTGCGCGTGCCCACACGCTCCCGCAGCAGCTTCTCGAACTCCTCCCAGCTCTCGCTGTTGCCAAGCTGCTTGGCCAGCTCCGCGTCGCGCTCCGGATAGGTCTTCTTCTTGATCGCCTTCACCGTCACGTCGTAACTCACTGTCTGCCCTGCCAGCTTTTTCTCGCCGAAATTCGCCGGATACTCCACCTCGAACTTCAGCTCCTGTCCAACCTTCGACCCGCGCAGTGCCTCGTTGAACGCATCTAGCGTGTTTTTGCCGCCAATCTCGATCAACACGTCGTCCCCGCTGATCGGCTCCTCCACGGGAGAGGTCGCGGTCACGCCTTCCTCCGTCACCGTCTGCGCCAGCGGCTTTATCTCGCCGCGAAACTGGATCTCCGCCCAGTCGCCCTCCGCCAGCGCGCGCTCTTCTTCCACCGTCTCCACCGTCGCCTGGCTATCCAACACATAGCCAAGCTCTGCCTCGAACTCCTCCTCCGTCAGCTCGGTCTGCGGCTTCTCCACCCGCACCGTCTCATATCCCGCCACGTCGAACTCCGGAAGCACCTCGAACGCCGCCTTGAAGCGCAGCGGCTGGCCATCCGTCAATTGCAGGTCCAGCAACTGCGGCTCCGACACCGGATGCAGCTTCTGCTCCGCAATCGCCTGCCGGAAGCGCTCTGACACCAGCGTCTGAAGCACCTCCTCGCGCAGCTCCCTGGCAAACTTCGTCCGCACCAGCGACTCCGGGACCTTGCCTGCGCGAAAGCCCGGTAGGCGCGCCAGCTTCTGGTAACGCTTGATCACCTTCCTGAAGGCCTTGGCAACCTCCTCCGCCGGCGCCTCCACCGCAACCTCCCGCGTCAACAGAGGATTCAGCGTCGGCCCTTGCTCCTCGCTGTGCTCGTGTTCGTGCTCATGGCCTTCGACAACTCCAGCCGCCAACTGTTCGTCTCCGGTCGTATCCGTTGCCGTCTTCTCCGTTGCAGTCTCGTTGCTTCCCATGCTCTCTATCGAATTCAAGTCAGTCCCTTCCATTCGGGCGGTTGATCCACGCCCCTTAACGCGCGCTCGCAGGCGACCCTCTTCCACTCTACGGGTCTTGTTTGCGAAGGGTCAAACCACCGGGCCATCGCCGCGCTCGCGCATTCCGCTATTCCAGTATCGGGTTGCCCGCCAGCGAGTACAGCTCCAATCGCACCTTCCACTGCGTCGTCTGGCCCGGCTGCAGCACCACCATACCGGTGTCCGCGTCCTTCCCCCACTCCCGCCCCAACGGATCGTCCAGGTTGAACTGGGGCCCAATCGACACATAGTTCGCATCCGCCGGAGCATCCACCCGAAACGCCTTGATCGTCGGGCTCATCGCTGTCATTCGCAATCCGTAATCGTTCGTTGGATCGCTCAACTCTGCAATCGCTGAGTTGTCCAGAAGCTCCCGGTGCAACGCTGTGAAGTTGTCCTCCAGGTCCATCTTGCCCAGCGCCACTCCGCCGCGCATCGTAAAGTCGTACGCCGTGCCGGCAACCGGCAGCAGAACTCCCGTCGGCATCCCGCTCGCTCGGTCGCGCACCTCCTCCCGCTTTTCGGCAGGAAGATGTAATCGCAACTGTTCCCGGTTTTCATCGAAGATGGCAAACCGAGGGTGCCATCCGATGCTCACCGGCTCGGCCACATCGCCCATGTTGCGCGCCATCACCGTGATTTCAATCCACTGGCTGCCCAGCAGAACAGTCACGGTCACGTCCGTCTTGGAAGGCCAGTGCGCTCCAAAGTCCTTCGCATGGAAGACCGCCTGCGCCTGTCCGCCATCCGGCAACGCAGTTTGCTCCGCGGAGTCCGCACCCTCGGCCAGCATCAACCCACCTTCCGCCACCCCATCCGCTTCCGTACCGCCCGGCAGAGTCATCGTATGCCCCCGCCACTCCGTGCTCACGCGTCCATCCTCCTGCGACGCCACTCCCCATAACGGGCCCGCCCATGGGACCTCGAAGGCTCCGCCCATCGCCAGGCTTTGTAGCCCGCCCGCATCCTCACCCCTGCCGTTCATCGCGGCCGCAGCGCTCTCAATCGACGGCGATGCCAGCAGGTTCACCTCGCCCTTGCCCGGAATGTAGGCCCCGATCTGCAGCACATTCATCCCCCGGCCGGGCAGCAGCGTCGCCGAAAGGAACTCCGGCAGAGATCCCCCGGTCAACCGGATGCGTGTCAACACAATCGCCTCCTGCCCGCCCAGCCGTGGCGCAGGAGCATCCACATGGTCGGTCGCGATCTTCGCCTTCAGCCTGACTATCTTGCCCCGTCCCCGTTCGCGATAGGCCAGGCTCAATCCACCAACCAGCATAACCAGAATCAGGGCCGTCAACATCCCCGAGCGCATCACCCCTCTGCGCCACACCCTGAGGAATAGCGATGCGAGCCAGCGCCGCGCCATCTCCAGATAGATCCTGCTCATCCGTGGGTCTTCCAAGTTGCTCGCCCCGTCCTTCTTGCTTTGGATGGCTTCTTTCCACCCTGCTACCACTTCAGTCTATCCCCCTTTGTCTGCTCATTCCCACCGGGAAATATCGCTCCGCTGCACGGCTCCGCCTGCTCCCCGGCACAACCAATCCGCTCCCCAGCGAATCTCACCCTCAGACGGGATGGTTCATCCCGCCAAGGAGACAGTATGAGTGCTAAAGGTATCTGGATCGCGTTTAGCCTCGGCGTAGCCGCGGGTGCGGCTGTCGCGCTTCTCTACGCCCCGCAACCCGGCGTCAGGACACGCCGCCAGTTGCGCCGCAACTTCGACGACGGCGTGGACTATCTCGAGGACGCCGCCTCCCACCTTAAAGAACAGGCCGAAGCCCTCAGCAACGAGGCCCGCAAGGCCTTCAAGCGCTCCAAGGGCCAGGTCGCCGATGTCGTCGAGATGGCCTCCGAAGCTGTCTCCGGAGCGGTCAATGGCGTCCAGTCCATGCTGTAGCCCGCTCTACTCCGGCGGGCCCACCGTCACCACAAAGTATGCCAACTCCGAATCTCCGGCGTTGGCAATCCAGTGCTCGTCGCCCGCGCAGCACAACCCCACGTCGCCCGCCTCCATCCTGTGCTCCACTCCATTCAGGTAGAGTGTCGCCGTTCCGCGCTGCATCAGCCATATCTCGCTGTGCTTGTGCGTCCCCACCGCCTCGTGCGGGGCGCCCGCCTGCTGCACCGACTCATGCATCTCCAGGCGGATGTTGCCCGCCTTCAGCATCCCGGTCAGGTACGAGTGCGACTCGTGCCCGCCCTGCATCCCCCGTCCCGCAATCGGCTTGTAAACGCCCGAGGTCAGCTCCTTCATCACGCCCGCCGGACGGGCCGCAGTTGCTGCCTGAGCGCCCGCCGCAGCCGTTCCAACTCCTGCACCCGCACTCTGCTCTGCTCCTGCCGCCGCGGTCCCCGCAGCCTGCCCCTCGGCCTTACCCGCAAACGTTCCCGCCATCGCCAGCAGCCCCGGCAGCATCCCTGCAAAATCCCGCCTGTTCATAGAATCTTTTCTCCTGCAAACCATGATCGTCTCTCCCGCTGCAGCCCGTGTTCACAGCTCACAGCTCATAGCCCATAGCTCATAGCTCATAGCTGAAATACAAAATACTCCAGGCAGGCTCCCAGCGCCACACTCGGTCCTTCCTTGCACGCCCGGTCCTCCCCCCAGTTGCCGTCCCTACCACGGCACCTGCACACTTTGAACTTCCACAGCTCTGTCGTCGGCGTTAGACTAGGCCCATGGGAAACAAAGACAAAGGCAGAAAAGAAAAGAAGAAGAAGCCTAAACCCAAAGCTCCTCCTGCTCCCAGGCACGAGGAGTTCAGCCAGCTCGCCACCCGCATGGTCAAGGAAGCCACCGAGAAGAGCTAGCTGCTGCCTACGGCCTCGCCATCGGCAACCTCATCCGGCTGCCGCGCTCTTTCTGTCCTTACCGTCGCCGGGTTGCTCTCTCGTCTGCAATCCTCTATCCTTAAACAGTTGCAGCCGAAGTGACTCCGCGCGGCAATGTGCGCCTGTAGCTCAGTTGGATAGAGTATTTGGCTACGAACCAAAGGGTCGGGAGTTCGAATCTCTCCAGGCGCACCATCTTCCCTTCAATATCAGGCATTGCACCTGCAAAGGTGAGCCATGTATCAGTCCAGCCACCCGTCAATGAATACACGCATGTCGATATTCATGCGAACCGCCGCCATATCGCTTCTATTAGTGCCGATCAGCCTTAACGCCAAATCGCAAGGCGTCTCTGGCTCCAATGCGCAAAACACGACCCCACCGCAATCAGTGGCCACTCGCTTAGACGAGATATGGAGAAATGCCCCAAATCAATGGCAGCGCACGCCTATTGACTCTACAAAGCAAGTCGATACGGTCAGCCCAGATGTGCGTGCTCTGCGTAACTCCTATTGGATGCAACCTCCGCAGAATAGAGCTATTCGCATGTCGTCCCAGGTTACCCTTGGAGCAGTATTTGATTCCCGCAGGCCAGAAGTTGGACCAGCCAGAGGGGGATCACCCTCTGTTTGGGTAGTAGCGACATTTGAGGGCTTTCACGTTTACACGATTGAACCCGGTCAGCCTTTTCTTTACACCGAAGCTAACATGCGGGTTTCCACAGTCATCAAGGAACCAAAAGGTGCCAACTTCTCGTCCGGGTTGTTGCTCGATGTTAATTACTTAGGCGGAAGTTTGAAAACAGCGACGGGAGATATTATGTCTTCTCGTTTGACACCACAGCAATATGCGCCCCGGCTTGGCCACACATACATTTTGCAATTAGTGTACATCGACCAATATGACACTCTTATGCCATACAAGCGATGGGATGTTACGTCCGGAACTGTACAGCCCGATGATGCGCTTGAGGTTTATAGAGCATCCCATGGAAAGTCCGTCTTGAAGGGGAAATTCGTTAGCGAAGCTATTAACTACATACGGTCAGTGCTGCCGGACGAGGCGAAAGAAAGGTAGATGCCCCCCTTACGGCACCAGCATAATCGGCGCCTGCCAGAAGGCTCCCTTCTGTCCGGTTGGGTCGAGTACCGTCACCTGGCAGTCGTATTTGCCCAGTGGAAGCTGGCTCAGATCGACCGTGAAGTTAAGCGGAGCGATCTGCAGCCGCGAATTCGGACTCGGCGACACCTCCTCAGGCTGCGTCTCGTACACCTTGGTCTGTCCCTGGTAGAAGCTCACAAACGCGATCAGCGGCTTCACCGTAGGAGGAGCAGGCGTCTGCCCCGCGGCTGGCGCGGCTGTCGTCCCCTCGTACGCCTGCAGGAACACATACAGGCTGCGCGCTTTGCTGAACACCCGCGTCACGCTGGGGATCAGCTTCTCGCCGTTCTGGATCAGCGGGTCCGCTGCCGCCTCCTTGGCCTGCTCTTTTCCTTTGGTCGCGTTGTAGATGGCCTCGGTCATCGGTGTGCGCTGGCCAGACAGCACCACGCTGCTGATCGGTACCCGCTTCGTCTCCTTGTTCAGGTTGGGAACGATGAACGTGGTCTGGAACGTGCCGATGTGTCCCGTCGCGTCGTCGCGCGCCAACACCTTGATGGTGTACTTGCCCGGCAATAAGGTGTACCCGGTAGAGTACTCGATCGGGCGCTTGGCCAACTGCTCAGCCGTCTGGTCGCTCAGCTTCGGGTTCACATAGTCGCGGATGTTGGTCACTGTGGTCCCGCCGTAGTCGTCTTTGATCTCGCCCACAAAGTCGATCAGCGCCTGTTGCGCGCCGCGCCTCTTGGCCAGCACCAGCTCGCTGCCGGGGACCTTCAGCATGATGGGTACGAAGTACTCCGCCTTGTTCAACTGAAAATAATTGATCTCAATCCCAATCGTCAGTTCCACGAAGGGATCGCCCTGCATCAGCGCATCCTCAAGCTGGCGCTCTTTGTCCGCGGTATTGTATTTGCCCCACTCCTTCTCCCCGTAGTACCCCTGGCGAAAGTCCAGGTTTGCCGCCATCTCCGAATTCAGCGTCACCTTCACCTTGCGGAATTTCCCGTCCACCGCCGTATTCTTCGTGTAGTAGCCAAGGATGTAGTAGTCCGATTCCGCGTGCTGCGCATTCACGATCCCCCGGTCCAGGTCGTTGTTGTCCAGCAGCGCCTTGCCTCCAGTATCCAAAGCCAGCGCATACAGCGTGTCCTGCGACCGCGCAAAACGGCTCGTCAACGCCGTCGCCGAGCCCCCGGTATACATCGCAGAACCGCCGGGAGAGCCCTGGGTCGCATCGCCCATCGGCCCCTGCGCCACCAATCCCCGTGCATCGATCGTCCATAACGACACGCCCGCGCGGATGGCCGCCTGCTCGGTCGCCACCATCTGTGCCTGGTTGTCCAGCCCATTCAGGTTCAGCCCGCTGGCAAAGTAGATCAGCTCCTTCTTCTCATTCAACCGGCCCAGCGCCTCCGTGGCCGTCTGCAACGCGGCCAGTTGCCGGTCCGTGGTAAAGATGTTGAACTCGCTGTCGTCCTGTCCGAAGGCCGCGCCCGTGTCGGCGCTGCTCGCATCGTCCGACGCTTCGGCCCCTTCCTGTCCTTCGCCCACCACCATCGTCTCCAGGATGCTCAGCAACCGGTTGCGGTCGGCGCTGAAGTCCTGGAGCACATCCACCGAGCTTCCCGCGTAGCGCAGGATAGAGACCAGGTCCGCCTCGGTCATCTGCGTCCGTATGAACTTCTGCGCTGCCTCCAACGCGCGCATCTGGTCCACCGGAGGCATCGTCGTCATATCGAAGTACAGCGCCATCAGGCGGTGGTCCTTATATTTGATCTCCCCAGCCGCCTCACCCGCGATCTGGGTAGTCGCCAGACGGTTGTAGATCTTGATATTTTCTTGGTCCGCCGGTGTCGCAGGCAGCGGCGCGGCATTCTCCGTCAATACCTGGTGATCGAAGACGCTGATCGTCTGCGGCACGCCGTCTTCGGTGACCGTGAAGTCCTTGGCCGTCAACCCGCCGATAGGATCGCCCTTCTTGTCCTTCACCCCCACGTTCTCGATGATCAGGCGCGTGGTCACCTTGATGGTGGTTGCCTGGTCCGCCGAGCCCACCGGCTTGTTTTGCCCCGTCAACTGCGCTCCCGCAGACAGGCTTGCAACGCTCGCGGCCACAGCAATCACGCCAACCGCCAGAGTAGATCGCAATCGCATCGAAAAAGTCATTCGCATTCTTCAGAACCTCAGGCGCATCGTAACCGACATGCTTCGCATTGCATTGGGCCCGACGGCAGCGCCAAACTGCGTGCTGTTAGGAATGTACTGTGTGTTCCATCCGGAAAAAGTAACGTGGTTCAGTACATTCGTCGCATCCAGCCGGGTCTCCAGGTTGTATTTTGCATGCAACCGGAAGGTGCGGTCCATCGAGGCATTCAGGCTGAACTGGTTCGGCCCGGTGATCGAGTCTCTCCGTGCATTGCCCCATTGCCCGGATGGCACAGAGTAGGCATTCAGGTTCAAATGGTGGCCCGCTGCCAACCCCGAATAAGGCGACACGCCGGTAAGATTGGGCCGGATGGCCCCGGTCACTCCCGTTCCGGATATCGACGCGCCCCCGTAGATCGGGGTCTCCGGCGTTCCGCTGGCAAGGCTAATCGTGGTCTGCACGGTCCATTCTTTGTAGGCCAATCCCTTCCATCCGCTCATTAGCGTCTTGCCGCCAAGCCCCATGCCCGTCGTGTACTGTGCGTTCGCGCTCAGCACATGGCGCTGGTCGAAGGTCGATAGCCCGCGCTGTGTGTTCGGGTGCTGCCAGTCCTGCGCTATCTGGGAGCTTGAGCCCCCCGACGTCACCGGTCCCTGGCCTCCCAGCACGTAGTCGTCATCCAGCGACTTCGAGTAGGTATAGGTAAGGCCCGCCGCCAACCCGCTGCGCAATCTTCGCCGTATCTGCACCGTCCCCGCCTCCCGCGTCGAATCCCCGTTGGACGTGCGATATAGATAACCCGAAGGATACGCGGCAAATGGGTTTGTGGCCCCGAGAGGTGCGGTGTTCGGCAGATACTCCTGCACACCCCGTGTCCCCTTGATCCCCAGGTAGCTCACCGTCATCTGCAGCGATCCGGGCAGGTCGCGTTGCGCCGATAGCTGCCACGCCTGTGCATAGCCAACCCGGAAGTTCGGGTCCACCGCAAATCCGTCCGGCGTAGTCGTCGAGCAAGGTACCGAGAACGGATTCGATATTGTGAATCGGCATGCAGGGCTGTTGGAAACGCTCAAGCTGGTCGACAAGGGAGCTTGCTGCGCCATCGCCAGCGCCGTTGCCTGATACACCGAAGTGTCGTTGTAGATGCCATACCCCGCGCGCACCAGCAGCGACGATCCGGAGATCGGACGCCACGCAATGGCAAGCCTCGGCGAGATCCCACTCTTGTCCGGCCGCAGCAACGCCGCCGGATAGTGTTGCCCGCTCAGCGGCCCTACTGGATTGCTCCCCAGCACCGGCGCTTCGTTGGTGAATCCCGGCGCAATGTCCAGGTTTACCAGCCGCCCCTGGGTCTCCGTCACTGGCGCGCCATACTCCCAGCGAATTCCAGCATTGATGCTCAACTCCGGGTTCACCCTGAAATCGTCGTTGGCGTAAAAATCGTAGACCGATTGGCGAAGATACTTGTCTGCGTTGCCGAAGGCAATCGCGCTTGTGTCCGGCAGTCCCAGCAGGAAATCCGCAAGATCGGAGCCGGTGCCTGCGACTGCTACTGGCGTAGGCACTCCATTCACCACCTGTTTCTGTATCTCCTGCGTCGCTGTCCCATTGAAACTCAGGCTCCCCCGTGGGATCGATTGCGACAGGTAATTGGACTCCTGCCGCCGGAAGTCTCCTCCCACCTGCACATTGTGGTTGAAACGATACCACTGCAAAGAGCCGGAAACGGAGTTGGTCTCACTGCGGTTGTTGGAGCTGTTCGCATCCGACAACCCATAGATACCGCTGCTAAAGCCCAGGCCAGGAGGCCCATAGTCGGTTGGGTCCTGCAGATTTCCTGAAATCCCCATATCCAGCGATACGTTTTCCCGGTTCGCAAAAAATGGCACCGCCTGGTTCCGCGATCGGCTGAACGAATAGTTCGTAGTCAACGATAGCCGCGTCGTAAGCCGATGGTACCAATTGGCGCTGGCGTTCACGTTCAGAGAGTTGTTCGAATCGTGAAAATTGAACAGGTTCTCGCTGCTCGATCGTGTGCTCTGCACGTAAAAACTGCCATAAACAGAGTTTTTAGTGCCGATCATACGGCTCAGCGTGCTCCGGAACAGATCCCCATGGGTGTTGCCGACCAGTGGAACCTGATAGTTGTACACCGGATTGCCCGCAACATTCGGCGCTGGATAGAAATTCATATTGATAATGTTCTGCGCCACCGTGCTGATGCACGCCGAAGGAATCACGTTCCCCGCAAACTGTGCCGTGCCCCCATTGATCGTGCTCTGCGTCAGGCCTGTGCCAAGCAGATAGCTGTTGCAGCTCGGCGATACCTTCGCCATGTCGGGTGGAACGTAGATCGCAGTCACGTTCGGCGCCTGCGACAGGTCCCCGCCCCACTCCGCTGCGGTCGGCACCAGGACCGACGCGATCGAATCGCTGCTGTTCTGCGTCCGTGAATAAGAAACGTAAAAATAGGGGGCGCGCACCGGCGGCAGCAGATGGGGAATCTTCAGTGGCCCGGCAAACGATACCGTCCCCGTCATATAGTTGTAGGGCGGTTTGGCAGTGTCCACCCCGGCCAGGGAATACAACTTGGCGTCGAACGCCGAGTTCCTCAGCACCAGGCTCAGGTCCGTGCTGTACAGCGACCTTCCCCCATTGCGGTTGTTGCCGAACGCCTGCGACAACGAGTACTGCGATGTGGCCGCATTGTTTACGCTTCCATTGATCAGAAATCCGTCATTGGCCTGCTGCGCCGTCTCGTCCTGCGCAGGTGCTGCTGCCGGGGCTGCGGGTGCTGCCGTGCCGGCATCCGCTGTCTTTGCCGCCGCGCCCTTCTTCGCCGCCGCTGCCGTGGGTGCCGCGCCTGCAGCGGGTGCCCCAGGTCTCGCTTCTGAGACCTGGGATGATGTCGCCACCGCCGCCGCCGTTGTATCCACCGTTACCGGCTTGGCCGCCGCCCGTATCTGGTCCAGCGTCAGCAGCTTCATCTCAAACACGCCCGCCGGCGCATTCGGAGCAACCGTCACCTCCTGCTTGATCGGCGCAAAGCCCGTCATCTCGATCTCGATCATCCACTTCCCGTCGGCAAGATCGGGAAACGAGTAGAGGCCCTGCTCATCGGTAATCGCAACCGCCGTCTTGTTGCCCTGCGTGGCCGTCACCTTCACCGTGGTGCCCGGCACCGGCAGCCCGCCAAATGTAACCTGGCCGTGATACTCCGACGCCATCGCCAGCCCCGCTATACTCAGCCACGCAAGCGCCCACACCAGCAGGCGCTTCCTGCCCAACCCGGCCCTGCGCACATTCCGTTCGATTTTCACTCGCACCGTCTTTTCTTCAGCTCGTTATCCGTCACTACGCATCAATCGTTCAGGTGGTTCCATGAGTGTTCTCAAGCAGAGAGAGAAAAATCACGGTGTAAGTTAATGTTTCATTATGAGACGTTTGCCAATCCAGCTTCGTTTGCAATGATACCGATTTTTACTTCGTCTTACTTCTCTTCGCTCTGCTTCCAGCCTCTGCTAGTTCTCCGGTGGCCGCTCAATGTGGTCCACCACAATCCCGTTAATCGGTCCTTTCGCCTGCACCAGTTGCAGCCCAATCTTCTTCAGCCCTTCAAACATCGTCGGCACGCCGGAGTCTTCCGCAATCTGTTGAAACTGCTCCGGCAGCGGTCGATAGGGAATCGGCACCGTAAAGTCGTAGGCTCCCGTCAACCCTGTCTTGTCGATCACCATTCGTCCCGCCCGGTCCGGCCCGCTCAGCGAATTCACCAACTCCGCCATCGTGATGTCCTGGCACACCAGGTTGAATGGATCGAACCATTGCAGCACCCTGCCCGTCTTCGCTTGGGCACCTGGATATGGAGGCGTTAGCGTGTCCCCCGGCTCGTACTCCATCAGCTTCGGTCCGCCCTTCGCCACCACCAGGTTGTATACCGGATGGTCTGCCGTGTCCTCATGCACCTTCAGCTTCAGTGCATCCTCCAGCGCCGCCTGCACCATGAAGCGCTTATCGGTCACCGTCATTGCCTTCCACTCAGCCACGTCCTCCGGCGCCACCTTCGCCTGGAACTCGTAGTAATCCGTCTTCACCCAGTCCGGTTCCCCACTGATCAGCATGTACCCTTGATTGTTAAGTCCTCCGTACGCGAACTGCAGCAGGCTGTCGATCGTCGAACCGTGATATGCAATAAAATCGCCGTTCACCGGCAGTTCTCTTCCACTTCCCGGCTCCTGTGATTTGCGGAACGAGATCACGTCGAACGTGATCGGCTTCAGGTTCGGCGTTCGTGCATATACTTTTACCGCTGCGCCTCCAGCAACATTCTTCTGCGCCGGCGCCGCTGCCGCTGTCGTCGCAACCTTGCCCGCATTCGCTCCCGTGCAGCAAGCCGTGTAGAACGCCGTCACCTTCGCATGATCGGCATCGACAACCGTCCCATCCGCAAGCGTCACCTCCTCTACAAACGCCAGGAAACCCTTTGCATCCGCCCGCGGTGCCGCACTCTGCGCAGGGACCTGAAACGTACCGCCCAGTCCGCCGACCGCGGTAAACACATCGCCTGCATGGAACTCCAGCCCGCCGGTCAGCACATACGCCCACCCCAGCTTCATGCTCACAATCCCCGCCGACTTCAGGTTCTTCACCTGCGCGGACTCCAGCCAGTCCTTGTCGCCGTGGTTCGCAAGGTTAATCTGCGCGGGAAAGTCCGGCTGCGGCACCTCGATCATCGGCATCGCACTGTGATTGGCGCGCACACTATGTGGCGGCGGCGGCAGATCGATCGTAGGCCGCGCTGCCTCCTGCGCCGCGCTGGTCTGCACCAGCCCGCTCTGCCCCGCCAGCACCACACATGCAGTCGCCAGAAACAACTTCCATACTCTGCACTTCACTCGCAATACGACAGGCCTGTTCATCATGGACTGACCTCTCTTTCTTGCTCACGATCGCTCTTTTGTTT
>Ga0326727_10019879_pt1 | contig 13413 bp, 14 predicted proteins | sample MB2enrmetagenome_FD_207643 | JGI IMG/M metagenome (GOLD analysis project Ga0326727, IMG submission 207643) | Lab enriched peat soil microbial communities from McLean, Ithaca, NY, United States - MB29MY | ecosystem: Environmental > Terrestrial > Soil > Wetlands > Peat | place: USA: New York... | reverse complement strand
TGGTGCGCATCGACATGAGCGAGTACATGGAGAAGCACTCGGTAGCGCGGCTGATCGGCGCGCCTCCGGGCTATGTCGGCTATGACGAGGGCGGACAGTTGACCGAGTCTATCCGGCGCAGGCCTTACGCGGTGATTCTTTTCGACGAGATCGAGAAGGCGCATCCTGATGTCTTCAACATTCTGCTGCAAGTGATGGACGATGGCCGTTTGACTGACGCCAAGGGCCGGACCGTTGACTTCAAAAACACTGTGCTGATTATGACTTCAAACCTAGGCGCGTCGATGCTGATTACCGATGCACTCAAGAGTGAGCACGACTTTGATATGGCGCGCGAATCAGTGATGCGCGTGCTGCGCGAGCACTTCCGGCCGGAGTTTTTGAATCGCGTGGACGACATCGTGATCTTCCGTCCGCTGGGCGCTGCGCAGATGAGCAAAATCCTTGATCTGCGGCTTGCCGAGGTCAGCAAGCTGCTTGAGGAGCGGCAAGTTTCGCTGGAGCTGACCGAGCCCGCGCGGCAACTGATTCTGGCCGCAGGTTCCGATGCGGCTTATGGAGCGCGTCCGCTGAAACGCGCCTTGCAACGCATGATTCAAGATCCGCTGGCGATCAAGATACTCAATGGCGAAGTGCTGCACGGCGCGCATGTCCGCATCGACGTGGATCGCAAATCAAACCAGTTGAAGTTCGAGCCGATGAGCAAGGAAGCGATGGCTTGAGTGCAGCTAGTCAGCGAGTCAGCGAGTCAGCGAGTCAGCAAGTCAGCAAGTCAGCGAGTCAGCAAGTCAGCAAGTCAGCGAGTCAGCAAGTCAGCAAGTCAGCGAGTCAGCGAGTCAGCTAGTCAGCGAGTCAGCTAGTCAGCGAGTCAGCAAGTCAGCAAGTCAGCGAGTCAGCGAGTCAGCGAGTCAGCAAGTCAGCGAAAAGGCCCCGGAGCGATGCTTCGGGGCCTTTTTCTGGCAAAAAATCGGATTTTTTCTGTGATTTTCAGAGGCTAACTCTCATGATGTGGCATATTTTGGGGCTGAATTATTTCCGCATGCATTGATTTCAAAGAGGTTACAGATAATCTGCAAAGTTTCAGGGGGATATATACCCCAGGGGGGTATAGGGGGGGAGGGGGTGGTGGTCCCTTCCGGTACAGGCCGGTCGCATCCCTGACGGATCGAACCGGCAATGTGTCCACCTTTTTACCATTCCACTATTGTGAACCGGAGGAAGTTAATTATCTGCAAACTTATACGGTGGGGCTGGCATTTATCCAAGATCCGAAAACCCGGACCTGGGTACTCGGCAAGAGGAGAACAGTGGATCAGATTCAATCCGTTATAGACCCAATCGCAGTTGGTGGCCTTATCGTTGGTGCAATCGGAGCTATTGCAGCTGTTATCGGAGCAATTGCGGCGATCTATGCTGCCCGATATGCCAAAGCGAGTCCTACTAAGGAGGACCTTGAACGCGTTGAACAAAATACAGCAGACAGCGCGAAGCATATAGATGCCGTTAGAGGCCATTTAGCCGAGCAAGAGAAACGAGGATTACTCCTCGATAAAGCTGCTAGGGTGTCAATTTCTGCGACAGCATCTGGTTACGGAACAGATCCGCTAGTACTAAAGCTTATACTTAAAGACATCGCGGTTAAACTCCGCAGCATAGACTTGATAAACAGAATCGGCTCACCACTGGGGAGTTACGATTGTACGCAGATTGAAACATTGATTTTTTCAACCGCAATAGACCCTATCATGGCTGGCAAATGGTTCAATGAAGGCGAGATAAACAACGATCAAAGATTTAGGCTTTTGCGAATCCGGGCGTTACTAGAAATTGAAGGTTCCACAACCAGCAAAGAATTTTCGGTAACAATGAGCCAAACTTATCAATCGGTGCTACCAGGGTCCAACAAATCGGGCTACTTCTTCAATTTAACAGGCGGTTGTTGAAGACCCGTTATGGCGGAAGGCAAGGTTCCTCTGGTCTGGATTTTCTGACCTATAAGAATCGAATGATTTTCACGATTTCCCGACATTCTGACCAGCTTCTACCTTGCACAGCGCATCGTTAATGATCGTCTTCAAGTACACTTCATGACGCAGACCACATGCGGCGGCTTGCGCGCGAACCTTGGCAACGTCTCTGGAACCCAGACGAATTTTCGTAGCTGTCTAGTCGCCGGTCACAACAACGATACAGGGTCCTGAATAGCCTTCATTCAATTTCTTTTCAAACGAGTTTGCGACGACTCCTCATTCGCTTCCCACCACGCAACCTCTTCGGCTCGATTGGCAAATCTCTTTCTCGTCGATTTCCTCGGCATCCGCGTCTCCCTAATAGTCTGCGGTGAAAGTCGAAAACGGTGAAAACCACCCCTCAGGGGCTGAAGCCCTGCTTTGTTATGAATCATTTACGGCACGACTAAAGTCGTGCCCTTTCAAAACAATGAGTTTTTCCGCAGCCTGTAAAGCCGTGCCCTTTCAAAACATGATTATCGCCACCGGCTGCTAATACTATATCGGCGATTCACTGACGGAGTTCAACCAATGTTGCGCCCTGGCCGCCTTCGTTTTGAGGGGCTTCGGCGATGGTGGCGACGTGGGGATGGGATTTGAGGAATTCGCGGACGCCGCGGCGGAGGATACCGGCGCCATGGCCGTGGATGATGCGGACGCCGGGCAGGCCGGCGAGGAAGGCGCGGTCAAGATACTTTTCCAACTCCTCGGTGGCCTCGTCCACGGTGCGGCCGATGAGATTGATCTCCGTGCGCAGGGCGTCGGTCGAGGCGCTGGTGACGGTGACGTGGACGTTCTTCTGCTTGCGGGCTGCGGCCAGCGGGTCGGCCTTTTCCCCTGCCGAAGAACCTTCAGAACGCGAAACCTCGGAGAGGTCTTCACGCTTGACGCGCATCTTGATGGGGCCGAGAGCAACTTCAAAGAGGTCTTTCTCGACCTCGCGCTGCACGACGGCAATCTTATTCATCGACTTGATACGGACCTGGTCGCCGGCTGCAATGTGTTTGAGTATGTGCGGCTGGGCGTCGGCGTCGCCGACATCCGCTCTGGTGCGGTGGGCGACGACAGTCTGGTTGAAGCTCTCCTGAAACTCGCGGCGCAGGCGCAGGATGCGGCGCTCGGCTTCCTTGGATAATTTCTGCTGCCCAACGCGATCCTCGATGGCGCGGACCGTCTCGCGCATCTGGAACTCGAAGTCCTTGAGCAGCGAGGCCAGCTTGGTTTCTAGTTCGCGGGTGCGCTGACGCAGTTCGACGTCGCCCTCGCGCGCCAGCCTGGCACGCTCCTGGTTGAGCGCGTACTGCTCAACACGCGCGGCCTTGCGGTCCGCTTCAAGTTGCGTTAGCTCGCTGTGCAGCTTATCGAGGAAGCGAGCAATGTCCACATGCTGCGAACCGAGGCGCTGGCGGGCGGCGGCGATGATGGCGGCGTTCAGGCCGAGGCGCTCGGCGGTTTGGATTCCAGCCGAGGCGCCGGGAACGCCGAGGCGCAACTGGTAGTTGGGCACGAGCGTCACTTCATCGACACCTGCCGCGGCGTTGAGGACGCCATCGGTGTTGGCGGCATAGACCTTGAGCGAGGTGTGATGCGTGGAGATGAGCGTCCATGCGCCCGCAGTCAAGAAGTGGCTAGCGATGGCGACAGCGAGCGCCGCGCCTTCTTCGGGATCGGTGGAGGAGCCAAGCTCGTCAAGCAGAACCAGAGATTGGTTGCCGGCGAGGCGCGAGAGGCGGTCGAGGTTGGTGATGTGCGCGGAAAAGGTGGAGAGTTCCGCCTCGATGGATTGCGCGTCGCCGATGTCGGCTAAAAACGCGGTGAAGACGGGAAAGCTGGCCGCCGCAGCGGGGACGGGCAGGCCGGCTTGCGCCATCATGGCCAGCAAGGCCGTGGTTTTGAGCGTGACGGTTTTGCCGCCGGTGTTGGGGCCGCTGATGATAAGCTGCCGCTCGGAGGCGGTGAGTTCGAGGGTCAGCGGAACAATGTGACCGCCGGTCAGGCGGAGATGCCGTTCGAGCAGAGGATGGCGCGCGGCTTCGAGATGCAGAAGATCGGGCGTAATGGCCGGGGCAACACAGTTGTAATTGCGGGCAAAGCGTGCGCGGGCCTGTAGGCTATCGACCAGCGCAAGGACGCGCGCGCCCTCGATGAGAGCGTGAGCGTAGCCGCCCACCTGGCGAGTGAGCGCCACGAAGATGCGGTGAATCTCTTCCTGCTCTTCCTCGATGAGGCGGACCAGCTCGTTATTCTGCTCGATGGTTTCGAGAGGCTCCAGGTAGACCGTTTGGCCCGAGGAGCTGACGCCATGAACCACGCCGCTGACGCGCTTCTTTAACTCGCTGCGGACGGGGATAACGAAGCGGTCTCCACGGATGGTGATGAGCTCTTCCTGCGTCGCTCCCTCCGAGGCGAGCTTGCGCAGGGTGGCGCGCAAGGATTCTTCGATCTGTTTTTTTTGGCGCTCCTGTTCGCGGCGGATTCGGCCCAGCTCGGGCGAGGCATTGTCGGCCAGTGATCCGTCGGGCTGAATGGTGCGCTCGATGGATTCGGCCAGCGGACGCAGGCTCGTGGTCAGGGACGACGAGAGTAAAGACAGTCCGAGCAGTTTTCCCACCAGCCGCACCGGGGGCGATTGCAGCAGCGATTGCCAGGAGGCCACATCGTTGGCCAGGCGGGCGATAGCTTGCAACTCGACGGCTTCGAGGGCAGCGCCGGAAATCTGGGCCTTGGTGGTTTGTTGCGTGGGATCGAAAAGGCCGCCGACGGGGATGGAGGTCTGCTCTTCAAGCAGCAGGCGAAGCTCGGCGGTAAGCTGGTGTTGGCTGGCGATCCATTCTTCATCGGTGGAGGGTTTCAGGTCGAGAATCGCCTGCCGTCCCACGGGTGAAGCGGCAAAGCCAGCGACGAGAGCCAACAACGGCTCCCATTCGAGAGCGAAAAAGTCGGCGTTCAACACCGGCGACGGGATGGGATCGAGCAAGGGCATGTTTTTTGTACTGTAGCTATTTTATCGGGCCGGGTGTGTTGGTTGCAGGTTTCAGCTCGCCCTCCCAGCGGGCGACAACGGCGGCGGCCATGCAGTTGCCGATGACGTTCAGAGCGGTGCGTCCCATGTCCATCAGCGTGTCGACGCCGAGCAGCATCAGCACGGCGGTGGCAGGAATCTGGAAGGAACCGGCGACGGCCAGCAGAACGACGAGCGTTGCGCGAGGCACGCCGGCTATGCCTTTGCTGGTGAGCGCCAGAGTGGCCAGCAGGACGATCTGCTGGCCCAAAGAGAAGTGGAGGCCGGCGGCCTGGACGGCAAAGAGGGCGGCCATGGAGAGATAGATGGTGGAGCCGGTCAGGTTAAAGCTGTAGCCGGTGGGGATGACGAAGGATACAATCCAGCGCGGCACGCCGAACTCCTCCATACGTTCCATGGCCAGGGGCAGCGCGGCCTCCGATGATGTGGTGGCGAAGCCGATTGCCGCGGGCTCGGCGACGGCGGCGGCAAAACGGCCGATGGGGATGCGGGCAATAAGCAGAATGGGAGCAAGAACCAGCAGCAGGAAGATGGTCAGAGTGACATAGTTGGTGACCAGGAGTTTACCCAACGGCAGCAACGTGGCAAGGCCCATGCTGCCTACGGTGTAAGCCAGCGCTGCTCCGGCGGCTACAGGCGCAGTGACCATGATGATGCGGGTAAGCCGGAACATGGTTTCGGTCAGCGATTGCAGAACGGAGACCAGAGGGGCACGCTTTTTTTCCGGCAGGGTGGCCAGCGCCGCGCCAAAGAGCAGCGCGAAGATGGCGACCTGAAGGATTTGATTCTCGGCGACGGACTTGGCGATGTTCTCTGGAAATACGTTGAGCAGAATCTGCTGCCAGCCTTCCGCATGAGCGGCAGGCACAGCAGCCTGAATCGAAGCGGGTAGCGTGACCCCAGCGCCAGCCTGTGTAAGGTTGATGGCGACAGCACCCAGAATTAATCCTATAGTAGTAACAACTTCAAAGAAGATGATGGACTTGAGAGCCACGCGGCCCACGCCGCGCAATTCGTTGTGGCCGGCAATGCCGGTGACAATGCCTCCGAAGATCAGCGGCGCGACAATCATGCGGATGAGCCGCAGAAAGATGTCGGCGAGAAAGTGGCTCTGCGCGGCGAGTTGGGGCGCATCCACGCCCAGTTCAGCGCCGGCCAGCATGGCGAAGAGGGTCCACACCAGCAGAGAGCGCCGGCGCGCGGCGAAGGGAAGAAAGAGGCCGAGACCGGACCAGCGAAGTATGGCGGCAAACTCGGCGTGGGGGTATAACAAGCCGGCGACAATGCCAGCGACGAGGAGGAGGACGGAAGCCAGGGCCAGCGCGCGAAGAGCCGCGTGGGTGAATTGCGAAGGAAGCGGGGTGGAGGTTGGCGTCATCGATGGGCCTTGAGAGTTCAAGGCACCATTATCCTACGGCGACGTTGGGATGCGCTTGGATGAAGCGGATTGCGAGATGGAAGAAATCCGCTAGAAGCGCCTTTGGTTTGCTAATTCTTCGACGAATCGACTGTTGGAGCAGATGACGCGGCCGCGACAGCGGGGCAGGCCGCGGCGCAACTTCCGCCGCAGGGAGTCTTGACCTCTGCCGGAGCGGGCTTCGTGGCTGGCGCGCTGCTCTTGCCCGCATAGTCGTTCACATAAAAGCCGGTACCCTTGAATTTGAAGGCCGGCACGGTGAGCACGCGCTCCAGCGCGCCCTGGCACTTGGGGCAGACTCGTTCGGGCTTCGATCTGAAATGCTGGATTTTTTCAATGCGGTGGCCGCACTGGGTACAGCGATAGGCATATAAAGGCAAAGCTTTACCTCTTCAAGGACGAAATCATCACAACGCTCTATTTGTGACCAATACTTCGTCCCTGTTGTGACCATTTTCTCACCTGCCGTGACACTACTCTGTGACCACCATTCTGTCAACTGGGGTTTACTACTTTGGTGCGTGTGACCACTGTGACCAGCGGTGACCAAAACTCCGTCGACGCCTACGGTCACAGTCTGGACACCGTGATGTATGGGGGGTGGGGTCTGCACGATCGGAACATGCCCGAGGTGGGGTCTTGCGCCGGCGCGGAGCGCCGGACGGGCGGCGCACGGCAAAACGAAACGCCGACAACGATCGCAGCTGCACAATGATGGCCGGTCCCCCAAACCAACCGTGCGCCGTCCCCGCAGGCTGCGAGGGGGAGGCCGCGCGTGCACGTGGGCGCGGGCGGGGGAAAGCAGCCGAGGACGGGCTTTAGAAGTCCGCCCGTGCGGCAAGCACCGCCCGCCGCGTAGGCGAGGCCTGGCGTTTGTTTTTCGCGCGGGGGTGGAAGGGGACCCGCGCGGGGAAACCGGGGAAGGTGATCCCCAGGCACGGGCTTTACTTCGGCGCGTCGAGCGCCGAACCTCGAGCTTCTTCCACGCTCTAGCAGCCGGGCGCGGTGCACGTGGCGCGCCCGGCTGTCGGGCTTTGTTTGGCGCGGGCGGGACAATACGGCGCGCGTTCCAACCCGGCCCGCGCCAACACCAGATGCCGGAACTGAACTACTGAACGAAGGTGGGCAGGGGCGCGCGCGCGCCCGGGTGGGGGTGGGTGGATGGAAAAGGCAAAGGTGAAGCACGAAACGTACGCCCGTGCGGCTAGCACCGCCCGCCGCGCAGGCGTGGGCTTAACCTTTGGCCGCGCAACGCACGGCTACGCTATGGGGCTTTGCCGCGCGCCTCGGGTGCGCGCACCTTACGCGACACCGAACCCCACGAAGGCGTGACGGATTACGGAACTGGGGTGAGGCGGCGCGGGCTTTTCGGTGTGTGGTTGTATTTATGGTTTTTCGGGCTGTTCCGGCTGCACTGCTGCCTCGCCCTGGCGCTGCTGGCGATGCGGTGGACCTACACCATGGCGGAATTGTCCTGGACGATGCGACTCAGCTGAGCGATGCGAGAATATTCGCCAACAGTGCCAAATTGCCGTCGGCTGAATCCGTCGCATTGCTGACCTGAATGAGTGTCTCTCTCGCCTGATCGAGCGCTTGTCCTGCCGCGCTGATCATGCCAGCGTAATCCAAGTCTTCTCCCGCCGTCGATTTGGCTTTTGCGATGGTGTTCGCTGTTGGTGCCGTGGCCGCGACCGTGGCCAGGTTTGTCAACAGAGCTGTACTCGGTGTCACTGTCATGGTTCACTCTCCGGGGATGGTCGGCACGATGAAGACCACGCGAACCTGATCGGCGTGCAGCGCGTGGGCCGTTTCACGCGCTGCCGCGATGACCTCTCGCTCTTTGTCGTAACTCGCCAGAGCCGTTGTGGAGGAGGGCCGATAATGCAAGTATGCTCCCTGGTTTTCATAAACGCAAAAAGTCGGCGTGCCCGTGGGCATGGCTCCATGCCTCACGATATGCGCGTTCATGAATGAGCCTTGACCGGGCTCTCGTGCTCGAACTCCGCGTCTTGTTCCTGTTCCATGCGTTGCCTGTCACGTTCCCGCGCGGCTTCAGCCGCGCGCTGCACTTCGGGCAGGTCCTGATCGTGCTTGATCTGCTCCAGTTCTTTTTCTACTCTGGTCACCAATTGTCACCTCGTAAAAATGAGGCCGGTGATTGGCAACCGGCCTCGTTCCAGTTTCTGCGAACCTGATTTCCTCAGGCTGATTGCACTCTACACTTCTTTTTTGGAGTTGTTCTATCCACTTTTGACCTTTCCCGATCGAGACTGCTGAGCGCGATCTGCGCCGCGTAGAGAAGTTGACTTCCTTCACGGCCGGTGAAAAAGCCCAGGGCGATGCCCTGGGCCACGGCTCCGATGTACTCCTTGATCTCGCTGGCGCTGCCCAGTCCGGGCAATGCCAGTTTGTAGGCCATGGACTCGCCGAGCCGTTCATCTCCCTCCTCTTGCGGAAAGCGCTTTCGAGCTTCGATCATGCGCGTGAGCGCATTCAGGCTATTCGCTTTTCCGCCGACGGAGTCGGCGCGTTGGCTTCTAGCTCGTTGTTGGGTGGTTCTTCCGGTTCCGGTCTTGGATGACATGACACCACCTCGATCTCTTCATGGGTAAGCTCGATGCCGACATTGCCTATATACCACCAGGTCTGCATCGGGCTGCTATGACTAAGAAATCGCTGCACCTTGCGAATGTCGCGCGTGCGCTCGTAGAGCGCGCGCGCTGCCGTTCGCCGCAGATCGTGCAGACCCCAGGCACTTGTGACTCCGGCGGCTTGCTTGGCTTTAAACAGGCCGCTCGAGATCGTGTTGTACGCTGGATTGCGCGACGCGCGCCGGTTGTACTGCGCCAGCAGCGACACTTTTGAATCGCGTGTGCCAGCGCACGCGAAGAGCAGCCGTTCATAAAGCCTTTGTGTCATGGGGACATTGTAGCTGGCGCCACCTTTGGTGCGGCCCATGATCGTACGGTTCTCGAAGTTGCAGCAACTCGCCGAGAATTGAAGGATGGCTGCGTGCCTCAACCCTGCCTCCCTGGCTAGCAGCATCACCAGCTGTGTCATGGGCGGTGCTACGCGATAGACCGCTTCGAACTCCACGTCTGGCACAATGGTTTCGCGCGGCTTCACGCCTTGGATCGTCGGGATGCCTGTGAAACAGGCAGTCCCGGCCCCGATGGTCCGGAGTACCCGCCGGAGTTGGAAGAAGAGACTTCGACGATAGCAAGGGGTGCAGGCTTGGAGATCGCGGCAGATAGCCGTGACGTGGCTGACTCCAACCTTTTCAGGGTGGAGATGTCCACAATGTCGGAGGATGGAGATGCGGAGGCGTCGGGCGATTTCAAGCGTGCAGATAGCTTGCGCCGTAGTTTCCGCATTTCCGCACGCTGCTGAGGGTTTGGTTTCATCGCGGCTTCAGCCGCGATGGCTTGGGCTTCGGTTTCGTATTGCCGCCTGATGCGGGTTCCTTCGGCAGTTCGGATGTCGACCTGCCAGTGTGTACCTCGTCTCCTGATGGGCATGTGACCAACTTTCCGGTCAGGTCAAGGACGAAATCATCACACTATTCCTATTGTATCGGCAGGACGGCAATTATCGGCAACCACCCGCGGTGGGGGGACTTACCGTCCAGGCGGGCGGCGCTTGCGCGCCATGAGGTTCGCAGACTCCCACCTTAACCGCAATAGTTCCAGGAAGCAGATCCTTTGACTCCCCTTCGCTACGCTCAGGGTCGCTCAGGATGACAGCGGCGCGGGTGGGGCGCTCAGCCCCAGCCGCAAAATCACCTTCTCTCCCTGGCCCTCAATGCACCGCGATGAGCACCGATGCCGAATGGTTCTCCCATTCCAGGGTGAGCTTGCCGGTGGTGCCGCCAAGGCCGGCGAGGGTGTATTTCAAGTTTTCGACCAACTCCAACGGCTTGCTCATGGTCATCTTTACCCGGCCCAAATCCTGCGTTTTGTCGTATTTGGTTCCCCACTGGCCGGTTTGCTTGTTGATGATCAGAACCCAGGCATCGGGGTCGGAGATATCGACGTACATCGTGTATTTCCCGGCAGGTACTTTGAGATCTCCCATCGTGATGCCCCCGTCAGACCAAAGCGCGGTGGCCCCATTGGCGCCTGCGCGCCAGATGGGATAAGTGGGATCGTGGCTGATCAGTCCATCTTTGGTGAAGATGTGCCCGGCGCGGCCTTTGACACCCGGCGAGCTGTAGGTGATGGTGATGGTTTTGCCGGCGATGGTCACCGACGCGGTGGCCGGCGGGCTCTTCGGCGGGCCTTTTGGCGGGCCGGGCGGAGGGGCTGGCTGGGCGGATAGAGCTGCGACGGCAACGAGCAGGCTCGCACAAACCAATAAACGCTTCATGGTGGTTTTCTCCGTGGAAAGAAATCCTGGCCGGGAGCGTTTGCCCCCGACGCAACGATTGTCGCACCGGAAGGCCGTATTAGGGAAACCGATGCGGAAAAAAGCTGCTTTGAGAGAAGCCAGCAGACGCAGTGGAAAGGTGGCGATTTTAGTGGTCATTGCCAATCCCCTCCAAATCCTGCCTTAAACCAGTTACGCGGCCTTCTTGACGCGGAGGGTGACATGCAGGCCAGCGGCGGCGGCCATTTTGACTAGAAGATCCAAGCCGAAGAGGTCGATTTTGCCGTGGATTAGGTTGGAGATGCGCGGCTGGGAGACGCCGAGGAGACGGGCAGCCTGGACCTGGGTCAGGCCTTCGCTTTTAATGTGGCGCGTGAGGGCCAGCATGAGGGACGAACGGAGCTTGAGGTTCTCCGCTTCGACCGGATCGGGCTCAATGGCGTCCCAGACGTTTTCGTATACCTTGGTCTTCGTCATTTTCCAATCTCCCGTACCAGTTCCTTGTAGCGGCGTTTGGCCAGTTCGATGTCTCCGGCGTTTGTCTTCCGCGTCTTCTTCTGGAAGCATGAGACGACTGGGGCTCTAAAATCAGTGTAAGATATGTTTGAGGAGACGCTATGCGCACCACCATCGAATTTCCAGAGCTTTTATTCCGCCAAGGTGAGCAAATCGCTCGCCTGCAAGGAGTTTCGCTCGAGGAATTCGTAATTCGTGCCCTGGAGCGTGAATTGAGCGCTGCCCCGTGCGGACGCTCCGGTCAAACGCCGGTCAAGCTGCCTCTGGTTGCCTCGAAGAGCCCTGGCGTTTTGGATTTGAAGGACTACGACTTCGATGATCTACTTGCCTGACGCCAATCTCTGGATCGGGCTTACTTCCAACCGGCATATCCACCATGCACGGGCCAAGGCTTGGCTGGAGGGCATGGAAGACGCGCGAATCGCCTTCTGCCGCATCACCGAGTTGGGTTTGTTGCGCTTGCTCACGAATCAGCATGTGATGGGCGAAGATGTGCTTGCGTCGCGTCAGGCGTGGCTTGTCTACGATGCGTGGCGCATGGATCCGCGCGTCGATTTCCTTGCCGAACCTCCCGGCTTGAGTGAGCGCTGGAGAGAACTCGGCGAGAGGATCGCCGGGGGACCGAATGCCTGGACGGATGCTTATCTGGCTGTCTTCGCCGCTGTCTCCAATGCGACTCTCGTTACCCTCGACCGCAGGCTGAATACGCTGGGTGCGGCCAGGGTACAGTACTTGCTATAAGACTTGATCTTTCAATCGTACGCGACCCCAGGTCCGAAAATCCGGACCCGAGGCACCCACGTGTCGTGGCTGATTGAGTTACCCGGGAAGTGAGTCTCTGGCCACCCCGTGCATCCTGCAGATAGCGTGGGTTCAACTTATCTCAGCAAGCCCATCGGGCGGACTTGTTCAATAGCTCGCAGAATTACTTCTGCGGTCAACTCGCCGTGATCGGCAGGCAGAATAGCCGCGCCATCACAAAGCTCCGGAGGAAGGTAAAACACATCGTTATAAATTACGCGGAATGGGTTCTGCTGGTCTCTGGCTATCCTCTCGGCGTTCCAGACAACCAGGAGGATACGCGGCTTTCCGATGCTTTTGCGCAACAGTGCCGCGTAAGCGGACTCCGCCAAGACCCAATCGGTCGCTGCGGCGTCGCCGTCCAGCACAGCGATGAAGCACCCACATTCGCTGATGGCCCGAAGCAAAAACTTCCTCCAAAGTGCCCCGGAGGGTATGGTCGACCGATCGAGGAACACCTCAAGTCCGTGTTCAGATGTAGACCGGTGGATCAAGGCGGCGGTCTCTGAGGACCACTTCGAACCGTGCATATAGCTGATGAACAACGATTTAGATCGAAAAGGGAAAAACGGAAACGCACCAGAACCGAGGGGTTGTCTCCCTATTGAGTTCAACACTTCGACGCGGCGCCGGGCATCGGCCATGGCGGCCTGTAGCTGGGACAAAGAGGTACACTCTACGCGAATACGGCGGGCATACATGTAGATCAAATATGCAGCCGCGGCAAGAATGGTGCTGGCGAGGATGCGCAGCGTGGATCCGTCTACGATTGAGATCGAGCGGGCCGTTGCCACGCTGAACAAGCAGAAGGCTCCCGCGCCCATTACGAATCCACCGTCGATTCGCTTGACGATCAGCATCGCAAACAGCGCGTTTCGGACGACGACGAATATGCAATGCACGATAAAAAACGCGCCGAAGAAGGTCGCGGCTGGAACGACGTGCGGATTGACGAGAACGCCGGGCCACGGCCCACGCCCTACAATGGTTGCGGCCGTGTTAAGGACATGTAGCACCGCGAATATGTAACTGAGAGGCCAGAGGATCTTGAGAAAGCTGTAGACAAATAAGCAGGTGAAGTCGCGGAAAGCGAGAAGCGTACTGTGGCGATTGAGATCGTCAGCTTCTCGAAAGAACGCGACGATTTGCTCTGCTATCGATTCGGAGCCATGCGTGGGGGTCCGCTGAATGAATTCGTCAAGGAGACTGACGCTGGACGGCGGCGATGCTCCCGGACCAACAAACAGGTACACACGGCACGTGCCGGGCTTTGTCGCAGACCG
>Ga0326727_10019876_pt1 | contig 13415 bp, 7 predicted proteins | sample MB2enrmetagenome_FD_207643 | JGI IMG/M metagenome (GOLD analysis project Ga0326727, IMG submission 207643) | Lab enriched peat soil microbial communities from McLean, Ithaca, NY, United States - MB29MY | ecosystem: Environmental > Terrestrial > Soil > Wetlands > Peat | place: USA: New York... | reverse complement strand
CGGAGCTGACGGCCGATCAGGCACGGGGGCTGGGAATCCCACTGTCTACGCTGGGTGAGTACCCGGCCGTCGATGTGACGATCGACGGCGCCGATGAGGTGGAACTGGGGACGCTCGATCTTACCAAAGGGGGCGGCGGAAACCTGCTGCGCGAGAAGATCGTAGCCGCGGCCAGTGCGCGCCTGGTGATTATCGTGGACGATACCAAGTTGGTGCCTCGACTGGGAACACGGTTCCGGTTACCTGTGGAAGTGACTCAATTCGGCTGGCAGGCGACGGCCCGGCACCTGACGAATCTGAAGGCGAATCCGCAGCTTCGGATGCATGGCGGGCAGGCGTTCGTGACCGATGGTCAAAACTATATTCTCGACTGTGCGTTCGGGCCCATCGAATCCGCCGCGGCTCTGCAAAAGGAGTTGGACAGCGTGGTCGGAGTGGTGGAGCATGGCCTGTTCATCGGCATGACATCCGAGGTGCTGATCGGGACGGCGGGGGGGGTGAAACGGCTGGACCGGCAGTCGCCGCAGTGAGGCAGAACAGCTAGTCGACGGCCTGGGGGGTCGAAGTGCGCCGGGGAGTTTCGGCGATGTAACAGATCCAACGGCAGGCACGGCACTGCAGCGGTTTGAGCCCGCGAAAGCGCATGATTGCAGCCACAATTCCGGTCCCCTGGCCAACCCGCCAGAGATCTTCAGATCCGCAATTTCTGCACTTCCGGACAGACTTCCGGTGCGCTCCCATTTGCAAGTATTTTATTCTATTTTTCGGTAATACGCATTAGCTTAGTCCGGCACTGCCTGGAACTGCGGGCAATCAGCCGCGTTCGGGCCTATGTGGGAAAACGCGGCAGGTTGCCGCATGGCCTCCGTTACCGGGACTAAGCCTGGGTCGGAAGGCCCAGCAGCCTCGTGCCGTTTTCCCAGCGTATTTTGCTGAAGGCCTCTGGTTTTGACATCCTCTGTGCCGCCGCCAGAGTCTCGCGCGCAATGCACTTTCCGTGCAGGCGCGGATTGGGGTTGGTCACGCCTCCGCCGCGCCCGTCAGAGCACGAGCAGTCGCAGCCGAAGATGAGCTTGTCCTGATGCCGGGCGAGGAATCCCGCCGTGAACTCAGGGTCGCGGTTGAGGAAGTTGTTGCAGGAGTTCGCCGACATGTCGGCCCAAAGATTCGCATAGTCCGAGAGCCACTTATCGCTGACGCCACCCGGCTTGATGGGGCCGCTGGGGTAGGCGGTATCGTTTGCGTAGTCGGCGCTTACGTTAGCCCAGAAGGTGTCCGCGTGGGCGATGAATTTCGTTTTAGGGAACGCCTTCAGCATGGTGTCGAAGCGTTTGAATCCGCCGTTGAACACTGCGTTTCCCGCAGCTTGCGGCACGTCGCCGAAGTGGATCTGAATGGGCACGTTCAGATCGGCGGCCAGCGCGTACATGCGCTTCATTTCGGGGCCATCGCATTGCACCTGATATTTGATCTCGCCCAGCCCGAGGGCGCCGCCTTTGACGGCACTGGTCAGCAGGGCGGCCGATTCGGGTTTGGTGACATCGGCGCTGACGAACCAGACGAAGCGGCCGGGATGTTTCTCCGCCAGTGCCCGGGAGCGGTCCACATCCTGTACGCGCGTGAGCAGGACGGCTTTGGTGACTCCGCTGCCTTCGATATGGGCGAAGTTCGATTCGCCATCGGCGCGCAGATGGAGGTGGATGTCGAGGGCCGGTCCTCCCCATTCATAGGTCTGCTGTGCTGACAGAGATGCCGCTGCCGAGGCGGCCGCGGCCGCGCTGAGGAACTGTCTTCGGTTGATCATGCAACCCTACAATATCCTATTTCTTTGCGTCGGGTGGGGTGGCGTCGAAGCGGATCTGGCGGAGTGTCTGCAGATCGGGCGGAAGTTCCTGGGCTCCTGAGGGGAATTTGTTGAAGCTCAGGAGAAAGGCTACCAGGTCCGCGGCCTTCTGGCGAGTGAGCGTGCCCATCTTGTCCGGAGGCATGTCGCGATGAACGCGCTCGAATAGATCGCCGACGGTCAGGCTGTTCCATTTATAGACGAAGGCCGGGGTGGTTAGTGGGGGATTTTCCGGGTCGCCTTCGAGGTCTTCGCCGTGACAGTCGAGGCATTGATGGACGTAGAGATCTTTGCCTCGATCTGCCTGAGCTTTGGTGTAGACTCCGTCCCAGGTGGAATGCACGACTGACTGAGCCGCCAGAACTGACACGGCAAGCCCCAGAATGGACAGGCGATAGCGCCTGTCCCACGTGGATGTCATTCGGCGTCCGGGAGGGCGAATGCCAGATATTCGCCGCTGTAGGTTCCTCCACTGACAGCTACTACGATGTACTGCTTACCCTGCCACATGTAAGTCATCGGGCAACCGCTTTGAGGCGCAGGCATCCAGACCGCACCTACTTCTTTGCCGGTCGCTTTGTCATAGGCTCGCAGCATAGCTCCGCGCGGATGAGTTACCGAGGTGACCAGGTTGTCGCCTACAATCAAGAGCGTCTTGGTGACAAGAACTCCTACTGCTCCGGGTTGACCTGTGTTGGGAATATTCAGACCTTTGAGCGCAGGGTTTCGGCGGACGTTATCCGGCGTTTCACCGGATGGAACCTGCCATTGAATATCGCCGCGGTCCATGTTGATCGCCGTGATCACGCCATAGGGCGGTTTGAGGATCGAAAGACCCTGCACGGAGAGTTCGCCGCCGCTGGTGGCGCGGGTGGCGAGGAGGGCCTCATCCGCCTTCACCTGCTTGATCACTTCGGGAGGCGCGTCGGCAGCCTGTCCACCGCCGGCTCCGAGCGGAGTCCGGAACGGCTGATCCTGTCTTCCCATGACGTACTTCATATCGGAGAAGCCGGGCGGGGGCGGCCGCAGCGAGCGTCCCTGAATTCCTGAGTTATCGGCCTGAGCGTAGAAGATGTGGGTTTCGGGATCGTAGCCGCCGCCGGCCCAATTGGTCCCGCCGCCGCCATTGCCGATATTAATGGACCCGTAATAGCCCTTGGCATCACCCACCAGCATGGGATTGTACATGCCTGCCACGCGGTAGTGCGACATGATCGTCAACGCCTGGTCGCGCATGGCGGGCGTGAAGTCGATCAGATCGTCGGGGAAGTTCGGCACGTTGCGCGAGAATGCCGGGGGCTTGGTCGGGAAGGGCTGAGTCGGCGAAGTCTTTTCGCCGGGCACGTCGGATTGCTGCACCGGCTTTTCGACGATCGGCCAGACCGGCTGACCGGTGACTCGGTCGAAGGTATAGAGAAAGCCCTGCTTACCGGGCAGCATCACGGCCTTGATGGCTTTGCCGTCGACGTTGATATCGCCAAGAATAGGTTCTGACGACAGATCGTAATTCCAGATGGGGTGATGCGTTACCTGGAAATGCCACTTACGCTGCCCCGTCTTGAGGTCAAGACAGACCAGCGAATCGGCGAACAGATTGTTGCCGGGGCGATGGCCGCCGTAGTAATCCGAAGTCGGATCTTCCACGGGAACGTAGACGAGGCCCAGCTCTTCGTCGGCCGACATCTGGGTCCAGACGCCGGCGTTGCCGTTGGTTGCCCAGGAGCCGTTCTCCCAAGTGTCGTTGCCGAATTCGCCGGGGTGCGGAATGGTGTTGAAGGTCCAGAGCAGCTTGCCGGTGTGGACATCGTAAGCGCGCACTGCGCCCTTGGTGTTGTCGTGGGTGACAGGCGTCATACCCTCGGCGAACGATACGCCGATGACCACGGTGTCCTTCACCACGAGCGCTGTGGAATGCCAGCCTGCTTCGCCGGTTTCGAGATCGATCTGTTTGCCGGAGCCGGTATGCAGGCCGAGCTTGAGATCGACCACGCCGGTTTGGCCGAAGCCGGGGATCGGCTTGCCTGTTTTGGCATTCAATTCAACCAGGCGGTAGCCGGTGGTGACAAACAGGATGCGTTCGTCGCCCTTGCCGTCGGTCCAGTACGAGACGCCGTGGCCGGAGAGCGGACGCACCGAGACTGCGGCGCGTTTGCCTTCGCGCATACTGTAGATCCAGCGGACTTCTCCGGTGGCAGCGTCGAGCGCCACCACGTCGCGGCGCGTGCCGGCGGTGGTGTAGAGCACGCCGTTCACCATCAACGGGGTGCCTTCGAGTTTGTATTCGGGATGGGGTCCGAAGATATCGGTCTTCAGGCGCCAGGCTACTTCCAATTTGTTAAAGTTGGCGGCATTGATCTGATCTAAGGGGGAGTATTTGGTTCCCTTAAGATCGCCTCCCCAATAGGTCCATTCGCCTTTTTTAGTCTGGGCGAGGAGGACTGCGGCGGAAACGGCAAGCCCCAGAATGGACAGGCGGAAGCGCCTATCCCACTTGGATGTCATTCGGCCTCCGGGAGGGCGAAGGCAAGATATTCTCCGCTGTAGTTACCACCGCTGATGGCTACGACAATGTATTGCTTGCCTTGCCAACTGTAAGTCATGGGGCCGCCACTTTGCGGACCGGGCATCCAGACTGCGCCCACTTCCTTGCCGGTAGCTTTGTCATAGGCGCGCAGCATCGCTCCGCGCGGATGCGTTCCCGAGGTTACCAGTGCGTCGCCTATGATCAGCAGGGTCTTGGTGACCAGCACTGAGCATTCGCCGCGCTGTCCGGTGTTGCCGATGTTGAGGCCCTTGAGCAGGGGATTGTTGCGGATGTTATCCGGCGTTTCGCCGAACGGGACCTGCCACTGGATATCGCCGCGGTCGAGATTGATGGCGGAGATTACGGCGTAGGGCGGCTTCATGATGGGCAGGCCATGTACGGTAAGAGCGTTATTGCCACCCGGCGCGCGATTCGAAGCTGCTGCCTTAGCCGCGGAAACGTCGGCGGCGGTATTGGCGCCGGCTCCTTCGGCATCCACAAATGGCTGATCTTCTCTGCCGCCGAGGTAGCGCATATCCGAAAATCCGGGAGGCGAGGTGCGCACCGAGAATCCACTGATGCCGGAGTTCTCCGCCTGCGCGTACACGATGTGGGTTTCGGGGTCGTAGCCGGCGCTGTTCCAGTTGGTGCCGCCGCCGCCGTTACCGATGTTGATGGAACCCAGCATGCCTTTCGGATCGCCGATGAGCGCGGGGTTGTACATGCCCGCCACGCGGTAGCGCGCGATTATATCCTTCGCTTCGGCACGCAGCTCGGGGGTGAAATCGATCAGATCGTCGGGGACGTGCAGCACGTTGCGCGAGTAGGCCGGCGGCTTAGTCGGGAACGGCTGCGTGGGCGAGGTCTTCTCGCCGGGCACGTCGGACTGCTGCACCGGCTTCTCCACGATGGGCCACACAGGTTCACCCGTCAGGCGATTGAACACGTAGAGGAACGCCTGCTTGCCGGGGAGCGCTACGGCCGGGATGTTCTTACCATCCACAGTTATATCGGCCACGATCGGCTGCGACGACGAATCGTAATTCCAGATGGGGTGGTGAATCACCTGGTAGTGCCACACTCGTTTGCCAGTGGTGGCGTTGAGGCAGACGATGGAATCGCCATACAGATTGTTGCCGGGGCGATGGCCGCCATAGTAATCGGAAGTGGGATCTTCCACCGGCGCGTAGACTAAATCGTGAGCTTCGTCGGCGGCCATCTGGCTCCAGACGCCGGTGTTGCCGTTGGTCGCCCAGGAACCGTTCTCCCAGGTGTCGTTGCCGAACTCGCCGGGGCGGGGAACTGTGTTGAAGATCCACACCATCTTGCCGGTATGGACGTCGTAGGCGCGTACGGCGCCCTTGGTGTTGTCGTGCGTGACGGGCGTGTGCCCTTCCTTCATGGACACGCCGACGATCACGTTATTTTTCACGATGAGCGCCGTCGAGTGCAGGCCCGCCTCACCTGTTTCGGGATCGATCTGTTTGCCGGTGCCGGTGATGAGGCCGATCTTGAGGTCTACCACGCCGTTCTGGCCGAAGGAAGGAATCGGGTCGCCGGTTTTGGCGTTGAGCTCAACCAGGCGATAGCCGGTGGTGATGAAGAGGATGCGCTCGTCGCCGTGGCCGTCGGTCCAGTATGAGACGCCGTGGCCGGAAAGCTGACGCGGCGAGATGACCGCGCGTTGACCTTCGCGCATGCTGTAAACCCAGCGGATTTCTCCCGTCCCGGCATCGAGCGCAACGACATCGCGGCGCGTGCCGGCGGTGGTGTAGATGACGCCGTTCACCATGAGCGGCGTGCCTTCGAGCTTGTACTCGGGACGCGTGCCGAAGTTATCGGTCTTGAAACGCCAGGCTACTTCGAGCTTGTTGAAGTTACTGGCGTTGACCTGGTCGAGCGGGGAATAGCGGCTGCCCGAGAGATCGCCCGACCAATAGATCCATTCGCCGGTTTTGGGGGAATGAAGTTGCAGGGTGGTCTGTTGGGCGACGAGGGCCGCGCCGGCAATGAGCGCCAGCGCTGAAAGCAGAATCACGGGTTTGCGTCCGCGTAGGTACATTTCGATTTGGTACTCCTCTGAATTTCCTTGCAGATTAATAATATAACTTCAACGCGAATTGAATCTCCCGCGACGTGCGCTGAAAGTAAGTGGGGTTACCCGCTACGTTCAAGGTGCCGGCTCCAGGGACGCCGATCGACGCAGTCCCGGGAGAAGCGCCGGATCCGTTGGGATTGTTGAACTGCGGTTTGTTGAACAGGTTAAACACTTCGGTGCGAAACTCCGCCCGCATCCCTTCACGCCAGTGCAGCGGGATGTTCTTGAATAGCGACGCGTCGATCTGATCGGTGCCTGGGCCGACGATAATGTTACGGCCGGTGTTGCCGAAGGTATAGGATGGCGGGGCCGTAAAGGCGGCAGGATTGAACCATTCGCTGGGTCCGGGTTGGACACCTGCCAGGTGCCGATCAGTTGCGCGCGCTGCGTGCCGCCACCCGACCCTTCGGTATTGGTACCCGAGACGACCGTGAATGGCGATCCGCGCTGAAAAGTATCGATACTGTTGAGCTTCCAACCGCCGGCGATGGCATTCAGTGGTCCCTGCCAGTTCTTCCCGAATGTCTTCCCCTGGCCGAACGGAAGTTCATAGCTCCAGCTCAGCACCAGGCTCTGCCGGATGTCGAAATCGGAGGGCCCGCGGTCACACTCGATGCATTTAGGATTCTGATTGGCGCCGGTGGTGCCGGAAGTGCTCGATGCATCGATGGAGTGGCCCCATGTGTAGGAGGCGAGGAAGGCCAGTCCTTTCGAGAAGCGCCGCTCCCCGCTGACCTGAAGGCCGTTATATTCGGAGCTGGTAGAGCGTTCGTTGGCGGTAATGCTGCCATATTGTGAAAACATGCGGCGCGGACCCGCAGCACCCGGACCGGGCACGGGCAGGTTGATATTCGGGTAGTCGGTGAGGTGCTCGCCATTGGTGCCGACGTAGGCTACTGTCAGCACCGTGCTGGGCGCGAGTTGCTGCTGGATCGACAGGTTGCGCTGCATGATGCTCGTATCGGGATCGTTGCGCGGGACATAAATCAGATTCTGTCCCGTTGCCGTGAGGTTTCCGAAAGTCTGGTAGGGGAGAAATCCCTGTGAGAGCGGAGTGATGCCCGTGACCAGGTTGGTAGCGGTGACGTTGTTGGTGATGGAAAGGGTTCCCGCGAAGGGAGGGCCGTTGGTGCCCAGATCCGTGGTGCTGCCGCCGGTGAAATCGTAGAAGAGGCCGAAACTGCTGCGAATCACCGTTTTCGAGGTCAGTTGATAAGAGAAACCGACGTGCGGCCCGAAGTCCGACCAGTGAGTCACGTTCAGTGAGTTGCCGGGCAGTTGCGGGGTTCCGACGGGATAGACGATGCCGGTCGCGAGGTTAATGTCGGACATGCGGTTATGAACCTCGGTGAACGGCGTGGCGATTTCATAGCGCACCCCGTAGTTCACTGTCAGCTTTTTGGTGATGCGATAGTCGTCCTGCAGATACAACCCGTGTTCCCAGCGTCGCGTACCGGTTTCCGGAGCGAGGGCCAGGCTGGCCGCGGAGTCGAGCCCAAGGAGCGCATCCGCGGGGCCGCTGCCGGTACCCGCGGCGGAGGCCGGATTCTGCGTGAATTGGCCGGAGAAGGTGAAGGCGCCGTCGCCTACCTGGAGAAAATTCATGCCGCGGCGGAAAAGGTCATAGCCCCATTTAACCGTGTGCTTGTCGTGGATCCAGGTGAATTGGCTGCCGTACTGATAATTGTTGGTGTCCTTGACGCTGACACTGCCGCCGGACCCGCCGACCGCATCCACACCCGTGATGGTGAAGGTGGAAATTCCCTGGTAGTTATAGCCATATCCATCGATGCCAGGGATGCCGATCTGGTCGAGGAAGCTGGTGCCGAGCACGAAGGGAATAGAATGGTTGCCCAGACGCGAATAGCCAGCGTGGAACTCGGCGAGAAACGTGGGCGAGAAAACGTGCGTGAGCCCGAGGACGATTTGGTTCCCGTCGCTCCAGAAATCGCCAGGAAACAGGGGCCCCCCGGCGTACTGCGGAAAGTATCCCGGGTTTACGATGACGCCCGAGGTCTCATTGCTGTAGCGCCCGAACAACGAATCTTTGTCGCTGATGCGATGATCGATGCGCACGTCGCCCTGAATCGGCGCCAGCGTGCGTGCCGGAGTCGAGGAATAGTTATTGGCGAGACCCGGCAGATTCGGCAGCGGGTACAGGTTCATGATAGTCTGGCCCGTGGCGTTGATCAAAGAAGGCGGAATGATGTTGCCGGCGAATTGCTGGCGCGTGGTGACGCCATTGGTGGTAGTCGTCGTATAGGGGTTGTAGATTACGTTGGTGAGCTGGCTGAAGTTCCCCTGGCGCTCGAGAGCGGTCGGTACGCTTTGCAGGAACGATTGCCCCTGAATGGTGTAAGCCTTCTGAATATCGACAAAGAAGAATGTCTTATCGCGGATAATGCGGCCACCGAGGCTGCCGCCGAACTGGTTCTGATGGAAGGCGGGAATCTTCGGAGGATCGAAGTAATTCCTCGCGTCCAGATCGGAGTTGCGCAGGAACTCGAATGCCGTGCCATGGAAATCGTTGCCGCCGGATTTCGTCACCAGATTGATCAGGGCGCCGCCGGTATGCCCGGTGGTTGAGTCGCGGCCGCTCGACTGCATCTTGAACTCCTGAATGGCATCCTGCAGAGGGAGCAGCATCATAATGCTGTATTCGTTGTCCTGCGAGAGAATCCCGTCGAAGTAGGTGGTGTTCCCGGTATTGCGGATGCCGTTCACCGAGACGCCTTCGAGACCCATCTGATTGGCCGCGCCGCGGGACATGGTGTAGCCGCTTCCGGAGCTGCTGGTCCCCGGCGCCAGAAAGGTCAGCGTAACGAAGTTGCGCCCGTTGAGCGGCAGGTCGTTAATGGCCTGGGTTGTGCGCACATTGCCCAGGCTGGCGCTTTGTGTATCGAGCAGCGCCGCGCTGGCTTCCACCGTAACGGACTCTGAAACCTCGCCCGGCTTGAGGACAAAATCGAGACGAGCGTGCTGGTCCACGTCCAGGTTCACATTCTGAATCATTTTGGTGAAACCCTGAGCTTCGACTGAAACCGACCACGGACCAGGCTGCAGGGGAGGTGAAGCGTAATTACCATCCCCGGCGGTCGGAACCGTGTGAGTCGCGTTGGTATTGGTGTTTCTCAGGGTGACGTTGACTCCCGGAAGAACGGCGCCCGATGCATCCGTTACCGTACCCACGACTGTGGCGGACTCGCTTTGCGCATAAAGTCCCGCGGCACTGGCGAGGAAGAAAGATGCGCACACGGCGAGAACCTTTCTCATAAGAACAGACCCCCTTGATTGGCTGAACCGGTTATGAAAATTATCATGGGAAGTCTTGTTGGGTCAAGATCCGAAATCTGTTCAAATTATCCGGAACCCAGCGAAGCTATCGACCTAGCTGGGAAGGATCAGATCTTTCTTGATCGAGATACCCAAGCCGGGCTTTTGCGGTACGTCGAAGTACCCGTCCTTGGTAAGTACCGGCGGCTCTTCGAAAATCTGGAAGCCGTTGGAATAATCCCGCAAAGGCAGGTCGTGCGTGATTTCAATGTAAGGCGAGTTAGGGAAGGTGGCGACCAGATGAATGTTGCAGATAGTGCAGATTCCCCCATCTCCCAGATGAGGCGCGATTACCTTATCCATGGACTCGGCAAGCACGGCGATCTTGCGCGTTTCGAGCGGCCCTTCGAGCAGGACTTCCGGCTGCACGATATCGAAGCAGCCTTTTTCGAGCAGCCAGCGAAATTCATGCAATCCGCGGTTGCCTTCGCCGCCCGCGATGGGGATCTCGACCAGGCGGTTCAGTTCGGCGAGGTGATCGAAATCGTAGCGGCGACACGGCTCTTCAAGCCAGTACACGTTCAGCGCCTGATAGGCGCGGGCGGTCTCGACGGCGCGGCGGAAATCCCAGGTAACGGTCGGTGTCATGGGGCCGTTGGTGGCCTGGTTGGCGTCGCACATGATGTCGAAGTCGTCGCCCACGGCCTTACGCGCCACTTCCACCAGCCGGATATCCTCCTTCATGGTCTGGAAATGAGCGCGGAACTTGATGCCATGCCAGCCGTCGGCTTTGCACTTGGCGGCGAAATCGGCGCGTTCTTCGGGAGTGGAGAGGCGGGACTCGCTGGCATAGGGAGCGACTCGGTCCTTGACAGGGCCCCATACCTTATAGAGAGGCTGGTTGCAAGCCTTGCCGATAATATCCCACATGGCGATCTCGGCGGAAGAGGCAGCGCGATCCCAACTGGTGGTGCCACCGCGGCCCCCAGCCTGGAGAAGGCTCATGTTGCCTCCCGCCGCGCCGGATTCCGCGAGAGCCGAGGGGCGCGACGCCAGACGCCGCGCCGTGCCCATGCCAGTCCATTCGCGCAGGTTGGCGAGGAGGTATTGGAGATTAAACGGATCTTCGCCGACAAGCTGCGACTTGAGGGACGGGATCTGCACGGGGTCCACCGTGGGACCGATGCCGACCAGCCCCTGATCGGTGTGTACTTCGAGGAACGAGCCGCCGCCGATGCGCACCGGCGCCGTGTCCCAGGGTCCCATGAAGCCCGTCATGGAGCCGAGTTCCTTGATGACCTTCAGGCGCTGCAGCTTGACATCGGTGATCTTGATCTTCGCGCCGAGCAGCTTTGGAACCGCCGCTATGGCGGGTACCGCCGCCGGCAGCGCTTTAAGAAAATCCCTTCGTCGCATTTAATCTCCTGTAATTTTGCGGGCTACTTGACCACGGTGAACTTCTCGATACGGCCCGCGTCGGCAGCGATTCTGGACGATCCATAAACGTTGCCCTCATGGTCGACCGCAATGCCTTCCGATCCGCCGGTCAGGCCGTCCGGATTGGGAATGAAACCTGTAACTTTGCCATCCTTCACGCTGCCCATCCGGAAGCCGCGCTCACAGCCCGGATTATATCCATGGGTGCCGGGCCGGTCGGGGTGCGATTCCGAATCGCTGACGTAAAGGATGTCGTCTTTTATAAAGATACCGCTGGGCCGGCCGAACTGTTTCCACTCGGCGATGAACTTTCCATCCTGATCGAGGATCTGGACGCGGTTGTTGGAGCGATCGGCGACGAAGAGACGGCCGGCAGAGTCCATGCCGAGGCAGTGTGGTTCCATCACCTCGCCTGGGCCAGTGCCTTTATGGGCGATGACCTTGATGAACTTGCCGTTCTTATCGAACTTCATGATGCGGGAATTGCCGAGCGTGGGGGCGTGGCCTTCACCGACAAATATATCTCCATTGGGCGCGACGAGGACGGTGTTGGGGGAGTCGAAGCCTTCGAGACCGGCGCCGTCGCCGCCTGGCTTGCCGAGGGTCATGAGGACCTTGCCATCGGGACTGAATTTGTAGACCTGATCGCCCCTGCCGTGGTCGGTGCCGCCGTCGGTTACCCAGACGTTGCCGTCTTTATCGACGTAGAGGCCGTGGGGCATGACGAACAGGCCTTTGCCGAAGTGGCGCAGGACCATGCCGGTCTTTTGATCGATCTCGAAGACGGGATCGACGTCCGAGCCAATGCAGGTGTTGGCGCCGCAGCGCTCGTAGGTCCAGATGTTGCCGTCGGGGCCGGTGTAGACACCCGAAGAAGCGCCCCATTTTCTGTCACTGGGAGTGTGGCCCCAGTTGAGCGTGGTCTTGTAAGGGTTGGGGACGTCGCCGGTGTTAGGGGGCGCGTAGCTGGGCTGCGCGAAGGCGGCGGAGGACATTATGAGTACAGCGGCGATAGTGAACGTCGATCGTAGTGGAGCTTTATTCATTCCCGGACCCCGCTGGAGAGCCAGCTTGTCAATTTCAGCCCTAAAATCATACACCAATCGACGCGGCTTTCGCGCCCAGATTTCGGACCGGGAGCGTCGGTTGTGGTCTCTGAATGCTTCGAGGGCCTCAATGTTTGACGTACGGGTGCGGCGGTTCGGGTGCAGGTTTGCGTGCGCTACTGCGTCGGGACGGACTGCTGTTTCACGGTTACCTGCGCGGTCTGGCCGGCCTGCAGGCTGACTGAGACGCCGCCTCCACCGTAGCGCTGCATCCAATCCGCGTCGGCGTATTCGACCTGCTGAGCGTCATCCCACGCATAGATCCGGTAATCGCCGGGCGCCAATGCCTGAATCTTGATGTGGCCATCCGGGGCAGATGCCGCGATCCGCGGACGCATCCCATCCTGAAGAAACATGACCCCCGATGACGCAAGCGGCTGATCGTCGGGGCCGGTCACCTGTACATCGATTGCACCGCTATCGTCGCTCAGGACGATTTCGATCGGCCCGGCGGATTGCACGATCGAAACTTCCTGACGCAGGAGGTCAACGCCGTTAAGCGTCGCGCTCTTTACGTAGAACGGCCCCGGCGGAAACGCATCGAGGCGATAGTTGCCCGGCGTCACATCGGGAATGGTGAACGAGGCGTTGTCCGCGCCCCACTTGATCTGTCCCGTTCCCAGCATCGGTTCCGACGATCGCAGGCTCAGGGCGAACTGCCGACTCGCTGGCGCGCCACTCGATTTCGATTCGATCCGCACCTTGCCCGTTACGGTGAACGCGGAATCGAGGTGCACGGCCACTTCATCGAGATCCGCATTACCCACCTCAACCGGCACGCGCGCGGTGAGGCGCACGCCGCCTTCGAAGTAGTCGGTTGAGACCGTCCAGGATCCAGGCGTTACACCGGCAATATCGAACCTGCCGTCGGGACTGATTCTGGCAGGACGGGCGCCCCCGGGACTGGCAGCCGGTTTGACGAGCGAGATCCCCAATGGACCCTGAGCTTTCGGCATGCCGGAAATGGTACCCCGAACGTGCACCGTGGGCACTTCGTGTAAAGTGAAATCCACCCGTGTCTCGCGCCCCGCGGGGAGCTCCATGGCACTCGCAGCGCCCCCTTCCACCGGACCCGGATAGCACCTCTCGCCCAGCGCGATTGAGTTGTCTTCGGGGCCTCGTTCATTGGCACGC
>Ga0326727_10019874_pt1 | contig 13415 bp, 12 predicted proteins | sample MB2enrmetagenome_FD_207643 | JGI IMG/M metagenome (GOLD analysis project Ga0326727, IMG submission 207643) | Lab enriched peat soil microbial communities from McLean, Ithaca, NY, United States - MB29MY | ecosystem: Environmental > Terrestrial > Soil > Wetlands > Peat | place: USA: New York... | reverse complement strand
TGATTGGCCAATATCTTGCGGATATCGCAGGATTGGGCCCGTTGCTTGACAGCACGAAGATTCGGAAAACTCTTGAATCTATTCATAAGTACAACTACCGCCGTGAACTTTACAACCATGACTCCGTGCAGCGAATCTATGCGCTGAACGATGAAGCCGCATTGCTGGTCTGTGATTACGGTAAAGGGACGCGTCCGAAGATTCCGTTCCCTTATTATGCGGAAACCTGGACCGGTATCGAGTACCTGGTGGCGAGTCAGTTTATCAATGCGGGGATGCTGCGCGAGGGCTTAGAGACGATCGAAAACGTGCGCCGCCGGTTTGATGGAGAGCGGCGCAACCCGTGGGATGAACCGGAGTGCGGCCATCACTATGCACGAGCTATGTCGTCTTGGTCCACCGTCATTGCTATTACCGGATTTCAATATAACGGCGCGCATCAGGCGATCACGTTGATGCCCAAGATGGCCAACCCGAGATTCAAGTCGTTTTGGTCGACGGGAAGTGGCTGGGGTTCATTCTCCATTACGCGCGACAACAGCCGGATCCGCGCGGAAATTCGTGCGATCGAAGGTTCGCTCCCGCTGGCGTCGATTCGGCTTGGGCGGTCGGAGGAACGGCCGACCGCGGTCTCATTTAACAACAGCGCCCGCGCGCATGAAGCTCGGAAGGAAAGCGGCGGGGTTACCCTGGTCCTCACGACCGGCGTGGTACTCTCGGCGGGAAACACCATCGAGATGGAGATCTGACTTGCCATTGAATACCGAAACACTGAAGAAAAGGTTAGCCGCCCAGAAATGGACCTCGCATAACATTCGCCTCAATGAGGAAATCACCACTTGGCCCGAACACTACGATTTCTTTCAGGATGGCCGGCTAAAGGCCATTGAGCGAGTCTTCCAGTTAGTGTTTGACGGCGACATTAGCGGAAGGCGCATTGCGGACCTGGGGGCCCTTGAGGGCGGCTTCGCCCTGGCATGTGCTATGCGGGGGGCCGAAGTTACCGGGGTGGAGGCGCGCAAGGCGAACTTCGAAAAGCTCCTTCTGCTGCAAGACCATTTCGACGACCTCCGTCTCGACTTTGCATTAGCGGATGTGAAGGACTTCACCGTGGAGCGATTCGGCGAGTTTGAGGCTGTACTCGCGCTCGGCATTCTCTATCACTTGGACAATCCAGTGCAATGGCTCAGGCAGATCGGCAAAACCTCAAAACGCCTTCTAATAGTGGACACGCACTTCGCGCCGTCTGACGACCTTTCTTTCCAGCAAATCGACCCTCGAATTGGAGCGCTCAGCGAAATTGAAACAGTGGAATTCGCTGGTGCGACTTACTCAGGGCGCTGGTTCAAGGAATTTGAGCCGGCCACCGACCCGGAACCCCAACTCTGGGCGTCTTTCTCGAACTGGCGTTCCTTCTGGCTGGTCAAGGAGTCGCTTGTGCGAGCCATCCGGGATGCCGGGTTCGATCTGGTTTTTGAACAGCACGACTACTCGATGGATAGCTATCACCGGCTAAGCGTGCAATTTCCACGAATATTGATTGTGGCGGCGAAGGTTGAGAAAAAGCCAGCCTGATGCGGATCCGCGCATTAGCCCTGCTGATACCTCTTCTCATCATCGCGGCTGCTCAGTCCGCGGAGAACCGATTCGCGCTGGTCATTGGGAATGAGGGCTATCCGGATTCGCCGGTTCCCGGTGCTGTGAGCGATGCCGATTCAATCACCAACGCGCTGAAAGCGGATGGATTCCAGGTTCAGGAAGCCACCAATACCGACCTGAGGGAATTCGAGCGCGCAATCGATTGGCTGGTGCGGTCCGTTGGTCGCGGCGATGTCGCTCTGCTTTATTACGTGGGTAAGGGCACGCAGATTGATGCGCAACGATATCTTGACCCGGTAGACTTTGTTCTCGCCCGGCAGAGCGACATCGAATCCTGCTATTCGCTTTCGCGTGTCGAAGAGCAGCTTCGGGGGACCGCGGCTGGAACGAAAATCGTCATCCTAGATGTAACTCCTGCTCTCTTTCGCTTTGCTCGCCCGCCAGAGGGAGGCGACGAGCCGTTCGAGGATGCACCTGGGATTTTCCTGGCCGTGTCGCGCTTTCCCTGGGATTCGAATTTCGATCAGCCGCCGGCTGGTCGTGGATTTGCGCACGCCTTGGTTGGCGCTCTTCGCAAGCCGGGCCTCTCACTCGATGGAGTTTTTGATTCTGTTCGCCAGGAAGTCGGCCGGCAAAGGAATGGTGTTCGATGGGCGAATGGCGGCGACACGAGCGGGTTCTACTTCATTCCAGGTGGTGGCATCGCTGGGAGCCGGCCCGGGGCGCCGCCCACTCCACCGAAGCGGGTGCGTATCGGCGGGAAGGTGATGCAGGCCAACCTTATCTCCCAAACTCCGCCGAAATACCCTCTTATGGCGCGGAGCAGCGGGACGGAAGGCTCGGTGGTTTTTGACGCGGTGGTTGGCGTCGACGGGCACATCCAGCAGTTAGATTTGGTTACCGGCCCGCCCCTTTTGGTAGATGCTGCCCGGGACGCGGTTCGCAAATGGGTTTATAAACCGACGTTGTTGCATGGTGACCCAGTGGAAGTGGAAACCGCGATCACAATCAACTTCACCCTACACTAAGAGAAGTGATAACTGATCTGGTCCAGATCCGGACCCTGGGCGAGAAGAAGCGCGTCGAGAACGAGCGCTTCCGCCGCCATCTGAAATCCCGCGACCATTCCGACCGTATCCTGCGCCGTCTGGCTGAGGAGGTGGAAGATGAGATCGACTGCACAACCTGCGCCAACTGCTGCCGCGTGGCCAACGTTCACATCACGGAGCGCGATCTTGAGCGCCTTACCAAAGCTCTAAGCACCAGCCGCAAGAAATTTCTGGAAGAGTACACCGGGCAGTCAGAAGAAGAAGGGCTGATTCTAAAGCGCGGGGCGGCCGGTTGTGTTTTCCTCGAAGGCAATCTGTGCTCGGTTTATGACTCACGCCCGGCCATCTGCGAAGACTTCCCGCACGTGGTTCGCGGCGCCGGTTCTATCGCCAGCCGCATGTGGCAGCTAATCGACCGCGCCACCTATTGCCCCATCGCCTACAATTCCATCGAGGCATTCAAGGCGGAAACGGCTTTTAAGCGCTAAATCATCACTGCGGAAACATCCACATTCGAACGGTTGCCCTCGATGACCACGATGCCACTCTCGGTGACGTGGTACAGCCTTCGATCGGCATCCAGATCGTACCCGATCACAGCATCCGGCGGCACGCGAACATTTTTATCTAGAATCGCCTTTCGCACCTTGGCTCTGCGGCCGATGTCGCAGTTGTCGAGGATGATGGAATCTTCCACCACCGCGCCGGTATGGACCTTCACGCCGCGCGCCAGCACCGAATTTCGCACCATGCCGCCCGAAAGAATACAGCCCCCCGACACCGCCGAATCAATCGCCAGACCACGCCTGCCCTCCATGTCGAAGGTGAACTTCGCTGGAGGATCGGGGAACCCCGTCGTGCGCAGCGGCCATTGGCGGTTGTACAGGTTCAACGCCGGCGAGACGGCGCGCAGGTCCATATTCGCTTCGTAGTAGGCGTCGATCGTTCCCACGTCGCGCCAGTACACCGGCTGATCCTTCGGTTCGCCCGGAATCTTGTTGGTCTGGAAATCGTACGAATAGACCTCCGCCTTTTCCACCAGCTTGGGCAAAATGTCGCGGCCAAAATCGTGGGTACTGTCGCCATCCTCCGCGTCGGCCTGCAGTTCGTCCAGCAGGGTCTTGGTGGAGAAGATGTAATTTCCCATGGACGCGAAGACGTGTTCCGGCCGTCCTGGGATGGTCGGCGCGTTCGGATTCTTCTCGTGGAACGCGAGAATCTTACCGCGTTCATCCGTTTCGATGACGCCGAATTCGTGGGCATGCTCCTTTTCGGTCGGGATCGCCGCCACGGTGCAAGCGGCGTTTCGCTCCTGATGGAATTCGATCATCTGGGTGATGTTCATGCGGTAGATGTGGTCCGCCCCAAAGATGGCGACCACGTCCGGGCTGGCCTGTTCCACCAGATTCAGGTTCTGGAAAATGGCGTCGGCCGTCCCCTGATACCAGGTCTCCCCCGGCGAGCGCATCTGCGCCGGCACCGGGATGATGAACTGGTTCTTCAGCAGGCTCCCGAATTGCCAGCCCTCGCTCAAATGCTGCAGCAGGCTCTGGCTTCGGAACTGCGTCAAAACGTAGATCGAGTAGATCCCGGAGTTGATGAAATTACTCAGTACGAAGTCGACGATGCGGTATTTGCCGCCGAAAGGTACCGCCGGTTTGGCCCTTTCCTTCGTCAGTGGATAAAGACGGGTCCCCTTGCCGCCCGCCAGCACAATTCCCAGAACGCGCAGTTGCATATGGCAAGGCCATTAGACTACACCACGGCCCAGCAAGCAACACAGGGGACTACAATTTATTGTGCTCGATCCCGCAAATCTTCCGGAATCACCCCGTTGAGGACGAATCGGTGAAATCGCTCCAGCGCCTCCCGAAACCGTCTGGACGCCTCTTTGTGAAAACTTGCGGGAGCCTTGTTCGCCATGGAGAGCCGGTAACTCGCCCTAGCCGTTTCCAAGGCCGTTCTCAACTCTTCTTCGATTCGCTCACGTTCGGCCACCACCAATCGATCCCCTTTGCCGGCATTATGAGAAACACGAAAAGCGCACGAAATGTCGCGCAAATTTGTTAGGCGGTTCCAATGGATGTCTGGTTACACTGAGATCCTAATGTCAAAGAACTATAGGGATCGGATGCCGACTGGATCATGAATCTCCAAAGCCTTCCGAAAATTGAGCTGCATCTCCACCTCGATTGCTCGCTCAGCTACGAGATTGTCTCCCACCTGCTCCCTTCGGTCACCCGTGATGAGTACGCAACCGACTACATCGCGCCCACCAAATGCACTAATCTGGCCGACTTCCTGGCACGCGCGCCCAAAGGTATTCAACTTCTCCAAACGGCAATTGCCCTGGAACTGGCCACAGAAGACTTATTCCGCCAGCTTGCCCAGGACGGAGTGATCTATGCAGAGCTTCGTTTCGCTCCGCTGCTGCACCTCGATGAAGGGCTGACTCCCGGCGAGGTTGTCGAAATCGTGGATCGCACTACCGAACGAATGATCCTCGAAACAGGAATTGAAGCACGGCTCATTCTTTGCACTTTGCGCCATTTCACTGCGGCGCAAAGCCTGGAAACGGTTCGCCTTGTGGACCAATTTCGGAGGAGCCGGGTGGTTGCGCTGGATTTGGCCGGGGACGAAGCCGGCTACCCCCTCGAGGCCCATATCCCGGCCTACCAGTACGCGCGCGAGAGGAATCTATGCCGCACCGCGCACGCCGGCGAAGGGAGCGGTCCGGAAAGTGTCTGGGAAACCATCAAGCTTCTGGAGCCGACCCGGATCGGGCATGGCACGCGCAGCAGTGAAGACCCAAGATTGGTGGAGTTTCTGGGCCGGACGCGGATTCATTTGGAACTCTGCCCGTCTTCCAACGTGCAGATCATTCCATCGATCAAAGACATGGCGTCGCATCCCATCGACCGCCTATATCGGGCTGGAGTGGCTTTGAACGTTAATACGGACAGCCGCATGCTGACGCCGACCACGCTAACCACCGAATATGAGAAGCTGCATGAGGTTTTTGGCTGGGGCGAGGACCAGTTTCTTCAAACCAACTTGATGGCCATTGAATCGGCGTTCGTCGAGGATGCGGTGAAAGAGAGACTCAAAGCCAGACTAAAGAATCAGTGAAACTATTCGGCCTTCCACTGCTCTTCCAGCATCTGCGAGTATTCTGCACTGGCATAGATATCCACCACGAAATTCTCGGGTTCCAACTCCGTGAACGGCTCCAGGTTTTGGTAGCACACGTAGAGATAATCCAGAAACCGGTGATAGTTCTCCAAACACAGGGGTGTCAGTGTCTCGGAGGTCGGAGGACTGTTCAGTGTGCATGTCACCCCAATGGCGCGTGAAAAAACCGAACGCTGGTCCGATACGCCCCATACCTGAAGCTTCTGCGATATCGACGCCGGCGTCTTCTCGATTAAGTAGGCCGCGAAACTCTGGCCGCGAATGCCCCGCTTGCACAGTTCTGGGGTACGCTCCGCGAAATCAAGGCATTGCTCCACCCAGCGAAGAATATCTTTTCCGAGGAAGTAGAGCATGCGCACTTCCTGAACGCGGGCACGCAGCAAAGTGGCGTTTAACCACTCGTGGTCCTTGCCGCCGTTCGGTATCAGACCGTTCAGCATGAGTTGGGCTTTTGACCCTTCTAAGAGCTTCTCGGCGGTATCTTCGCCCGAAAAGGGATGCAGGATCAGAGGAGGCAACGTCCACTTCCCGGCGATGTTTGAGACTTCTTTCCCGGCCGCCATGGCGTACATAATTGGTACAACCCGTCTTCTATCTAAACCGACTATCGGCGGGAAGTTAGAAAGACTTCAACGAATTCCATTCTAACTCGCTTTTTTCGCATTTCAATCTGGTTTCCCGAATATCGTGTCCCGATTTGGGCCACCCGCAGGTACTGGTGTCTTTGAGCGTCACTTTCCGGTTCACATCACCGGACCAATCCGCCATGGCACAAACTCCTGGTGGCCCAGAATTTCGCTCCGCGTCCGTTCACCGGAGGCCACGCGCATCATCATGTCAAAAATCTCGCGCCCCACTTCCGCCACGCTTCTGGCGCCATCCGCGATCGCGCCCGCATTCACGTCCATGTTGTCGCGCATCCGGTTATATGTTGCTGAATTGCTTGCAATCTTGATCACGGGAATGGACGGAAACCCGATCGCGCTACCCCGGCCCGTTGTAAACGCGATCAGGTTGCACCCCCCTGCCGCGAGGCCCGTCAAGGATACTGGGTCGTATCCCGGAGTGTTCATGAACACAAACCCGGGCACCCGAACCCGCTCCGCGTAAGCCACCGCGTCCGTCAAGGTTGAAACCCCGGCTTTGGCCACTGCACCGAGTGACTTTTCCAGGATATTCGTCAAACCGCCTTCTTTGTTGCCGGGAGATGGGTTGTCGTTGAAACTTCCCCCAAATTGCCGTAAGTACTTTTTATAACCCTCGACGAACCCCAGTAGTTTCTCTGCCACCGCCCGATTTCGCGCTCGCCTCACCAGCAAATGCTCCGCGCCGAAGATTTCCGTGGTTTCCGCCAGCACCGTCGTGCCACCGAGGTCGGCAAGCATGTCGGAACATACGCCCAGCGCTGGATTCGCGGTGATACCGGAGAAGGAATCCGACCCGCCGCAGTTCAGTCCTAGCATAATTTTCGACGCAGGAGCCTCGGTGCGCTTCTCCTCCGCCGCCCGTTCAATTTGTTTGCGGATCTGCTGCCGGGCCGCGTCCACCGTCCCGCGCGTACCCCCGCTGCCCTGAACTGTCATGCCGACTAGCCGGTGTGACTTGGGGGCATTCGGACCCAGGTAGTGATCAATCTGGTTCACCTCGCACCCCAGGCCCAGAATAATGGCAGCGGAGACGTTGGGATGGTCCAGAACTCCCGAAAGAGTGCGCTGCAACTGCTCCGAGTCCGGACCGATGGACATGCCGCAGCCTTCGCCGTGGGGAAACGGAACCACGCCGTCGACGCCGGGCGGGAGAGTTTCTTGTGCAAAACTGTGCGCGATTAACTCCGAAGTGTGCGCCGCACAGTTGCTGGCCGCCACTACGGCGATATAGTTCCGGGTTCCGACGCGGCCGTCCTCGCGCAGGTAACCCAGAAACGTGGGACCTACCCGCGGCAACGGTAGCGGGATATCCCCGGTCGGAAAGTCGTAAACCAATTCCAGCTCTTGGTACGCAAGGTTGTGCGTGTGGATATGCTCGCCCGCGCGGATGGGCCTGCTTGCGCGGCCGATCACCTGGCCATAACGCCTCACTACCGCGCCGCCATCGATTGGCTTTAAGGCGATCTTGTGCCCCGCCGGGATTGAATCCACCGCTGTCACCGCCGTGCCATCCACGCGCAGAGTGGTTCCTGCCGCGATGGGAACTCGGGCCACGGCAATATTGTCCGTGGCGTGCAAACGGATCGCCGAGTTCTCCGCCGTCGGCAGCGCCTGTATTTCCAGCAAATTCGTCATTTTTTCTATCTCATGAGCAGCGTTTCGGGCGCGGCCTGATCCAGGTGGACCCGCAACTGCTTCCCTTCGGATTGAATCCAGATTCCCATGCCTTTTTCGGGCAGTGGAATATCTTCCACGCGGGTCACCAGAACGCCGCCTGAGCGGTCCGTATCTGCCAGCAATTTGCCGATATGCGCGTGCAACTGACATTGCGACCGGCGCTCTTCGCTGTTGATCGCAATGCCCCATTGGTCGTCCCACAACGCCCTGGCTTTCGCAATTGCAGCGCTCCAGTACGCGGCGCGCTCCTCTGGCGGCATATCGTCCAAGCGATGCCGGAGCGCGTGTGGAATGGCTAGCCAGCGATTCGGCTTGGTCGGATTTGCGTCGGGGATGAAGACCACCGGACCGGCGTCCGATTTTTCCTGCGCGGCGCGCGTGAGGCTGCACTCCCGCCCCTGCATCGTCTCAGGCCGGGAGGGGTCGCACACGCAGCCCCGCACGTCAGCCAGAACCAAGAGCAGTAGGAGGTGGGGGAACACCAAAGCCATTATCGCCCAGACTGTTTCTCCTGCCTAAGTACAATGTGCTCAGTGCCCCGAAGGATCGCGCTTGTCGCGCTGCTGGTTCTGATCATACTTTTCCTCTCGGGAATTACAAGCTTTGGGCTCATGGGTCCTGATGAGCCACGCTACGCTTCTATCGGTCGCGCGATGCAGATGTCCGGGGATTGGATCACCCCGCGCCTTTGGGGCCATGGCTGGTTTGAAAAACCCCCGCTTCTCTATTGGCTGATCGCTGCCAGCTTCAGCCTGGGTCTCGGTCCGGAAGCCGCGCCGCGCCTGCCGGTCGCTCTGGCATCCCTGGCTTTCCTGGCCTTCTATTTCCTCTACCTCCGGCAGGAATTCAATGTTTTTGTTGGGGCGGTCGCCACCGGCCTTCTCGGCACCTCGGCGCTTTGGCTCGGTTACAGCCACGCAGCCGTGACGGACATCCCGCTTTCCATCACATTCGCGGCAGCCTGCCTGCTGCTGATGCCGGCCGTCGAAGGGCGGGCGGTGCCTGTAAGCATGGCTGCGGCACTGCTGGCCCTTAGTGTTTTAGCCAAAGGATTGGTGCCCCTGGTTTTCATCCTGCCGTTCCTGTGGTTTGCTCGCCGCCACTGGCATAAGTGGCTGAGACCGAGCCCCGTCCTGGTTTTCTGCGCCATCGCATTGCCCTGGTATGCGCTCTGCCAGGCGCGTAACCCCGAGTTCTTCCACGTTTTCTTCGTTCAACACCAACTCGGCCGCTTTACTTCGCCGGATCTTCAGCATGTGCAACCCTTCTGGTTTTATGTGCCGGTAATAACGGTGGCCCTGTTTCCGGGTACGCTTCTCTGTGCATTTGCCTGCTGGCCGAGGCTCTACCAGGACAGGCGCCGAAGATTTCTGGGTGCGACGGTGCTATTCGGGTTTCTGTTCCTTTCCATTTCTCGCAATAAGCTACCGGGTTACATTCTGCCGCTGATGCCGCTGGTTTGCTTACTGGCGGCGTGCGGTATGGATGCCGCCAGAGTCCTATGCAAACGCCGATTGACTGTGGTGCTTGCGGCATCCGCCCTGCTGCTGCCTGTTTTGGTCGCGGCCGCCGGGGTTCTCCCGCAGGCTTTCAACGGCGGACTGCGCGAAGCGTTGCCTCCCGATCCCGCCACGGTGCATCGCCTTTGGATCGCCGTTCCCATATGCCTGGTCGCCGCCGCTTGTCTTTGGTTCTTGAACAGCGTGTTATTCGATAGGGCAAGGGCCGTGCTGTTCTGGTTCGCCCTGGCCGCCGCGGGGTGGGGTTACGTTGAGTACGCAGCGCTCCCATGGGTCGACGCGGCTTCCGCCAGAAGCGTGTGGCGTAACTTACCCGAACAGAAGAAAACTTTTTGCGTGGGGCCGGTTAGCAGAAACTGGCGGTACGGCCTGAATTACTATTCTGTAACGCCTCTGCCGGATTGTGCCGGTAATGAGATTCCAGCCATTATGCCAGGGCGTTCGCCGTCGGATCGACCGGTCATAATTAGCGGCAAGAAGCAAGACAAAACATGACTAACTTGTCCTACTCTCAGAGGCTGCCGGGTGATAGCATACTTCTGACAGGAGAGAAGCATGACTCGGCTACTGCTACTCACGACGCTCTTACTTCCAACCTTGAGCCCGCTCTTCGCAGACTCAGGCGTGGTTGATTCGCAGGGAAACGTCATCATCGCTACAAACTTCACGGAACAGTGGGGTGGATCGTGTCATATCTTCAATGACTGCCCTACTACTACGCAGGCGAACATCGCGAAGTATGCGCCCAACGGTTCATCGCTTTGGGGCGCGTTCGGCAACCAGGTTCTAGGAATGGCGGCGGACTCGTCAGGAAATCTTTTTACCGCTGATAGTTCTAACATCTCCATATATCAAACGGGTTCATCGGTAACCCCGACCCAGCAGACAGTTGTCGTTCCGCAACCCATTATTTTCAGTTCGGTTGTCCTCCACATCACGTCGGATGACCGATTGATCGAGTGCGGGACGGCAACAGCCGCTCCTTCCGGAGTTCCCGGTATTCCAAACCGACCCACGCCGACTTGCATCGCGTTCGACTCCAATCTAAACGTCCTATGGACGGGAACCATTGGAGGCAGTCAAGGCGAGACCCTGAGTGACTTCGCACTGGATGCCTCTAATAATCTCTATATAACCGGACAAACGAAGTCTGAGCCAAAGAATTCAAGCATCACCCCGTTCACCGCGCTTATCCCTTTTCCCGTGACGCCAGGCGCGTTCGGCGCCGTGAAGGGAGCAACGGCTGTCTTTGTCGCCAAGTTTGATCCCACTGGTAAGTTGGTCTACTCTTCGGCGTTTGGAAGTTCAGGCGATAACTATTCCACAGGTCTTCAGGTCGATAGCGCCGGGTCGGTCTACCTGACGGTGAACTCAAGCAAACCGGATTTCCCCACGCCTGGCGCGATAGCTCTGCCGGCCAATTCGCCGTGGCTTGCGCTCAAGCTGAACCCAAATGGTTCTGAAATAAGTTGGGTCGCACCCATGACATCCGCTCTCAACTCCCTTCAGTTGCCGGCGGTTGACCCACAAGGTAACTTCTATGCAGTCGGAGGAGTGACGTCCTCAGCTTCATTTACTCCAACCAACCAGACAGTATCGGTTTGCGGAAACCAGAACGGCAGCGCCGCAAGCATCCTCTTCGAACTCGACCCGAACGGAAATCTCGTGATGTCGACTTTCGTTCCAGGGGCACTACCGTTGCTGGATCAGGGCGGCCTCATCCTTTCGGAGCGGAATGAATCACCATTCTCTTTGTTCAACAAGGGCTCGCTTGCCGGACCGGGTATATTTTGTGTGGTGAATGCCGCGAATACTGATGAGGAGGGCCTGCTGCCGGGCGAAGTTATTGCGATCCATGGAATCGGGTTTGGTCCGTCTCAACCGCAAGCAGCGGTACCGGCGAACGGTTTCTACCCAACCTCCCTTGGCGGTGTTAGCGTTCAGATTGGTGGGTACCCCGCACCTCTGATCTACGCGTCGGATAGCCAGATTAATGCGGTGGTTCCCTTTGAAGTCGCGGAGTCCAACACGATCGGCGTCCAGGTGACCGGCGCCGGGTCCATTCTTTACGACAGCGGATACCCGCAACCCGTCTATTTCACTTACGGCAATTTAGCGGGAGCACAGGCTATCGCCATCAACCAGGATGGTTCGCTCAATAGCGCCAGCAGCGCGGCGCCAAAAGGTTCGGTCTTGACCTTGTTTGGAACGGGGTTCACGTTCCCGACGCCGTACCCTCAGGACGGCGCCGTTGGCACAGGTCAACTTACTCTTCCCTTAACGCTTCAGAGCTACAACACGATTGACGTTTTGAACCTGACAACCTATCTTGGAGAATTTCCCATCGTCTCGATCACCGACACTGCTGGACAAATCGAAGGCCTTTCCGAGGTCAGGATTCAGATACCCGCGTCGTTCCCAGCCGACGGGCAAGTGTTTCTCTGGGGATCGAACGGCGCCTACGTTTTTATTCAGTAATCGAATGGGAGACCGTTCGATGCGACGTGTTTTAATGCCGAGGCGCCGCCCAGATCCAAGGCAAATGTTAGCGCTTTTCGCATTTCGGCGATCGTGCCGCTCGGAAGCACCCCGAGTTTGCGCTCCAGGCGCACGGAAGGAATTGAAGCGATACCTTGCACGTTGGCGAACGAAGGTGCGTTGAGAAACGCCAACCTGGGAACCTTCACCTCGTATAACTCTTCCTGTTCTGGGTCGTGAGGGGCACGTAAATGATCACCGGGCGCGTCTTCGCCGCCAAGCCGAGACCTGCCAGCCAAACCTCACCGGGGAGGTGGAGCATCGAGAATGTCCAGGACGTCCTGCTCGATCGAACGCGAACGAAGTATATCGAGAGCGTCCTGATCGGCCAGGGCGATGATCTCGGCGACGCGGTCGCGCACGTCCGCGGCCGTCTCTGGCTTCCATTCACGCAATTTGGAATTCAACGTTTCGACAAGTAGATCCATTGGCCTCGTTTATTCTACGCCTGATGGGAAACAGGACCGGTTTTCTTCAAAGTCTTGACGTCCGAGCAACGCTGGGCGGGGAGTTCAACCGGCCGAGTAAATCTCCCTTGCGGGCAATCGTTCAACATACCCGAGGACCTTGGTCCCTTCGCTTGTCGGTTCGTGCGTGGTTTCCAACTTCAACTGCGGTGTTCTTGAACGAAACCACGCCACCAACAGTATGGCTTTGCCGAGGCACGATCTACGGCAACAAATCCGTACTCGCAACAATCGCTAGTGGCCTGAATCATTCGCGAATAGGCTTGCCGTCCTTTTCGACCATGTAGTCACCGCCGTCGCGACTTCACGCGCCTGTTCGTCGGTCAGCCAAGCGGTTTCCTGAGCAGCCGCAGATTGAAGTCCCAGAAGCGTGAATGCTGTCCATGCGCCGAATGAGGCTGTCTTGTTAGACGGGACTGTCCCGGAGGATAAGGATAGCACCGCGACACTCTAGTTGTTTCGACACGAAGGGCGCAGATAAAATCGCGCCTTTTCGTGTCTCACACCTGCGCCGTAGTGGGCGAGGGATTCGTAAGGTCGTACGGCCTTATACCTCGGAAGGTTAAGCCCCGCGTGAATCCGGAATTTCACCTCGTCTAGAGGGTGTAGCCGATTCTGTGTAAACGTTCTTCGGTAAAAATAAGGAGAACGAGCATGAAGAAGCAGAAGCCAGAGAAGCCGTTCAGCGACGCGCTGCTGGACGAACTATTATCCAAGCAAGGGCGG
>Ga0326727_10019873_pt1 | contig 13416 bp, 10 predicted proteins | sample MB2enrmetagenome_FD_207643 | JGI IMG/M metagenome (GOLD analysis project Ga0326727, IMG submission 207643) | Lab enriched peat soil microbial communities from McLean, Ithaca, NY, United States - MB29MY | ecosystem: Environmental > Terrestrial > Soil > Wetlands > Peat | place: USA: New York... | reverse complement strand
ACTTCTGCGTTAATACGCATACTTTGATAGTTAAAGATTTGAGACCCTTTTTTTGTTTTTTAAGACAATGGAGAAGAGATAATGATTAAGAAGGCTCTGGTCAAATTCACGAAAAGCAATAGCCTTTAGCAAGTTTTTGCGTTTCTTTTCTCCTAAAGAGTGATCTGATCCAGAGCCTCAGCAAACCGCGCGGAAAAACTTCGGATCCGCTAGAAGGTTGATATGTGTTCTCGTGGATAAGGTAACACTGGAAATTGGTTTAGTGCAGGTGTGTCCAATTCTCTAACATCATCAATGTTGGAGATTTCGGTTTCGAGAGCGAAAAGATGTTCAAAATTTTTTATTGCCGTGAATATAGTTAAGTCATAGGCACCAGTGGTTTTTAATATACCATTGACGTCTGGAATTTTGGCGATTTTCTTTGCGATGCTATTCGAGTCCCCTTGAGAGTCGGCACTCAATCTAAAACAAGCCATAATCGGATACCCTATTCTTGTAGGATTTATTTGAATTAATGTCCTAATTACCCCATTGCGTTTGAGATCATTGTATCTTCTGACGGCAGTGCTGGTTGAAATTCCCAATTCTTTGCCGATGACATTGAAAGACGCGCGGCTATTAACGGCTAGTTTTTCAATTATTTTCCTGTCTATCTCGTCAATTTTGCCCACATTTTTTTCAATTCTGTTTTCTATCTGGCTCTCTCTTTTTTCTGTATCGCTTGATATTTCGTCATTAGTCAAAACTGACAGGTTTTCTGGCATACCTTTAACTCCCGTCCAAACTTCAACTTCTAATCTTAGGACCTCGGGCAATTTCTTTATTAATTGTTTGACCTGGCCAATTTGATCTGCTTTCATAAAGTCTGAAACTGCCCATAAACATGAATTACTACCCCATCGCTTGGCATCATATAAACCTGGTATTTTTCGCAGTTGTTCTATAACTTGTTGTTGTTGATGTACTGGGACGTCGACAAAAAAACTAGCCGCAACATTGAAGCCTAAAGCTGCATAATTGAGCTGGATGGTGGCTCCAACTATTATTCCTCTTTTCTTCAAGTTTGTGTAATGTTGCCAGATTACGTCTTTTGTTACTTGGGCTTCTCTTGCGATTTCAATAAACTCTTTGCGCCCATCTTTCAGTAGATCTTTTAGGATTTTAGCGTCGATTTCGTCGATTTTTTTCGCTGGAATCATGTTTTCTTCCTTCCGCGAGATTGAAAATTACAGCTTATCAAGCGTGAACTCATTTAAATATTATCTGAGTCTTACGGGCACGCTTTATAATTGTTTGTATTCAAATCGTCTTTTTCACTAGTTATGCTGTTTTTACAGCCGCAGTAACCGTTTTCGACTTTTGCCTGTAACGATTTTTGCGATAACATCGTATTTTTGATTGAATTATTTGCGGTAATATTTGATAAAACACCGATTTATGGTACATCTTAAATACAACTACATTGCAACCTTGAACTTATCAAAAAAGGAGAAAACTAAAATGAAGACTAAAAAAAACAAAACTATCGCTATTACGATTGCTTTATTCTTGACATTTTCAATGGCAACTTCAATGATACTAGTACCAACTGCTAACGCACATACACCTGCATGGAATATTCCAACATATTCTTACTGCAGCGTTTCGCCCAATCCTATAGGCGTGGGACAATCGGCTCGCGTTAACTTCTGGGTTGATATGCCTCCCCCTACAGCGAGTTCACAGTACGGAGACAGATGGATGGGTATGACTGTGAAAGTTACACTGCCAGACGGAACAACTACGACATTAGGACCGTTTACATCCGATGATACTGGAGGAACACACACTACCTATACGCCTACCGTAGTCGGCAACTACACTTTCCAGATGAGTTTCCCCGGACAAACATTAGCAGGCAACAATCTCCAGCCCGGAACTACTGCTGCCTATTACCCGAACATTGGCGACTACTACAAACCCAGCATCAGCAACGTATTTACGATTACAGTGCAACAAGAACCAATTAGTTCTCCCCCTGCCGTTCCGCTTCCAACAAACTACTGGACACGCCCAATTTATGGTGAGAACAACAATTGGTATTCAATTGCAGGGAACTGGCTTGGCCTTTGCAACTCGGAGTTTGCTACGACTGGAATGTACAATGCCAGCGGGAACTATGATCCGTACACTACCGCGCCAAATACTGCTCATATTTTGTGGACTAAACCTGAGGCTTTCGGCGGCATTATCGGAGGCGAATTCGGCGGCAGCGAAACAAGCAACTTTTACTCGACTTCACAGTATGAGCCAAAGTTTGCGCCAATAATCATCTCAGGCATCCTCTACTACGAAATGTATCCGGGTAGTTCAACTTACCCAGCAGGATGGGCAGCAGTAGACTTGCTCACAGGACAAACAATATGGACAAAGAATACCACCGAATCACTAGTATGTGGTCAAGTATTCGATGAGCAGACACCGAACCAATACGGAGCCCTCGCATACCTCTGGAGCGAGCCCATGGCAGGTGGGTCTTTAGAGATGTGGGATGCAATGACAGGCGACTATATACTTTCCATCAGCAACACTCCACCGCTCTGGTCGACGATTCTTACAGAAGATGAACACGGCGACTTGATATTATACTATCAAAACTCTACTGACAACACATTGGACACGTGGAATTCAACACTGGCTATCTACAACTATGGTTTCGCAACAGGAGAGAACCTTAACAGCTGGACGTGGAGGCCACCCCTTGATGCCATCATCGATTTCGGTCTGGGAATAGAATGGTCAGCGCCAATCGCCACTACCTTTAACGGTGCTCCCATTGCAGATTATGCCGATGGATTCTACGGTCTCGCAATAATAGGAGTTCAAAGCGGCGTAATACTTATGGATAGTACGCAAGACTCTGTCACTTATTACCAGACAGGATGGTCAATTCAAGCAGGTTACAGTGCAGACACGGGCGCACAGCTATGGATAACTAATCGAACCGAAATACCGTATTCACTCATAATTCAGGGTGCTAATGGTTATTGGGACTATTTTACTATGGGAAATGGCATTTACTTGGCAATCACTCAAGCAGCTCTACAAGTTAACAGTTACAGTCTTACTACGGGAAAACAGCTATGGGGACCAGTTACGCTTCCAAATGCTAATCCTTTTGATTCCCTCGGAATGAATTCGGTTGTAGCTAACGGCATAATGTACCTATATGGCTACGGAGGAGATGTTTATGCAATTGACATGGCTAACGGAACTTTTCTTTGGCATTATCATACGCCGAGCGGTGGCTTAGAGTCTCCCTATGGTGTAGAACCATTGTGGATTTTCCCTACAGCAACAGTTGCTGATGGCAAACTATTCGTCGCTGAAGGTCACATGTACAGTCCGCCACTATTCCATGGGGCTCAACAACTATGTTTGAACATTACTAATGGACAGCTGATATGGAGTATTGATGCTTTTGACGTTACTAGCCCTCCTGCTATCTCAGATGGCGTCGCAACAACACTAAACGCCTACGACAACCAGATATACGCCTGGGGCATGGGACCGAGCAAAACCACTGTTAGCGCACCTGACATTGGCGTTACAACCGCCACACCAATAACGATTACGGGCACAGTCACGGACATCTCTGCTGGCGCATCTCAAGAAGCAGTCGCAGCGAACTTCCCCAACGGCTTACCATGCGTATCCGACGCTAGCATGAGTCAGTTTATGGAAGCTGTTTACATGCAGCAGCCGATGCCAACCAACATAACAGGGGTTCCAGTTACCTTAACTGTTACTGACTCTAACGGCAACTATTACAACATAGGCACTACCACAACTAACCCAAGCGGCACCTTTGGCCTAACATGGACACCTATAGTCCCAGGCAACTACACATTAACTGCAACCTTCGCAGGCACAAAATCATACTACGGATCGTACGCTACAACATACTTCTATGCTAGCTCGCCACCGGCAACACCAGCGCCGACCGCTACACCCGTAACGGGCTTAGCAACAATGTCGGCCCTAACTTATGGAATCGTCGCTGTAATAATCGTAATAATCATCGCAATCGCCATAGTCGCTTTACTCTTGCTAAGAAAAAAGCCATAAAAACAACAAAACCAAAAAATCCACTTTCCCCTTTTTTAGTCTCTTGAAAGCAATAGAGAAACGATTGAGGGCTGAGAAGTCTCTAGTTAAATTTACGATGTTAGCCATCGTTATCGTTTTCTAAGTATTTGCGTTTCTCCTATAAAGTTCCAGAGCGCAGCGGAACCAAATAATGCCTGAAGAGGCATTAACGTACGTTACACCGCTGAAACATTCTTGCAGAAATGCGGGCAGAAAGCTCAAGAGCCTTCCAGATAAGTAAAATTTGGCTTCAGTTGTCATCATTCGAAGAGAGATTCAACGGAAAGAACTAATGGCTTAAGCAGTCGCTTGCAACCTTAACATTCTTGCTAGAATAACGATTCAGAGATGAAGCCGCTTGTTTCCACAGTTTGTTGAAATAAGTCTGGACTGCCAATATGAGCGAGGGGCTATCTGTCCACAGCATAGGAGAGTCACCTAAGAGTTTTTCAGGCGACGAGTAGACGAGCAGGTCTTTTTTATCGTATATACCAAGTATCACTGGCAGCGAAGAGGAAACAAACCTGATCTCAAAATTCCTAGATGCCATGGAGTGTTTATAGATTTCCTGAACGGATTGCTCGTCAGGAAGCTTCTGTGCCACAATTCGGATTTTTACATGTCTTTTTAGCGCTTGAATGTTTTGCTCTTTGAAAAGAGAACTGGCGTAACCGAGATTTGCCCATAAACCATTGATAAGGTCACATGACTCTTTTGTTCCATCCACTACTATTCTTGACTTTCTTATGATGGCTTCCTTTCCACTTGTAATGGCAAAGTGAACCTTCTTTTCTTCATCTGGGCTTTCCACTTGAATGTTTGCGAAGTTCTTAAGCAGCATGTTTGCCTTCTGTTCAAGATCCAAAGATGCCTTTTTTCTACGTTCAAGCAGAAACGTAACAGCATCGTTTATGGAAACTGGCTCAAACTCTGTTGGATTAACGAGCAATTTTTCTACTAAACCTAGACTTTGCAGTTCAGTAGCGACTCGCTGGGCTTCTTGCCTGGCTATATTTGTCTTTTCTGCAATCTTTTTAACTGTACTACTGCCATTTCTAACTAAAGTAAGGTAAACCTTTGCTTGGAGAAATGTGAGCCCAAATCCTTTCAGAGTCTGAACATCTTCACTCTGAAGCATCGTCTCCTCCTCAATATGCCCAATATTGCCTATATACATTCACGGCTGTTACAGTTTTAAATTTTTCTGAAAGCAAGGCGCTTTCTTGCAACTTTTTAAATGCAATAATCTACAATTCGATGTTTACAAGAATAAAGGAGAAAAAAGAAAATGTCTATCAACTTCACTAGAAAGAACGCTAAAATTCATGGAAAACAGGCACTATTTTCAATTGCTTTAATTCTGCTATTGACAGCTTCCGGAGTAATGGCGGCTATGCCAACTTCAAAGGCGCAGACTGCAGCTTCTCCTCTTCCTACAAATGCTTTTATCAATGTTTCGCCAAACCCTGCAGGTATCGGTCAGCAGGTAACCCTGGAAATGTGGTTGGGCCAACCTAACCCGACTGCAACTGGTTTAATCGGTGGAAGATGGGATGGTTTCACTGTGTTGGTCACAAAGCCTGACGGAACTACTCTAACCCTGGGACCTTTCACGGCTAATGATGCTTCATTTGCGGTCGCATACTACACTCCTGAACAAACTGGCAATTACACCTTTAAGTTCACTTTTCCGGGGCAGCACGTAACTGGAATCGCACCGCTTACTATGCAACCAATTAATAGTTATTTTGCAGCGAGCAGTTTCACTTCGTGCCTTTCGGTGCAGCAGCAACCAGCAACATCTTATCCGCAAACTTCGCTCCCAACAAGCTACTGGACGCGCCCAATAAATTCACAGAATAGTTTATGGGCGTCAATTTCAGGAAATTGGCTGTCGTTAGGCACATCCACTTTCGGATCTACAAATTACAACGCTACTGGAAACTTTAACCCGTACACCACTGGACCTAATACTGCTCATATACTATGGACTAAACCGTTAGAGGATGGAGGCTTAATCGGAGGCGAATTCGGTGGAACCGATACAAGCAACTACTTCACTGGAAAATCCTATGAAATGGAGTTCACACCGAACATAATAATCAACGGTGTACTTTTCTACAACGCTCCCACGAACCCGAAAGAAGGGTTCTACGCTGTGAATTTGCAAACGGGACAAACAATATGGTGGCAGAACAGCACCGGTCAACCGTTCCAACCTTTCAGTGGTTTGGTGGTGGGCTGGGAGTATCCTGGGCTTACCTTCGGTCAGGTGTTCAACTATTTGTCACCCAACATGGAAGGGGGTTTTCCCTACTTGTGGTCCACTGACTCAAACACGTGGTACATGTATGACGCTAACACAGGAAACCTGATACTGCAAATGACTAACGCATTAAACCCGACTCAAGATTCCCAAGTAACAGTTGAAGGACCTAACGGCGAACTGCTAGACTACATAATGGGAACCGGTTGGTTAGCCTTATGGAACTCAACGGTCTGCATTGGAACTTACGGTGACTACACCCCACCAATTCCGCTGTTCAGCTCAAACTTTTGGGTCTGGAGTCCACCAATTGGAGCAAATCTCAACTGGGAAAAGGGCATACAATGGAACATCACGGTTCAGACTTACCCAGGTGAGGCAATAGCAAGCATCGGTTCAGGGATAATACTTGGAAGCACATTAACGGGAGTAGGTGGATTTTTAGCCCCGCCCACGGCTACCTACGTAACAGAAGTAGGGTACAGCCAAACAACAGGGCAGCAACTCTGGGCTCAAAATGTGACACTACCATCTGGACTCACAACGAGTTTTGACTACTTTATAGGAACAATTTCCGACGGAGTATTCCCGGTGTACGACGCTTTAGCAGAGCAGTGGTACCTATATAATGCGAACACAGGCGCCAAAATCTGGGGTCCCACCTCAGCCGATACAGACCCATGGGGTTCAGAACCAGCTCCATGGCAATCCAACATCGCTTACGGAATCCTGTATGGACTTACGGCAGACGGAGTTCGCGCCTACAATCTCACAACTGGCCAGCTACTGTGGACTTTCAAGGGAATCAACAGTGGAACGAATTTTCCTGGATTCAATTACTATCCATTTGAACAAGCCACCATGACTGTTGCCGACGGAAAACTCTATTTGAACACAGGAGTCAGTCACGGAGACCCCGTTTTCGATGGCGCACAACTTTACTGCGTAAACGCTACTACTGGAAAGCTAGTCTGGAACATAAATACATTCGGTGACGGAGTTATGCCTATTTCAGACGGCATCCTTGTAGCTCTAAACAGCTACGACAACCAACTCTACGCTTACGGCATGGGGCCTACCAAAACAACTGTTACGGCACCTGACGTTGGAGTGACAACCGCTACACCAGTGACGATAACGGGTACAGTTACCGACATCTCTGCCGGCTCACAGCAAAATGTGGTCGCAGCGAACTTCCCCAATGGGTTACCATGTGTATCTGATGCAAGCATGAGTCAATTTATGGAAGCCGTTTACATGCAGCAGCCAATGCCAACCAACATGACTGGCGTGTCAGTAACGATAGCCGTCACCGATAAAAACGGTAACTGCTATAACATAGGCACAACCACAACCGACCCAACCACCGGCTTCTTCAGTCTAAACTGGACACCCATCATACCAGGGAACTACACGGTCACTGCAACCTTCGCAGGCACACAATCATACTATGGATCTTACGCTACAGCAGCCTTCTATGCTAGCTCGCCAGCGCCAACAGCAGCACCGACCGCTGCACCTGTAACGGGCTTTGCAACAGCATCAGACCTGACTTATGGAATCATCGCTGCAGTAATCGTAATAATCATCGCAATCGCCATAGTCGCTTTACTCTTGCTAAGAAAAAAGCCATAAAAACAAGACAACCACAACCTCTCTTTCCCTTTTTTTATTCTTAAAAAATAATGCAGTTGCTATTCAAAATGGTTCTTCAACACGGAACTTCAAATAGAAAGAAACAATACTGAAAAAAGTTAACTTGGAAAAAAAGAAAAGTTATGGTGGGGGAGGAGGTGGAGGTCCGCCCGCTTTTCTTTTTATCACTGTAATGTAAGCTATGATGACAGCTATGATAATAGCTATCAAGCTAAGAGATAAGGCAATGTAAGAGATAGTCATGTCAGCCGCTTTTCCCGTTGCTCCTGTAGCGCCCGTTGCTCCTGTTGCCCCTGTTGCTCCTGCAGCGCCAGTTGTTCCTGCTGCTCCTGCAGCGCCAGTTGCTCCAGTAGCGCCCGTTGCTCCTGTTGCCCCTGTCTTCCCGACGAGGTTGGGTACTGCGTAGTTTATGACTGTAGCAGTAGCTTTGCTTGTTAACCCTACTGCGGTAATGTTGTAGTTCGCTCCTGCTATGCTTGTAGGGATTATTTCTGTTCCATTGATTTTGCCGGTAGAATCCGCTGTGAGATTGTTGAAGGTGAAGATGATTGCAGTTCTATTGTACAGCGTCAGGTTCACGATTTCACCAGGTGAGAATCCTGTTCCTGTAACTTGGAATATGTTGCTGTTGTTAGGAGTTGCCGTAAGCGTTGCCGTCGCTGCGTTAGCTATGGCTGTGAGGCTTAGAAGTATGGTTGCTATGACTGCTATTAGAACGGTGGTTTTCATTTGTTCACCTCCATCCTTTTAATTATCAATATTGCAATAATAAGAGAGATATTAAGCATTCTTTTAGTAAACATTTTCCAAGTTTACCTCCAATTATCTCCACACTACGATCTGCTCCTCTCAAACCAAATCTTAGGAGCATAAGCTATACTTACAATTAACGGTTCACCGTTGAGGTTAAGCAAAATTAAAGTACTGCGCACAAGCTTATTTTGTTAACAAAAGTTTCCCGATGGTGAATTAAAATGGAAAATTTCTCCAACGAAGCGTATTATCTTTTTTTCTCTGCACTCGCAAATAGAACGCGTCTGGCCATAATTGATGTTCTAAAAGAAGGCCCCAAAAGCATTTCAGGAGTTTCAGATGCTCTGGAACAAGATGAAAGCGTAGTTGCTTATAACATTAAACGACTAGAGCATTCTGCGCTTTTGCGCTCAGTGGGTTCCGGAAAAGAGAAGCTGTACTCTTTGAACATGGAAATTGTTGAGCCACTTTCTGAGCTTCTAACTTTTCACACGAACAAATATTGCCCTGATCTCAAAAGTTGTATAACTCTAGAAAAACTCAAGGAGTATATGAAAAAAGAAGCTGCAAAAGAGACATTTATAGAACACGCATGATCCCTCTAAGGCACGGGTGACTAAAGTCTTTATTGTGCACAAACACAAAGATGCTCGTTGGCTTCCCTATATCTATAGCTGAAAAAGCGCCTCTGAAAACTTGTTTGCCTGCAGGTTCAACGGTTGAAAATTGAGCATAGCCCGATAATTGAAATACATACAGTAATTGCTGAAGTTTTAAAAAATTGTGGATAAAAAAGAGTTATTTGGGATTGAAATTATTTTGTTCGACAGAACTCTTCCATTGTTGACATTAAAGAAGGAACCGAGTAGATTATGTCCCTATCGTTTAGCATGCCTACGAGGCTGCCGTTTTTGTCAACGATTGGTAAATGCTTGATTCGCCATTCTTTCATCAGTTTAGCTGCTTCTTCAACGGTTGCTGTCTCCTCAATTGTCACCAGCGGGTTTGTGTAGACCATTCTTGCTATGACTGTACTAAGGGGGACACCATGTTCAACTGCCCTTACCAGAACATCTTTGACTGTTATGATTCCTGTCGGTTTTCCGCTTTGCTCAACGAGTATTGCATCTTTGTCGTACTTGTTCATTAATGCAACTACCTCTTTTACTGACGTATCATTGCGCACAGTTTTAACATCTTTTGACATTATGTCTCTCACGAGAACATTGCTTGCCATTCAAATTTCACCTTAACGTCTATGAACAAAAGCGCACCTCATTTATCAATTTTCTGGTTTAAGCCAATGGAGTATTTGTTTACAGAACATGGTTTTATCACCAAAAAATCTGATTATTAACAGAAGTGGATAAACATTTTATTTCACTTTCTTCAGGCGTGGCGGGTAACTTATTCTTTGAATTAAATTTTAATCCCCAACCCAAACCCCCATGCCTAAATGAGAAACCTTGATAGCGTGCGTTAAGAACTATTTTTATACGACAATTACTTCGGCAAGAGAGGTAGATAAACTTCAAGCACGCGCGCTGAATAGTTTTTAACTTTTGCCTTGACATGTTTCCCTTTTTGGAACACTACCAATGAGTTCTAATTTCTTAGTCTTTAAAATTCTTCTTCTCTAAGGCAATAGTGCTCATCCAAAAAATTCTGGAGATGCACCACCATGAAGTCAGAAGGGTCCAATGTTGTTAAACTCGTTTAGAAAGCTCACTGTCTTCGTCGTCCTAGCAATATGTCAATTAATCTTACAAAGATGTTTATGAAGTCAAGATAAAGGCTGACGCAAGCATTGATGTACTGATCGTCTGGGTATCTTTTTAGTATGTTTTGAGTATCGTACAGGATGTATCCTATGAATAGAACTATGACTCCTACATCGATCGCTATATCAACCCAGGAATATTGAACGAATATTTGCACTATCGATACAACCACCGCAACTATCAGCAGTATAAACAGAACTTTCCCCCAAGACAAGAAGTTATATTTCGATCTCCACGACATCAGCGAAAAGACGACGAATATCAAAGCAGCCAACCCGAAGGCTTCCGGTATTATTGCGGGATCAGTTACACCTGCCACGAACAGCAAGCTCGACAATGAAAGCCCTTCAAACACGTTGAATATTAGCATCAAAGGAAGACTTGGTCTCAAGCTGAGGATTATGATCAAAATGATAGTTAGAATGGCTAAAATTGTAAACACGACTATGTCTGATAAGGCTGGCAAAAAGAATAGAATCCCGATTAAACTGCTGACAAACGTAACAATTATCGACAATGCGTACAAAGGCAATACTTTATGAACGTAGACGTCTTCTCTCGTAAACATCCACAATTAATTTTTTGCCGAACAAGCTTAAATATTTATTGATTTAGCTGATTTAGCGGTACATACTTCACTAGTCTTTAACGCGTCCTGCTGTTGGCCATTCAATTTGTTTTTGTACCTTACTCAAACAAGATAACAGCTAGAACGCCTACGAGGTTGTTTCACCGCGTTCATCGACGTTTTCATAATAAGAGAGGATTAAGTGTCAACAAGTATAATGCTTGCTAATAACGAACAATTTTTTGTTTATCAGGACGCCGCTGATGGTGCAAAACTTAAAGGCTCGTTTCCTGTCATTCTTTTCTAGAAGGTAACTTGCTTTTGAGCGATGATTCGAAAACAATTAAGCGCTTCAGCTCACGGCTAGATACAGCTAAAAATTACGCTGAAGTCTGGCAAATCGTAAAGGACACAGTACAGTTTTCTTTAGGCACAAGAAGAGATAGCATGATGCTGTTCTTGGACGATTTGCCTCTGCAACTCGGCGCCTACTATCCGGTTGGAACCAACAATATTGTCTTAAACCGCTCCTTGGTCGAAATTGTTGAGGCATCTGGGAGCTCTAAGCCGACGGTTAATGCTTTAATTTACAATCTCTTGTTGCATGAGTATTTGCATGCTCTTGGCGAATACTCCGAGGTTGAAGTAAGACGCATGGTTGTTAAAGTTGCGAAGAAATGCTTTGGAGAACAACACATTGCAACAGTGGTTGCATGTAAAAGCCCTTGGGTTCTTCTAAAGGATATTCCTCTTGGACCATTCAATGCGCCGAAGCGCGTGATGGAGATTGTGAAGGATTTTGAAATTACAGGCAAATATATTGTTTAAAACATCAATGGATTTCTGCATTTGCATTTTGTTTAGAAAAAAATTGAGGGTGAGGGTTGTTAGTAGTTTTCAACCCAAACTTCGAAATAGGCTTTCGGATGAGCGCATACAGGACATTTGTCTGGTACTTCTTTTGCTTCAAAGACGTAACCGCAGTTTCTGCATTTCCATTTGATTGGCTGATCCTTCTTGAACACTTTGCCTTGCTGCAAGGTTTCAAGCAGCTTATTGTACCTTCGTTCATGGTAGGCTTCTACTTTTCCAACCATCCGGAACGTTGCTGCAACATCTGGAAAACCTTCCTGTTGAGCTACATCTGCAAAATTAGGGTAAAGCGTGCCCCACTCAAGTTTTTCTCCTTCAGCTGCCGCCTTAAGATTCTCAGCGGTCGATGCAATTACGCCAGCAGGGTAAGAAGCTTTGATTTCGACCATGCCACCCTGGAGATGTTTAAAGAATAATTCCGCATGCTCCTTCTCATTGCCTGAGGTCTCTTCGAAAATGCCGCCGATTTGCTCGTATCCTTCTTTTTTGGCTACGCTGGCAAAGAACGTGTATCTGGTTCGTGCTTGTGACTCGCCTGCAAAGGCTGCTAAGAGGTTTTTTTCGGTTTGGCTACCTTTAAAATTCATGCTTATAACTCCTGATAAAATAAGGTTGCAAACCGAAAATAAAAGCGTTCCCTACTCAAATTAAAACAACATCATCTATACTCTTTTATCTCGCTTACACTAAATTGTTCTTGCCGGATGATGAGAAGGCATTAGCTTGACATTAATGGATGAAAGTTCAGAGTTACTCAGACGGCAACCTAAAAGAAACATAAATTTGCCCTCAAACAGCAGATTACTCAGACGCAATATCTGACAAACTGATGATAACCTTCGAGCTGTGACATTAGAAACAGCAAATTGAAGGCCAAGGAATCCTAGTCTTTTTTGCGCTGCTCTTAGTCAGTTTGGGGTTGTTTTTTCGTTTTCTGTTGCCATCATATTTCAAATCTATATTGTATTTGGGTAATGCTTATATTTTACCGCAATATATTGCACTGAATAATATTGCAATGTGTGGTTACCGAAATGGCGAATGATTCGATAATTGAGGTCAAGAACCTTACGAAAATGTTCGGAAACTTCGTAGCAGTCGACAACATCTCGTTCGACGTCAAAAAGGGCGAGATTTTCGGTCTTCTCGGTCCGAACGGAGCAGGCAAAAGCACAACGCTGCGAGTGCTATCCACGTTGGCTGCGCCGACCAAGGGGACCGCGACGATTGGCGGCTACGACATAGTGAAAGATGATACAGAAGTTAGAAAGCTGATAGGCATAGTTTCAGAAAAAATGATAATGTACAACCGTTTGACGGCTAGGGAAAACCTGGTATTTTTCGGGAATCTCTTCCACATTCCCAAAGACGCCTTGAACAAAAGAATAGAT
>Ga0326727_10019872_pt1 | contig 13417 bp, 9 predicted proteins | sample MB2enrmetagenome_FD_207643 | JGI IMG/M metagenome (GOLD analysis project Ga0326727, IMG submission 207643) | Lab enriched peat soil microbial communities from McLean, Ithaca, NY, United States - MB29MY | ecosystem: Environmental > Terrestrial > Soil > Wetlands > Peat | place: USA: New York... | reverse complement strand
TCCGGTCGAATCCACCGCCCGCGCCGTCGCCTCGGCAACCTCCGGGCCGATCCCATCCCCCGGTATCAGCGTAACTTGGTAGGGCACGCTCTTATGATAAGCCCCGCTGTGGTTCATTCGCTGCTACAATGACCGTGCCAGGAGCATTTGATGACGAGACGGTTCGTCCAGGCGCTCATCCTGCTTCCTCTCTCCTCCGGGCTGTCTGCCGCAGCCCAGGACGCCTGGCCGCGGACGGTCGTGCGGGGCGTTGTGGTTGGTCCGTTCGGCGGCCCGATCCACGGGGCGGAAGTGCGCCTGGCTTTGCCTGACTTGTGCTTTGAGGGCTGTCTGGACAGCCCTGGGATCTCTGGCCCGGACGGTGCCTTTCGTTTCGAAACCTCCCGCCTTGGACAGTATCTGTTGGAGGTGAGCGCCCCGGGGTGGGCCTCAGCCACCGTCGAGATAGTGCTTTCCTCCAGGGAGCTCGTTCACGATGTTGGCACGATCCAGCTGCGCGGTCCTAACTGCTCTCAACCCTCGATCTGCGACTCCGAGGAACCTCCCCCGCCGGTCTCCGTCTGCACGATAGCCCTGGACCCAGCCCGGCACAGCAGGAAGGTGTCTGTGACCGTCTGGGGAGTGCTTCGCCTCACGGATGGCCAGCTCTGGCTAGTCGGCGAGAATTGCAGGGCTCCCCTCCAGCCGCGTCAGGACCCTGCGTACGAAAGCGCCCTTCGGCTCGTTCCCCCGCCGATCGATTCCCCTGAGGCCCCGGCCTTTCAAGCCACCCGGGCCGATGTCAGCGAGCGAATCCGCCGCCACAAGGGACTGGTGCTGCAAGCGACCTGCATCGGGCGTCTCGAGACCAGTCAGGACGCCGGACATCCCCAGCTCATCCTCGGCGAAATCGAAGATGTGCTCGAAGGGCCTTCCAAGTAACAGGAAGCCGCGTCCTTACCGCCTGTACACCACCCCGCCCTTCATCACGAAACTCACCTTCTCGAGCGCGCCGATGTCCTCCAGCGGATTGCCGGGCGCCGCCACGATGTCGGCCAGGTAGCCGGGCTTCAGCGCGCCAATCCGCCCCTGCCAGCCCAGCAACTCCGCTCCGTTCAGCGTGCCGGCTTGCAGCGCGGCCAGCGGCGTCATGCCGTATTTCACCATCAGGACGAACTCGCGCGCCTGCGTGCCATGCGGAAACGGGCCCACGTCGGAGCCGGCCGCGATGGGCACGCCCGCGGCAAGCTGTTTGCGAAACTCCCGCGCTTTGAGCTCCACCGTCCAGCGCTCCCTCGCCGCCTGCTCCGGGGACGCCGCGTGTTCGGCGAAGTACTCGAAAATGGCGAAGGTCGGCAGCGCATAGATGTGCTTGTCGCGCATCAGCCGCATCGTTTCCTCGCCGATCTGATTGGCGTGCTCGATGGAGACGACTCCGGCCCGTGCCGCGTACAGCGCGCCCGGATCGGTGGTGGCATGCACGGCCACCTTGCGGCCCACCCGAGCGGCTTCCTGCACGGCGGTGCTCAGCTCGGCTTCCGTGTACTGGTAAGGCGCGATGAGCTTGCCGTCGCGCACCGTATCGCGCCCGGTCTGGTAGATCTTGATGAAATCGGCGCCTTCCTTGAATTGCTGGCGAATCACCGTCACCAGCTCGGCGGCGTTGTTGGCCCAAGTGGCGTTCGGCAGTACGTGCTGCTCGGGGTTGTAGCCGATGGCGTCTTCATGCCCGCCCAGGATGTCCACCGCGTTGCCGCTGATCCTCAGCCGCGGCCCCGGAATCAGCCCCTGATCGATGGCATTGCGCACCGCCGTGTCGGCCGAGCCGGCGCCTTCGGTGCCCATGTCGCGCTCGGCCGTGAAGCCCGCCATCAGGTCGGCGCGCGCCGCCAGCGTGGCCAGAATCGTCCGCTGAGCCACCGATTCCTGGACGGTCTGCAAGTCCTCCGCGCCGGGATGCAGAAACAGGTGCACATGCGCGTCGATCAAGCCCGGCAGCAGCGTCCGGTCGCCCAGATCGATGATCTCCGCCCCCGCCGGATGCCTCACCGCCGTTCCAACCTCCGCGATCCGTTCGCCCTCTACCAACACTTCGCCCGGCGTCAGAACCTTCCCGCTCTCGATTTCCAGTAGACGAGCCGCATGCAGCACGATCGGGACCGGCTTGGCTGGTTCCTGGGCCGCCGCGATTCCCGCCAGAGCAAACGTCAGGACAACGATCTTCCACATCTTGGACGCGATCATACCACCCCGCTGGGCGGAACGGCCGCCCCCGTCACAACCAGCTAGAATCAAGAACGGCTACCTATGCGCCGACGCTTCCTCCGGAAGCTCGTTCTCATTCTCGCGCTCGGATCCGCATCCCTCGCTCTCCATGCGGCCCCAGACCCGGAACGGGCGCGCTGGGAGCAGGAGGCCCGCCAGGTCACCATCGTGCGGGACGACTGGGGCATCGCGCACGTCTACGGCAAAACGGACGCCGACGCCGTCTTCGGCATGCTCTACGCCCAGGCCGAGGACGACTTCAACCGCGTCGAGACCAACTACATCAATGCGCTGGGCCGCTTGGCCGAGGCCGAGGGCGAGTCGCGCATCTACCAGGACCTGCGCATGAAGCTCTTCATCGACCCCGCCGCGCTACGGAAGCAATACGCGGAAAGCCCCGCCTGGTTGAAGCGGCTGATGGACGCCTTCGCCGACGGCCTGAACTACTACCTCTCCAAGCACCCCGAGGTCACGCCTAGGGTCATCCGGCGATTCGAGCCTTGGATGGCGCTAGCCTTCACCGAGGGCAGCATCGGAGGCGACATCGAGCGCGTGGACCTCGATCAACTCCGGGCGTTCTATGGCGGCCCCATGAGCCAGACTCCCTCCGCGCTGGACGCCCAGCCGGCCGAGCCTGCCGGATCGAATGGCTTCGCCATCGCGCCCTCCAACACCGCGACCCACCACGCCCTGCTGCTGATCAATCCCCACACCTCTTTCTACTTCCGCTCCGAGCTGCAAGTGGTTAGCGACGAAGGCCTGAATGCCTATGGCGCGGTCACCTGGGGCCAGTTCTTCGTCTACCAGGGCTTCAACGACCGCGCCGGCTGGATGCATACCTCGAGCGGCGTCAACGCCGTGACCGAGTATCTCGAACAGCGTCCGCTGGTCTCCGCCCAGATCGCCGTTCCCTACCGGGTCGGCCCCGCCCTGGCGGAAAAGAAGTTCACCGTCTACCGCACGCATCACGGACCCATCGTCCGCGCACTGGGCGGCCAATGGGTGAGCGTCCGGCTGATGCAGGAGCCGGTGAAGGCTCTCATGCAAGCCTTCCTTCGCACCAAGGCGCGAAACTACCAGTCGTTCCGCCAGGCCATGGAGCTTAAGGCTAACTCCTCCAACAACACGGTCTTCGCGGACGCCGATGGCGACATCGCCTACTTCCACGCCAGCTTCATCCCCCGCCGCGACCCCGAATTCGACTGGACCAAGCCCGTGGACGGCAGCAATCCCGCCACAGAGTGGCAGGGACTTCTTTCGCTCGACGAGACACCGCATTTGTTGAACCCCTCCAGCGGCTGGCTCTACAACTCCAACGATTGGCCCTGGTCCGCCGCCGGGCCAAGCAGTCCGAGGAAGCAGGACTATCCCGCCTACGTGGAAACCGGTGGCGAAACGCCGCGCGGACGGCACGCCGTCCGGGTCCTGGAGAACCGGAAGGACTTCACGCTCGACTCGCTCATTGCCGCGGCCTATGACAGCTATCTCCCCTGGTTCGAGAAGCCGATTCCCGCGCTCCTCAAGGCCTGGGACGAGACCCCGCCCGGCAGTCCCCTAAAGGCCAAAACCGCTGCCCAGATCGCCCTCCTGCGCCAGTGGGATCTCCGCTGGGCGGTCAGCTCCGTCCCCACCTCGCTAGCGGTGTTCTGGGGCGAGGAGATTCGCCGCCGTGTGATCGCCGATGCCCGCTCCACGGGCCTCTCCGTAGAGAACTACATAAATAGTAAAGAGCCGCCCGAGCAGCTCTTGCTGGCGCTGGCCTCGGCCTCCGACAGACTCGCAGCCGCCTTCGGCACTTGGGAAACGCCCTGGGGCGACATCAATCGATTCCAGCGCCTCAATGGCGACATCCTCCCGCGCTTCGACGACGCACGGCCCAGCCTTCCGGTGGGCTTCACCGCCGGGCAGTGGGGTTCGCTGGCCGCTTTCGTAGCGCGCCCCTATCCAGGCGCCAGGAAGTGGTATGGCGCCACCGGGAACACGTTCGTGGCCGTGGTCGAGTTCGGCCGCACCGTGCGTGCCCGGGCCGTGACGGCCGGCGGAGCGAGCAGCTCCCCGGCCTCGCGGCACTTCAACGATCAGGCCCAGCGCTACTCGGTGGGCGACCTGCGCGAGGTCTACTTCTATCGCTCCGAAGTCCAGCGCCATGCCGAGCGCCAGTACCATCCCGGAGACTGAGCTTCTTCGCCTTCCAGCCGTGCCTTTTGCTAAGCGCGATTGGCCCCGAACCGACCCTCGAACGCCCTCGCCAGCTAAGCCGTAAGGATTTGAAAACAGGCTACTTCCAAACGCCATGGCCTACGCTCCCCAGGGGAGCGACAGTTCCTGCATCCGGCACTGGGCCCCTCGGTGGCCAGGAAAGAATGCAATTCGTGGGAACAAATCACAGCGGCTGAGTGTATCCTGGTTTACATCCGGGAGTTGGACATGGAGATTCCAATGAATATGGGTTCTAGACGGTCGATACTCACCCTCGTGCTTCTCGGCGGGCTCGCCCTTCCGCTCTCCGCAACCGGACCCACCGGGGCCATCACCGGCACAGTGACCGATCCATCCGGGGCTTCCGTACCCAAAGCCAAAATCGCCGTGCGCAACCTGGCCACCAATGCCACGCGCGACGCCCTGACCAATGACGATGGCGATTACACCGTCGCTCTTCTGGCGGTGGGCCGGTATCGCGTCTCGGTGGAGAAAGAGGGTTTCCGCAGGAGTTTCTACAGCGACGTCACGTTGGACATCGACCAGACCGTTCGCGTGGACTTCGCGCTGCAGCTCGGCCCGATCTCCAGTGAGATGGAGGTAAAAGACACGCCTCCGCTGGTCCAGACGGACACCTCCACTCTGGGCCAGGTGATCAACGGGCGCCAGGTGACCGAGTTGCCCTTGAACGAACGTAATTTCCTGGCCTTCGCGCTCCTGGTCCCCGGAAGCCACACTGCCACCGAAGGAAGCCAGAACTCGACCCAGGGCGGAGCGATCAGCGTCAACGGCGCCCGGGAACAGTCGAACAGCTTCCTTCTCGACGGCGTGGATAACAACGACTCCTATATCAACCAGTACGTGGCCCTGCCCTCCATCGACGCCATCCAGGAGTTCAAAGTGCAGTCCTCCGACTACTCGGCCGAGTTCGGCCGCAGCGGCGGCGCCCAGGTGAACGTGATCCTCAAGAGCGGCACCAACCAGTTCCATGGCGGCGCTTTCGAGTTCCTGCGCAACCGGACCATGGATGCCAAGAATTACTTCGACCTTCCGGACTGCACGTCCGCCTCCGTCCCAGGCACCTGCGGCGACATCCCCCGCTTTGATCGAAACCAGTTCGGCGCCACGCTCGGCGGGCCTATCCAAAAGGATAAGACTTTCTTCTTTCTGGCTTACGAGGGGCTGAGGTTGAGGCAGGCGACCACCCGTGAAGCGACGGTGCCTTCCCAAGAGCAGAAGCAGGAAGCTTTGGAGGTGGTGCAGCTTGGGGGAATCTCGGTGAACCCGGCCGGCCAGGCCATATTCAACCTGTATCCGGCGGCCAACGTCGGCTCGGACCTGCTGAACTCGAATACCTTCGAATCCTCTCCCATCATTCGCAATGCGGAGAACCTGGCCTCCCTCAAGCTGGACCATCACGCCACCCGCGGCGACGTCATTTCGCTTCACTATTCCATTTTCGACGAGCACCGGTTTAATCCTTTCGATCCCGTCAATGCGTTCACCAACCTTCCCGGTTATGGCAGTTTCACGATCAACCAGGGCCAGAACGCCGGCCTGAGTTGGACCCACGTCTTCGGCCCCAGCCTGACCAACGAGCTCCGCCTGGGATTCAACCGCATGCGCGCGGGCATTCTGCAGCAGAATTCCGGCACGGATGTGAGCGCTCAGTTGGGTTTCCCCGACGTGCTGACCAACTCGGTGGATCTAGGGGTACCCAACGTCAGCTTGCCCCCCTTTGACGGAATTGGCGAGCCGGTCAACTACCCGCAGGATCGTCACGACACTACCGGCCATCTCGCCGACAACCTGTCCTGGATCCACGGCCGCAACCAGTTCAAGTTCGGAGCGGACATCCGCAAGATCCAGGTCGATAACTACCTCGATTTCGTGGCCCGCGGCGAGTGGCTCTTCAATGCGACCGGCCAGGATCCGGTCTCCGCCCTGGCGCAGTTGCTCTCCGGCATGCCCGACGCTGCCGTCGCCGTGCAGGGTAACACTTTCAACAGCCTGCGCAGCACCGGCTTGAACTTCTACGTCCAGGACGACATCCACGTGGTGCCGCGGCTGCTCTTGAACGTCGGCTTGCGCTACGAGTACAACAGCCCGCCGGTGGAGGCCCACGACCGTTTCAGCGTCCCCGATCTCAGTCCGAGTGCAGCCGCTTGCTCGCCCGCGCCCGACTGCTGGTTCATCCAGGCCGGAACCAACGGGATTCCCCGGGCCACCTACTCTCCCACGCACACCGATTTCGCCCCGCGCATCGGAATCGCCTGGCGGCCGCTGAAGTCCGAGCGCTGGGTGGTGCGCTCGGCCTATGGCATTTTCTATGATGTCGGCATCTTCAACATCAGCGTCCTCCCCCGCGCCAACCCGCCCTACTACGATCTCTCCCTCTACGAGAACAACGCCACCAACCCGTATGTGATTCAGAACATTCTCACGCAGCCGGGGCTCCCGTACGTCGAGCCCAACATGATCGCTCCCAACTTCCGCGACGGCTACGTGCAGCAATGGAACGTCGACCTACAGTACGAGTTGGGGCCTAACTGGATGATCGACCTGGCTTACATCGGTTCCAAGGGATCGCGTCTGCCGGATGTCCGCGATCTGAACCAGACCAGCCCCCTGACGGGCCTCTCGCCTTACCCCCAGTTCTCCTCCCTCCTGTACGTGGAATCGGGCGCTTCCAGTTCCTATAACTCCATGCAATTCCGGTCCGAAAAGCGCGTTGGCCAGGACCTCGCTTTCCTGGTTTCCTACACCTTTTCCAAGTCCATCGACGATGCGTCGTCCGTCTTCGGAGGCAGCGTCGGCTCCGGTCTGCCCCAGGATTCGACCGACCTGGCGGGGGAGCGCGCACTCTCGGACTTCGACGCCCGGCACCGTCTGGCCATCAGCTCCGTCTACGATCTTCCGTTCGCCAAACTCTGGGCCCGCGACCCGGGCTGGCGCAAAGCTCTCTTGGACCATTGGCAGATGGCCGGCATTCTGACGGCGCAGTCGGGTTCTCCCTTCACCGTCAACCTCACCGCCGAGCAGTCCTCTACGGCCATCGCCGCCTTCGGCAATCCCGCCCGGCCGGATCTGGTCGGCAATCCGTTCCAGGCGGGTCCTGTGGCCGCAAATCCCGGCTGCGTGGCGCCCGCCCAGGTGGGCACGCCAACCGGTTGGTTCAACCCTTGCGCCTTCGCTGAGCCTGCCGTTGGCCCGGGCGGCCCGGTCTTCGGCACGGCCGGCCGGAACATCCTTACCGGCCCGGCCTTCTCCAACCTCGATGTCTCGTTGTCCAGGACCATCCAATTCCGCTCCGAGAGCCATCGGCTCCAGATTCGCGGCGAGTTCTTCAACGTGACCAACCACCCCAACTGGGACATCCCGGACCACAGTTTCGGATCGCCGACTTTCGGCCAGGTGCTCTCGGCCAACGCTTACGGCAACAAGCCGCCGCGCCAGATTCAGGTGGGTCTCAAATACATCTTCTGATGATCCAAATCGAGCCGGACCCCTGGCGTGTCATGCTGGCTCATGCCCGCGACTCCTACCCCGACGAGTGTTGCGGCGCCATGCTGGGCCGCGTCGCGGACGCCTCAAACCTCGTGACCGCCGCCTTGCCGCTCGAGAACGTCTTCCCGGGCCCCCGGCGCGAGCGCTACCAATTGCGTCCCGAAGACCTGCTGGAGGCCGAACGCGAGGCCCGCCGCCGGGGCCTTAAACTCATCGGCATCTATCATTCGCACCCCGACCGCGAAGCCTATTTCTCCGTGGTCGACTTGCGGAATTCCTGCTCCTGGTATTCTTTCCTGGTCCTGGCCATCCGCGGTGGCGAGTTCGACCACGCCAAGTGCTGGCGCCCCGATCCCGGCCAGAGCCACGCCGAAGAGGAAGAGCTGGCCGCCCCCGAGGGGTGATCTCCGGGCCGATTCCCTAGTCCGGAAGTACCTAACCTGTTGTACTAGAACGCCTAAGCTATCATTGAACCTTGCCGCCCGGGCAGTGTGCCCCTAGAATCGAGTCATGCGGTTCAAAGTGTTTCTGTTCCTCGTCCTGGTTGCGTGTTGGCTCACGCGCGGGACGGTTCGCGCTACGCCGATAGTCTTCGGGGTGACTTTCCAAGCAAACGGCCAAGCGGGGTTCATCGACGTCGCCACGGGCGCCTTCAATGTCGTAGGCACAGTCGGCCCCGAGATCAACGACGTCGCCATCGCGCCGAACGGGACGGCTTACGCCATCGCGAACACCGATGAGCTGGTGACGATCAACACCTCGAACGCTGCTGTCACTAATGTGATGCCCCTTCCCTCGGGGATGGAAACCCTGGACTTCAACCCCTCCGATGGCGTCCTGTTCGCGGCCACACAGGGCGCGCTGTACACCATTGACATCGGCGTCGGGACAAATTACATCGGCAGCTACGGCGCTTTGAGCAGCGCTCAGAACATCCGCTTCGATTCGTCCGGCAATCTGTACACGACCGACACCGGGAACCCCACCAACGTCTACCTGGTGAACACTTCGACCGGCCAGGCGACCTGGGACTTCAGCGTCGGCTACGGAGCGGTCGCGCTGGGCTATGTGGATGGCAAACTCTATGGGGTCGGCATCTCGGGGATCGGCGGTGCCGGCAACCTGGTGTGGGTCGATCCGGCCACCCAGAGTGGCACGCAGATACTGAGCCAGTTCCCCAGCGTGGATTTCAGCGAGCCTCAGCAGCACGGTTATACTCCCGAGCCGGGCGCCCTGTGGCTCTGCGGGTTGGGACTCGCGGCTCTCGCGTTCCGCTTCCGGAAGCCGGCGTAGTTCCTCGCGGAAGGTTATAATTCAAGGGTCAGGTCTGGGAGCCACCCACGTGGGGGATCAACCCGAAACTCCGTTCGATAGCGTGGAGAACGCGCAGCAGTTTGTCGAGTTGCTGGCCGAGGCGATCGAGGAGGCCCGGGGCGAGGTGGACGCCGCCATCGAGGCTCCCCAGGAGGAGCGCCGCTTGGAGGCCCTCCGGCTGGTCTCCTTCAAACTCTCCAGACTCTCGCTCCACATGGCGGCCAGCCGCCGCGTGCTCAACGACCTGCGCACGCTGCGCCGCCTGCTGCTCGCGGAGCGGGCCTACGAGTCCGAACCGCCCGAGGAAGAGGATCAAACCCTCCCGAACGTGCCGTCCTTGTAAAGCACGTAGCGGCGTCCGCGCCAGCTCACCGTATTCCCGAAGAACCCGGCCGCCCACAACGCGAAACTGGCCAGATCCTGCACCGGAACCAGCCACCATCGGCGGCGCGTGAGCGGGTCGTGCAGCACCCATCCCGCCACTGCCCAGGCGGCCAGGGCCCGCACCGCCGCCGCAAAGGCCGCCACCGGCCACCAGCAAGGCTGGAGCGCCACCAGCAGAAGCGCCAGCGGCAGCGAGTACGTGAAAAACTGTCCGGCGTACCCAACCGGCCGGCTCCGTCGCGTGCTCCGCACCCAGCGCAGACGGTGCTCCAAGTTGGGCCGGAACCGTTGCGCGCCGATCCGGTGTTCGATCGTGCAGGACGAAAGACCCACGCCCCAGCCGGCCTCGGCCGCCAGTTTTCCCAGCATGAAGTCCTCCGCCAGGTAGTCCTTCACCCGGTCGAACCCGCCGATCCCCACGAGCGTTTCCCGCCGCGCCGCCATCGCCGGGCCGACGGCGAACCGCATGCCCTCCAGCATCCGCGCCACCAGAACGCCCGCCAGGAACTCCGTGTTCATCCCGACCGCCTCCAGCACGCTCCACGCCGAGCGCCCCGGCACGGCGCGATAAGGGCAGGTCGTCAGGCCCAGATGCGGGTCCTGGAATTCGGCCGCGATCACCCGCAGCATCTGGGGCGTCACGGCCCGTGTATCGCTATCGGTCATGACCAGAAGGCCGTGGCGAGACTGGGCGGCCATACAGTCCAGCGCGAAGACTTTGGCGTTCGGGTAGGGCGGCTCGCCGGTCGCTACCAGCCGCGCCGGCACGCCGGGAAACTCGGCGGTCAGCTTTTCGACCACCGCCGCCGCCGGGTCGTCCGCTTGATGCACTGCGAACAGGATCTCGAACTCCGGGTAGTCCTGTGCGAAGTAGCTGCGCAGGTTCTCTTCCAGGCCCTCGTCCAGCCCGCAGAGCGGCTTGAGCAGGCTGATGGGAACCGGGCGCTCCAGGCGCCCCGGCCGCGCCCTCAAATACCGCCACGCCGCCACCACGGCCAGCCCGCTAAAGACCAGCGATCCAGCCACCAGCGCGAGCAGCGCGCCCGTCGCGTAGCTCATCGAGCTACTCGTGAGGCGATTTCGCCAGGATCAACTCCCGCACCTCTTCCAGGAACGCATCCACGGTTCTCACGCCCTGGTCGCCATGCTTGCGGTTGCGCACCGAAACCGTCTCCGAGGCGGCCTCGCGGTCTCCCACCACCAGCATGTACGGGATCTTCTGCAATTGCGCCTCGCGGATCTTGAGGTTGACCTTTTCGTTGCGGTCGTCGAGCGTGGCGCGCAGCCCGGCTTGCTGCAAGCGTTGCGTCACCTGGTGGCCGTATTCCAGTTGCCGGCCGGTGATGGGCAGCACCGTGGCCTGCACCGGGGCCAGCCACACCGGAAACGCCCCCGCATAGTGCTCCAGCAGAATGCCGAAGAACCGCTCCACCGATCCGTACAGCGCCCGGTGCACCATCAGCGGCTGGTGCGCCTTGCCGTCCTCCGCGATGTATTCCAGGCCGAACCGGCGCGGCAAAGTGAAATCGAACTGCACCGTGGAAAGTTGCCATGGCCGCCCGATCGCATCCACCAGCTTCACGTCGATCTTCGGCCCGTAAAACGCCGCTTCGTCCGGCATCACCCGGGTCGCCAGGCTCAGCCGTTCGGTCGCCTTGCGGAGCGCGGTCTCCCCCAGGCCCCACTGCTCCGGCGTCCCGTCGTACTTGCCGCTGGCCCCGCCGTCCCAGGTGGACAGCTCCGCCTCGTAGCGCTCGAACCCGTACGTGCGCAGGGTGTCGAGCGCGAACTCCAGGCAGGTCGCGATCTCGTTTTCGATCTGCTCCGGCGTGCAGAAGATGTGCGCGTCGTCCTGCGTGAATCCGCGCACGCGAAACAGGCCGTGCATCACGCCCGACCGCTCGTAGCGGTACACCGTGCCCAGCTCCCCCAGGCGCACCGGCAGGTCGCGGTAGCTGCGCAGACGGTCCTTGTAAATCAGGATGTGGAACGGACAGTTCATGGGCTTGAGCTGGTATTCGGCGTCGTCCAGCTCCATCCGCTTGAACATGTTCTCGGCGTAGAAATTGTAGTGCCCCGAAGTCTTCCACAGTTCCGCCCGCGCCACGTGCGGCGTGTACACCAGCGAGTAGCCCCGCGCCACGTACTGGTCCCGCATCCAGTCTTCCAGAATCCGCCGCACCGTCCCGCCCTTGGGGTGGAAGAAGATCAGTCCCGGCCCGGCCAGCTCCTGAATGCTGAACAGATCCAGCTCCTGGCCCAGCTTGCGATGGTCGCGTTTCTTGGCCTCCTCGATCTGGTGGAGGTATTCGTCCAACTCCTGGCGCGTGAAGAACGCCGTGCCGTAGATGCGCTGCCCTTGCCGGTTGTGCTCGTCGCCTTTCCAATACGCCCCGGCGATCGAGAGCAGCTTGAAGGCCTTGATCTTCGAGCTCGACGGCACGTGCGGCCCGCGGCAGAAATCGATGAAATGCGGCCCCAGCGTGTACTCCGAGAAGACCGCGCCGGCTTTCTCTTCGATCAGCTCGCACTTCAGCTCTTCGCCCATCTTGGCGTAGCGCGCAAGACCTTCGGGCTTCGGCGTGAGCCGCCGCTCGAACGGCAGATCGGCCCGCTGCAGCTCCGCCATCTTCGCCTCGATCCGCTCCAGGTCCTCCGGCGTGAACGCCGCGTCGCGATAGAAGTCGTAAAAGAACCCGGTATCGGTAGGCGGGCCGATTCCCAACTTGGTCTCCGGGAACAGTTCCAGCACCGCCGCGGCCAGCAGGTGGGCGGCCGAGTGCCGATAGACTTGCAGCGCTTCCCGGTTCTTCGTGGTCAGAATCTCCAGCTTGGCGTCGCCCTCCATCGGCCAGCTCAAGTCCACTAGCTCGCCGTTTATGCGGGCGGCCAGCGCGTCCTCGGCCAGCCGCCGGCCGATCGATCTGGCAACCTCCAGCGGCGTAGTCCCCGCGGGTGCCTGCTGCACGCTGCCATCCGGGAGAGTAATGCTGATCTCGCTCATAAGCGGTTGACTTTTCAGCGTAACATACCAGCCGTTTGCCAGCCGCCCGCCGCCGCAGAGCGCCCGCCACCCGCGCCATACCCATCGCGCCACCGCGCCATACCGGTCGCGCCACCGCGCCATACCCGTCGCGCCACCGCGCCATACCCGTCGCGCCACCGCGCCATACCCGTCGCGCCACCGCGCCATACCGGTCCCGCGGCCGCCGCTGTGATAAAGTTATGAATCCGGCATCGTGTTCCCATGATCCAAGGGGTAGGGCAGACCGAATTCGACGAAGCGGCTTTGGTCGCCCAGGCCCAACAGGGAGGCGTGGAGGCCTTCACGGAGCTGGTGAACCGTTACGAGCGGAACATTTTCAGGCTGGCCCGGCACATCACGCAAAGCCAGGAAGACGCCGAGGACGTTCTCCAGGAGACTTTTCTCAAGGCCTACGAGCATTTGGTGGACTTCCAAGGCAACTCTAAGTTTTACACCTGGCTGGTCCGGATCGCGGTCAATCAGTCGCTGATGAAGCTCCGCAAGCGCAAAACCGACGCCTCGGTTTCCCTGGACGAGCCTTATGACACCGGGGAGGAGAATCTGACTCGCGAAATCGCCGTTTGGGACCCCAATCCCGAGCAGACCTACTCGCGGGAAGAGATCCGGTCGATTCTGGAGAAGGCCGTGGAGAGCCTGCCCGCGACGTTTCGCGCGGTTTTCGCGCTGCGGGACATCGAGGAGCTTTCCACCGAGGAGACCGCGGCCATGTTGAATCTGTCGATT
>Ga0326727_10019871_pt1 | contig 13417 bp, 12 predicted proteins | sample MB2enrmetagenome_FD_207643 | JGI IMG/M metagenome (GOLD analysis project Ga0326727, IMG submission 207643) | Lab enriched peat soil microbial communities from McLean, Ithaca, NY, United States - MB29MY | ecosystem: Environmental > Terrestrial > Soil > Wetlands > Peat | place: USA: New York... | reverse complement strand
CAAAGTCCCGCAGCTCGTGCTGGAGGGTTGCCGTCGTGCCGTTGTTGGCCGGGGCAATGTGATCGAACTGGATGTAGTATCCGGTCTCCTTTCCCAGCCGGTTGCCACCCATTTCCTTCCAGGCTTCAAGGGCAAGGACCCCGGTCCCGTCATGGGCATAGGCCCGGTCAACCTTCCGGTCGACGTATTCTCCTTCCGCAGCGCCAAGGATTCGTTCAGAGAGCGTGCTCATGATGGCGTCTCCTGCTGCGCCCGTCGGATCAGTTTCCGGAGGATCTCCGGCGTGATACTGCATTTCTGTTCAGAGTATTCCTTGACAAGATCGAGCACCCGGCAGACCTGGGCACCGGTGAGAGGCTCACCCAGCGATGAGAGCACGTGTTCGAGCGCTTTTTTCCCGGTGTGTTTCCCCAGGATAAAGTGCCGCTCGCCGCCTACCAGGTCCGGGGGGAAGTACTCGTAGGTTGCAGGATCCTCAAGGATCGCCGCGATGTGGATGCCGCTCTCGTGAGAGAAGGCAAGCTCCCCGGTGACTGGTTTGTTCTTCGGAAGCGCGATGCCGGAGTACTTTTCCACCTTCCGGGAGAGCGCGGAGAGGTGCGAAAGGTCGTACCGGTCGATACCACCCTTGGTCCGCAGGATGACCAGCACCTCCTCAAGCGAGGCATTGCCTGAACGCTCACCGATCCCGTTCACGGTCGTGTGGAGCTGGAAGGCCCCGGCCTGTGCCGCGGTGATCGTGTTTGCAACGGCACAGCCCATATCATTGTGACAGTGGGCACAGAACGGGCGGTCGACAGAAGAGACCAGATCGGTCATGATCGTGCGCATCTCGTCCGGGATCAGGCAGCCCACCGTATCGGCAAAACTGAGCAGGACAGCGCCGTGGCCGGCAGCCTGCCGGTACACATCCTTGAGGAACGCCACATCGGTCCGTGACGCATCTTCTGCTGCAAACCGCACGGCTACCCCCTGATCGCGGGCGAAATCGATCATCGCGAGGGCGTCCTCCAGCACCTTCTCCCGGGGTTTTTTGAACTTGACTTTCACGTGGAGATCCGATGTGGGGATAAAGATGGAGACCATGTCCACGCCGCAGTCGATCGCCGTTGCTATATCCTCCTTTTTTGCCCGGGCAAAACCGCAGATCCGGGCGTCCAGCCCAAGGCCGGCTATCGTCTTTACGCACTTCTTCTCGTTCTCGGAGACAGCCGGGAAACCGGCCTCGATCACTTCTATCCCGATACAGTCCAAGGTACTGGCGATATCCACTTTCTCTTCGCAGGAGAACGAGACACCGGGCGTCTGCTCCCCGTCTCTCAGCGTTACGTCACAGATCTCAACATTCCACGGTTTCATAATGTGCTCCCTTGGGGCATTTTGCTTCCACGACAACAGTACACGGACCCTCCGGGTCACGGATCACCTCGCGGAGGCGGCGTTCATCTTCTGCAGGACAGATCACCGGGTCGGCCCAGCGAATGTAGGGGAGGGGATCGCTTGCCTGCTGGCCCCCGGTCATTGCGGCGCAGTGATTCTTCATCACGATGCACAGGAGGGGGAGTCTCTTTTCATAGACCTCGATAAGAGCGTTGATGCCGGAATGGAGCAGGGCATAATCCCCGATCAGCGCCACATGTGTGCTCCGGGCGGCTACCGCAATACTTGCACCCATGCCGTAGCTGGCAACTCCCAGCTCGAAGGGGGGATTCAAGCCGAAAACAGAACAGCCGGCATCACAGATCGCATGCATCCCTCTCTCCTTTAAGAGCTGCAACAGGGGATGGTAGGGGCAGGTTGTACAAAATGTCCGGCTGAATCCCCGGTCTTTCCGGGACTCCGGTTCTCCCTGCGGGCCTGGTGCTGCCACGGTACGGTGATCCCGGACAAAGGGCCTTCCGATCTCATGAATTTCAGAAATCTCCCTAGCCAAGGAGGGAACCGGGTTGACGGTCACAATCCGCGTATCACCCGGTGCCGGTCCTGCACCGGCGGTGTTGCCGTTCCACCGGTTCAGGGGAGACGCATCCGTCCAGGCAGACATTGACCGGTACATTTCTGTAGCAGCCATGACCCTGCCATGCATGGTCAGAGCCGGGTCAGCGAGCCGTCCGATTCCGTGGTTCCGGGGGACGGGATCACCTCTAACCTCCGCATCCAGCAACTGTGGCGTGAGCCGGAGCATGGCCACCCGGGAGAACATCTCTGATGCAGCAAGTGCTGCCTCGACCCCGGTAAAACAGGTTGTCTCATCAGGTTCAATCACGGGGATCTCTGCCAGTTCGCCGTAATACCGGGAGTCCTGCGCAGTCTGGGAGCCTTTTGCCCCGGGATCGTCACCGGCCACAAGAAGGATTCCTCCCCGGATACCCTGCACCGTTGCCTGGACAAGCGGATCGGCGCAGGCATTCACGCCGACGTTTTTTATAATCACAGCCGCACGCCGCCCGGCAAGGGAATCACCCAAGGCATATTCAAGAGCCGTCTTCTCGTTTATGACCAGTTCTGCCCTTGTTAATGCACCCAGTTCCGTGACGGGAAAGCCCGGGACGGTATACTGCCGGTCCGTCCCGGCCGATATAGCCGCTGCAAGCGCCTCAACGCCCTTCATTCATCCCTCCCGGGCACGAGATCGCAGCCCGCACAGATCGTACACATGGTAAGGGCGCCGGCAGTGTCGAGTCCCGCACGGGCAAGGGCCTGGCGGTGGATACTAAAGAGATGCCGGAGCCTGTCTGCAGAGGGCCGGGGCATTCCGGCACATTTTGCAACCGGGTTGAGCGGCCGGAGCACCGGGATCACCCCGTGGGAGGTGAGCCGGTCGAGGCAGGCATCCATATCTGCGTCCGTTTCACCCAGACCGATGATGACATTGGAGAAGACCCGGCCCTTCCCAAAGAGTTCCACGGACAGGTCGAGAACCTGCCACATGCGGTCGTAGTCAAGGCCGGGGCACATCTCTGCAAAGAGCTCCGGGGTTGCGGCCTCGATATTGAACTTAACCTCCGCCACACCCAGGGCATGAAGCTTGTCCGGGGTCTGGTCGGTCGGGTAGATAGATACACCTATAGGCAGGCCAAAGAACCGCAGGTGATCGATCACATCGCAGACATAGGCCTCTTCTTCTTCAATGCTCCCCTTGACGCCGCTTGTCAGGGAGATGGCACCGATACGGTGCCGGACCGATTCTACCATCCCCATGATCTCCTCCACGGTCTTGCGCCGCACCGGCATCCGGGGGACGGTGCAGTAGCGGCAGGAAAAGATACAACCCTCCGTAACGGTTATGAATGCCTGGTCCGGGCAGTGGAGCCCGGGCCGCAGGAGCCTGCCCGGGATCTGGCGGTCCCCGAAATAGAGATCAGCGACACCGTTTCCCCGGTGGGCTATCTCAATAGGGGATGCCTGGTTGATCGCAAACTTGACCCGGTGGCTGCCCATGGCAAAGAAAACCGCCCCTTTTCCCCCGGCACCCGGGCCCGCGGTAGACTTCGCAATATACTCGTCCGCGGGTTCGCCGCTCAGCCGTGCGGAGCCGGCCTCGAGCAAACGTGCCTTCAGTTCTTCCCATCGCATAGTTCCAGCGCCTCCTCGTACCGGGTGAAGAACGGCAGGGCCGCCACCGCCCCGGTAATTCCCCGCCCGTTCATGACAATACGGAGATAAGGGTCCCTGATATTCTGCACACGATCCGGCGCTACTTCACCCCGTTTTACACTTCGCCCGTATTCCACGAGTTCATCTGAAGGAGAGAAACCGGTATAGACTGCCATGCCGGTCTTTTGCGAAAGGGTGTACTTTTTGAGCAGTTCGCCAAACCGTGCAACCAGATGTTCCGGGTCGGTCGTGGCAAATTCAGCGACAAGACTCACACAGTTCTTGGTCCGGTACGCTACCGGGAAGAGTTGGACAATCGTATGCGAGAGATAGACCGATTGTTCATCTTCCAATGCCTTTGCGATATTATGGACGAGAGTCCACGTGGCCCCTGCTTCAGCAGTATCCGTGTCGTCCACCCCGATCAGCACCCGTTGCCGCCGGGGCAGCCAGAGAGTGGCACTCGCCACTTTTCCTCCCCCGGAGGGATCGCACTGTTCCCGGAGCACACCCTGAGCCGCAGCACGGCAGGAGGTCGCACCCACGCCTCCACCGCCCATGCCGATATAGGTCACTGCAATCTCGTCCCCGGTCACCGAGACTGATGAGATTCCGGCCGGGAACCGGGATCCTTCGAGTGCAAGATCCACGGCACCGGGCCGGAGCAGGAACCGGGTCGTGGATCCAATGCATCGGACACTCCTTACCAGCGGGCTCTTTGCGTAATGGTGCTGGGTCCACATTGCGCCCCCAATGCAATCGAAGAATTCGACCAGCTCGACACTGCTTCCGGTCTCATCTGCCACCGCGACGATTTGCGGGTACCGGATCACATAGGGATCAGAGATGCTCGCCATACAGCCCCGCTGCCTCGATCCCCCGGTCTGCCCAGAGCACTGCACCGAGAGCCCCTATCCGCCCTTTCCTCCCGTTGTGATCGAGGAACTCGATACCGAGCCGCTGTGCCTCAGCTTCGGCTTTTTCAACGGTAAGGATCTCTGTCTTAACAGATTTCAGGAACGGGGACTCCTGCCCGGTCCTGATCCCCCGGGAGAACGCAATTCCGGTGTCTTTAGAAAACGTATGCTCTTCCACAAAGGTGCAGACAAATTTGCGAAGTGCGTCGATACTTCCTGGTCTTACCGCAAAATTAAGGGCGGATCCGACACAATTCGTTGTTTTGTTGGGGACGGCCGGGTTGAGCTGGACAAGGCGCAGGTTGAGGAATTCAACATCGTCAATGTGACAGGCTTCCGCACATTTCAGGGCCATCACCCACGTGGCACCCTCCTGTTTGGTATCCGTATCATCAATACCAAACGAAACCTTCTCGTACCGGGGGGAGACGATCCGGACATGATTGATCTGTGCCCCACCGACCTTAAGATCATCCTCGCTCGGGTATTCAGCCCGTATTACCCCGGGTGCCTGCGGGAGGCATGCGGCGATTCCCACACCGGCACCGGCGATGCCTGCCCAAGTGGTGTTCACCTCGTTACCGTCAACTTCCACCGCTTCGAGCGCCTGCCCGCCAATGGTACCGGCAGCAGCCCCGAAATTGACCGGGTGTCGCCCGAGCCGGGCATGGATGGTCATCGTGCTTCCTTCCACAGCACACGCTGCCACGGCACCTCCGGCCCGGGAACGATTCATGGCATCCCACTCAATGGTCCCCCGGGCATGACACTGCTCGAGAATCTCGGCCCGTCCTGCCGTCTCGTCAACCATCACCAGAAATCTCTTTGAGAAGAGCGGACCGAACCGCTGCTTCACGTTATCGGGTGTAAGCGTGATCATATTATCGCCGAAATTTTCGTTAACAAATGATTCGGCAATAAAATATTTATAGAATTCTATGAGTGAGAGAAAAATTGCACAAAAAAATTAGATTAAAGGACCTTGGAAAGTTCGATTTTAAATGGCCCAAGGCTCCCACCAAAGTTGCCGGCCGAGATGAACTTCACACCCGGTACCTTCACAGCGGCTTTGACACCGGCGCCCATCGCTGCGGCAACACTCTTCTCGTCAATGCCGTCAATGACGATCTCGTAGACGGCCTTGACACCTTCCGGGATCTTGGTATCTGCAACTTTCTCGCGGAGTGTCGGGCAGTACTTCTCGTTTGTTGTTGCAACCATGAACTTGTACTTCAGGCTGCCAACCTTTGAACCGCTCGCCACAACCCCACCCGGGAAACTGGTGATGACTCCCTGAACCTCGGCAATCGCGTCAGATGCCGCCTGGGCTGCAACAAGAGCTGCCATCTGGTTCTCACCCATAATAAAGAAGTTGCCGCCGGCTACACCCTTGACAATGCCGAACTCCTCTTCACCGACATATTCGCCGTTCATAATCGGGATCGCCCAGCACTTCCTGCCGCCAACCTCTTTCTGGTACTCGTACCCGTCGCCGAAGAAGTGCAGTTTCACCGGGATCTTCTCCTCAGCATCGGTGATGCCGTTGAAAACTGCCGTGGTGGGCGCAGTCAATACGCACTCGGCAAGACGTTTCACGACCTGTTCCTTGAGCTTCTTCTTGCTTGCACAGATGAGGATCGCGACCCCCGGCCTTCCATCGGGAGTCTCGCTGCCGGAAAGGACGCTCTCGATACCTGCTTCGCAGGGGCACCCGATCGCAGATGTCGCAAACCCGGTAGCCTCGGTTGCTGCCTTCAGTGCCCAGTCCTTTGTCACTGCGGTAATGATTACCCGGCAGACCCAGGTAGGGAACGCCTCCGCATAGGTGTCATCGATTTTTACGCCATTGAGTTCCATAATAACCAAACCTCCGATCTACCAGAGGTACCATGATAATAATGAATAAATTTTCTCATTTGATCGCAGAAATTACTCAGGAGCGCAGGAGCGCACCGGAACACATCGAAAACGTACAACATATATCGTTAACCTCCTAAGTAGACATATAAATAAAAATTAAATAAAATTAATAAAAAGGCAGGGTTACAGCGATATATTTCAGAACATTTATCTACATACTTCCACCACTCTTTTGATAATCGATTCTTTAATCGATCATAGCTGGTGTGTGAACTAATGGTATTTGCAGTGCAGATCAAGACCTACCATCTCACCTGCTGTAGCAATTGTGTTGTTGCATGTCCTGTGGACGCGCTGGAACTGCATCCGGTAGTTCCGGAGCAAGGCAAACCTATCTGCACACCTTGGGAAAATGAAACCACAATCCCGGGTATGAACGAGGTGCTCCCTGCCGGGTGCAGGGTATGCGTCCAGATGTGTCCGCATGATAGTATCAGGCTGACAGGGCCCTGGGAAACCAGAGCAAAGGCAAAGGTGCAATAGAGGAACAGCGTGAGGGTTATTTCATGGCATTGTTTCCAAAGTTTTCCAAAAAGAGGGATGGTGTCAACGTTGTGATGGAGCAGCGTCTCCTCCAGAACGTGAACAACCTGATTCTGAATTCAGAGACCTGCACGGGATGCGGTATCTGCGTCGACGCCTGCCCCGAGGAGGCAATTGTCCTCGGACTAGTCGGTGCATCCCGCCGTGGTGCCATCAATTACGCAACACCGATCGATGTAGACGAGACCAAGTGCTCGTACTGTGGTGTCTGCGTGATCATGTGCCCGTTCAATGCACTAACTCTGAAAGTCGACAATCAGGAGCGGCTTCCCATAATTGAGAAAGAGGGATTCCCGCAGTACGACATGAAGGCAGAGATCAACGATGAAAAGTGCGTAAGGTGCACGATCTGCGAAGAGGTTTGCCCGAGAGATGCAATCGACCGCAATGTCCCGGCCTATGAAGGAACCTACAAGGGACCGGTTGCCGGGGCAAAGCCCAAGGCAAACGCGATGAAGAAGAAGACGACCTTCACCGTGGACAAGGAGAAATGCTCCCTGTGTGGTCTGTGCGGCGCACTCTGTCCTGCCATCAGGGTCAAGCACAAGGAGTTTACCGCTGAGGTCGGCAAAGTCGAGGGCGATGTGATCTGGGATGAGACCAAGTGCGACGCCTGCAAAGTGTGCGTGGAGGCCTGTCCCGAAGAGTGTATCACCGTCGAACGCGAGATCATCTCCGATAAGATAGATGGCAAGGTCAGCATTGTCCAGGACAACTGCTGCACCTGCACATGGTGCTCCCGTAACTGCCCGACCGAGGCGATCACGGTCGAGAAGATCTTTGAGGGAGACATCGAATTCCACGCCGAGAAATGCCCCGGCGGTTGTTCGACCTGCGCAGAGATCTGCCCGGCAAATGCAATCTATCTCCCCAGCGAGAAGCCGGCAGCGGACATGAAGCATGAGATCGAGGCCAGTATCGCGGTCAACAAGGATTACTGCATCCTTTGCGGTGCCTGCGTGAATGCCTGCCCCGGTGAAGATATTATCGTCCTCCAGAGGACCGGCATCCGTACGAAAGGAACGGAGACGGACCTGTTCAAGAAGATCAAGGAGAAGCTCTTTGCCAAGAGAACCTCGAAGGTAAAGGAAGGTACTCCCGGACAGGTCGGAATAAAACTGATGGAGAAGGCGTGAGGGAGAACAAGCATGGCAAGAACAAAAGGTTACCCGGAAGCGCTGGAGAAGAAACTCAAGGATCAACGCTACTACCGTGAAGACGCGACGCCCGATTTTATCAAAAGAGTTGAGGCAAGTTCCCGCACTATCGCCCACATGTGCTACCAGTGCGGTACCTGCACCGGCTCGTGCCCGTCGGCACCCCGGAGCACCTACCGGATCCGCAAGTTCATGCGGAGGGCAGTTCTCGGGTTCGAGACCGAGGCGCTCACCGATCCCGATCTCTGGCTCTGCACTACCTGTTACAGTTGCACCGACCGGTGCCCGCGTGACATTGCACCTACTGATGTCATCATGTCCATGAGGAACATGGCATTCACCCGCGATATCATCCCGGTGAACTTCCTCAAGACCGTTACGGCAATTTATGCATCCGGCCACGGTGTGCCCAATAACGATGTCAACCGTGCAGCCCGCGAAAAACTCGGCCTGACAAGGGATCCGCCAACGACCCATATGTACCCCGAGTACATGCCCGCTATCCGGAAGATCCTTGATCACTACCACCTCAAGGAAAATGCAGACCGGATCATCAAGGAAAGGGAGGGATAAGGGAGCATGTCAGAATCCAAAGCAAACCATACGTTCGCATTATACCTTGGCTGCATTGCACCAAACCGGTACCCCGGTGTGGAATCAGCAACTATCAAGGGATGCAAAAAACTGGGCATCGACCTTGTCCCGCTCAAGGGAGCAAGCTGCTGCCCGGCCCCTGGCGCCTTCGGTTCCATTGACCTGAATGTTTTCTATGCAATGGCAGCACGCAACCTGGTACTCGCCGAGCAGATGAAGACCGATATCGCCTTGGTCTGCAACGGCTGCTACAAGTCGATCTGGGAAGTCAACCACAAACTCAAGCACAACAAGGACCTCCGTGACGGCGTCAACGAGGTGCTCAAGGAAGTGGATATGGAGTTCAAGGGCACCATCAATGTCTATCACGTTGCCGAGCTCCTCTACAACGACAAGTTCGCCGGGATCGCAAAGATCAAGGACACGGTTGTTAACCCCCTGACAGGTGCACGCATTGCCGTCCACTACGGCTGCCACCTCACCAAGCCCCACAAAGACCGTGAGTTCGAAAAGGAGGTCATGTTAAATACCGAGCACCCGACCTGGATGGAAGAACTGGTTGCAGCCCTCGGCGCAACCCCGGTCGAGTACCGCAACAAGATGCAATGTTGCGGTGCCGGTGGTGGTGTCCGCGGGTATGATATTGTCCACTCATTGGATATTACCAACGAGAAGCTGATCAACCTCAAAGAGGCAAAGGCGGACGCTCTTACCGATATCTGTCCGTTCTGCCAGCTCCAGTTCGACCGCGGCCAGATCGAGATCAAGGAGAAGTTCGGCGTCGAGTACAATTTACCGGTGCTGCACTTTGCCGAGCTGCTCGGACTGGCACAGGGAATGAGCCCGCAGGAACTCGGGCTTGACCTGCACGGGATCAGCTGCGAACCATTCCTGCAGAAGGTGCTGTGAGGTGGGAATGATGGTTGAAAAGAAGAAAACAACTACCAAAAAGACCGAAACAAAGAAGGATACCAAAAAGGAGGCTCCCGTGAAACAGGAAGCGAAGAAACAGGCTCCCGCACCGGCAGCAACAGCATCCGCAGCACCCGGCGCCACCACCAAGCAGGAAGCCCGGATCGGTGTCTTCATCTGCCACTGCGGTACCAACATCGCCGGATCGATGGATATCCCGGCCGTGCAGGAATATGCAAAAACCCTCCCGAATGTCGCCTATGTTGACAACTACAAGTACATGTGCTCGATGCCCGGGCAGACCGTCATCAGCAAAGCAGTCCATGAACATAAACTGACGGGGGTCGTTGTTTCTGCATGCTCGCCACGTCTCCACGAGCCGACCTTCAGGACAGCAACAAAGGAAGCCGGCCTGAACCCGTTCCGGTTCGAGATGGCAAACATCCGCGAGCAGAACTCGTGGGTGCACATGCATGACCGCGAGGGTTCAACCGAAAAAGCCAAGGATGCGATCAGGATAGCAGTAGCAAAAGCTGCACTCCTCCAGGATCTCTACCCGAAGACCGTACCCGTTGAGAAGGCGGCCATGGTTGTCGGTGCCGGTGTTGCCGGCATGCAGGCAGCCCTTGACCTCGCAGCAGCAGGAATCAAGACTTACCTCATCGAATCTGATATGAGTATCGGAGGGCGCATGTCCCAGCTGGATAAGACCTTCCCAACACTCGACTGCTCGCAGTGTATCTTAACCCCGAAGATGGTGGATGTCGGCAGGAGCACCAAGATCGAGCTCATGACCTGGTCCGAGATCCAAGAAGTGGAAGGGTACATCGGCGCCTTCGATGTCACCGTCCGCAAGAAGGCACGTGGGGTGATGACCCCCAATGAAGCGGAAGCGAAGGGGATTGTCGGTGGAGGCTGCAACGGCTGCGGTGACTGTGAAAATGTCTGCCCGGTGGTCAAGCCCAATGAGTTCGAGATCGGCATGAAGCCGAGGAAAGCAATCTATATCAACCACCCTCAGGTCGTTCCCCTCATCTACACGATCGATTTCAACTCCTGTATCAAGTGCGGCCTCTGCGTGACCGCGTGCGGTCCAGAGAAGCGTGCCATTGACCTCGAAATGAAAGACGAGCTTATCAAGGTCAAGGTCGGAACGGTCATCCTCGCCACCGGGTACGACATCTTCCCCATCGAGAAGAAAGAGGAATGGGGATACAAGCGGTACGAGAATGTTATTACCAGTCTCGAATTCGAGCGGCTTATCTGTGCATCCGGCCCGACCGGGGGTGTCCTTGTCCGCCCGAGCGATGGACAGACGCCCAAACGCGTGGCCTTCGTGCTCTGCGCAGGGTCGCGTGACAACACCGGTGTCGGCAAACCGTACTGTTCCCGGTTCTGCTGCATGTACTCCTTAAAGCACGCGCACCAGATCACCGAGAAGATCCCCGGGTGCATCCCCTATATCTTCTACATGGATATCCGATCGTTCGGTAAGATGTACGAAGAATTCTACTACCGTATCCAGGATGAAGGCGCAAAGTTCATCCGTGGCCGTGTAGCAAACATCCTCGAGGACCCCAAGACCAAGAACCTGCACGTCTACGCAGATGACACCCTGCTCGACCGCCCGGTCGACATGGAAGTCGACCTTGTCGTGCTCGCGGCGGCAATCCAGCCCAAAGATGACACAAACCGGACCCGCAAGCTCTTTGGTGTGTCCTGTTCCCAGGATGGATGGCTCCTTGAGGCCCACCCGAAGCTGAACCCGTGCGGAACCACAACGGCCGGAGTCTTCCTTGCCGGTGTCTGCCAGGGGCCCAAGGATATCCCGGACACGGTAGCTCAGGCAGAAGGTGCGGCGTCAGCGGCCAGTATCCCGATCCACATGGGAGAAGTCGAACTCGAGCCGTATTTTGCAACCTGTATTGAAGAAAAGTGCGCAGGCTGCGGCATGTGCGTAAACCTCTGCCCCTACAGTGCCCTGTCACTTGTAGAAAAAGATGGACGGACGGTTATGCAGGTCACCGAGGCCAAGTGCAAAGGCTGCGGTACCTGCGGTGGGTTCTGCCCCGGCGGTGCCATATGGATGAACCACTTTGCTACCCCGCAGATCGTTGCACAGATCGATGCATTCCTGCTCGGAGGTGAGCAGTAAATGTCTGCACCTGGGGATTTCCCCATTCCAAAGCGCGGGCCCGGTATCTGGCAGCCCAAGATCCTCGGCATGGTGTGCAACTGGTGTTCCTACGCAGGAGCAGATCTTGCCGGTGGCGGTCGTATCCAGTATCCACCCGATGTAAGGGTCATCCGCGTAATGTGCACCGGCCGGTTTGATGCACTCTTCGTTCTCAAGGCGTTTGCCGATGGGGCAGACGGAGTGCTTATCTCCGGCTGCCACTTTGGGGACTGCCACTACCTTGAAGGAAATTTCAAGGCTGCAAAGAGGATGTTTATGGTCAAGAGGCTCATGAAGAGCATCGGCCTCGACGATCGCCGGTTCCGTATGACGTTTGTCTCTGCATCGGAAGGTGCAAAATGGGGAAAAGTCATTACTGACGTTGTAAAGACAATCAATGAGCTCGGCCCGAGCCCGATTACGGAAAACAAATAACCACACCAAACTGCCTTTGCAAAATCCTGTCAATATCCAATATTTTTTTATAAGAAGCGCACCGGAAAACAGGTGCTTCTGTTATATTACATAATAACAAGTAATACTTTTTTTATGGCTAGTAATACTGCGTAAAACAAAGAAAGGCGAGATATATGTAATATTTGAACATTCCTTCATTTTTCCGTAATATTTTTGAATTTCTATAAAACAATCTTTCGAGATAAAATCGGAATGCTTATAAGGCGAAATTGGGTATTAATCAATGTCCCGATTTAGGGGACGTGCAATAGCGACTTTCATTCATTATCAGTGACTCCTGTTAGTGACTACCAGCATTCAGATCCCGTACTGTACAGCAGTAATAACCATATTTGGAGGAAATTACATGGCAAAATACAAAGATGCAATCGACCTCTACGACGATGAGGGTAAGCTCTTAAAGAGCAACGTCACGATTGACAAGATCAGCCCCCTGGTCAACAAGGGTGCAGCCGGAATCATTGACCTTACCAAGAGGACCGTGGCAGTCAACCTCAGCGGTATTGAGGATGCACTCAAGACCGGTAAGATGGGCGGCAAGTCCAACCAGATTCTTGGCCGCGGCTTAAACTACAGCGTTGTCAAGGATGCTGATGCAATCTCGGCCAAGATCAAGGACATGGTCCAGGTCACCGACGGTGACAACACCAAGATCACCAAGATCGGCGGCGGCAAGATGCTCCTCGTCGAAGTCCCGAGCGCCCGCCTCGACGCAGCGGCAACCTACGATGCGGCATCCACCTCAGTGGCAGCAGCAACCACCTACGCACTGATCGACCAGTATAAGGTCGGCATGTTCGATGGTTCCTATGTCAAGGGTGCAGTCTGGGGTACGTACCCGCAGACCATGGACATGCAGGGCGGCAACGTCGTCTCGATCCTGTCCATCCCGCAGAACAACGAAGGCCTCGGCTATGCACTCAGGAACATCCCGGCCAACCACGCAGTCATGATGACCCACCGGAATGCAATGCAGGGTGCAGCACTCTGTTCCACATTCGAGCAGGCCGGCGAGTTCGAGATGGGTGCGGCAATCGGCCCGTTCGAGCGCGCCCAGCTCCTGCTCTACGCATACCAGGGCCTGAATGCAAACAACATCGTCTACGACCTCGTCAAGAAGAACG
>Ga0326727_10019870_pt1 | contig 13418 bp, 14 predicted proteins | sample MB2enrmetagenome_FD_207643 | JGI IMG/M metagenome (GOLD analysis project Ga0326727, IMG submission 207643) | Lab enriched peat soil microbial communities from McLean, Ithaca, NY, United States - MB29MY | ecosystem: Environmental > Terrestrial > Soil > Wetlands > Peat | place: USA: New York... | reverse complement strand
TGAATCCTCCGCCTGTCAGCCGGACAATGGCGCGCCCCGAGCCGCCGAGTTGGCCCTGAAGCGGCTGCACACGCTCGGCCGGCAAACCGTAATGCTGCTCAAAGAGCCGTTTCAGAACGTCCATGAATCTCTTTCTGCCAACTGCTCAAGCTGCTCCGCACCTTCTGCCGATACCCACATGGGGCCATTGTACGCGGGCCGCAGGCGGGTCAGCGCATCTACCTGGGCATCAAGCCGGCCGCCGCATCCATCGACAGTCGTCCCTTTCATCAATTCCACCAAGAGACGAACACCCCAGCCTTCCGCACCCCGGCCCCACCCCCTACAATGAGAAGAGAAGTTTGAAGTCCGAGGGAAACCATGCCGCTCTCCGGAGAAGCCATTCGTTTGATGAATTACATAGACGACGTTGCCGTAACCCTGCGCCGGGTTCTGGCCACCGTCCCCACGCTCTCTGCCGAGGAGCGCGCCCGCGTGGCCGAACATCTGCTGCAGGCCAAGCCCAACGCCGAGGATGTGGCCCAGGCCCTGGCCGCCAAGTAGCCGCCGCTTGTCCACCGTCGCCATCATCGGAGCCGGTCCGCTGGGCCGCTGGCTGGCGCTGAGCGCGGCCCGCGCCGGCTTCCGCGTCCTGCTGGAAGACGTGATGCCCGCCAACCTCCATCACGCCCGCGAAGCCCTGCTCCAGCAATTCGGTCCCGATGCTTTTCCGCAGGCCGAGGGCGCCTCGCCGGGCATCGCCTTTGTCTCCACCATCGAGCAGGCCGTGCGCAGCGCCGACCTGGTAATCGACTGCGTGCCGGATGAGCTTGAATCGAAGCTCGAAATCTTCTGGTTGCTGGATCGCATGGCCCCGCCCCGCACCGTCCTGGCCACGCCCACCACGCGCCTATCGATCGCCGACCTGGCCAGCTGCACCTATCGTCCTGAGAAGTGCGTCGCCATTGCCGCCGAAGCCTCAAGCCTGGCCGCCGGGGTCAGCACGGAGATCCTCCTCCGCACCACCAGCCGCACCAGTGCCGAGACGGTCGCCCTCCTCGACCACTTCTGGCGCCGGCTGGGCTTTACCACTGCCTTCGCCCCCGACCCCGCCGAGCAGCCAGATTCTAGTTCCTGATCTCTGCTCGCTGATTCCTGATCTCTGACCCCTGATCTCTGATCTGCTTATCAAGCAAGCACTTGCTCGTAATAGCGCACATAGTGCGGCACCACCAGCGACGAGCAGAAGCGCTTCTGCGCCGTCTTTCTGCCGGCATCCCGCATTGCATCCAGCCGGTCGCGATCCTTGAGCAGGCTCAACGCTCCCGAAGCCATGCCGTCAATATCGCCCACCTCGTATAGCAGCCCGGTCAGCCCATCGTCGATCAGTTCGGGCACGCCGCCCACGCGCGTGGCAATCGACGGAACCTTGCACGCCATGGCCTCCAGCGCCGCCAGACCAAACGACTCCAACTCGCTTGGCATCAGCAAGATATCGGCAAGCGGCAATACCTCGTTCACGCGCTCCAGCTTGCCCATGAAGTGGACCTTGGCGTGAATCCCAAGGTCATGCGCCAGCCACTCCGCCGCCGACCGGTCCGGCCCGTCTCCCACCAGAATCAGCTGCGCCGGCGTCTCCCGCACCACCTGCGCAAAGATCTTCACCACATCCACCACCCGCTTGACCGGCCTGAAGTTGGAGAGATGCATCAGGATCGCCTCGTCCGGCGCAGCCAGCCGCCTGCGCGCCTCCGCCCGCCTGGCCTCGTCCTTGTAGGGCATGTAAACATCGCAGTTGACAAAGTTTCCGATCACCTCAATGGGCCGCGTCACGTCGAAGTGCCCGATCGTTTTTTCCTTTAGATAGTGAGAGATGCTGGTCACCCCATCGCTCTCCTGGATGGCGTACCGGGTGATCGGAAGGTAGCAGCGGTCGAGGCCGACGAGCGTAATGTCGGTGCCGTGCAGCGTGGTCACGAAGGGCAGCCGCCGCCCCCGCGCAGCCAGCATCTGCCGCGCCAGCAGCGCGCTCACCGAGTGGGGAATCGCATAGTGCACATGGAGCAGGTCAAGCTCATTAAATTCAGCCACTTCCGCCATGCGCGAGGCCAGCGCCAGGTCGTAGGGAGGGAACTCGAAAAGCGGGTAGCTTGAAACCGGAACTTCGTGATAATAAATGCCTTCGTCGCGCCCGCTCAGCCGGAACGGTTGCGAATACGAGATGAAGTGCACCTCATGGCCCAGCGCCGCCAGTTCGATGCCCAGCTCCGTGGCCACCACGCCCGAGCCGCCGTAGGTGGGATAGCAGGTGATGCCGATGCGCATAAGCCCTTCCTGATCTGTTGTTTGCTCAGCCTTGGCTGGGGAGGCCTTCCGCAGCCCCCAGGTCTACGAACGAGATAAGTTCAATGCCGGGAACTAGTTGTAGCGATTCGAGGGCACTTCGTTCCGTCTCTCGCGAGGCTAACAGGCGCGTGCGTACCCGCGCCAGCTCGGAATCATTGTAGCCGGGATGCGTCACGAGCTCCCAGGTTCCCGGCGGAATGCCGCGCAGAATGGATTGAACTGCTTTGGAATCAAGGGTTCCTGTGGCCAGCACCCCGGCGGCTCCATCGGTGGTCGTAAAGCCCTCCTCGGCCACGAAGCGCCTGAAAGCAGGCTCAAACCGCCGCAACAAGCTCACCTGTACTCGCCGCATCCAGGGAGCGCGGTGCGTGGCGCGCAGGCTCCATGCCGGCTCAAAGGGATTGCGCACGGCGCGAATCCCGGCGGCCCGCGCCGCTCGCAGCACCGGCCGGAGCACGGCGGGAAACATGTGCGCGTGCTTGTGCGTGTCGATGTGCGTAAGCGCGACGCCTTTGCTTTGCAGCAGCGCCATCTGCGCGCCGGCTTCCGCTTCCATCTCAGCGGGGCGGATGAGCCCTGCAAGCAACCGCTTCAGGAACACCCCCAACGTGGGCTGAAAGCGTCCCGTCCTTGCATTCACAAGCGAGGGAATCTCATGTCGTGGCAGCACGGGTTCCCCATCCGCCAAAACTACATGGCAGCCCACCCCAAGAGAAGGCGTGGCAAGCGCCAGTTCAATGGCTTTTCCGGTGGCCGCGGCCCGAGCCATCAGGGTCGCGCTGGTCAGCACACCGGCTCGATGCAGCTCCAGGATGGCGCGGTTGACCCCGGCAGTCAGCCCGAAGTCATCGGCATTGACGATAAGACGGCTCACCGGGTGAGTTTATCAATTCCGGCCGCTCGGCCCGCGCCATGAAGTGAAACCCCGCGGAACGCCGATGCGCTGCTATGATTTCAGAAGGGCGCTATCGCCTTGCCGCCACGTGTGGGCGGTTAGCTCAGTTGGTTAGAGCGCCTGCCTTACAAGCAGGAAGTCGGGGGTTCGAGTCCCTCACTGCCCACCAGAACCCCATCAAGAGCCGTACGATCTTCTTATAAGCGGGAAAGCCACCCGCTCAGCCGGGGCGACTGCTGGTGTTTGACTCTTGCGGGAGTCCCCCCGGTTTGTGCTTTTCCATTCCTTTCGCACAAGCGCCAAAAGCATGGACGCGGTCAGCCTGCGCCGTCCCTTCGGGACTGCGGATGGATGGTTGGTTCGCCGACCCCACGCTGAAGCGCGGGGCTAACCTACACCGCACCTACGGCGCGAGCCGGATGGCTGCGGTTGGCACGGAGTATTCCGTCTGGGCGAGCAACTCCTTCCAGGCGGAACTGGCGGATCATGCCATCCAGGTCGCTGGCTAGAGAGGCCAGGTTCTTGAGAGCCTCGACGGCTTCCTCGGCGCCCTGCGCGCTTTCGATGGAGAGCTGGGAGATTTGGCCGGCGGATTCGGAGATCTCGCCGGAGGCGGAGGTCTGCTGGGTGGCGGCGGTGGCGATGAGGTGAATCTGGTGTTCGACCTGCTTGGAGGAGTCGATGATGGCTTCGAGGCTGCGGCGCGCGTGGGCGGTTTCACCCATGCCGGTTTCGACGGCGTTGCGGCTGTCGTGCATCACCTGGAGGGTTTGGCGGGTCTCTTCCTGGATGCTGCGGATGGTGCCGGCGATCTCTTCCGTGGCGCCCTTGGTGCGTTCAGCCAGGCGGCGGACCTCGCCAGCGACCACGGCAAAACCACGGCCGTGTTCCCCGGCGCGAGCCGCCTCGATGGCCGCATTGAGGGCCAGCAAGTTGGTTTGCTCGCTGATCTCCTGAATCACGTTGACAACCTTGCCAATCTCCTCGGAGCGGTGCGCAAGCGAGGTCATCTTTTCTGAGACCGAACTGGTGGCGGCGGCGATCTTCTCCATGGTGGTGGCCGCGGCCTGCATCACCGCGCCGCCTTGGTCGGCAGTCTCGGCCGAGACCCGGCTGGCGCCCGCCGCGCTCTCAGCGTTGTGGCTGATCTCGCCGATGGTGGCAGTCATCTGCTGCGCCGCGGCGGCAATCTGGTTGGTCTTGCTGGACTGGGTGTGGGCGTTGCCGGCTTGCTCAACCGCGCGGGCGCTGATCTCGGCGGTGGCGGCGGAGAGCGTCTCCGCGCCCTGGGCGACAGATTGCAGTACGCAGCGCATGGAGGCGACGCTGGTGTTCAGGGCGGCTGAAAGACGGCCGATCTCGTCGCTGCCGCACTCTTCTACGCTGACCGTCAGATCCTTTTCGGCCACGCGCTCCAGCGCCGTCGTGGCGGCTTGGAGGGGCGGAGCAATGAGCCGCGTGAGCTGGAAACCGATGAATGCGCAGAGCAGGACTATGAAGAGCGTAACCCCGGTATTGACCCAGATGGCGTGGTTGCTGGCGAAGGTCGCGGTCTTGGACTCCTCCGTGCCGTATCTCGCGTTGAGGCTGAGATCGTCGGCGATGCTTGCCAGCGCCGTGTTGTAGTTTGCCATGACGGAGTCCGATGCAAGCAGGTCCAAGGCGTCGCCGGTCTTGGCGGCTGCCAACAGAGCGCCGGCGCGATTGCTGGCGCCTTGATACTGGGCCAAAGCGCCGGAGAACTTCTGGAAGAGTTCACGCTCACCTGGATACCCAATTCTCGGTTCGTATGTCCTGTCGGCGTTCTGATAGGCCTCAACGGCCTGTTGGCGCTTGGCGCCATGATCGGCCGAGCAGGCCGGCGACTGGCAAAGCAGCAGTTCAAGATCCTCGCGCCGCACGGTGTTGGCTGCCCCCTGTATATCCGCCAGGGCCAGCACCGACGGGAAGGAGTTATCGCTCACATCGGCGCTCTTTGCTACGATGCCGCGAAAGGTGATGAACGTGTAGGCCCCCAGAACGATGCACAGGCCGCAGACAGTGCCAAACGCATAGGTGAACTTGCGGGAGACGGGAAGGTTGCGGAGCCAGGTCATGCCGGGAGCCTTTCTCAGGTGCTTCGCTCTTTTCATCGGCCCAAGCCTGCCTGACTTGAGTACTTTCGTTTGGAGTTTCGCTGGGCCGCGCCGAACATGCAAATCCAGGCGCGCCTTGGAAACCGGCGGCAATTTACAGGATTGCCACAATGGTGTCGTATCCTATTGACAATCCCCCGAATTCATTTGGCACATTAGTTCCAAACGATCGGAAATCGAGAACAGGTAGAAAGGTTCGATGAAAATGGAATCAGCTCCGCAAATGCGATACAACCTGGCGGCACTCGGTCTGCTTGGTTTTTCGGCATTCGTCCTCTCCCATGTTGCAGTTGCGCAGGCGCCCAAGATGCCCAACCCGCCGGAACTGAGCGTGGTGCAATTGCCCGCCAAGACACTGGGGCCGTCGGTTAGCGGCGGTTCTCCCACCCTCGGAACCATCACCTTCACTTCAAAGAACGGCCCCTTCTGCATCCAGGGACTGGTGGCGAGCGCGAGCCCGTCCGCAGCGGTCGGTGCAAATGAATTCGGCAGCGTTTGGATTAACCTGCAATACATTGACGGAATCGGACTTTCTCATCCGTACATCACGCTGGCCGACGGCACAACCGGCGGATTCTCCGCCTATGACATCGTCCTCAACTATGGAGGACCGATCTGTGCCGCCAAAACGGTGCAATTTGGCCTGATTCAGTGGCAGGCCCAAGTGGGAGGCGGCACGACGATCAGCGTGTTCGGAGAGGCTGTCATTTCGACCGCGAGCGGCAACACCGTGACCGTTAAGTAGCAGCCGTGCAATGCATCGTTATGGCTGGCGCCATGGCCTTGTTCTATCTGCTCATGAGATGATGCTTTCGACTTCGATTATTGAGGTGCATCATGTCTCCCAGGTATTGGGCAACGGCGCTGGCTGCTCTTGCATTTTCCGGGGCGATTCGGTTGGCGGCACAGACCGCGCCAGCCGGCGCCCCGGCTGTCTCTGTACCCGTCCATCCTGGGCCCACGCCGGAGCAGTTGGCCATCCGCGCGGCTGCCGAGAAAGATCACCAGCGGCTCATGGACTTGCTGGGCATCAAGGAACTCCGGCCAGGGGCTGACGCTCATAACCCCAAATCGCCTAACGCGGTCAACTACGACGAATCGAAGGCCAGCGTCTACCCCAGCCTGCCCGACCCTCTGCTGCTCAACAACGGCAAGCGCGTGACCTCGGCCAAAACTTGGTGGACGAAGCGCAGGCCGGAGATCGTCGAGGAGTTCGATCGCGAGGTATTGGGCCGCGTCCCCGCCAGCCTGCCCAAGGTGAGCTGGGAGGCAACCGGCACGTCAACGGAAACCATCGGCGGCGTTGCAGTGGTGACCAAGAGGCTGACTGGCCACGTGGACAACTCGGCTTGGCCGCGGATTACGGTCAAAATCGAGCTGACCTTGACCACCCCGGCCCATGCCGCCGGCCCGGTTCCGGTGATCATGGAGCTGGCCTTCAGCAATGAGTTCATGGCGGCCATCGCCAAGAGCATTCCCGAGATGACTCCGGGAGGGCCGGGAAACACTGGCCCCTCCTGGCAGCAACAGGTTCTGGCCCGCGGTTGGGGCTATGCGATTCTGAGCCCCGCCAGCTTCCAGGCGGACAACGGCGCCGGGCTTACCGAGGGAATCATCGGCCTGGCGAACAAGGGCCAGCCGCGCAAGCTGGACGACTGGGGCACACTGCGGGCCTGGGCCTGGGGGGCCAGCCGCGCGCTCGATTACTTCGAGACCGACAAGGCCGTCGATGCCAGACAGGTGGGTATCGAGGGGCATTCGCGCTTTGGAAAGACCGCGCTTGTCGCCATGGCGTACGATCCGCGTTTTGCCATCGGCTACATCAGCTCCTCCGGAACCGGCGGCGCCAAGCTCTACCGGCACGTCTTCGGCGAGCAGTTGGAGAACCTGGCGGGAGCGGGCGAGTACCACTGGATGGATGGCAACTTCCTCAAGTATGCCGGGCCGCTTACCCCCGGCGACCTGCCTGTGGATAGCCACGAACTGATTGCGCTGGTTGCGCCGCGCCCGGTCTTCATCGGCGCCGGAACCACCGCGGGAGACGGATGGGCCGACGCGCGGGGAATGTTCCTGGCGGAAGTTGGCGCTGGGCCGGTCTATCGCCTGCTGGGCATGAAGGACCTTGGAACTGCGGAGTTCCCGCCCATCGAGACGGCGCTGACCGGCGGTGAGCTGGGCTTCCGGCAGCACACTTTTGGGCACACGCCGGCGCCGAATTGGCCCACGTTCCTCGACTTCGCCAGCCGGTATCTGCATGCTCCGGCGGCGATGACGCCCTAAAGCTGCTTCGACATGACGATGCAGTGGCATTCGAAGCCGGGTTTCAGCGGCTGGGACGGGTGGAACTCCTCCGTGCCGGTCTCGACGTAGCCAAATCTGCGGTAGATAAGCAGCAGTTCAGGCCGCAAGCTCAGGACGGTAATATCCACGGCCTCACAGCCCTGGCGGCGCAAGTGGTCTTCGGCGGCCTCGACGAGCAGGCGCCCAATGCCTGCGCCCTGATAGGCGGGGTCGACGGCGAGCTGGCCCATGTAGCCGCGGGCGTTCCGTTCCAGCCCGCGGGCACGGGCGAGAAGCCGGCCCAGCGAGCTGCGCGAGTCTCGAACCTCAGTGTAAACGCAGCCGAGAAGCTCGCCCACGCCGTTCTCCGCCACCAGAATCTCGCCCTTCCGCATCGTTGCCGCCAGGCGTTCTTCATCGGTGCGCGTGCCTTCAAGGAAGGTTTCGATGGAAAAAGCGGAGTTGATAAGCGAAATCAGATCGGAGCAGTCGGCGGCAGTTGCCAGTCGAACGCCATGAGGGAATTGGGGCTCCGAAGTGGAATCTGCTCGCTTGGTCATTGTTTCGGCCTTGGCAAAAGAAGCGCGGCCCCCAGGCGCTCCTTGCTCCCTCGTGCCATTCTAAGGCCGCGCCGTGCGGGAGTTCCGACTTTTCTTTGCAATGGTCCCACATTGACGGCGCGTTGTCAGCGCCGTAGGCTCTTGACAGGCAGTTCCCGGCGAGGGAGTTGGAGTGGAAACCAACGCCAGCCGATAGCTGCCTGGACCGTCGCCGGATGCTTCAGGCCCCAATCGTCGATTTTTCAGAGGAAGGCCGCGCGGAAGCTTTAGATATTGCATGACGGTCTGCGGTATCTTCGCAAGAGGCGTGGTTTTTTTGAAAGGCGTGCGAGGGCTCCCTCCTTCTGCCCCGGTGGCCAAAGGCCGTTCGAGGGAGGCGCGGCCTTGGGGTTGCGTTGGCCTGAGTGCATTGCTTTCGGCCTGCGCCACTTGCGAAGATCCTGTGGACGAACCCAAACGGGGAAAGACTCTTGACCTCATCATCGAGCACGCATCCCGAATCTCCAATTGCGACCGTGTCGGTAGTCATCAACTCTTATAACTACGGCCGTTTTGTGGTTGAAGCCATCGACAGCGCCCTTGCGCAATCCGTACCACCTGCCGAGGTCATCGTTGTCGACGACGGCTCGACCGACGATACTGCGAGAATCCTCGAGGATCGTTTTGCCGGCCACAGCGCGGTGAAGGTCCTGCGTCAGCGCAATGGAGGTCAACTTTCGGCTCTCGTGCTCGGATTGGAGCACGCTTCGGGCGACCTCATCTGCTTTCTGGACGCCGATGACAAATACGAGCCCAATCATCTGCTGAATGTGACAGGGGTGTTTGCCGAGCACGAGGACGTCGATTTCGTCTTCACGGCGCACCGCTGCTTTGGCCAGGCGGACGATGTCGTGCAGTACGCGCCGGAGGATCTCAGCCTCGGCTTTTCCGTTATTGCCACGCTCAAAGAGCGCATCTTTCTGGGATCGATTACGTCGACACTCGCCATTCGGCGCAGCCTCAGCCTCACGCTTCTGCCGGTGCTGCGCCAGGTTGCGCCTCGTTGGCGCGTTCGCGCCGACGATGCCATCGTCTTCGGCGGATCATTGGCCGGAGCCAAGAAGCACTATCTTGCCGAGCCCACGGTTCTCTACCGGATTCATGACAAAAACGACCATATCTTCTGCCAGGTGCCTTCAATTCAGCGCCGCTTTGCGCATGGGCTGCGCCGCGACACTTTGCTGGAGCTTCTTTCCCGTCACCTCGGCCTCGGCCCGTCGGTCCGGCTGCGCGTGGTTTGGGAGTTCCTCTCCATCCAGCAACCAACCCGGAGCCAGTATCGCGTTTACGTCCGGCTTAACTGGCAGATTCAGGATTCGCTGCTGAAAGGGCTGAAGGGGCGCATCAAGATCTATCTTCATTACAAGCGCCATCGACCCGCCTGGGACATCTCCACGCCGGTCGAGTTTCATGCATAGCTGGAAACAAAGGGCGGAACTGGCCGGCATTGGCTTGTTGCCGCGAACAGGCCCAAACGAGACAGAAGATGCAGTTTCGACGGCAAGGAACAATCGAGATGAAGGCAGCAAAACGGCTTGTACAGAAATGCATGCGATCGCTGGGCTACGACATCGTGCCCTATCCGCCAAGCGATTATGTGCGCAGGCGCGATTCGGTGCGCAGGGTGCTGGATAAGCTCTCCATCGATTGTGTTATCGATGCCGGAGCGAATCGCGGCCAATTTGGCAGTTGGCTTCGCGACCTCGGATACAGGGGCTGGATTATCTCGTTTGAGCCCGTCAGCGCGCCTTTCCAGGATCTCGAAAAACGGGCGGCGGCGCGACCGCCATGGAGGGTCTTTCACTATGCGCTGGGCCCGGAAAACGGCCCGGCGGAGATCAACGTCAACGCACAGGATCTTTTGTCCTCGTTCCTCGCCCCTTTGGCCTCGGAGACTCTTCCCTGGAGCAAGGTTGTCGCCCGGGAGACGGTCGAGGTGAGGCGCCTGGATTCCATTTGGGAGGAATGCCTGGCTGGTATTGCTTCACGGCGGCTCTACCTCAAGCTTGACACGCAGGGATTCGACCTGGAGGCTCTGCGCGGCGCGGACGGGGTTCTCGGCAACTTTCTGGCCGCGCAGACCGAGGTATCCTTTGTCCCTGTCTATGAGGGCATGCCCAACTGGATCGACTCGCTGAAAGAGTTTCAAAGCAGAGGCTTCAGTGTTGTGGACTTCATGCCCGTCACGCGCGTGGCAGGCGATCTGCCGATGATGGAGATGGATTGCATCCTGGCCCGCGGTTCCAAATCGGCCTGAAATGCCCGCGCAGGGGCACGGCCATCCGCAGGCCAGCTCGTGTGCGGCGGCGCGGGTGACGGGTTGAGAAGGGTAGAGCCGCCGCCTCCTGCTCCGGCCGTGGATTGACGGAGCGGCGCTTGCGCCGTAGGCTCAAATCATGGAATTCAAGGTAAGCGAACTGGAGCGGGAGCCGATCGAGTTCGATGTGGAACTGGCTCCGGGAGCGGTGGATCTCGGCGAAGAGGCCGAGCAGGCCGGGCAACTGGCCGCGTCGGGGCGGGCCGAGGTGCTGCACGAGCATCGCGGACCCAGGGATATTGTGGCTGACATTCGGCTGCGTGGCAGCTTTGCGGGCAAGTTTCAGGTTCCGTGCGCCCGCTGCGTTGAGCCGGTGGAGATTCCGCTGGGGGGCGAGTTCGACCTGATTTTTCGGCCTGCGGAAGCCGATTCCGAGGCGACGGAGCGGTCGATTACAGCGCCGGAAACCGAAATCGGTTATTATCAAAAGGACAGTCTTTCGCTTGAAGATGTGCTGCGCGAGCAGGTACTTTTGTCTCTGCCGGTCAGGACGCTGTGCAAGCCCGACTGCAAGGGACTTTGCCCGCGCTGCGGTGAGAACCGCAACAGTCAGCCGTGCAACTGCGAAGAGGGTCCGAGCGACCCCCGCTGGGAAGCACTGGCTGGGCTCCGCAGCCGGATCAAGTCTTGAGAAATGCGCCCCAGAGGCTCTCTGGATGAATTGAAGGTGCTCCGCCAAGTGCCGCAAGGCAGCCAGGACCGCGTGCGGCCTGGAGCCGGGAGGAAGCCGACGGAGACTCGAAAGGAAATGTTGTCATGCCGAATCCGAAGAGGCGCCATTCGACGCGCCGCACCGCCAACCGCCGCTCTCACGACTTTCTGACCGCCGTCGGGGTCTCCGAATGCCCCAACTGCCACGAGAAGAAGCTGCCCCATCGCGCCTGCGCCAAGTGCGGAGCGTACAAGGGCCGCGCGGTTCTTGACGTGAAAGAAGCTGCCAAGTAGGCTGAGCCCCCATGCTCATCGATATTGCGCTTGACGCCGTAGGCACGGACAAAGCACCGGAGGCGGAGATTCGCGGAGCGATTCTCGCCTGCCGCGCGCTGCCTGTGCGGGTTCATCTGATTGGGCCCGAAGGGGAGCTGCGCGATATTCTGGACGAGCATCTTGAGAACGAAGATCTGCCCATCGTCATCCACCATGCCTCGGAACGCATCGGCATGGAGGAGAAGGCAGCGCACGCGGTGCGGACCAAGAAGGACAGTTCGCTGCGCGTGGGGCTGAAGCTGGTGCATGAAGGCAAGGCGGCCGGATTTGTGACCGCGGGCAACACTGGCGCTGCCATGGCCACGGCCAAGATGGTGCTGGGCGCGATGCCCGGCGTCGATCGGCCGGCCCTGGCGACACCCATGCCAAGCTCCAAAGGCAACCCGTGCGTACTGTTGGATGTGGGCGCCAACGTGGACTGCAAGCCGCAGAATCTGGCTCAGTTTGCGGTGATGGGAGAGATGTATGCACGCACCGTGCTCAAGATCGACTCACCACGTGTCGGCCTGCTCTCCATCGGCGAAGAGGAGTCCAAGGGCAACGACCTCACCCATGAGGCCTATCCGCTGCTCAAGGCGCTGCCTGTCAACTTCATTGGCAACGTGGAGGGCCGCGACATCTTCAGCGGCCGCGCGGACGTGATTGTCTGCGACGGCTTTGTGGGCAACGTGGCGCTCAAGACCAGCGAGGGCGTGGGCCGGTTTGTGCGCGACGTGCTGCGCGAGTCGCTTACCCGCACCGTCACCGCTCAGGTGGGCGCGCTGCTCTCACGGCGGGCCTTCAACGACTTCCGCCGCCGACTGGACTACACCGAGTACGGCGGGGCGATTCTGCTGGGTGTGCGCGGAGTGTGCATCATCGGCCATGGCTCCTCGAACGACCGGGCCATCTTCAATGGCATTCGCGTGGCTTACGAGTTTGCCAAGGCAGGCACCAACCAGCGCATCGAAGCCGAGTTTGCCAGCCGTCCGGTGCGGGTCAACCATGCGGCCAGCCAGCACAAGCCTGGCGATCCGGCAGCCAATCCCGATGCGATCATCCAATAAGCCAGTTTCAGTGGCGGGCGATGCCAGCGGCCGTTGGGCCTTCGACCCGTCGCTGGCGGATCAACTGGCCTGCCCGGCCTGCCTCGGCGATCTCAAGCTGGAGGAGTCCCGGCTGGTCTGCCAAAGCTGTGGCCGCGCCTATCCGGTCGTGGATGGGATTCCGGTGCTGATTGCGGATGGGGATATCAAGAAAACAACTCTTCAAAATGACTCGATGCGAATTCCTGGGAAGGAAGCTTCATAGAGTCTCCTGTCCAGAGTGAGTAACGTATAGCCGCGGACCGAGGCGTGCGCTCCTATCAGGAAGTCTGTAAGGATACGGCGGGGCAACAACCCTGTACTTGCCACTCTCCGCTGGACATAGCCTTGAAAAGCGGCTCCAGCCGAGCGCCATATATCTTCTTCAAAGCACCATTCCAGTTCGATGCCTCCGACGCTGAAGAACGCATCGAGAGCGGGCTGTGTTCGTGCGGGAAGGCCCAGCAATTCCGCGTAAACCGGGCCTGAGACCACCAGCCTGCTCGATCTTCTCGAACGCTCGATCGCGTCTCGCGCGCTCTCGTTGAGGCGTTTCTCCTGATTGAGCAGCGCAATCACAACGTTAGTATCAAGCGAGACTGTCGTCGTACTCATCGTAGCCTCTGAGTTCACGCATATAGGCCCTTAGGCCCTCCCGGCCTGGGGCCATACCAGGGACGCCAATCCCGCGCCATTTCTCGAACACGTTCTCTTCGGCGTCGCGCACAAGGCGGAATCCGCCCTCCTGCTGCTCAAAGCGCAGGTGGTCGCCAGGCTTGACCCCTAGAGATCTGCGCACCCCGACTGGAATGGTGA
>Ga0326727_10019867_pt1 | contig 13419 bp, 14 predicted proteins | sample MB2enrmetagenome_FD_207643 | JGI IMG/M metagenome (GOLD analysis project Ga0326727, IMG submission 207643) | Lab enriched peat soil microbial communities from McLean, Ithaca, NY, United States - MB29MY | ecosystem: Environmental > Terrestrial > Soil > Wetlands > Peat | place: USA: New York... | reverse complement strand
AGCTCACTCCGATGTATTCTTGTAGCTTGGCAATCACCTTTTTTTTCGCTGGCATTCTTATTGTTTTAACCCCATTTCACCCTCGACGAAAATTTTCACTAACAGGCAATGTCAATTAACGATGTTTGAACAAACCTCGTTAATTGAACTATATTATAGACTATTACAAACTTGTTTACATATTTCCATTATTGGCATCGAATTCACCTGATTCAAATTGTGTCCATAAAGGTCACTATTTAAGTAAAACGTCTATGTTAAAAGCGTATCTGAGTCATATTCAGCCTTGAGCGCCGATTACGCGTTTTTAGATTCTATCATTTTAGGGATTTATAGCGTGTTTTCGCCTAGCCCGACTTTCCGCTAAACAGGGCTCAAACCCTTGATACGTCTCACTTTGTCATTTTAATTACGGCACTACAAACTATCAAATTCAAGTAAGCTGTACAGCTCCCCTTAATTGTTCTCTAAATTATAAGCTAGTAGGGAGTACTCAAATTCGCAATGGGATAAATTTCCTAATTACGGCACTACAATGACTTGAAAAATCAAAGAAATTAGTAATTCCAAGCATTAAAAAGCTAATTGAAATAATCTTTTCAAAAAAAATTATTTCAGCTATTTTAGGGTTGAATTGCGGAAAGTCGGGCTAGAATTCAATGGACACTATAAATCCCAATTGCTTCAATTTTCCACCCCTTTTAGTTGCAATTTTATTAATGTAAATGGGGGATTTAATATTATTTACAAAATAAGTCCCCTCATAAGAAGGGAAATGAAGGATAAAAAATGGAAGAAACTTCTATGTAAACTACTAAACTAGCGAGTTGCTATCTATAATATATTTATCGTATACTATTTTTTCAGACTTCCATTGACTTCGTATAAAGAATCCGTAATGGAAAACAAAAATAGCCAGACCCTCCAAACGATCTGGCAAATAAGTTCAGTTGGCGACCTTACCTATGTCTGGTTTCATTGATTATGTAGGGTTCCTGTGACCCGTCACATAAAAATACGTAGTTGCTAAGACAGACGGTAACCCCCACCCCCTGTCGGTTCGCCGAGATATGAGCAGCGCTGTTCTGAGGCGAGGGCCGCAAGGCCCTTAGCCTACTTGCGCCCCGATATGTCCACATCGAGCACTGTTCGAGGGCGCTGGGCTTAAGGAACGTCTACAGGGACTTACCAACATGCGCCATTGGCAGAGGAATAACTAAAACTAATCTTCTTCAGAGAAATCGTCTTCCCTCTTTAAACCGGTATACCTAACCACATTTAATAAGTTAACCAGCCCCCGTGACCCCAGAAATACTCCGGCCCCTAAGAGGATTTGAGTAATTCCTCCTATTGCTCCTGGTAATAATCTTCGTGTCATGTTCGCAACATCACGTGTTGAGTACATACTTGTTAAAGTAGTAACCAATTTCGGTAAAGAATTCCCTATAAAAAGCAGCCCTAAAGCTGAAAACAATATTCGCTGAATATCACCGCCCTTTATACCCAATCCTTCGTTAGGCAAAGTCTCCCCTTTAACCATAATTGACGATAACTTATCCGAAAGAACCCACAGTAAAATTCCAAAGATAATTGGAGATATGTATGGAAAAACGATATTAATTGCACTCCCAGGCTCTAATTGACTCGGAGTTACGATTGAAACAGACAGTACATCGGCCATAACGCTAATTCCTTGAATAATCAAGTAAATACCAAGAATCTTGCAAGCTAGGCTTGCGATTTCACGCTTACTCATTTGTCTCTCTCCCTTGGTTTTATAAAGAATAGTACCCCTCCCGATAACCGATGATCCCCAACTTACATTCGTAGCCAGGGTAGAAATGTGAGAGGTGGAAGGATTGACTGGGAATACGATAAATCTTAATTCGCATCTTTACCGTTGCTCCAAATTTAGATTTTCTTTATTGCAAGACGATTCATTCCGTCCACTACCTTCTTAACATCAGAAGCCTTGATTGAGGTTGAAGTAGTTAATATCTCACATTCACTTTTTTTATTTCTCTTTAAAATAAGTCTATTACCTTTTAGTGTGTAACTTAATAGTTCATTTTTGGGTATATAGAATGGTAAAGAAACAAAAGAAATTCCCTTTAATCCTATGAAGACATTTGAAGTCAAGAATAATATTAGGAATATTACTCCTGTCATTATTTGAATCCAAAAGAGCGAATCTATAGTAAGCCTTTTAATGAATAAATCTAAATATATACTATAAAATCCTACAGTCAACATGAATATTCCACCAATTAACCCTGTAACTCCTCCAAATAATTGGACACTTGCAATAATATCGCCAACCTTATTTATTCTCCATATAAATAAAATTAGAAGAAATATTATTATAATACCCAATAAAATTATATAAGCATAACTAACAAGTTCCAATTTTACTCACTCCTTACCAGCGGGATAATGCCACTGCTGGGACGCGTGACTTAGGAAGATGAATGGGGAATATGCCCTCGAAGCCAGTAGTGATCGCCATTGACAGTCCGAACCGGAAATGATATATAGTCCATGGTCGGTTACCACTCCCCCTACACATATACAAACGCACCAGTTTGGCAAGAAAAAGCAACCCCGGCGTAGTTCGCCCAGATATGGGTTTCGGAGGGCGAGGGCCGCAAGGCCCTTAGCCTGCGTCTCGTCCTGATAGGAGATCAGTTTGTATCGAGCATAGTTGAGAGGCAAGGTGGCGAGAGAGGCTTAGGATACAGTTACTTATATATCTAAATTAAGGCCGATAATAGTTGATTAAGGTTAACGCCAAATAAATGATGCCACATACCATAACTACCATCAGTTTACTTAGTGTGTAGGGCCATACATTTGCTGGAATAATAAATGTAGTCCATACCCCAAGTATAGCTCCAATCTTAAGAGTATTCTGAAGAAAAGATCGATGAGTTTTTAACCATGCATGCTTCTCCTTCGATGAATTATTTATCATAGTTTGTTCCCCCTTTTGACTTCCATAACAGATTTGAGATACCAGTTATATCTTTAGCAAAACCAATGCCTACACACGCGCCCCGGCGGAGTCGCCCAGATATGTGCTTCGAGCACGGCTCGAAAGCGAGGGCCGCAAGGCCCTTAGCTTACATTCGAAAAATAAAGTCTGGTCCGAAACCACAAACGCCCAAAATACTCCGGTGGGTGGATATGATGTCAACTGAATATTGGCTAGCTTTGACTCCTAAGAATTATAAACGCCTAATTTGGATTCATCTAAACTTTGTTCCAACCATGATAGTACTTGAATTGATAATGGGTAGTTTATTTTCTGACTAAATTCATATAAATCTTCGTAATTCTTAAAGGATTTAGAAATTGGTTGTATTAGATCTGCCCCAGCTTCAATATATACCTTAGCACGTACATAAGCATCTTTACCTGAAGCATCCGTTCTGGCAATTATTATGAAGTTTGGATTCCGTCGCGCATCTACAGCAGCTTTGATTTTGCCGATTGCAGTGGGGATATCTAGAATTTCCGGAGCCTCACTTACACAAATCGGGCAACGTTTTGGTGCAATTTGGTCTTCCAAAATAATTCCTGCTACTCCGCTATTTTCAAATTCTTTAACAGTTCTCATAACATTAATTGCATTTCCATAACCAGTGTCTATATCAGCAATTACAGGTATATTTACTGCGTTAACTATATTACGCACCACATTAAGATTTTCTGTCATAGTATACAATTCGGCATCCGGAAAGCCCAAATAGCTGGCTGAAATAGCAAATCCTGATGTGAACACTGCATTAAAACCAGCAGACTCGATCAGCTTTGCACTTAAAGCATCATAAGCTCCAGCAGTATAAATTATGTCACTATGATTTAATAACGCGCGTAATGTATCTGCCTGAGTCATTATTTTTACCTTCTTAATTATAATGATTTGAGGATACTATATCTTCAGACAATTTTAAGAATAGAGTAAACTTAGTGAGAAACCGGGTAGTTCCAGTCAATGATTTCTCGAAGTTTTTCGCCATCATGATGGTATACTCCCTCATACTCCATTCTACATATTTCGGAATATCCTTTTTAATTAGCAAAATTTACATGCCAAAAACCGCAAACGCCCAAAACGCTCCGGTGGAATGAAGGACTCAGTATCCTGTCACTCCAACCATCCCCAACCCACCTTAGATATGGTCCTTCTTTTGGGAAGTGGCGAGATTGAAAGACTCGGTACTTGACTGCTGGCTAGGCTTTATCAAGACGGTTATTTCAAACCTTCTTGAGCTTAGCAAGGCGCAACCGGCGTGTGATAACCTTCAGTGAGTTGTCACGAAATATACAAACAAAAACACTAAAGGTGATTGGTTACCCCACTAAAGGGGCTTTTTTTAAACTGCGGGTATTTTAATTTAAATAATAGACACCCGCAAAGACATTGGGTGAGTAAGCTCGGGAATAAGAATTTTACATTTATTCAAATACAATCTCATCTGTCCGTTTTAACTTAGCAAAACTTCCTCCTAATATTCTATTATGATGTTTAATGATTTGGGAGGCAGTAAGTATTTCATTGTCGAAAGTACTATGGGCATCTTCTACAAGAATCGAATCATAACCAATAGTAAACGCCCGCCTACATGCTGTATCAACACAAAATTCAGTCTGACATCCAGCAATGACCAATTTTCCTATTGATTTATTCTTTAATTCCTCATGTAAAGGTGTCTTATGAAATGAATCCGGGGTTCGTTTAGATATAACTATTTCGTTATCTACAGGTTTTATTCTTGAGTCAATTTCCCAGGTAGGCTTTCCCTTACCTAATAATCCTTCATCAGGTCCAATATGCTGAACGAAGAAAACAGGTGTATTGGTAGCCCTAGCATTACCTAGTAATTTTTTGATATTTTCAATTAATTTATCACCATTGTATAAAGGTAAATTTGGAACTGAAAACATTCCGACTTGGACATCAATGATTAACAATCCTGTATTACTCATCTCTTTCATATTCCTGCCCCTTCCTGACAATATTATTTTTTGGTTATTATTTAATACGTTCAAGCCTTTACGAATAAAAAGTAGAACGTTCTGGCTTTATGTTAAAAATATCAACCTTTTTTCTTAGCGTACCGAATACTCATTCGATTTTATCATTTGAACACTAAGGTGGTCCCCACATTGTTTGGTATAAACGCTTCCGGTAAGGCATTAGCAATCTGATGTATGGCAGACCAACCGGTGCAATGACCAGGCATCAAATAAGTTGGGTTAATTTTCTTCAGTTCACTTATTGTCGCGGGAATTATTTTTTCAAAAATACCGCCCGTTAGGTGGAATCCCCCTAACACAGCATAGACTTGTTTTATATTGGTTAAAGTTTGAGCATAGCGAATGGTATTGATAATTCCGGAATGGCCGCATCCGGTAATAATTACCAATCCTTTCCCGCGTACGTTTAAAATTACGCATTGATCATCTTTAATTAAAGGATCATGTTCCCAGCTGCCTTTACGTTTTGTGTAGTGGATAAGAAATCCTTTCTCAAAATCTGTGGTGCGCTCTATTTCCCCGGAAACGAGAATCATGTTATCGCTAAGAAGAGTTGGGTCTTTCGTTTCAATAAATGTTATATGATCGGGAAGCAGGTCTATCTTAGTCGGAGAAATAACGAATTCATAACCACTTGGCATCACGACTTTTCTCTCAAGGAGTGCATCCGGGTGCATAATAAGGGTGAAATGTCGCGCTTCCAACCTCTCAATGAGACGAGGTAAACCTAAAGTATGGTCGCTGTGCCCATGGCTGATTATAATTGCCTGAACTGAATCTAAATTAAGTCCTAATGAGTCTATGTTATGCAATACACCGCTGGAACTGATACCTGCATCCATTATGACTTTTCCTTCTTTATCTCCACATCTGACCTGGATCAACGCTGAAAAACCGTGCTCCGCTATTGGAGATGGCCGATTAACGCCCAAATCGAGATTTAAGTCAAGCCTTTGCGCAATTTCACTGCTTGGCATAAATACATCAATAGAATTGTCCATGATTAATGTAATTTTTGCTTCATCAACTTCAACTAATGGAATATTTTTTCTGTCCACTGTTTCATCCCCCTCTTTCGATAAAAATACTTATTAGAGACATTTTAGATAAATAAACCTACAAAGTCTCTACAATTTTTTTAGTCAAATCTAGATTTTCTTTGGTTCTTTAAGTAAGTGCTGGGGGAAACACCGGTCATTTTATGGAAAACACGGTTAAAGTAATTACTGTCTTTATAACCAATCTCACGTGATATTTCGCTAATTATTAATGAAGAATTTAAGAGTAATTCCTCTGCTTTTTTAATTTTTAGGTTAGTTACATAGTTTTTAAAGGTATAACCAGTAGCTTTCTTGAAAATGTAAGAAAAGTAGGATGGGTTAATATGCAAATAGTTGGCAACATCATTTAAATAAATAGATTCAGTAAAATTTCCAATTATATACTCTTTAGCATTGTTAATCATTCTTTGTATATGTACTGGGACAATATCTTTGGTGCTTATAAGGGCTTTATTTGAGAAATATTCAATACCAATTTCTGAATTATTTATTACTTCGCTTAAATAATTAGTAGTACTAGCTTGAAGATTATTATTGACAAAGTCAATGCCCATTTTTATGAATGAGTTACTTATTTCGTATAATGTTTCAGCTATCTTTAACACATGAGCATCTGTCAAAGTCGGAATCTCGTTAAATAACTCTATTACCTTATCGTTATTTAAATTAAGACTCGAAACCTTTTGTAAAATTATTGCCTTATTATAATTTTTTTTAATTTCACCAAAACCTAAATAGCCTAAATGCCGCCCTGCAACTTCTATCGGAACAGCCACTAAGGTTAAACCAGCGTGACATTGGCCAAGATAGGGTGGGGTATTCTTTCTTCTTGTTAAAAACATATTACTGATTGAGCCAAGGCATCTTTTATTTCCGTTGTAATTACTTCGAATATATCTGCAAAATGAACATTGTTCCCTATATTTGGGCGTAAGGACGTATTGTCCACTATGATCAATAAACTTCAACCATATATTCTCAAGGTTAGATATGCTATCCAAAACGGGTTCTAATGAAGTTATCAGAAAAGATTTTAGCCTTTCGTCTACTTGGGATTCTTCATTCTGTCCGCCATACAAGCTATTTGTGATCGCCCCGATTTCGATAATCATTTTGTTAGTTTGCCCCCTTCAAATGAACTGAGCTACACAACGGTACAAAGTTAAAAAATTCTACTACCCACAATAACATTATTGCATATCAGTGTTTTAATAGCACAAAGTTTTATTTGAATTGTGTTCGGTGATGCGTCCGGAAGTCCAGCCTGAATTGTTGTTTTTGGATATGTGACACAATTGTGCCAACCCAAAAGCCCTCGACACTCCCGGTAGGTAATTATGCCAGCTGAAGGATGAGTTCGAGGTAACCTTCCCTCATACTAATTCACCACTATACTTATTTCCTTTGCATAAAGTAACAGAAAAAATACCCACCACAAACGCCCAAAACGCTCCGGTGGGTGCTTAGAACTCTAAATTCGTTCCTGCATTTGCCCATTTGAACTGGGTGGGGAATTCGACAGATAAACGGCTGGCCATCGGCAATCCCGTACAATGATTGGGTGCAATAACCTCTAAATTTAATTTTTTTAGATAATCAATTGTCTTATCCTTTTGTTCCAAGCTGGCCGGTCCAAGATGGGTGCCTCCTATTATAGCCCGGACTATATTGATTCCAGTTACTTTTTTAGCATATTCAACAATATTTACTAATCCGGCATGAGCACAACCAAAGAATATTACCAATCCTTTGTCACTTTCATAAAATAGGCTAAAATCGTCAGGGACTAGATCCTGCATAAACTTCACACCATCTTTTTTCAAAAGCCGATTATCCACTTGCTCAAAATCCGTGTTGCGGGGTATTTCGCCACTTAACCATAGATCCGATCTAATTTTAATAGGTTCTCTTTGCCAAATAAAATTCGCTCCTGCACTTTCAAGCTGTTCCAGCCTGTATGGGACACCACGATAATTTTCTCCTTGACCACTAAAATCCCGAACATAATGCCCCATGAACAACTCTGGATGGGCATAAACCGAGATTGGCCCCTTACTCTTTAGAAATTCCATAAGCCCTCCGGTATGATCAAAATGTCCATGGCTTAGTACCAGTTTGTCAACTTGTCTAAGATCAATACCTAAAGCCCTCGCATTATTGACAATGTTACCTTGTTCACCAGTATCTAATAAGATTCGTTCATCACCAAAATCCAGGAGCATAGCCAGCCCCCATTCCCCTACCACACCATTCGAAACCCCAACTGTGTTTTCAACTAAAACTGTTACTTTTAAACCCATACCTCAATCCTTCCTTTCTTTGAAGAAAAATTATTATACTTTGACCCCACCCCCCGGCGGTGTTCGCCCAGATATGTGCATCGAGCACAGCTCTGTGGCGAGGGCCGCAAGGCCCTTAGCCTACGATCGCGATTGGCCAACCATGGACGGTCCGAACTGGATTCGTCCCACTTGTGACTGTCCCTTTATAAAATAGCAATATCATACAATATTCTTTTACTAACACAGATTATATTTGAACTAATGAATTAAGAAAGAAGGTGCTCATTATTATGTTGTCAGAAAAAATATCTGAGAAGTTTGAAAATGGAATTATCGTAGGTCTTTCTAAAGATATTAAAACAGGAACGATTGACTGGAATGAACATAATTTGTTTAAGGGAGTTTATTTAAAGCACCTAATCAAAGGAATCGATACGAATAGTAGCATAAGCTGTCATCTCGTAAATGTAACTCCAGGCTGTAGCATTGACACCCACATTCATAACGGAAAACTTGAGATTCATGAGGTCATTGAAGGAACTGGGGTTTGTATTATTGGCGAAAAAACCATTAATTATTGCGCTGGTACAATATCACTAATACCAGCCGATATTCCCCATAAGGTTACCGCAGGAAACGAAGGAATATATATTCTTGCAAAGTTTTCGCCGGCTCTATTGTAAATATATCATTATTTAATGATAAGAGTTATAACTCAATATTCAATTTAATAAACTGTGCTGGTGTGACGCCTGTATTCCTTCTAAAAAACCTGGTTAAATGGCTTTGGTCAGTAAATCCAAGCTCTAATGCAACATCAGCCACAGATTGGTGGTTGAGCAACAAGTCTCTGGCAAGTTTTAATTTGGATTGAATTTGATAATCGTAAGGTGATATTCCAACCTCGTTTTTAAAAACTCTAGAAAAATGGAATTTACTCATGCCTGCATAAACAGCTAGTTCATGCAGGCAGATATTATTTTTGCAATTTTCCTTTATGTAAGTACATACTTTTGATATATTAGACTGCCTATCATCATTAATATTTCCCGATTGCGCAAATGAACAATATTGATAAAGTTTTGAGAATATCTCCATAATTTCATATTCTAAATCTATCTTTGGAATTACTTCTAAAACTAATTTCTTGAATTCAATTAATTTCTCCCATATTTCCCCATTGTGAAAAATTGATATGTTAAACCCAAATCTAGTTGCTTCTGCTTCATCAACGAAATAATTCTGAATGAAGCTAAAACCAAAGCAGAACACAATATGGCTAAAACCTTCCGAGTTGGAAGGCTTTATTTGGTGTGCTTCAGCCGGATTTATTAGATAGATACATCCTTTACCTATCTCTATTGTATTATTGTTTTTTACAAATAACGCATTCCCTTTGTCAATAAGGCCAATGCAGAATTTTTGGTGTACATGCATTGGGAAAACATTAACAACAGATTTGCCAACAACTATTTGAAAGTCTTCAATTGATTTTATAGTTATGAACTTTATATTCCCACTCTTTCTGGCATTCATATTACACCGCCAAGATTTGCTCAACTATCGATGACACCCTAATCCAACTTCTCTCACTTATAGTGATGACGAGCTAATATTTTACTGGAAAACCCCTCTCATTCTGCATTCTACATATTTCGGAATTCCCCTCTTAAATTAGCAAATTTTACATGCCGGAACGCCCAAAACGCTCCGGTGGAGTACGATCTACGCATTTCTTTTACGGTGTCTTGTTAGTAACTTCACCCCGGCAGCCAAAAGAAGTATAGAATATCCCAATCCGAATAACGCTGAACTTCCTGCCCCATAAAACAATAAACCTATGACCGCGATAGCTGAAATTGACCCCAAAAAGAGTAATGATATACCGAATGTCTTTCCAGCTTTATTTACATTTGCGTATTTTAATTGTGGTGGTAAGTTCCCACCCGAATAATGACCGGGGCAATATTGATGCTCTTGCCACTCCTCAAGATCATTCAGAAATTCTGAGGGATGGTTCCTTTCCTTTTTTGTCATTCTTTCGCCTCCATTTTAAAGGATATAAAATAATATCCATGTGACTGTACACCTGCTATGTTTGCTATTTTAAAGTTTTCTACCATCAATCTTGCAATCTTGGCTGGAAGTACTCATAGTTTATAATTCTAAATATTCAGGAATATTTCTACATAATTAACAAATAACACATGCCAATAAACCGAATCCGCCCAAAACGCTTAGGTGGGTGCATACGCCAGACAGCCACCCCACTAAACCTTAAATGCTAACACAATCAATTGAGCAAGTATAGATAAAGAAATAAGAATTTTTATGGGAATATTTAACCGATATCTCTTGAAAAGGAAAATAGAGAAACCTATTAGGAAATAACCATAAATTAATACTGGCATCAAACCAACCAACACTAATTCGCCCCTTTTCCTCGATAAAGATCTAATGTCGATAAACCAATACTTATAGCTATCCAGACAAATATCCAGCTGATTCCGACAACGGTATGTTTAAACCCTATGTATAGAAATCCAATACAACCAATAATGATGGGATAAAGTATCATAACCCAAAATGGAGAATTAGATATGGCTTTCCCGTTTGATGTAACTATTCGATTAGGCCATATGAAATATACTGAAATGATAGCGAATGCCATCGACCATGGAACCAAGATATTCTCTTTAACAAAATTGGGCATCGGTATAGAATAAATACCCAGAACCACCAGACCAGTGTAAATGATTAGCCCCGATATGATCGACAATATTCTAGCGTTATTCATTGTCATTTGTCTTCCCACACACCCTTGCCAACCTAATCTAATTTCGATTCTTTGTCGTTGCTCCAATGTTCATTTGAATACAACAAAATTAGTCCATACACTATACCCAAAAGTGAACCATTTGCAATAGCTCTTGAATCGTTCCATCCTACAATTTGGGCAATAGCCAAACTTACAACTAACCAACCTGTGAATATATAGGCTTTTACATAGAAAATCTTATCCATTCCAAATTTCCGTTTGCTGACCCATAAAACCAGTAGGCAGGCTACCATGGATGAAATATATACTGAACGATACACCCAATTTTCATTGTGCACCGCTGAAGTAACCATCCATAAAGCTACAAGAAAAATAAATATTCTTATTAAGTTATTCTTCACTCAAACAACCCCCACGTGCGATATTCATCGTTGCTGTTGTTCCGCTATTTGGAGTCGAATACCTAATTTTATGCGGGATATGACAGGTATCCACTACTTCTTACCCTGTATAATCTTCCCATTTAATGGAAGGTCCTGATATTCCAACCAAATAGTTACCCTCTAACTCATTTCCACATCTCTCCTTCAATTCCTCCCGAGATAGCGGAAATAATCCAAGAAAGAACAAATGAAGCCAGACCGTCCAAATGATCTGGCAAATAAGTTCAGTTACGACCTCGCCTATATATAGTTTCATTGATCATGTAGGGTTTCCAGTGACCCGTCACATTAAAATACGTGGTTGTTAAGATAGACGGCCTCCTCGGCAAGGTTGGGCCGTTAACTGAATGGCTATCTCTCCATGGTGGAAAAGGGATTCAGTCCCGAATTGCTGATTTGTCGAATCCTGGATTGGTCAGACCCCGAGAGCTAGGCCTTACTCCCGAGCACCCTGAGTGTAATTCCGATGGCTTTGTCAGGAATACCGCCGCACTTAAATTAGCAATTGCTTTATAATATTTTCCATTCGTTCCTTCAAAGATAATGTCATTTTCGAATTTGCTTCCTTGAAATTCAAATACTGAAAACAGGCCTGAAACCATCCCATGGTATGAGGCCTCTCCTAGTTTATTACCTACGTCAGATGCATTTGTTTGAGAGATAATTGTATACAGTTGGTTGTCCCATCCAAGGACAGTACCAGTTCTTATATTCGATTGAGTGTGATTTGCTTCACTACTAGTAAGAATGAACAAGACTATTAGTAATCCGATAAATTTCTTCATTACTAATCACCTTCTATTATTTGGCATTTGGCAGAAAATAGTTTTCACCTAAATAAACGTCACTGGAGTCACTAATGAACGACCGTTTTTTCATCCCTATCAATCAGTATCCCGTCACCCCTGCCAACCCAACCTTCGAAAGGAGCTTTCTTTTGAGAAGTGAAAAGAGATAAATAAAAACTAGCATCCTTGCCTGACATATTGTTCAGGTGTATTGACTTCAGTTTCAGCAAAAAAAACCTTTGCATGTTTTAGCATAATCTTCCTTATCGTCCTCACACTTGGGGTAGAGCCAATAACCTAGAGCATCTTTTTCAGCTATCATTGATTAGAGTTTACTTCAAAAATTCTTTCGAATACAACATGAATCCAATCATTATCCAGAAAAGTTAATAATTTATTCTCCTTTATAAAAGCAGGGAGAATCATCATCTATCCTCCTTGTTATCCTTCTTACAAATAAGGACATCAGCTAATGGTTATGACAGACTAACCTATTGAAGGCTATGTACAATGATAGCCCCTGTCTTTAGACAAAGGCTATCAATTATTTTGTCTTACCACAGATATTCAAATTGGGAAATATGATGAACTTCTATTTTTAATTTTATTTAATAGGAACTTACAGAGAAACTTCCATTTGATGCCGAGGAAGGGTAAGCCTCCCAACTGCCTGAAGGAGTACCATCATTTGTCATAATTATTTTTGAATAATTGTAATTAGTAAATAAGCCAGAGCCAGAACTGGTTCCTGCATTACAATCTGAAAATGTCATTGTTCCCCAACTACCATAAATTTCTCCCGGGGCTTCATGAATAAAATCTGCAGTGCTACCATCGTAGTAAGGGGAGTTAAAATATACTAGTGTATAGTTCCCTGTTGTTTCATTTTCTAAAAATGCACTAGTACACCATTCCATAAATTCTTTCCAACAACTTATCTTGAAACTACCATAAAGTGAGATTATTTGTTGTTTTATTTGCTTTTAAAAGTTTTAGTGGCTTTTTTTCACTGGTTCCTTTACAATG
>Ga0326727_10019866_pt1 | contig 13419 bp, 11 predicted proteins | sample MB2enrmetagenome_FD_207643 | JGI IMG/M metagenome (GOLD analysis project Ga0326727, IMG submission 207643) | Lab enriched peat soil microbial communities from McLean, Ithaca, NY, United States - MB29MY | ecosystem: Environmental > Terrestrial > Soil > Wetlands > Peat | place: USA: New York... | reverse complement strand
TTTTCTCCGACATGGGGGTAACCTGTTGCCACGGCATGATCGTTCTCCTTATAAACGATCTGCCATTTTATCAACTGTTACCCATGTCCCCGAACACCTGTTACCCATGTCCCCGGTCTATACATGGTGGAGAGGGGATAAAAAAGGAACCCAGGTAATACTCCCTCTCCCCCCCGTGTTTAGACCGGGGGGAGAGGGCTGGGGTGATGGGGGTCGTCAAGAAACGTTACCATATTTAAGAAAACGGCTACTTAGGCATCATTCGGCAAAGATAGCAACAGCTTTATAATTTTTCAGCTAAAATTCGCCAGGCCGCGGGCCCCATTTGCTTTTTACCCTGGTCTATTTTAACATCTCATTAAGCGCCCGGTTAAGAGAGGGTTCCGCCATTTTTGCCACCATAGTCCTGGCCACCGACCTGACTCCCGCCTGGAACGATATCGTCGCTTGCGGCCGGGAATTCTGCGCCCTGGGGGCTTCCCGGGCCATTCTGACCCACGTGCTGACCCCGGGCCACCCCTCCGCCCCGGAGGCCCAGGCCGAAGCCGAATCTTATCTCAAGGTGCAGGCGCGGCAACTGGAGACCCAGGGCCTGACAACGATTCTGGAGATCCCCAGCGGCCCGCCGGGCCAATCCGTGAACCGTGTGGCCCAAAAACACGACGCCTCCCTGGTGGTCCTGGGCACCCACGGCAAATCCCTCTGGCGGGAGGGGGTGCTGGGCTCTTTTTCCAGCGCCGTCCTCCACCAGGCCCGCTACCCTATCCTGCTGCTGCCAGTGCGGATATCCGAAGAGCGCCTGACGCCACGCTGTCTGTGGAAATGCCCCGAACTATTGCGCCACGTGTTGTTTCCCACCGATTTTTCCGAAGTTGCCGCGGCGGCCCTGGTGGTCCTGGAACTCCTGGCGCCCCGGGGAGTGGCGCAAGTCACTCTGCTGCATGCCCTGGAGGTCCATTTGGGGGAGCTCCTGTCCCCGAATTTGCAGGTGGCTCCAGAGGCGCCGGAGTACAACTCGCTGGAAATTCTCAAGAGCCGCCTGGAAACCGCCGGGGTGCCCCGGGTCCAGACCCGGGTAGTTGCCGGCCATCCCTATAGCGTCATCCTGCAAACCTTACGGAGCCTGGATATTTCCCTGATCGTCATGGGCACTCAGGGCCGCGGTTTGTTGGCCGAGCTCTTTCTGGGCAGCGTGGCCCACAATATCTCCCGAGTGGCCACCTGCCCCATCTTACTGATTCCCTGGATGAAAAGGTGAGTTAAAAGTTTCGCGTTTCAAGTTGAGACCTCTGCGAGCGTCTGATTTATTGGTCGATGAAATCAAAAGGAGCGAGGCGCCCCACCTGCGTCTCTAGATAGGATGGACTCCCGAGGCGGCGGTCCGACAATTTGCCTTTAGCCGCGGTCCCAAGTTCAATCCGAAAACTCGAAACTCGAAACCAAAAGCTGAAAGCTGACTGCTGAAAGCTGAGAGCTTCAAATGAATTTACCCCGCACCTGGGCCATCTTCCGCAAAGAGGTAATCCACGTCCGCCGGGACCCCTTCAGCCTGGCCATGATCATCCTTCTCCCCGTGATCCTCATGTTGCTCTATGGCTATGCCCTGACTTTCGACATCAAACACGTGACCCTGGCGGTCTATGACCGGGAGCAGAGCCAGTTGAGCCAGGATCTGATCAAGCACTTCCAGGGCACGGAATATTTCAGTCTGGTACAGATCGCCAGGAGCTACGAGGAATTGCAAAACCTCATTGCCACCCGCCAGGCGCAGGTGGGGCTCATTATTCCCTATGACTTTTCCTGGCAGGATCAAACCGGGAAAACCGCAAAAATCCAGGCCCTGGTGGATGGCACCGATTCCAACACCGCCAACATTGTCCTGGGCTACATTCAGGGGGTGACCACGCCTTATGCGGAAAAGCTCCTGGTGCAGCGGCTGCAGGCTCAGGGGCCGGCCAGGCAAGACTCCCCGGTGGACACCCAGCTGCGGTTTTGGTTCAACGAAGACCTGGAATCCCGCAATTATATCGTTCCCGGCTTGATTGCGGTGATCATGACGGTGGTGGGCGCCCTGCTCACCTCCCTGACGGTGGTGCGGGAACTGGAGCGGGGCAGCATGGAAGGCCTGATGGCCACGCCCCTGAAAAAGACCGAGCTGCTGCTGGGAAAGCTGGGGCCTTACTTTATCATCGGCATGTTCGATATGCTCATCGTTATGGCTATGGGAAAGTTTCTCTTTCAGGTGCCCTTGCGGGGCAGCTCCTTCCTGCTTCTCGCCCTGTCGGCCCTGTTCCTCATCGCCACCCTCGGAATGGGGCTGCTTATTTCGGTGGGCGCCGAAAATCAGTTGCAGGCCTATCAGATGGCCATGCTCATCACCTTTTTGCCGGCCTTTCTGTTGTCGGGGTTCGTCTTCGCCATTTACCTGATGCCCCTGCCCCTGCAGCTCGTCTCCTTCCTGGTGCCGGCCCGCTATGTGGTGACCATCTCCAAGGGCATCTATCTCAAGGGCATCGGCCTGAAGGTGCTGTGGCCCAGCGCCTTGATGTTGGCGGCCGCCGCGGTATTTTTCGTGGGATTGGCCATCCGGAAGTTTGAGAAGAAGATAAAGTAACTATGCTCCGCCGCCTCCGACATATCATGCACAAGGAATTTATCCAGGTCTGGCGGGACCGGAAATTACGCTTTTTTCTCATCGTGCCGCCCCTGGTGCAGCTCATCGCTTACGGCTACGTGATCAACTTTGATATTAAACACGTGGCCACCGCGGTTTTCGATGAAAGTTGCACCATGGAGAGCCGGGACCTCATCAAACGCTTCTGCTCCACCGATTGGTTCGAGGTGAAATATTACCTCAACAGCCGAAAGGAACTCCTGGACCTAATCGACCATGACCGGATCACCATGGCCGTCTGGGTGCAGTGGGACTTTGCCAAGCAATTACGCCAGGGCAAATCCGGGAAGATTCAGGTCATTGTGGACGCCACCGACTCCAATGCCGCCCTGATTGTCAGCCGCTATGCCAGTACGGTCATCGGGGACTATTCCCAGGAACAGCTCCAGGCCCGGTTTCAACGTCAGGGGGCCCAATGGGCCGGAAAGCGGAGCACCCCCCTTATCCTGGAACCTCGGGCCTGGTTCAATCCCAACCTGATTTCCCGCTATTCCATGGTGCCGGGGGTTATCGCCATGGTGGTGCTGCTCCAATCCCTGATGCTTACGGCCCTGGCGGTGGTGCGGGAAAAGGAGATCGGCACCCTGGAGCAGATTCTGGTGACCCCCATCCGCCCCCTGGAGTTGATGCTGGGCAAGACCATCCCCTTTGTCCTCATCTCCCTGGGAAATGTTGTCCTGGTGACTATCGTCGGGGTGCTGTGGTTCGAGGTGCCGTTCCGGGGAAATATCCTGGTGCTGCTCCTGGGCACCTGTGCCTTTCTCTTCAATTCTGTGGGCCTGGGGTTGCTCATCTCCACCATCTCCTCCACCCAGCAGCAGGCGATGATGGCGGGGAACCTCTTCCTGACCCCCGCCATCCTCCTCTGCGGCCTGATCTTCCCCATTGCCAACATGCCGATCTTCTTCCAGTACCTTACCCTGCTCAATCCTTTAAGGTACTTCATCATTGTGTCCCAGGGCATCTTTCTCAAGGGCGCCGGGCTGGCCCTGCTCTGGAAGGAGATGGTCTCCATGACCGCCCTGGGCCTGATTATGCTGGCCCTGGCGGTGCTGCGCTTCAGGAGGCATGTGGCCTAAAGGATGGAATATAGAGGAGCAATTTTGACATTGAAATTGCCCCAATTCCCTAGTAAGCTAACTTATAGAATTTGTTATAAATCAAATGGATTTCCGATGCCACCATCGAGGTCTGCCGCCGTTCCCATCTTCAAGTTAGTCCTTTTGCTAATGTTTGCCCTCCTCCCGCCCGCCTGTTCCGGCGAAAAGTCGGCGCCCCCGCCGGCCACGGTGCCGGTGCTGGTGGCCGAAGTGAAGGCGCGGACGGTGCCGGTGGCTCTCCGCCAGATCGGCAATGTCGAGCCCTATTCCACCGTCAACATCAAGTCCCGCCTCGCCGGGCAACTGGTCAAGGTCAATTTCCAGGAAGGCCAGGACGTCAAACAGGGCGACTTGCTCTTCGTCATCGATCCCCGACCCTATGAGGGGGCGCTGAGGCAGGCCCAGGCCAATCTGGAGCGGGATAAGGCCCTGGCCGGCAAGGCCCAGAGCGATCTCAAGCGTTATGCCGAGTTGATCCTCAAGCAGTTTGTCAGCCAGCAGGATTACGAGCAGGCCAAGGCCGCGGCGGAGTCCCTGGCCGCCACGGTGCACGCCGACGTAGTGGCGGTAGGCAACGCCGAGCTTAACCTCAGCTATTGCTATATCAAGGCGCCCATCACCGGCCGCACTGGCAACCTTTTGGCCAACGAAGGCAACATGATCAAGGAGAACGCCGACACCGCCATGGCGGTTCAAAAAGCGGGCCTGAGCCGCCGCGGTTTCTGCCCCAGACCTCCGGGAGGTTTGGCCCGCGGGCCTTTGGCCTCTTTTCACAGGGGGGTCAGGGGGGATTAAAAAATGGCGTCGACAGGGTTGGTTGACAAATTCCCGGAAAATTGTGCTATCCTGCCAACTGAAAGAGAATTCTTATTCAAGAACAGAAAACTTTCGGAGATTTTCCCTATCAATAACTGGCAGGATAAAAGAATTTAAAATGAGTTTTTCGCATGAACCTTCCATGAGCTAAGGCAATAAGCGAATTAATTTTTTATTTAAGACAATTGCAGCCAGAAAGACAAGGATACTTCCCCACTCCCAAAGCCAATTATTCATTAAATATATGGATGGGTTAATATTCCATAATTTTTTTCCGATTTCAACAAAAATTGGTACGGACACAACTGTAAGCGAAGCGAGGTAATATTTTGAAAAGGTTTCACCCAAAATATTTTTACCAAATAAGAAAAGTGATAATAATGCTGGAAATAAATCATATTCTTTCATTCTTGGGTTTATAATTGTCAGCACAAAATACGTCAAATAAAGTATGTTAACCCTAGACAAATTTACCCCAAACCATTTGAATCTGATAATGTATAAAATTATGATTAACCCAATAGAAATTAATAAATGCAAGAAAATTGAAATATCGCCCCTATTTGTTATTATTAGCGCCAAATAAAAAAATGAATATCCTATGTCCCCTTTGGTAATTATCTGATAATGCAATGCGGTGTAAAAGTTATTAACAATACCAGGGTATAATATTTGGTATAAAATGACTACCGCAAAATATATCAAAAAGCAAATTAACCATAACACAATTGCATTTTTTAGCTTTCCCTGATCAATAAAAAATTGCACAAACAGATAAGCCATAAAATATGGTTTTATTAAAGAAATGACAATTATTACAGGGTATGATAAAAAAAATCTATCGTCTCGCACCTCTTTCAACAATAAAGCCAACAAAAATAAATGCAAAAAAGTTGTTACATTCCCGCTTGCAATGGATGTTAAACCTAACCCACCAAATGAAACTGATAAGAGTAATTCCTTTTTATCTTCATACCATAAAGATACTACTACCATTAATATTGATAATATATAGAAAAAACCGAGTTCAATGCTAAGGTTATTATTACCAAAATATCTAAAAAAATACAAAGTTAGTGGGTGGTATATAAATAATAACCCCTGGTCAACCGAATATGGGTTAATATTATTATTATAATTATCAACGGCCTTATGATAGACGGCAAGGTCCCAAAAAATATCACTTCTTAAATAGTAAATAAAGAACGCAATATTAAGAAATGATAAAGTGATAACAAGAGTAAATATTGCAATTTTTAAATATCTATTCATAATAAATAAGCATTATATAGTTTATTATGTCATTGAACCATAATCATTCCCATGGCTCATGACTGTGAGCAACAAGTAAAAAGCATTTTAAGGCATTAGAAGAAGTCATAGCTTATTAGTCATCATTGACCTTTGCTGGCGCTTAAGGGAGAAGAGCCCAGCAAAGTTCAGAGAAGCTACCAACAGGTAACTCAATAGGGCACCCCAGGAAATTAAAAGCGCCGGAAGCCTCTTGAGGCATAAACCCGCCAACGCCTAAGGCCAACCCTGACATTGCCCAAAACTCCGGCCACCTCCGCCCCCGCCCTTCTCAGCCGGACATCCTCTTATTCTAAACCGTTGAGTCCCTTGACCTGCTCAACTTTCAAACCGCCATATCCCCGGCGCCAGCGATAGAAGGTCTGTTCGGCAATGCCCAGGGTACGGCAAACCTGGGCCGCCGTCTGCCCCTGGGCCAAGGCCACCTCTGCTTCCCGCAGCTTCCCAATGATCTGCTCCGCCGTATACCTTTTCCTGCTCATCTCCCTGCCTCCCTTCGGTCCACCCCTCTAACTTAACAGGTGGATCAGTTTTTGGGGGGCAGGTCATCTTTGCTTTTGCCAGATTAAACCCTTTATCAGGGTTAGGAGAAAAAGCAGCATCAGAATGAGGGGACCTATCTGTAATTTTCCCTGGAAGATAGCAAGGCGCCACCAAAGGATCTGTAGGAAAAATGGCATTAGCCAGCTGCAAAGCAAAAGGAGGCTTTCGCCTGGTAACCTACCTCTCATCCTCCCATCTTCCCACAGCCAACAAAGTGGGAGTGCCAATAGAGCCATTTCATAAAGCAAAGCATACGGAGTGAATAGCAGCAGCCCTATAATAAGAATTGCACCCTTGAGTTCAAAATAATCCTTTTTCATCCAAATCCAGGATATTCCCATTAAAACTATAACCATTACAATAGATTGGACGATATAAGCGATTATGACGCTGAAACCGGCACTAAGGACAGCTACAAAGAACGTAGGCATGAGATCCCAGGCGTCTTGACCAATTGTAAGACACTCTATTGGCATCGGCATAACATTGAAATAGGCACTCCATATTTGACAACCAAATACTATAATGCTAATTATTGATAATAAAATTGCGGTTGATATAGCGGTAATTATAATTTTCCAATATTTGCCTATCATTAATGTTATTAAAAGCAATGGGAAAAATTGTGGCTTATAGCATAAAAAACCGAATAAACAGCCTGCAATTATTGGCGAACTATTTAACATCAATAGTCCGCCCCCTATTAAAAAACCTGATAAAAAAGCATTTTGGCCAAAAAACATATTCTCAAACATACCTGGAAAAACAATTAATAATGGAATGATAGCCTTATTTTTACAAATATTAACCAATACTAAAATATATAATAAGAAAGTTACTCCAACCCAGACAATAAGAGATGGAATATAAGATAATAATCCTAAAGGAATAATATATAAAAGATAAATCGGTGGATAGAAGAAACCGCTTAAGAAGGCATGTTGCGTTCCTAATAATTGACGTTCTATGCCATGTAATTCATCAATATTATAAGCCAGAATTGGTCTTCCTGAAAGGGCTAACTTAGAAGCGGCCCAAAAATTGGAAAAATCCAAAGCTATTGGGCGTCCATCAAGTGCCCTAAGCGTAGCGAAATCAAAATTTACCCGAATTAGTAAAATATAGAAATTTAATAAGCCTGCCGCAAATATGAGGGCGACCAATATTCTTATTCGCTCATGATTAGTTCGTCCCATGACTAAAATCAAACCTTTTTATTAATACTCTCGGGGATTTTACTTACCTAATTCCCAGAAATTGGCATTTTCCAGATTCAGATGGCCGCAGTCCAAGCAGGTCAGGGATTTCCCGGGCCTTTCCAGCCTCACAAATAAGGTATTTGGCTGGACCCATTCAGCAACCGGCCATAGAAACAGGGTGAAACGTTTCCTGCGGCGCGTTCACCCTTCGACCCATGCGATGGGGAGGGTTGGGAAAGATAGCCCATTAAACTGGGTTGGCGACGTTTCGGAATGAGGGTAGTCAAATGGAGACTCTCTTTTTTTCCCTTAAACCGGGTTGTTCACGGTTGAGGATTGAATAAGTTCTGACAAGTTCGACCTGGGCAAACATGGCCAAGTGTTTCATCAGCGGTTTGAGCAACTTCTCTAGACATTCCCATAACCCAAAAGTCCAGGCCGGGTTAAGGCTTATCAAAGATATCCCCCCGGAAATGAGGTATCGAAAAGGAATACCCTGGGCGATTTTCTTGATTTGCCATTCCGGAAATTCCCCCGCAAATTTGCTCCGGTTACGCCCAAAAATGATCCACGGCAAAGCTTCGTTGCCGCCGGTAAGTGGACCAGGGTGGGAATTCCCAGGTGGCGGCTTCCGGACAAAAGGGTTCATGGTGGCAAGCGCCAATAAATAAAGCTGGACCAAAGAGTCACCCATGGTTCAATCATGATTATCACTCCTCCTGGTCGTGTGAGAGGACGTGCTAACCGCTCTTTTAGCAATCTCCACCTTTCTCAGTCAAATAAACTTAATACGTTTGGCGGCAAAGGTCAGCATTTTTAGAAGCAGCCAACCATGACTCCAGCGCTTGATGTTAGTTTTCCCATAACTACGCTCCCGATAGCGAATGGGTAAATCCAGGATCTTGAGGTCCAGCTTGGTAGCCCCAAACAGTAAATCAAAGTCGCCAAAAGGGTCAAAGTCGCCAAAATAAGCACGGTTGGCTTCTATTTTTTTATATTCTGACTTCCACAACGCCTTAGTTCCACATAAAGTATCTTTAACTGGCTGCCCCAGCAGCCAGGTAAAAGCTAGGCTAAAGAATTTATTGCCTAAAAGATTGATAAACCGCATGGCTTTTTCTTCCATGGGGTAAACAAGCCTGACCCCATTAACAAATTCGGCCATACCAGAAACCAGGGCGGCGAAAAACCTGGGTAAATCTTCCGGTGGCACGGTCAAATCGGCATCAAGAATTATAAGAATGTCACCCTTTGCCTGAGAAAACCCCAAGCGAACTGCGTCTCCTTTACCTACCCCTTGCTGGCGCAATAATTGGCAAGGTCTCTCGGGATTATTGGCTATGGCTTCTTCAATCACACCATAGGTATTGTCACTGGAATGGCCTTCAACCAGGACCAGTTCCGTTCCCGCCCCCATTTCCGGAATTCGGGAAAATATTTGGGGAATATTGCCTGCTTCGTTGCGCGCGGGGATAATTACTGAAACCAGCGGCTTCTCCATTACGTTCCGATTAGATGAATCCGGGCGAGCGATAATGAAGTTGGTGAGTGCAAACAGTTTAAATGGCCATATCCTGACTAGATAGCGATTTGCCAGAGATGCCAGAACCGGGGTCGACAAAGGCCAGAGAATTTCTTCCCAGTGCCTAATCACCTCAAAATTGGCCAAGGTTAATAACCCTGTGATATCCTCGACTGTGAGCCAGTTTTGATATAGTCTGGCATTCGCCATCCCTAATTTGGTCACAAGTGCTAAAGGTAATTCCCATAATCTACTATAAGAATTAATAATTATGCGGGTGAACGGAGTGGAAACCGCCGCCATCCTTTCGAACACCGCTTGAACGTCAAATAAGTCATTCACCAAGTCGGAAAGGACGATATAGTCAAATTTTTCGTTTAAGTTAAAATCATGAGCGTCGGCTTTAATAAAGCGCAAATCGGAATGGCGCTTCCTTGCACGGCTAAGCATCTCGCCGGAAAAATCAATTCCAACTCCGGTGCTAGGCTTGACCGCAGCCAAGAGATCCCCCTTACCGCAGCCGATCTCCAAAACCCGATGCCCTGGAATAATCAGGAATCGATAAATCTCTTCAAGCCGATGATGATAATATCCCCCCCACCCCGTCCATTGGTCCAATTTTCTTGCCACCGCGTCCCAGTATGCAATACGGCTTTGTTGAAAAGAATGACGAAACGATTCTGTTAGATTATTTTTGTTATTTTTCTTTGATCTCATTTTAACTTTCTCTCGAGATATATAATAGAAGACAGGTTTCAAATATTAATACAAATTTACCCGGTCAATCAGTTAACTCTTTGTAACATTTCGATTCCAAAATTATTATCTTTTAATGGTTCATTGAGGAGTTGCCAAACGCAGGTATATTGACTTTTTATCCAGTCCATTATTCGCTTTCCGTTCCTTGGGTCTGAACCAAAAAAGCCAACGCCAAATTCCATACTGGACCTATGAATTAGTAATATAAATTTTGGATGAGAATTCTTGAGAGAATCGAGGATAGCGCTTTCCCCATATGAGGTCAATTCGCCGGGAGTGATATCATCATACCTGAAAGGTGAAGGGCGGCGCATCAAGTAATTGATTATTAATCCTTCCGGGATTGGGGTAAAATTATCATCGGAAGACGTGGTCTCTTTAATACGCTTAATTGCCATGTTAACTGCCAAACCGTCTGTTGCATATTCAGGTCCATACGATAAAAAATAGTCATTCCCTTTGCCAATTACATAATCCTTCTTGCTATAATAGTAATTAGATATTATTAAAGCACAGATTGATATTAAGCTAAACCATAATATCGCTAGTTTTCGGAAGGTTTCTCCATTGCCATATTCGTTACGTAATATTATAGGAACAAACCATACAAATAAAATAACATTAACGAGCATTGCGGGCATTGGCAAAATAAACCCATAACCTTCTATCCTACAGTTCAATATCATTTTGCCTAATGTTAACATTCCGAATATAGTCAATAATATAAATGGAGCCATGTTTTCGTGTTTAATATATTCTTTTTTCATATATATTAAATACCCTATCAATAATAATAATAAAAGTGTAGTTAAAAACAGGGGCCGGTAAATTATATCAAATAATATTAATATAATATTTAATATAATGTTTTTATAAAATAAATATCCCAATGTACAATATAATCCTAAAAAGAAAAATGACCATACAATAGCCATCCTGGTCTTATGTCCAACTCTCTCTTGTATTAAACCTACACACATTATAATAAATAATATAATTAATGAAAAAATTGCACGAGCGATATTATAAATTGGCTGGTCGGTTCCCATGCCCTTCTTGAAAAAGTAAATATTAGTGATATGGGTCTTAAATATAAAAACCCAATCCCCTAAAACACCCTGCAAGGCTTGGCTAAATGGCATTTTCGAAGAAAAATAGAAAAGGAATAAAGTAAGCGGAACGGTCATCGAAACAACGAAAAGCAAAAATATTTTGTAAACGTTGCGGATACCTAACTTACTCTTATAGTTAATGAACATCATCCCAACGATTCCGGTAACAGCAAGCGGTGCAAAAATTTCCACTTTTGTCAGAAAAACCAGACCGCAGGTGAGTCCTGCTAAAACAAGCATCAACTTTTTAGGCTTCCGTAAATATGAGGATAAGCAATAAATCATAAAAAATGATAAGACAATGCCATGGGTTGCTGAGTGATCATAAGGACACACAAAATCAAAACTCCCCATCTCATTGAATTGTCGAAATGCAGCCGTACATAAGAAAACAATGCATGCCATTACTGATGTAGTTCTGTCGCAGATATCTTTGATCTGCACGAAAATTAGACTAACTATCGTAATTATAATAGAAAGATTACAATAAATTAAAGTATTTAACGAAACTCCAAAAAAGCGAAACCAAATAGCATTCAAATATGGTGCAAGAGGTCCATGACGATAGGCAATGTCTTTATAAAGTACTTTACCAACATTTATCTGCCAAGGAATATAAATTTCCCGCCCGAAGTCTCTCAGAAGATCCGGCCACTTTCGCCATGTCCAGAAGGTCAGTATCATGAATACTATTGTGATAAATACCACACCAATCCATCGGTTTATTGTAGGCGATTCTTTACACGTAAAAACCAAGGAAGTCAAATAGTTGCCGGAAGATGGGGCAAGTTTGGGTCTAGGCTTCTTGAGATTCATTACGTGGATAACTCGTAGTCTACCGAGATTATGCGGCAGCCTTGGCCACCGCCGTCCCAAAATGGTTTTTGGTACCTCTTCGCTCGGGGAAAAATCCCCTAAAGTTCCTGTCCTTGAAGCTGATTCCTCTCAAAGATGGCCTGGTAGCATAAAATTCCATGAATTTGTCAACTCATTAATCGGACAGAAGGATTTTTTCATAAATTTTGGCATACCGGCCCTTCAGAACCCGGACACCTCACTGCAATAGAGCTTAAGGGCCTCAGGCCAGCACCGCTTGGTAGTGGTGCGCCAGGGGAAAGGCCGAAGCCACATGCACGTACCACCGCCGGGCGTGATAAGAAACCCTGGCCCCCTCCTTGACCAGGCGCTTGATTAGCCAGTCCATGGACCGCTTCACTTCTTCGCCTCAGACCTAGAACTGCCGGATCATGTGCAGGAGGTTGTAGGCCAGAACCCCCATCTTCAGCCGGGCCTGGTTGGCCTCGCACCTCTGGCAGCTGGTCTTGTCCCAACGCAAAGTGTTCTTGCCTTCCTTGATCCGGTTTTCCACCTCGCTCCGGCCATTATAGACCTTGATCACCAACCGGAAGGGAGCCTGGAGTTCGTGACCACAAAGCCGATCCTGGGGAACAGCTCTCCCCGGCGCCACTCAATCTTGACCACTACCCGGCGTGGCCGGGTCCAACTCCTGGCTTGATAATTCAGATCAACGATTTTGACCTGGACGCCGCTCTTGGGGGGTCGCCCACCGGTCGGTTCAGGTGAGGGGCCAACAGCTTATCCAAATTGTCGTTGGCCGGTAATCGGATGAAGCAGGTGATGTGTTGTTCTTCGCAATACTAATAGATTTTCGGTTTGTCAAACGCTGAGTCGCCCCGTTCCCAGAAAAGCTTGAACCAGGACCGATAACGCGGCACCATAGGCTTAAAAAATTCCAGAGCGCCCTCGGCAGAATTGTCGTTACCTGGCCTCAGCTTGGCCCCCGGGCAGTCACCCTCACTGGTGAAGCCAAATAGCGGATGGAAACAGTTCTTGGCAAAATGGCCATTGTAGGCCACTCCCTTCTGCTTGCCGTGTGCCGGGTCCTCAGTGGAATCCAGGTCGATGATCAGCCGCTTTCTGTTCTTCCTTCTCAGGAAGGTGTCGGTGGCTGGGTGAGAGCTTCATCCAAGGCTTCTAACCCCATGGAATTACCCAGGACATTATTCTCCAAGCGGGAGAGCATGGATTGACCGGCCCCAGCCTTATGGTCCTTACCAATCGCCAGCCTGAGGGAGGGTCTAGTCGGAGAAACTCTGCATCATTGCAATCTTCATAACCTGCGGCTATCTGGTAAACTCTTTGACGCACCATCTGTACCAATGAGTGTTTCGTATGACCAGGTGACCTCAAGTCTTCCAAACAATCTTTCCTGGGGTCAATGATCCTGAAACGCTCATCTAGTGTCAAGTCCCATAATTAATATGGTATAATGTCATCCCAGGAGGTAGCTTATGGCCAGAGGGATGACGGTAAAAATTGAGTTGACGCCTGAAGAAGAGCAGACCTTGACCATGTGGGCTAA
>Ga0326727_10019865_pt1 | contig 13419 bp, 13 predicted proteins | sample MB2enrmetagenome_FD_207643 | JGI IMG/M metagenome (GOLD analysis project Ga0326727, IMG submission 207643) | Lab enriched peat soil microbial communities from McLean, Ithaca, NY, United States - MB29MY | ecosystem: Environmental > Terrestrial > Soil > Wetlands > Peat | place: USA: New York... | reverse complement strand
TCGTCGCTGTAGTTGCGCCGCCGACATCCCAAATGATGTTCTCCTATTACCAGATGCATGGGAATGAAACCAATTGGGCGCCGTTCGAGGCGATCCCAGAAGAGTGCAGAAACATCGCGGTAGTACGAGCCATGCTTCCTTGAAACTGATTCGATTCACTAATGGAGAATGATACCTGGAGGCACGCACCGGAGGAGATTACAGTGGAGGAGGATGAAGCTTGGCCCGCTGCAATAATCCCAATATGCTGATCCTCGCCTCATCCTCGCCTCGCCGCCGCGAACTCCTCACCCAGGCCGGCTTCTCCTTCGAAGTCCATCCCGCGCACATTCCCGAGGATCCGCTTCCCAGAGAAGACCCCCTCGCATACGTCACCCGCCTCGCCCGCGAAAAAGCCGAAGCCGCCTTCCACCAGTTGACCCAAGACCCCACACGACCCACGGAGGGTTCAGCTTTGTGTCAGGGCACGACTTCAGTCGTGCCGCAAATGCCCCAAAATGATGCCGGGGCTTTAGCCCCTGAGGTTGGATTTCTGGATCGAGTTAGTCTTCAACAAGTTCCCAAGTGCGCTGTCGAGCAGCACTATTTGGCGATCATTTCCAGCATGGCCTTCACATCGGCGGCGTGAGGACCGTCAGGAGCCAGCGCCAAATACTTTTCAAGCGCTTCTCGCGTCTCGGGCGAGGCTTGGACCTTGCCTTGTGCGGTTACTGGCAAATCAGCAAAGAGATCTGATCCGAGGACGAACCATGCATTCGCCTTGGCGGGGTCCGCTTGCACGCACTTGCGGCAGGCAGCGGCCGATTCTTGCGTGTTGCCCATGTTGTAGAGAACGGCGCAAAGATTGAAGTAAGCTAACCCGGCGTTAGACGCTAACCCAGCGGACTGGTTATACGCTTCGATCGCCTCCGCGGTGCGTTTGAGTTTGAGCAGCGCATTGCCCTTGCCAATGTAAATCTGCGCCAGGCCGTCTTTCCACTCGTTCATCGGCTGACCATCGGCGGGCTTTTCCTTTTCCGCTGCGGCGATGGCCTGACCATAAGTCTCCAAGGCTTCATCCACCGATCCGGAGTAAAGCTGTGCATTGGCCAGGAGCTTCAGATTCAGTGAGGTTTGTTTCAGCCCAACTAATTGCTGCGCTGTGACGACGGCGTGAGGCCACTCTTTCGCCTGCATGGCTTGGTTGTATGCGGCAGTGAGCGAATCAGGAGTGTTTTGGGCGCTGGGAGTTTGCGCCGTCGAGCGTGCCACCGTGGCAAGCGTGAGAATCACAAAGAGCGCAAAAGCGTGGCGCATGGGTTACCTCCATTCGCGCAGGACTGGCAAGGCACGTGAGTCGGAGAACCGCTCTACACGATAGGCCCTGGCCGCGCTGAATGCAAGCGGCTTTTTCGCGGCTTCATGACATAGGAATACCGTATCCGCCGCAACGCATGGCGCTGCGGCGGCCCGCGTGATCTCGTGGATGATGAGCCGGCAGATTATGTATGACTGTTACTTGGCCTTGGCCTTCAGCGCGGCCCAACGTTTGCGCTGCGCATCGGCAATCCGCTTGCGAGCCTCGGGGCTCAACTTGCGGCGCTTCTTCCGGCCTGTCTTCGCGGCTTTTTCCGTCTTCTTGGTTTTGAGCTCAGCTACCTTGCCTTCAACTTTTCCGGTGCTGCCCAGCAGAGACCGAACATGTGTGAGGCTCGCAATTTCGGCGTCGATTAATGAAAGAATGGAATCGATAGACATAGGTCAAGCATAACTCACCAATCCAATCTTGGACAGTGTGAGAAAAGCCCGGCGTCGCGCCGCAAACAACGGGAAGATAATTCGCTTCCTTTTGCCATGCCGGATACCCGCACATAAGCAAGAAGGGGACAGGCATCCATGCCCATCCCCCATCCTTGCACCCTTGAAAAAGCGCTTAAATCTCTACCGCTGACCTATGAGCCCAGATACTCCACATGCACATAAGTGCCGAGACGCACGTTGTATGCCAAATACCAGCCGTCATGGTCCGGATCAGGATAGATCACAATGTCGTCCGAGTCCCACAGCCAGCCGTCGGAAAAGCCTATGTCAAAGGGCGCCACGTCCCAGAACCAGCCATTGAACCAGAAGCGGCCCGGACCGCCGCCGCCAAGATGCCAAACATGCCCGGAACCAAAGCCGCCGGCAAAGCGGCCATGCGCAAACGGGTGGTCCAGGTGATAATTCGCATCGCCGCGGCCAGTGTCGTGCCCTACCCACTTTTTGCCATCCACGTGCGGAACGTTGGGGTGGCCGGCCTTGTCGCTGTAGTTGCGCCCTGGCTCGGCTGCATGAGGCGTGCCGTGCAATGCGCTCGGCCCGCGAGCTGGGATTGCCTGATGCCCGCCACTCGAAGGATGCGAACCTCCGCCGTGGGATTGTGCAAACGCTGGAACTGAAAGAACCAGCAACGCAGCCAAAGCCAACTGAATGGTCTTCATTGGTTCCTCCTGGGCCCTCGGGGAAACCGCCAAGCTCGGCCGCCATGGTCCCCGCCGGGCCATCTCCAACAACATTAAATACAACCCAACACATGTAGGCAAGTTGCGGCAACAAAAAATCTGCCCCGTGTCCCATCCATTTCGCTTTCTTTGCGAAATGGGTGGGAAACCACGATATATTCCTCAGGAACCGGACGGATAACTCCCCAGCACTACCTTCAGGTGCCCCACCCTCGCCGCGTTTTTGTTTTTGCGGCAAGGGTGGGATGGCACCGTTACTTCAACCGCCGCCACGCATAAAGCGGAAAACGATTGGCCAGCTCAGCCACTTCCTTGCGAATCCGCTCCAGAGCCGCATCATCGTTGCGCTGCTCCAAGGCCTTGGTGATCCATGTGGCAATCTGCCGCATCTCCGGCTCTTTCATGCCGCGCGTAGTCAGCGCCGGCGTGCCAATACGAATGCCCGACGGCTTCAGCGGCGGATTGGTGTCGTACGGAATCGCATTCTTATTCACCGTGATGCCCGCCTTGCCCAGCGCCAGCTCGGCTTCAGATCCGAGAATGCCCTTCTCAAAAACATCCACCAGCATCAAATGATTATCTGTCCCGCCGGAGACGATGCGGTATCCGGCTTCTTTCAGCGCCGCTGCCAGCACCTTGGCATTGGCCACAATCTGCGCGGCATAGACCTTGAACTCCGGCCGCAGCGCCTCGCCCAGCGCAACAGCTTTCGCAGCCACAATATGCACCAGCGGACCGCCCTGCTGGCCAGGGAAAACCGCCTTGTCCACCGCCGCCGCCAGCGTCTGTCCACAAAGAATCAGTCCCGCGCGCGGTCCGCGCAGCGTCTTGTGTGTGGTGGTGGTGGTAATGTGCGCGTGCGGCACGGGCGATGGATGCACGCCGCCCGCCACCAGCCCGGCAATATGCGCCATGTCGAAGATGTACGTCGCGCCCACCTTGTCGGCGATCTGACGCATACGCGCGAAATCCCACATTCTCGGATACGCGCTACCGCCGCCCATGATGACCTTAGGCTTTTCACGCTCGGCAATCGACTCCAGTTCGTCGTAGTCGATCATTTCCGTGTCGCGCCGCACCGTATAAAACGTGGGCCGGTAGAGCTTGCCGCTGAAGCTCAATTTGTGCCCGTGAGTCAGGTGGCCGCCGTGCGCCAGGTCGAGGCCCAGAATGGTGTCGCCCGGCTGCAAAACCGCCATATAGGCCGCCGCGTTGGCCTGTGAGCCGGAGTGCGGCTGCACGTTGGCGTGTTCGGCGCCAAAAATCTGTTTGGCGCGGTCGCGAGCCAAATTCTCCACCACATCGGCGTACTCGCAGCCGCCGTAGTAGCGCCGTCCAGGGTAGCCCTCGGCGTACTTGTTCGTGAAGACGGAGCCCGCCGCTTCCAGTACCGCCTCGGAGACAAAGTTCTCGCTGGCGATCATCTCCAGCCCCTCGTGCTGGCGGAGGGTTTCATGGTCAATTGCTGCGGCAACTTCAGGGTCGGTCTGCGCGAGTGGTAGAGAAATGCGATCGGTCATGTTGGAATTTTAGCGCCTTTACCCGCGGTCTTGACAGGCCACGCGCTTCGCCGGCTTATCGTTTTGTAAGGACTCCGCTCCGGCTTCACAATCTCTGTTCCCTCCCGTCCTCTGAATCGCGTCTAATAGAAGAAATGAAATCCCGCGACCTCGGAAGTGCGTGCAACTCGCCAACTTGCCAACTTGCCAACTCCGCAAAGCGGTGCGAACCTGCCGTCTTTGTCATAAATAACAGCCGCAACCAGTCCAACCGTTCAACAGGATTCTTCGTAAAAGTCCACTGGTATCATCCCTTGCTTGCAACAATCTTCTCCTCCGCGCTGCTCGCCACCACCGCGCAATCCAGCGTCATCGACCCGGCGCTGTTGGCCAAGGCCAACTCGGGCGACTCCGCCTCGCAAGTACAAGTCGGCGAATGTTACGCCTCAGGCAAAGGCGTCGCGCGCGATTTGAAGCAGGCAGCGGAGTGGTATCTGAAAGCAGCGGACAAAGGTGACATCGGCGGCGAAATCCATCTAGCCACGCTCTATCGCGACGGCGGCAAGAACTTTCCTCGCGACATGGCGCAGGCCGCGGAGTGGTATCGCAAGGCAGCCGAGCAGGGAGACATCGCAGCGCAAGCCACTCTCGGCGTGCTCTACTCCATCGGCCAGGGCGTTCCTCAGAGCGATGTCGAGGCTTACTACTGGCTTGATCTGGCGGCCACTGCAAAGGGACCAAATCAGGAAAAGTACGCCGTCAACCGCCAGCTAATCGGCACCCACCTCACCGTTGACGAGCTAGCCGAGGTCGAGGAGCGCGTAGCCAAGTGGCTGTCCGCCCACCCGCGCTGACGCTCCCCACTACAGCGGTTCCACAATTGCTGTACCACGACGCCACTGCTCTCATGTGGCATTTTCCTCAAGAAAATGCCACCCTGCACGATGCCTGAAAGGGCACGTTAATTGTGGAACTGCTCTCGAAGCTACCTCATAAACCTGTTTTGAAAGGGCACGGCTTCAGCCGTGCCACAAAATGTCCAATATAGTTGGGGGCTTTAGCTAAAGCCCAAGTTAATTTTGCGGCATTTACGGCACGACTAAAGTCGTGCCCTGACACAAGGGGGCTTTTTGAAGCACGTTCTGCGGGTTTTTCCGCAACTTGTGAAGTCGTACCCCAGGAAGAAACAAACTTTCGTTACTCTGCGAATTGAGCGTTCCGGAAGAAAGGGGCGACGAAGGGTCCCAATCAAATGCGGCGAGTTGGCGCCCGCGGCGCGCGCGTTGGCAGGTTGGCAAGTTGGCGGGCGGCATCGGTTTCATCCTTCCGCGGGTCGGTAAAGCCGGTGAACGACTGATGCAAAGCCCAGACTATGAAGATTCGTGGTTTCCCACCCATTCCGCAAAAGACAGCAAAAGACGCGGAATGGATGGGGCACCCAGGTTTTGTGACTGGGAGGGATTTGAGCGCGGCTTCGTCGCGCTGATTGATTTCTTAAATAGTATGAATGACGGCATCCTGCGGCGGCGCTCAGGACAGGCTGTGAAGCCGTGCCCTTTCAAAACGTAGACTCAGTCAGAGCATTGCTAGCCGATGCCGGCCAGCACCAGCATGCGCGGTTCGGTCATCTCTTCAATGGCCGAGCGGATGCCCTCGCGGCCCAGACCCGAGTCCTTGACGCCGCCGAAAGGCATGGGGTCTGAGCGCCAACTTGGCGTGTCTCCGACGATAAGTGCGCCCACCTCGAGCTCGCGATAAGCGGTGAGGATGCGGCCGGCATCGCGGGTGAGCAGTCCGGCTTGCAAGCCGTACTTGGAGTGGTTGGCATCAGCCATCGCGTGCTCGAAATCGTCAAATGGTTCGACGGCCACGACCGGGCCGAAAGCTTCCTCGTCGCGCACCTTCATGCCCGGCTTGGTTCCGGTCAGGATGGCGGGCGTCACCATGGAGCCGTGGCGCTCGCCGCCCGCCACCAGCTTGGCGCCGCCTTCAACGGCCTCCTTGATCCAAGATTCGATACGCTCGGCCTCACTGAGCCCCACCAGCGGACCGACCTCTGTGGCCTCGTCGGAAGGATTGCCGGAGACGAGCTTGGCGGACGCCTCGACCAGCTTCCATAAAAAAGTCTGAAAGATGCCGCGTTCGACAAAGACACGTTGCACGCTCACGCAGGACTGGCCAGCATAACCAAAAGCCGCCCTCGCAGTGCGAGCAGTTGCTTCTTCGAGGTCAGGCCAGTCGGCACAGACGATGAGCGCGGCGTTGCCGCCCAGCTCGAGCAGCACGCGCTTGCGCCCGGAGTGAGCCTTCAGCTCCCAGCCCACTTTGGCCGAGCCGGTAAAGCTGACCAGCTTGATACAGTCTTCTTTTTCGGCGAGCCAGGCGGTGTCCGCATTGCTGAGCGGAAGCACGGCAAGCGCCTCCGCAGGCCAACCAGCCTTCAGAATCACCTCGCCCAGCGCCAATGCGGTAAACGGAGTTTGCGAAGCGGGCTTCAGAATGACGGGGCAGCCGGCGGCCAGCGCGGGCGCGACCTTGTGCGCGACCAGGTTCAGCGGAAAATTGAACGGAGAGATGGCCAGCACCGGACCTACGGGAAAGCGCTGTACCAGACCCCATCGGCCCTCGTTGCCCTCTGTCAGGTCCAGCGGAATGCTCTCGCCACCCAGGCGCGCGGCCTCCTCGGCGGCGGTTTTGAAGGTAAGCACGGCGCGGTCGACCTCAGTTCTGGCCAGGCGAACCGGCTTGCCCGCCTCGGCGACGATGAGCTGGGCGAAGCGTTCCTTTTGTTCGATGAGAGCGGCGGCCACGTCCTCGAGAATCTCGCGGCGCTTCCAGCGGGGCAGGGCGCGGGTGCGGCGCAAGCTGGCCACCGCGTGGTGCACGGCCTGACGGGCGTCGGCGCGGGTGGCTATGGTTGCCCGGCCCACGAGGCCCTGGTCCCACGGGGAGCGTACCTCCAGCGCTTCGCCTTCGGTCCACTCCTTGCCGCACAGTAGAAATCCCGTTTGTGTTCCCGGCCTCATCTTCATGGCGTTGCCCCCGTTCGTCTCTGCCAAGGATTCTACAAGGGCAAGCGGCAGAAGGACAGCGTTACCGGGACGGCTGCATGAATGATATCTTGATGACCAATTTGCCGCTTTGCGCCGCCCCTACGGGGCTGACTGGCAATTGTTGGCCCCTTTCCCCACGCTGAAGCGCGGGGCTAATTACCATTGCGCCTCCGGCGCGATAGGAATCAGAGCCAGGCTGGTCAACAACTAGATTGCCCCGGGGCAGCCGCATGAGCGCATCTTGGATCAAGTGCGGCGAGTTGGCCTCCGCTCAGCGGAGTTGGCAGGTTGGCAAGTTGGCGGGCGGTGCTGGTTCGGCGCGAGTTTCATCCTTCGGTGGGCCAACGAAGCCTGTGGAGGGCTAAAACAGGCGGCGAAAACCTTGGATTCTCAGGAAAAAATCAGAGAAAGACATCCCTCAGGGGCTAGGCAGTGTCTGACGAACCGACTGAGCATTCGACAAGCGAGGAAAGACGCCCCTCAGGGCCTAAAGGCCTCTTTCATTTTGCGGCATTTTCGGCAGTCAGGGCTAAAGCCCTGACCTACCAGCCGTGCCCTTTCAAAACAGCGACTTATTCAGAGGTTCCTTAGTTGCTGACCACCGGGATTGGACCCCGAAGGTCTTTCACCTGAGCGGTCTTAGTGCGCACCGGGGCCTTGAGGAAGAACGGAATGACCGATGCGCAGATCATGATGATGGCCAGGATAGAGAGCGCCTGATCGTACCTGCCGGTGGACTGGCGGACATGGGCGATCAGCATCGGGCCGAGGGCGCTTCCGAATCCCCACGCCGTGAGCATCAATCCATAGATGGATCCCACCTCGCGTGGTCCGAAGTAATCCGCGCAGAAAGCCGGCATGGTGCCGAACCCGCCGCCATAACAGAGCAAGATGAATACGGCGAACGCCGTAAACAGCCCGAAGGAGTGGACTCTCGGCAGCACCCCGAACAGCCCGGCCTGCAGGACAAACATGGTGAAGAACACCCAGCGCCTTCCCATTGCGTCCGACAGCCACGCCCAAAGAAAGCGTCCCGCTCCGTTGGCGATAGAGATGATGCCAACCATGGTGGCGGCGAGCGCGACGTTGACGCCGGTGATCTCCTGGGCCATCGGCGAAGCCTGGCTGATGATGGAAATGCCGGCTGAAACGTTGAGGAAAAGCACCGCCCACAGCGCATACCATTGCCAACTGGAGAGCGCCTCGCGCAGCGAGTAGCTATTTACCGCGCCAGCAGCGGCGCGGGCAGCCGGTTGCCAGCCGGCGGGTTGCCAACCGGCGGGCGGTTCCTGCATCAGCAGGGCCGATCCCATCACCAACAACAGCGAAGCGCCACCCAGCCAGACAAAGGTCTGGAGCACCCCAACCGACTGGATGAGCCGCGAGGCGATGGGCGCCGTCACCAGTGCTCCAGCGCCAAAACCGGCGACCGCTACTCCTGTAATGAATCCGCGGCGGTCGGGGAACCACTTGACCAGGGTAGCGATAGGCACAATATAGCTCAGTCCGATGCCCGCTCCTCCGATAACGCCGTAGGTCAGGTAGAGAACCCAGAGGCCGTGTCCTGAAAAGCTCGCCAGCAGAACTCCGAGACCGTAGAGCAGTCCGCCCGTCAATCCAACCACGCGCGGCCCCTTGGCGCGCATCCATAATCCTCCGGCAAAGGCAGCCCATCCCAAGGTGAAGATGGCAATGGTAAAGGTCAAGCTCACCTGCGGGATGGAAGCGTGCAGTTGACGCACCAGCGGTGTGCGAAAGACGCTCCATGCATAAACTGCGCCCAGCGCGACCTGCATCACCAGACCAGCGGCAGCGACACTCCAACGATTAGGTACATGTGTGGTAGGCATACGGATATCACTCTCTTCTTCCTGAGCCGGTTTGGACTCAGACGGTAAACATTGCGACAAAGGTTCGCAGTCGGTTGAGGATATTGTTCAGTTCCTTGATTGCAGAGTCGGTTTGCATGGCAGCCATGCTGGTGTTGCGGGCGGCCTCGGCAAGCCCGCCGATCTCCTTTGCAATTGTGGAAGCGGTTTGAGCAGCCTCGGAGATGTGGCGGCTCATCTCGTTGGTCGTAGCAGTCTGTTGTTCGACCGCCGCGGCGATGCTCTGGGAAATCTCGCTCACTTTGCCCGTAGCGGCAGCGATGTCAGCGATGCCGGCTACGCTTTCCCGCGTGTCACTTTGGATGGCTGCAATGCGCTGACTAATGTCTTCGGTGGCTTTCGCCGTGCCCTTGGACAACTCCTTGACCTCTGTGGCCACCACTGCGAAGCCCTTGCCTGCTTCGCCGGCGCGTGCCGCTTCAATGGTGGCGTTCAAGGCAAGCAGATTGGTTTGTTGAGCAATGCCGTTGATGACCTTGATTACTTTGCTGATCTCTGCCGAAGACCCGTCCAAATTGGAGATCTTCTTCGTGGTGGTTTCGGTTACGCTGACGGCGGATTCAACCGCGGAGGACGCTCGGCTGGCGCTTTGAGATATCTCCCGAATCGAGTTCAGCATTTCTACGGACCCGGCGGACACGGCGCTCAGGCCGGCGGAGACTTTCTCGCTGGAGGTCGCCGCGGAAGTAGCCAGGCGGCTGTTTTCGACAGCATCTCGAGCCAGTTCTTTGGTGATCGTGGACAATTCTTCTGAGGCCGATGCCATAGTCATTGCATGTTGGCTGATCTGCTGCACCTCAGCGGCCAGTTTCGACGAAACCGTGTTCAGCAACGTCGCAATACGGTCGTAATCGCCCGCGTAGCTGCCCTCGACCCGCGCTGTCAGATCCATATTCGACAGCGCCGACAGGACGCGCTCAATCTCGCCGACAGGAGCGAGCCAGGCCTCGAACATCGCGTTGAATCCCTCAAAGATGCGCCGGTTTGCGCCAGTGAACTCTTCGACATTCGCGCGAACGCGCAGGTCACCGAGCGCGGCGGCTTCCGTCAACCGTGCAATTTGAATATTTCTGCGGTTGATCACATCGATAAAATCATTGCAAACATTTTTGGCGCGAGCGAAGTCGCCGGGGAACCCATCCTTAAATGGTGCAGGAATGCGTCCGATGCACATACCGTCGACCGACGTGACGGCCTGCTCATAAGTCTTGACGATGGTGTCCAGAATTTCATTGAGGGCGCTGCAGGCCGCGGCTGCTTCGTCACCGCGGTTCTTAGTAGTCAGGCGGCGTTTGAGGTCACCAGCCGTGACGGCATCGCGTAGCTGGCTTACCTCGGTCAGAAACGAACACCATTCAGCGTTGATGCTCTCGCTCTCTAAGGTTTCCATCACTTTGCACCTCCGGTTAAGGTGGAGCAGAATATGGCGCGAGTAATTAAAGATGAAGTTTTCACGGAGGGTTTATCGTCCATTGATGTTAACGATTTCAATCTACTCAAACGGCAGAGCCAAGGACTTCGCGGTTAAGAGCAATCGAATGAGCATTATGCGCGTCCCATTTCTACACGCGTTTGGGTGGGGATCTTCGCGAGGCTGTTCCGAGCAAAAAAACACCCCGCCGAAGCGGGGCGCTCTTTCTGCACTTTCGTGAAAAGCAATCGGTTTTTAGAACCGGTAGTTCACGGCTAGACGGGCAATATTGCTGGTCAAGGTTGCGGTGTGACTGAAGGGGTTCGCGGGCACATATACGTCAAGGGTGCCAGAGTATAAAACCGTGCCTTCATTCGAGATAGAGCCAAAATCGGCATAGAGATATTCGGCGCGCGCTGACCAGCGCTTGTTCAAGGCAAACTCTCCGCCTCCGCCGACTATCCAACCCGTCTTCAACACCGAGGGAGAGGCCGATTCATTAATTGCATCTTCGACTTCTGTGAGAAGAGAGGAGTAGTGGAGTTGAGTTTCAGCAACACCGCCGGAGACGAAGAGGAGGCTGCGCCTTGTAAGTGTATGGCCTGCGCGCAGACGAACGGTGGACATCCAATCGGTGGAAACCTTCTGGACCACAGTGAAAGTGTCTGGAGCGCAGCAGGTCAAAATGGTCGTCACTGTTGCGGAATCGTTGGTCACAAAGGCCCCATAGTCCGCCTCAGCTCCCAGCACCCACTTGTTGGCAATCTGACGGTTATATCCAAATTGCAAGCCGCCAGCATAGCCCGTCGGACTCAGATTCTGATTTCCCGCGCTGTTGAATTGCAGCACAGCGGATGGGTTCAGGCTGGGGGCCGAGGTAGAGACGACGGTGCTGGTTTGTGCATTTGAAGAACCGATTCCGCCGCCGGCATTGAGACCGGCATAGAATCCGGTCCAATTCGTTGGGTCACTCTTGGGCCGGGCAGTGGTTTGAGCCAGAGCCGGGACAGAAATCAGCGCAGCAGCTGCAAATACTACAAGAAACTTCCTCATTCTTCCTCCGGATAGTCTTGTGCAATTCCGTGAACTTATCGTCACTCGTAGGCAAATAACATCAAATGTGGGGGTAGTTCTTATTGTATGTCAGCGATTGGCGGGTTCATCTCGATATGTGCCAGGTGTATGGTTCAGGCTTTGTGAAACTAGCCATCTTGAGGGGCCTTCGAGCTACACTGTTTTTCTATGATTCATGATGGACGGAGTCCGAAACTTCCCTTTGATGTTGCTGAGGCGCTGGCGCATTTGCGGGCAAGCGACGCGAAGCTGGGCGCGCTGATTGACCGGGCGGGCGCATTTACGCTCAGGCTCGATCCCTCGCCCTCGCCATTCGAGTCATTGTTGGAGTCGATTCTTTATCAGCAGTTGCACGGCAAGGCTGCGGCGACGATTCATCGGAGAGTGCGCGAGTGCTATGGCGGCGACCCGGCTCCGCGGCTGCTGCTGGAGACGCCGGACGAACGGTTGCGGGCCTGTGGCGTTTCCTTCAACAAAATCAAAGCGCTCAAAGACCTGGCTGCGCGAACGCTGGACGGGACAGTGCCCACCCACGCGGCGATCAAGAAGATGACGGACGCGGCGATTGTGGAGCGGCTGACCGAGGTGCGCGGCATTGGACCATGGACTGTGGAGATGCTGCTGATCTTCCGCCTGGGCCGGCCCGACGTGTTGCCGGTGAGCGATTATGGCGTGCGCAAAGGGTTCGCGCTGACTTTTCAGCGCGTGCCCAAGACGCGGGCGCTGGAAGCTGCGGATTTGCCCAGGCCGGAGGTGCTGCTCAAAAGGGGAAAACGCTGGGCGCCGTTCCGTTCCGTGGCGAGCTGGTACTTGTGGCGGGCCTGCGATCTGGCGAAGAGTACAGCGCCGGCTGGTCGGTCGAGCCGGGAATAGGCAGAGCGGGCGATTCATACCTACCCAAGGCGGGTTGTATGGAGAGCAGGAAAATCTTATTGCCTATGGCGTTACTGCGTTGTGTCCAAGCGGATCATGCGCCTTAACGCGGAATCTCTCCCATTCTGCGCAGGAATGGCACCATGGTGAGGCCTTGCACGAATACTGAAAAGGCGACGACGGCAAAACTGACAGCAATCATTTCTTCGCGCATCGGGATGGCCGGCGGGAGTCCGAGGGCGAGAGCGAGCGCCACCGCTCCTCGCAAGCCGCCCCAGAAGAGGATGTGCTGGTGTTTCCAGGTGACGCGGAGCGCGGAACGCGAAAAGAGAAAGCAACAGGGATAGATTGCGACCGCCCGGCCTAGCGATACAAGTAGGATCGCAATCACCGCCGGGAGCCAAATGGCCGCGAAATTCTGACGAGCTTCATGCATTCCAATCAAGAGGAAGACCAGCGAGTTTGCTACAAAAGCAGCATATTCCCAGAATGCATGGGCGGCCTCTTTCCCTCGCTCAGAGATTGTATTGAGCGGCTTGAAATTACCCATGACAAGTCCGGCAGTGATGGTAGCCAAGACGCCAGACAAGCCGAAATGGTCCGCAAGCAGGAAGGACCCATAGGCGGCAACGGTTGTAAACGTGATCTCCACGAGATGATCGTTTGTTCGGCCCGCAAGCAGAAGCGCCGCCAGAGCAACGGCCGCGCCGCAAAGGACGCCGCCGGCAATTGTCTTTAGAAGCAAGGCGGTGATTGCAATTGACGTGAGCTGCTGGCCCGATGCCAATAGGACAACAACGCCGAATGCAACCGCGGCAGTACCATCGTTAAAAAGGCTCTCCGCCTCGATGAGCAGCAGCAAACGGCCCTGAGCCTTTGCTTCCTTGAAGGTTGCGATGACGGAAACAGGATCGGTTGCGGCAATCAGAACGCCGAAGACAAGCGCGCTGATCCATTGCCAATTTGCCAGATAGCGCATCCCGGTTGCGGTTACGCACGCAGAGAGCAGAACGCCGAGCGTCGCCAGCACGGCAATGACGGAGAAGTCCCGGCGCAACTGTTTCCAGGGAATGCAGTAGGCAGCTTCGAAGAGGAGTGGCGGGAGCAGCGCCGTGAAGATGAGGCCTTTGGTGAGGTGGA
>Ga0326727_10019864_pt1 | contig 13420 bp, 19 predicted proteins | sample MB2enrmetagenome_FD_207643 | JGI IMG/M metagenome (GOLD analysis project Ga0326727, IMG submission 207643) | Lab enriched peat soil microbial communities from McLean, Ithaca, NY, United States - MB29MY | ecosystem: Environmental > Terrestrial > Soil > Wetlands > Peat | place: USA: New York... | reverse complement strand
AAAGCCGTTCAGAATCAACGCTGGCTGTGGACAACTTCTATGGCAACCTACACTGCTGCTGCTGCTTTTCCTATAGTCCGGGCAGTCGCGCCGCCGCAGTCTCGACTTCCGGGTCCGAGTCGTCCACCGGTTCTGCTACCTCTGCTTGAGGCGCCCCAACCGGCTGCCTGTCAGGTGACGCTGCCGGTTCCTGCTGCGACTCTCCTGAAGCCGCCGCGGTCCCGTGCGAATCGAACAGGCTCGGTGTTTCCGCGGTGCCCGTTTTGGTCCCGAACACCGGTTTACCATCCTTCACCACCGGCCCCGGTTTCGCCTCAGTGGTCGGTGAGGAAGGCCTGGACGTGGATCCCTTTCGCTTGTTCTCGATCTCCTTCCTCTTTTCCGCCTCAACCGCCTTGACCGCAGTGGCGTGGGCAGCTTCGATCTCGGCAAGGTTGGATCCGAGCTTCACAAATGCGTCGGTGAACCCGACGAGTTGGCCGGCGAACTCCCGGTCCAGCTCGTCCGGGGCACCAGTGACGGTCAGCGGCGTTGTCAAAGCGTCGTCGCCAGAATCGCTGTCCTTTACGCGCTTCGGAATGACGTTTACACGGATGGCGTTGTCACCCACAAGAGCGAGGGTAAGCATTACCGGCCGGTTTCTGAGAATCGGCAGTAGTTCAGCAAACATGTTTCTCCTTTTGAATTAAACGGAATCCGCTGGTGGCGAGGCCCGTCCATCTATTGATCGCCGCGCGCCAGGCTCCGCGGTCTGCGGGTCAAATACGCTCGTTCCTTTTCAGCCTGGAGTCGCAATCGCAACCATGTGGCCGGGTCCACCGGCAATGGTGTCACGCGCCCTGTGGCCAGATTCACAAACCCTCCGTGATAAGCAATGCGCCCGTGCCGGAACAACCGAGCCAACAGCGCCAACACATGATTGGCGATGGTGCTGTTGATGTACGGCTCTTGGAGCGAAATTGCCCCCGCCGCGCTGCACGCCGGCAGCCGGTCCCTCCTGTCGGCCTGCGCGTGGACGATGGACGGAAAGAGTTCGTGAGCACACGGCAACCGTTTGGCGCGATCTTTACGGTCCTTCCGCAGCGGCTGGCCCAGCACGAACTGGCCGCGGTCCGCTAAATTGCCTGCGTCCAACCAGTAGAGAAAACGCCGCGATTTCAGGCTCACCACGCGGGCGATCACAGCCCGAGCAGCGCGGGTGTCAACGCAGGAGATCAGGAAGTCGGAATCGGGCACGTCCTGCCCGCATCGAACGAAGTGCGGCACGGCCTCCCAGTCGAGGCCCCAGAACATGTTCAGCCTGTTAATCAGGACCACAGCCTTGTACAGTCCCACTTCTGAGCGGCTGAATGGCTGCCGCACGCAGTTTGTTTCGGTGATCCGGTCGCCATCGACCAGGAATACCCGCAGCCCATACGGATGCCCGGTGGCCAACAGCGCATAATGCAAATACGGCATTCCTGCGGCGATCTGCGACCCGGTGCCGCCACACCCGACGATCGTGATCACGATGCGGCGGTTCCGCCAATTCACAACGGGCGAATGCTCGGTCAGCTTCTGCACAGCCACTCCTCCAACGTCCCGGCCGGAATCAGCCACTGCGCCGGGAACGCTTCCCGTCCGGCCAGGTCACGCCAGAGCCCGAGATGGCCTTCGGGATGGCTCGTGATCTTGACGTTTCCAGCGTGCGTGAATTCGCTTTGGAAGAAGCTCTCAACCCACTCCCCCAGGCTGGCCAGCCCGGCCGAGCGCGGTGTGACCATTGAGCCAAGACAGACTTCCCCGGCCTGGTTGACGTTCCAGTAGGGCGCAATCGCAATGGCGCTCCGCGGCGCCGGCCGGCGGTCTTCCAGTAAGGCGCGCACGCTGAGCCTGTGCTCGCCGTCAACCACAAACACCAGCGGCGGATGCGGGTAGGATTTACCATTCAGCGTTTTGCCGTCCGAGGTCTCCGAAAAGAACATCGGCCGGACGGTAGCCGGGACCCACCACGCGGTCACCTCCGCCGTTCGCATCACGACCGTCTCCGGCAGGATCTCCGGCGCCATCCCGAGGCCCAGCCCACGGGCCATCGCGCGCAGAAACTCCGTGCTGATTGGCCTGCCCGCATCGAGGTAGGGCGCACCGCCTTCCGGATCGCGGTACGGCTCGTGTACGGACGCAAATGCGATCCGCTTCGCTCCGCCATACAGCAGGATCGCGGCTTTTAGCTGAACCGCTTCGGCATCGCCGAAATGAGCGTCGAACCTCATTTTTGCTCCTCCAATACATCGCAGCCGGGCAGAAGCGCCAGGAGTTCGCCCAGCGCTTCCATCATGCGTAAGAAGTGGCGCAAGTCTTCAAATCCGTTGACGATCGATTCGCGGTCGTTGGGACTGAAAGCTATTGCGAAGGCTGGACCCTGCTGTTCACCGCCGTTCATCCAATCTTCTTCGTCACTTTGGAACGCCTGGCAGACCAGGTCCTGCTCGTGAAATGCCAGGATTGTGAGTGGAACCGAGAAACTGCCGTTGGGATAGTATTCGTCCCACACATCGCAGTACGGACGTTTGCGTTCACGAGCTTTCGAGAGAGCCTGGAGCCGCCGAGCGGCCTCCAGAATCCTGCGCGCCCGCGACCCCGTTTTCAGGGACTCAATGGCCGCCCCGATTTTGGGCGACGGTAGCGGCTTAAACCGCTTCGCTAGCCACGGCCCTTTTGCATTCTCGATGCTCTGCGGCTTCTCCAGACCCTCCTCACCGTTCTCCTTGGCCTCTGCGTACGATTCCATGCTCCACTCGTAGAAAGTCTCGCAAGCGGACTCGTCGTAGCAGAGGATCCAGGGCGCCACGCCTTCGAGCAGCATCCGATAGAAGGTTGCCGGCAGCCGGGCATGCGCCTTCCCAAGCAGTTCAAGCGTGGGACGCAGGAAGATGATCGAAATGTGAGTGGCTTCAACCGCCAGAAACACCCGACCCGGATCTTCGTATTCCTTCTCCTGCCAGCTCGAGATGTACGGGCTGGTCCCGAAGAGGATGTCGGTGTGGGCAACCGCATCGATCGCTTTGCGGTTGAGGTCGGCGGCGGTGTGCTCCACTGTTTGGAGCATGAACGCCACCGGATCGCCCTTAGACCGCTCCCAATCCTCGGGCCGTCCAACTCCAGCCAGCAGCAGGTTACGCGCTAATTCAAATGCGCCCGAATGGGTGTTGGATGGCAGGAAAGGTTCCAGGCACCCAACCGCGAGCCGTGGGACGGGCAATGCCGGCCCGGACGCCATCAATCTGGCGGCACACTCGCGGGCGGCGGCGCGAGAGAGGCGGATCGGCGCCGGTCGGCGTACAGATGGTCGCGCTTCCGAAGATGTTCGTAGGCCTCGGCCAGAAGCCGGACCGCCTGCTGTGTATCGCGGCATGAGGTCTCCTGTTGGGCTGCCGGCGGTATGGCAAGCCCGCCGCCCAGCCTTTTGATGTCTGCCAGCGCTTCCTCCAACGTCATTACCGTCGCCCTCCTTGCTCCGTGGCACGTGTACCGGACCCCATCCGCAGTGAAAATCAGCCGCTGCCCTGGCAACCCTACCTGCTCTGCCGTCGATGTGTCGGCTGATGCCCCGTGGCCCGGCCCGGCAGGCCTTACCCGAGATATGTACGGACTGGAGTTCAAGCCACTTCTAGCGGCCAATGCATTCCGTTATACGGTCGCCGGCGCGTCCGTGGTTCCTGAGCGTTTAGGGTTGGGGAATCACCCTCGCCGCCGGCTGTCAACAGGACTCTTTTTCCAAGAGCCTAGGGCGTTTGTTGGGAGTAAGCGCGACGCTCCCCAAAAGAGCGGAGTCGTACCTAGGGACGTACATCAAACGTTGAGGATGGTTCCGGGCGGCGATTCTCAGGCTGGAACTCTCCCACCCCATCCCCATTTTTCTCAAGGCCTTAGCCCCCGGATTGGCAGGATCGGCCACGCGCCTTGACATATCTGGTACGAGTATTTTATACTCGTTCGTATGTTGTTAAATACTCGTACACAATCTGAAGCATGCTAGATTAAAGGAGAAGCATCATGGGTTTGCAAACTTCTATCGAAAACGTATCGCGTACCGAGGATGGTCCATATCCCTGTTATGACGCCGTCATGGCTGCCCGCGACATTAACCAGCTTTACAAAACAGGATTTCTGAAGGTGGACCCTGACCGGCAAAGGGGCATGGATTCCGTCACCGGCAAGCGCATTCTCGACGAGGAAAAGGTCGAAAGATGGGCCGAGCAGCTCGTCAAAGGCGAGGCCTATCTGGGCCAATTGAGCTGGAACTTCCGCCAGGACGAAACCGCACTCGAATACGATGAAGCGTCCCGCTCATTGAAAATCGGCGCCGGCGCCGCAACCATCCCTGACTCCGGGCACCGCCACATGGCCATTCTCAAAGCGGCCGACAGTGTCGGCAAGGGAAGCTCTTTCAGCCTTGACCGGAAGGTCAGCGTCAGAATCTACAACGCCCCCGCCAGCGAGGAGAACCGGATTTTCTACGCTATGAACCAGGAGGGAAAGAAGTCCGACCCCACTCGCTCCAAATGGCTGCACCGGCTGGGTGCCACCAAGATTGCGGGTGCCCTGGCCGAGCAGTGCTCCTCGCTCAAGGACAACGTGGATACCATCCGGGACAGACTGAGCAAAAAGAACCCCCGCCTGTGCGCCTTCAACACGCTGAGTGGCGCCTTCGAAACCTACTGGGGCGACTGCAATCCCGAGGAGGAAGACGCGTTCAAGGCCGACGTCGCCTATATCCTGACGTTCTGGAACAAGCTCGCGGCCGTCCGGCCGGAGCTGGGCCGGCTGGATATCGCCCGCCGCAAACGCGTGCGCGAAACCCTGCTGGTGGACTGCGCTCTGGCGATCTCCGCCTACGTCGCGATCGCGCGCACGATGCGTGACCGCCAGATCGACCTGTCCCGCCTGGACAAGCTGGGTAAGCCCGTCACCATCACCGTCAAAACCGCCGCTGGCGACGAACAGCGGGAAGTGGACCTTTTTTCACGAGAAAACCCGATCTGGGAGCAGGTCGGCATCCTGGTGCCATCCCCCAAAAAGAGCGGCGAGAAGGTCTTCACTCTGCGCAACGCCCGCCAGACCCGCGACGCGATGCTGAAGATGCTGGATGCCGTACTTGAGTTGAATGTTCAGCCTGTCCCGGAGGGCACCGCGGAGCGCGTCGCCTGAAGTGCAGAAACCCAATTATCACTAACCCAAAGGAGAAAACTCTTATGGCTCAATTTACCGTTCGCATCGAACTTCACGAGGCCCAGTGGGCCGATTACGATACGCTGCACGCCGCCATGGCGCAGCAGGGCTTTTCCCGGCTGATCACCGGCGACGACGGCCGCACCTACCAGCTCCCCTGGGCCGAGTACGACGGCGCCGGCAACCTCACCAGCGTGCAGGTTCTTGGGATTGCTCAGAACGCTGCCGCGACCACCGGCAAGAAAAATTCCGTCCTCGTGACGGAAGCGAATAACCGCGCCTGGTCCGGTCTTCCGATAGCGAGGAATTAACATGGCCACCGCACCAGCTGTGAACCGCAATTGGGAAGAGGTCTTCTGCACTTGGGGTGGCGCGCCTAGCGCCACCGAACAGGCAAAATGCGAGAGCGCCGAGCGTGCTGTCCGTAAGGCAATCAACGCCAGCGCGAAGTTGAACGCCCGGAACATCGAAGTGTTCGCGCAAGGCTCCTACGCCAACCGCACCAACGTCCGGCAGGACAGCGACGTCGACATCTGCGTCCTCTGCAACGACACTTTCTTCCCCGACTACTCCATGAGCGAAGGCCTGAGTAACGCCGTTTTCGGCTTCTCGGATGCCCAGTACCGCTACGCCGATTTCAAGAATGATCTGGAAGCCGCACTTAAGTCCTACTTCGGCACTGATTCCGTCACGCGCGGCAAGAAGGCGTTCGATGTCCACGCCAACACCTACCGCGTCGACGCCGACGTGGTGCCCTGTTTCGAACACCGCCGCTTCATGGGAACGCCGCAAAACAACTGGTCCATCTCGGGAACCGAGCTTCTCCCCGACAACGGCGGGAGCATCATCAACTGGCCGCGCCAGAATTACCGGAACGGGGTCGACAAGAACGACGCCACCGGCCGCCGTTTCAAGGCCGATGTCCGCATCCTCAAACGCCTGCGCTACGAGATGATCGGCAACGGACACACCATCGCCGAGTCCATTCCGTCGTACCTCCTCGAGTGCCTCGTCTGGAACGCTCCCAACGAAGGTTTCGGACACGATGAGTACCGCGCCGACGTGCGCTATGCGCTCGCACATCTCTGCAATGAAACCCGCACCGACGAAACGTGCAAAGAGTGGGGCGAGATCAACGAGCTGAAATACCTGTTCCGTCAGAGCCAGCCCTGGACGCGTGAGCAGGTTAACAAATTTCTCAACGCGGCCTGGAATTACATAGGGTTCAAATAAGATGGCGAACTATGTCAAAGCGATCATCTACACGGCCGTGGCTGTCTGGGCGATCGTCCTGCTGCTGACCGGGCAGAAGCTGTCGTCAGACCTGCTACGCCCGCTATCGACTGTCACCAGCGCGGTGGTGTTGCTGAGCATCGCCTTCGAGCTCTGGCTCTGGAAACTCCCCTTTCTCCATGGCTGGTTCGTGAAGCGGCCGGTCCTCACGGGAACCTGGCGCGCCGAGCTTCGCTCCAATTGGAAAGACGCCAGCGGCACCGTGATTCCGCCAGTGGAAGGCTACGTCGTCATCCGTCAGACCTTCCTGAACCTGAGTCTCCGGCTCCTGACGAAAGAGTCAATCTCGCTCCTGGTCGGCACCGAGATCGTCTGCTCCGTGGACGGCCTCTACTGCGTCAGCGGCGTTTATCGCAATGAGCCGCGTTACCAGGACCGCAGTCACAGCGAAATACATTTCGGAGCCGTCTGGCTGCAGGTGATCGACACGCCCACGCAGATGCTCCAAGGGCATTACTGGACCGATCGCAACACGGCCGGCGAGATGCTGCTCACCGACAGGCAAAAGCCAAAATTTCAGGATTTCAAATCAGCGCAGGCCCACTATGCGAAATTGACCACAAACAAAACTTGAGACCAACGACGGCGGATATAATAATGGCCAGAGAAAAACTGCGCAGTCTCTTTCGACAACTGGCGGCGGACCTCGCCACGGTCTGCTCAGACTATCCGGGCAAGGTTCTATGCCCTCTTTGCCTCACCTCATTCGGCGAAGATGTGATCGATCTGGCCGAACCGGAATTGACTGAGGAGCACGTCATCCCCCGTGAACTCGGTGGGAGATTGCTTACTCTCACGTGCAAGAGTTGCAACAACCGCCATGGTGCCGAGATCGATTCACATCTGATTCAAAGGCTTCGGGTAGAGGATTCACTGGAGGGGGCACACGACTGGCCTCTCAGAGGACGGATTGAGGTCGCTGGGATACCCGTCCCTGCCGACGTTGATTGGAGGGCGCACCGGCATGAGATGACCCAGTTCAGGCTCCGCCAGTTCAATCCTGTGGTACACGACGCCATCCGGGAGAGCCTCAGGAGCCGCAGTGTCGACACGATCAATGTCCATTTGAGCTTTGATTACATCCCCTACCGGACAGATATTGGGGTCCTCCGGATAGCCTACTTGGCGGCATTCCGGGCGTGGGGGTATCGCTATGTTCTTTCTCCCGCTGTCCAGGTTGTGAGAAATCTGATCAACGGTTTTGAGAGTGTGACCGAACAAGTTCTGGAAATTGTTGGCCAGATCCGGGAGATTTCGCCGGTATCGCAGGAGCCGGTTCAATTCCTGTGGTTTGCAGGAGGACCGGCGATCATGGCCATCATCAGGCTACAGGCCGTAACCAGAAGGCATTATGCGACCTTTCTGCCTGTTCCCGGAGTACCTCCTGAGGAGGTGTTCGACATTCTGCTCCGAACCGCCCGAAACGTTCGCCAACGGATGCAATGTGAGGACGCGGCGGAGGCCGGCGACTGATGCCCTGACACCGAGAGCTCCGCATTTTTCTGTCCACGTCAGAGAGTAAAGTCGGCATCAATAGCGGCTTGAAGCTAACCATGTGATTCGCTCCGTTGGATACTCTTTCTGTCCGGCGATCTGTCGTCACTGAGGACAGACACCACAAGCCGCCTCCAGACGGGGCGGGCGGCTCTTCCTCCTGAAGCCCCAGGGCATCGATCAGTCTGGGGAGGCAGACGGATCCGATTGGGATCAGCGCTCGAAACGGCCTTCGGGGAAGTCTTGCCTGGATCCTGGATCACTCCCGATAAGTCGCCTTGCGACCGCCCAACAGGCCATGACGGAGAGGGCAACGTGGGTCTATGCTAGAGGCAAATGCGGATCGATCCGAAAGGGACGGTCGCTGGTCGGCCTGCTCTCCTGGTACGCCAGACGTTGCGGCACCTCCGCACGCGTTTGCCGTGGGGACTGAGTGAACTGGAATCCGCCGCGTCGGTGGAAGCTGGCGAAGGGCGCGCGCTGATCAAGGCTCTATTGGCTGAGGGACTGATCGAAGCCGCCGGCCGAAACGCGTGGAAGGTAACCCAAGCGGGGCAGACCCTGTCTTCCGCAACGGCGGCCAAACGGGTCACGCGGGCAACGGCACAAAGGGCGTTGCAGCAGTTTCTTGGCCGTGTGGAGCAGGTCAACAACGACCCGTATTTCCTCGGCAAGGTGACGAGGGTAGTTCTTTTCGGCAGCATGCTGAAACCTGCGGTCGAGCGATTGAGCGATGTTGACCTGGCAATCGAAGTTGCATCGAAGGACGCGGATTTCGATCGTGCGCGTGTCAAGAATGACGAGCGCGCTGAAGAACTGGCCACCAGGGGACAGCGTTTCCGGAACTTCCTCGAGCAGGAGGGTTGCTGGTATTGGGAGGTCTTCAGATTCTTGAAGGGGCAGAGCCGCGTTATCGCTTTAGCGGACTACTCCGTGGAGAAGACGTTCGTGCTGACCGTTCAACATCGATTCCTCATCGGCCAGCCGGAACAGGTCGCGGTGCAATCGGCGCCGGGCACGCCCGAGCCAAGGGCCCGGAAACGGCGTCCGCGCGACTGCCCATTCTGACAGAAGGACGGGTTTGCGTGACCGGGTCGGCGGCGCGACGGACAGGCGTGCTTTGCGCGTCCGCACGCGTGGGAATCGCTCTGCATGAAACGTCGCCTTCAGAGCCACGTGCAGCCGGTGCCGGAAGCGCACCAGTCTGGCGCACATAGCCGGGTGCCTAGACGCACTCGCGGTTCGCCGGATCAGCTTCCCAGATCCGGACTTCCTGGGCGTTTGCCGTTGGGAACCTGGATTACACACGACGCGTTCGATAGCATCACTTGCCCTTCTTTGAATGTACCTTCTTTGACCGAACGTCGTTAATGATCTGGTCCATCCCAGGGAACACTGAGGCAAAATCCCGAATGGCGTCTTCAAGTGGCGTGAGTGCGAGCCGCAAATCGTCGGATTCCATTGCCTTGGCTATTTCACGGTGGTTGAGAAGAATCGGCCTCCGTAAGCCCCAATCTCCTGTTGAACTAGTCACTTTCTCGCCGTAAGGCTGCCATCCCTTCTTCTTCAATGGTCCAGCGATGGCTTTCTCCCATAGCGCCTTTGCGGATGATAGATTGCCAGAGAAGCGGGAAATGGGCTGGCCCCAGATCGCCGCATAGACAGTAGATTCATCCTGCAGCCCAAATAGGCCCAACGTATCGAGCACTCCGCTATCCTGGGGGAACCAGAAAGCAGGTGCCCTTTCCTGGTCCGGAACCTCCTCAGCAGAACCGAAATTCAGAAGCCATTCGGCGCAAAAAGCGTTACCACCGCCGTCATCCCAGAAGCCTTCGGTGCCGAAGGATTCTTCGAGCGGGATGCTTACGAGGTCCTTCACCATGGCACTCATCGTTCTTCCCAGTTGCTTCCAGAAACGCTCCTCCGATTGTTCAAATGCCATGATGAGGCGGTGGTAGACTTCAAGATTGTCGAAGAGAAAAGCATCCATCTTCTTCATGACTGCGCCCCTTGCTGGATTGGAAATAGGATGTGATGAACTCGGCATACTGCATAGCTAACTGGCTAACGAATGCGCTTCTGGCGGCTAAGGCATCTTCGCTGCCGCAGCTGTGGGCAAACCGTTTGAGTGCGTTCGCAACATCGGACCATAATAGCCGCTTGAACCCATCCATGATAAGTTCGCCAGGCTCACCGTGCGCAGTGAGCAATCGTCCAACAAACTGCCTGCCAACTGGCCTACCCACCGTCTCGAAATATCGCTTAATCTGAGCGGTATCCTCGTGCGCCTGGATCTTGGCTTCGATGCACACCAGCACCGAGCGGAACTCGATTACCAAGTCGAGGCGGGAATCGGCGTCGGCGGTGACCTCGCGCCTGACGAGAGGCGCCTCGGGCTCATCTGGCCACGTCTCGCCCATCACGGCGAAAAAGCAGCGGAGGAAGCGCGTACCCTGGAAGTGCGACTCGTTCGGATCGAGAAGCCATTTTAATACTCGGCAATTGCGGACCTCATCGAGGCCAAGTGCGGCGACCTTCCAGATGTTGATTGATGGGGGTTGGTGAGCATTCTCTTCAACATAGGGTCGCCAGAGCGCTTCAAAGCTTTCAACTAGGCGGCAAAGATCACCCTCGGAGATTTCGGTGTGCTTCCCGTGGTCTGTGGTTTCGGCGAGATCTTGAAAACGCATCAGGAAGTCGTTAAACGGCGCGACCTCCTCAACGGGGCTGGAAAGGGACTCGAAGGCGTCAAGCAACAAGGCGAAGCCCTGCTGGAGTTGATCGCCGTTTCGGGGTTTTCGAACGCCGTCCGCCATCGGTCTTCAGCCGAGCATTGTATTCGACTGCGCCATCCAGTCGCAAGGACCGCCGCGCTGTCCAGCCGCCGTGTACGGGCTCTGTGTCTGTGTCAATTCTATTGACAAGACTCATCGGATGCCGGACCCCTGGCGCTAACAGCCCCATCGTGCCAGTAGCCAGCCATGCGGTCCAGACGGCGTTGGGGGAAGCGTGCGCCGACTGCGGGCGCGGATTACTCCCGGGAAGTCCCGCCCGGAATCGCATTTTCGCAGGATTCCTCACTTGACACGCCAGTCACGGAAATGGGAACTGGCTGGTCGTCCCAACGTTCGGCAGGGTGTCGGCGACGGCAGCCCAAAACCTCATGTCTCCAATGGGGTCTGGTCGCCTTCCCCCGTCTGAGCGGTTCCTCGATGTAAATGCGAAGCACCGCCACCTGGCGGCGCAACGCATCGAGTTGCGTGTTCAGCTCCTGGTTCTCGACACGCCCGGCCATTTCGCCGAGCGTTCCTTCAAATCCTTCCAGGACGCCGGCGACAAACAGGGGATGAAGCGTCATAACTGGCGTGCCTCCGTGGTTGGATCAATCCTCCAGACGGAACTTGCGGGCGCCTTTCCGTACGATCATCGTGTCGAGTTGGGCCGCGATGTCGTCCATGCCGGCGCGGACGTGGTTCCGCAGTTCAGCGGCCGTCTTCAAGTCCTTCGCGCTGACGCCGGACAATAGGCCTTTGGCTCGTTCCACAAGGCGCTTGAGTTCGGCGTCGTCCGTGACGTTCCGGAAATTGAAGCCATCCAGAAATTCCACCAGCTTTGAAACCGTCGTCTGGTGAAACCGCGTGGGCTTTCCGTCGGGGCCATCTTTCAGCCGGTCGCTCATGTGGTGAACCAGGTCGGCCATGGCGCTCCGCATCACGACCTGGACCTCGCTCACCGCCTCCGTCATGATTCTTGCCGTCTTTTCCCGCTCCTGGTCCCAAATCTCCGACGAGATCTCTCGCAACTGGTCCGGCACCCCGAAGCTGACGTACCGCCAACTGAAGTCGAAGGCGGCCCTTACTTCCTCGACCGGCGGGTAGTCGAGCGGATTGTGCAGCGCACGCAGTTGGCCAGGAGCGTGCTGGCACAGCTCCGGATAGACGGCTACGAACGCCTCCACTAGATCCACACGTTGGCCGGCAAACTCGCGCATCTTTAGCTCGACCTGCTTCAGCAGCGGTAACGGGCACAAGTGGATGCCGCGTTCGAACGGCAGGCACGTGCTCTCCAGATACCGCGTGACTTCGCCGTCGAAGTTCCGAATTGCGGCGTATTCCCTGGAGGTGAATAGCCGCTTAGAAACGTTGATCATGGTCTTGTCGGTATCGACTTCGACCTGGGAGCTGTTGACTTTCTTCGAATTGCCCAGCCGGCTTCGCTGGATCTTGATGCAGACCGTCCGCCGAGCCAGATCCTCTCCTGCATCCTGAATTTCCAGGAAGGGCATTGCATATGTTGCCATCGTTGTTGTTCTCCTATGATGGTTTGTCTACTCCAAACTTGTTGTGCAGCTCGGAGCCGACCAACGGGAGGCAGGCCTCGGCCGCAAGCGGGCTTTGCATTTGCCCGCTTTCCCTTATCTCAGTCAATCTTCGGAACGGCCCGGAGCGGTCAAGGGCGCGCGGTTTGTGCGCGGCGCAGCGAACCCTTGACGGCGAGGACCGTTCTGGAACATGGGGCGGAAGGGAAAGCGGGCCGGGGGTCTCAGGGGGTGTCCCCCTGGCGGGGGTCCGGGGCAGCGCCCCGCGCACCTTACCGCGCGCGTTTTCTGCGCGCGGCATCCAGCAATCCGGCCGCCGCATTTCAGTCCGCCTCCGCCAGCACGAAGTTCGGGAAGTCTTCGAACACCCAGTTGTTTTTTAGGGGCCAGGACCGCGAAGTTCCGCTCAGCCCGAAGTTACTCGATCAGCTTCGGAGCTACTACCGCTCACTGAAGTGCAAGACGGGCTGGATCTTTCCGAGCCTTCAGGCGCGACGTTCCGATCAGCCGATTACGGCGAAGGCCGTCTGGCACGCCTGTCGTGAAGCCACCCGGCGGGCCGCATCACCAAGTCCGTCCACCCGCACACGCTCCGCCACAGCTTCGCCACTCATCTGCTGGACAGCGGCGCCGAACTTCCCACCATCCAGATTCTGCTGGGACACGCTGACGTGCGCGACACCATGATTTATCTGCATGTCTCCACCCGGAAGCTGCGAGCCGTCCCGAACCCGCTGGACACTCTGGAAATCGCGGGCGAATCAGCGGAGCGGGCCGCATCATGAGCCAGCCCGTCCTGGAGGTGGCCGACATCTTTCGCACCTGGGCCGGGCGCTTCAGCGAGCGCAGCCGCGCCCGCGTCTCCTGGCCGCAGCACAAAGTCATGCGGGCGATCGAGCGCTGCCGTACGGCGGCGCTCGGCAGACACCGCGACTGCTGCACCCGGTGCGGACAAGATCTGGGCTTCTCCTTCAACTCCTGCCTTATGGGGAGTATTTTCTAATGGGGAGTTCGGCCTCAGCACCCACGCTGGTTGGCCTTTTCGAGTGGATTTGGCGGGCGGCGACTCACCATAATCTCAGGGGCTTCTGCTACGTTGATACG
>Ga0326727_10019862_pt1 | contig 13422 bp, 16 predicted proteins | sample MB2enrmetagenome_FD_207643 | JGI IMG/M metagenome (GOLD analysis project Ga0326727, IMG submission 207643) | Lab enriched peat soil microbial communities from McLean, Ithaca, NY, United States - MB29MY | ecosystem: Environmental > Terrestrial > Soil > Wetlands > Peat | place: USA: New York... | reverse complement strand
GTCCCTCAACCGCCGCCTGCAGCTCCATGCGGTTGTTGGTGGTGTCCGGCTCGGAACCCCACATTTCCTTCTTGTGATCGCCATAGCGGAGAATGCAGGCCCAGCCGCCCGGACCGGGATTTCCGATACAGGCCCCATCGGTGATCAGCTTGACCTTCTTCATGGACGCGTCGTCAGGCCGGGACGGCGTCGAGCTCTCGCTCGAAGAATCGGTCGACCAGATCGAGAATTGCCGCGGCTTCATGCAGTCTGTAAATCTCCACGCGCAGCTTCGAGCCGTTGCGCACGCCGTGCGTGAAATAAGTGGCGAACTGTTTCATCTTACCCACGGCGTCCGGCTCCTGGTGATCGCGCAGCATTCCGTAGTAAGTCCGCATCAGCCGGTAACGCTCGCGCTCCGCGGGCTGGAAGTAAGCGCCGGTCTCGAGATACTCGCGAATCTGCCGGAAAATCCAGGGATTGCAGGACGCCGTGCGCCCCACCATGACCGCGTCGCAGCCGGTCTCCGCCGCCATTCGCACCGCGTCTTCGGGGGTGGCGATATCCCCGTTGCCGATCACCGGAATGCGCACGGCGGCCTTTACCTCGGCGATGCGAGTCCAATCCGCCTTGCCGTTGTAGCCCTGCTCGCGCGTTCGCGGGTGCAGCGCGAGGGCGTTCAGGCCGCAATTCTCCGCCAGTTGCGCCATGCGCACGTGTACCAGCTCCTGGTCATTCCAACCGGAGCGGAACTTCATGGTGAGGGGAATGGAAATGGCCGCGCGCACGCGCGTCAGAATCTCCTCCACCAGCGGCAGGTCGCGCAGCAGCCCCGAGCCGCCGTTGCACTTCACCACTTTGTTGACCGGACAGCCGAAGTTGATGTCCACCGTGTCGAAGCCCAGGTCTTCGCACACGCGCGCGGCATTGGCCATCACGTCGGGATCGGAGCCGAAAAGCTGCGCGGCGATGGGATGCTCTTCCGGTTCGAAGAAAAGATAACGGAATGCGCGGGTCCGCTTGCGCGCCCGCACCATGTTCACCACGCCGTGGGAGCTGGTGAACTCGGTCATGAGGAGCCCGCAACCCCCCTGCGCGCGAATGAGCCGCCGGAACACGGTGTCGGTGACGCCGGCCATCGGCGCCAGCACGGTGGCGGGCGCGATGGGGACCGAACCAATCGCAAATCCGGCGGGAAACTGCGGCATTAAGGTAATTTTAGCAAGGCGTTGCACGCGAAACTTCGGGGGCGCGCAGCGCGTTTAATGAAATGAGAGATGATGGTGAATTCGAAGATCGCGCTGTCGTTCGCCGCGGGCGCAGTGCTGGCCACCGGGGTAGTCTACGTCGCGTTGAGACCGTCGGTGCGGCCGCGTCCGGCGCCCCCGGTTTCCTCCACGCCCGCTCCGGTGACGAAGCCCCAGCCTGCCGCTGCGCAACACCCCCAGCCCGCTGCCGAGCCGCCGCCTGCCGTCAGCGAAGCGCCTCCCGCTCCCGCCCCCAAACCGGCGCAGGCGGCCCATCCGCGCAAGCCGTCACCCATGCCTCCGGCGCATCCGGTCGAGATCGCCCAGGTCGAGATCGCCCAGGCCACGCCGCCGACGGACACCGTGCCGGCATCGGTACGATCCGACTCGCCGCCTGCGTCCGGCACACCCGCGCCGGCCCCACCCGTTGCTGAGCCCGCGGCTCCCGAACCAACGCCGGAAGCTGCTCCAGAGGTGCCGGCTTCCGAACCCGCGCCACCGCCAGTGAATCGAGTCACTCTCCGCCAGGGGATGGTCATCGCTGTGCGGCTTTCCGAGGCGCTCTCCAGCGACAAGAACGAAAAAGGCGACGCGTTTTTCGCCACGCTGGATGCGCCGCTCGCGGCCGACGGGTTCGTGATCGCCGAACGTGGAGCGCGGGCCGAAGGCCGCATTGTCGATGTTGTCCGCGGGGGCCGGGGGAACGGCGCAGCTCATCTGGTACTGCAACTCACCAGCGTGCGCACTTCCGATGGTCAACGCGTGCCCATCGAGACCGCCACGTTCGACGGGAAAGCCGAAACGTCGGGTGGAGAAGATGCCGCAAAGGTGGGAGGCGGGGCGGTGCTGGGCGCGGTCATTGGCGCTCTGGCGGGCGGCGGCAAAGGCGCGGGGATTGGGGCGGTGGCGGGCGGGGCAGCCGGAGCCGGCGGCGCGGTCCTGACCCATGGCCGAACGGCAAAGCTGCCCGTGGAAACCCGCATCACGTTTCGTCTGCAGCGTGACGTTACGGTTACGGAGCGTGCGCGCTAGCCGCCAACTACCTTCCGCCTGGACCGAAATGGACCGAATACCCACTTGACACTGCCCCGGACACGCATAGAATAAGGGTATTTCGTATGTTTTGCACCCACAGCCGGACCGAAATGCTGGCGAGACGCGACGGGGTCGACTACGTCCGCTGCCTCGACTGCGACCAGGTCTTCGAAGCCGAGGACCTGGAAACCGTGGCCGTGAACGAGGACGAAGAACCCGCCGCCTGACCGCCGCTTCGTGTTGAGGATCCCCCTCCCCACCGCAGAGAGCACAATATTGGTGTGCCGCCCGATTTGCGATCCTGTGTCTTGGAACCTCTGCGCATTGTTTCGATCGGTGGCGGCACCGGTTTGTCCGCCCTGCTTCACGGCCTGAAGGCGTGGGCGGGTGAAAGCCGCGTTGCCGATCTGACCGCGGTTGTCACCGTTACCGACGACGGCGGCAGCTCCGGGCGCCTGCGCCGCGATTTCGACGTTCTCCCTCCGGGCGACATCAGGAGCTGCATGGTGGCGCTTTCGGAAGACGAAGCGCTGCTTTCACGCTTGTTCCAGTACCGGTTTCCAGCGGGACGCGGACTGAAGGGCCACAGTTTCGGCAATCTGTTCCTCATGGCCCTCACCCAGATCACCGGCGATTTCGCTCTGGCGGTTCGTACGTCGTCGGAAATTCTGGCGAGTCGCGGGAGAATTTTCCCGGCCACGGCGGAGAACGTGACGCTGGTGGCCGAGCTCGAATCCGGCGCCATTGTCCGCGGGGAGACGCGCATCAGCCGCAGCCGTTCGCACATCCGGCGTATTCGCCTGAATCCGGAAGTTTGCGAGCCGCTGCCGGCCACGCTGGAGGCCATCGCCGATGCCGACCTGATCACCCTGGGGCCGGGGTCGCTGTTCACCAGCATCGTGCCGAATCTGCTGGTGGAGGGCATCGCCGAGGCGATCCGGCGGTCTCCCGCAATCAAGGCGACCTATGTCAACCTGATGTCGCAGCCGGGTGAGACCAGTGGCCTCACCGCCGCCGACCATATTCGCGCCATCGACGAGCACGCCGGCGCGCGGATCAGCGACGTTGCCGTGATCAATACCGCGGAAATCAGCGAAGCGTTGAAGAGAAAGTACGCGGCCCAGCGCGCTCATCCGGTGGTGAACGACGTGGATTGCGTTCGCGAGCTCGGCGTTGAAGTGCTGGGCGCCAGCCTGATCGAGGAAGGCGAGAAGATCAGGCATGATTCCAGAGCGGCCGCGGCTATTGCCATCGATCTGGCGCGGCGAGGCCGCGCGCGGAGGGGAACGCGATGATCAGTGTGATTGTGCTGGCTGCCGGAGAAGGCACGCGCATGAAATCGAAGCGCGCCAAGGTGCTGCACTGTGCCGGCGGGATGCCGCTGGTGGAGCACGTAGTGAATACCGCGGCGCGCCTCACCGGCGAAGAGAACATTGTCGTCGTGGTCGGCCATCAGGCGGAGGAGGTGAAATCCGCGCTGGCGGACCGCGACGTTCGATTCGTGCTGCAGAAGGAACAGCGTGGCACCGGACATGCGGTGATGGCGTGCCGCGACGCGGTGGAACACGCCGGTTCGCTGGTGGTGCTCTATGGCGATTGCCCGCTGCTCCCGGAGGCGACGCTGCGGCGTCTGCTCGCCGAGCACGAGAAGAACGGCGCCGCGGCGACCCTGATTACCACGCGCCTGGCCGATCCCACCGGCTACGGCCGCATCATCCTGGACGAGCGCGGGAATGTGCAGGCGATCGTTGAACAGAAGGCGGCGGCGCCCGAACAGCTCGCCATCGATCTCATCAATCCCGGGATGTACTGCTTCCGTTCCGATCTCCTGTGGAAGCACATCGGCGAGATCGGCACGGGCAATCCAGCCGGCGAATACTATCTCACCGACATGGTGGAGATTCTCAACCGCGCCGGCCACACCGTGGCGGCCATGGAGAGCGCCGATGCCAGCGAGTTGCTGGGCATCAACACGCGAGTAGAGCTGGCCGAAGTGGACGGCATCTTCCGCGCGCGCAAAGTCCGCGAGCTGATGCTGGCCGGCGTTACCATCGAGAAGCCCGAAACGGTGACTATCGACATGCCGGTGGCCATCGGCGCGGACAGCATCATTGGCGCGTTTACGCACATTCTGGGCCACAGCGAAATCGGCGGCGATTGTCGAATCGGCCCCGGCTGCGTGATCGAGTCTTCGCGCATCGAAGACCGCGTGCACGTCGCTCCCTACACGCTGATCGGCTCGTCGCATGTGCGCCGCGATGCGCGCGTCGGCCCGTTCTCACGGCTGCGCATGGGAAATGAGGTGGGCGAGGGCGCGCACGTCGGCAACTTCGTCGAGCTGAAGAAAACGCGCCTCGGCGCCGGCGCCAAAGCGAATCATCTGGCGTATCTGGGCGACGCGGATATCGGCGAAAGGTCGAACATCGGCGCGGGCGCCATCACCTGTAACTACGATGGCGTGAAGAAGCACCGCACCGAGATTGGCGACGACGCATTTGTGGGCAGCAACGCCACGCTGGTTGCCCCCGTGCACGTCGGCAAGGGCAGTTACATCGGCGCAGGCTCCGTGATCACCAAGCCGGTTCCCGAGGGCGCGCTGGCGGTGGGACGCGGTCACCAGGTGAACAAGGAAGGCTGGGTCGCCCGGAAACGTCCGAAACAGTCCTGATGCTCAGTGTTTTTTTGGCGTCGTCTGGCGCACCACGATCAGTCTGGCCACCGCTTCGCCATTCTCGTCGGTGACGAACCCCACCGTGACGCGCGCTTTCAGGTGCAGCTTGCCCTCCACGCGGGTGTCGGACTGGATCAGGAAGACCTTGCTTTCCGAGGTCGATCCCGCAATGCTGCGGCGCACCGTGACCCGGTCGGACTTCAGATCGGTCACCGTCCCGCTGAATGTGTCTGTCTGCGCTTCCGTTTCCTGCGCAGGCCCCTGTTGCGCACCCGAGGCCTCCTGCGGCCGCGCCACCGCCGTCCCGGCCAGCGACACAAGCGTCATCACAACTCCCGCCCAAACCATCCGCACATCCGCATCATACGCGAACTGGATGAACCGCGACTGTAAGGTTGGTTAAAGTTCGTTCATTGCGTCGGGGCGGCGAGTGGTATTCTCTGTGCTTGAAGACCCGCGCTGGAATACTCGCCGCGCTGTTGTGCAGCCTGGCATTGCTGGCCGGCTGCTCGCGCTCTCACGCCATCGTCGTCGGATCCAAGAACTTCACCGAGCAACTCGTACTCGGCGAGATCATCGCCCAGCAAATAGAGAATCAACTGCACCAGAAGGTGGTCCGCCGCTTCAATCTGGGTGGTTCTTTGCTGGCGCATCAGGCGCTGCTGGCAAAAGAAGTGGACGTGTATCCCGAATACACCGGCACGGCCTTCGCCGCGATTCTGAAGCACCCGCCCATCCCGGATGCGGCCATCGTCCTGGAGCGCGTGCGTACCGAATACGCCGCCAACTACGCGCTGAAATGGTGCGATCCTCTCGGCTTCAACGATTCGTTTGCCATGGTTATCCGCGGCGCCGATGCGCGCAGTGGGCATTACGTCGCCCTCAGCGACGCGGAACGCCGGCGCGATCCGTGGACGCTCGCGGTCGGCTATGAGTTCCTCACTCGTGCCGACGGCTACGAAGCGCTTATGGCCACCTATCCGCAATTGCACTGGACCAGTTTCCCGAAGACCATGGATCTGGGACTTCTTTACCGGGCGCTCGAGCAAGGGCAGGTCAGCATGGTCGCCGCGAACACCACCGACGGAATGCTCTCCGCCCTGGATGTGAAGGTTCTCGAGGACGACCGCAAAGCCTTCCCACCGTATCAGGCAAGCATCGTGGCGCGCTTTGCGGCATTACAGGAACATCCGGGGCTGGAGGCGGCGCTCACCGAGCTTTCGGGAAAAATCGACGGGAAAGAGATCCAGAAGCTGAATTACGAAGTGGATGGCAATCACCGGCCCGCGCACGACGTGGCCGCGGAGTTTCTGCGCAGCCTGCGATAGTGGGACACGCGGCGCGGAAACGTGTTCAGGTATTTGCAGGCCGCTACCGAGCCGTGACCGGAGGGAGCGGTCTGCCCTAAACGGCCCCCACCACGCCCGCTCTCGCTCCCATGTGAATCAGGAACTCCGCGCCTCCGGTGACGCGGTTGCTGGCGGTGACGGTGCCGCCGTTGCGCTCCACAATGGAGCGGACGATGGAAAGCCCCAGACCGTGCATGGCCGACCGCGTGGACACGTGCGGCTCGAAGATCCGCGGCAGAAGGTCTTCGGAGATGCCGGCGCCGTCGTCGCGGATGGAGATTTCGCCGGGCCCGGCGCTGATCTCCACATGGTGCGCCCCTGCCTGTGCGGCGTTCAACAGCAGATTCACCAGCACGCGTTCCCAGGCCGCGGCATTGCCGGCCACGGGCAGATTCGGCGGAACGGTTGAGCCGAACTCCACACTCGGGGCGTGCACGCAGTCCAGATAGTCGCGCGCGAAGGCAATCGCGCTTTCCACCACCGGACCGAGTTCCGCCTGGGAGCGGCTGGTTTCCATGATGCTGCCCACAATGCGGCGGCCCCGGTCCACGTTTCGCTCGAGCGTGCCCGCCAGTTTCTGCCACCGCGGATCGCGTTCCAGCAGATCGGCCGCTTCCAGAATGGCGTGGAACACGTTGTCGAGGTCGTGGACCAGACCTTCGATGGTCAGATCCTCGGTGTTGCCTGCGCTGGTTATGGTGGTCATTCTGCTGTTACGCGGCGATCCGTTGTAGTGTATCGAAAAATGCGGGGAAAGACACGGAGGCCGCGGCGGCGTCGCCAATCGTACACGGGCCGTCGGCGGCCAGCGCGGCCACCGCGAACGCCATGGCGATGCGATGGTCCCCGAACGAGTCCAGTTCGGCCGCACGGAACTGCTGCCCGCCGGGCACGTCGAAACCGTCCGGCCGCGCCTCCATGCGCAGGCCCATACGCCGGAAGTTCTCTTCCAGTGCGGCGATGCGATCAGTCTCTTTCACGCGCAGCTCGGCCGCATCGCGCACGACCAGGCCTTCCTCGCTCGCCGCGCCCAGCACAGCCAGCACCGGCAGCTCGTCGATGAGCGCGGCCGTCAGTGCCCCCTCGACGCGCCCACCGCGCACGCGCGACTTCCGCACGCGGAGGTTGCCGACCAGTTCGCCGTTGGTCTGCTGCACATCCAGCACCTGAATCCGGACGCCCATGCCGACCAGAAAATCGAGCAGGGAGGAGCGCGTGGGATTCAATCCTACGCCCTGAATCACCAGATCCGATTCGCCCACTATTTGTGAAGCGACCAGGAAGAACGCCGCCGACGAAAGATCGCCCGGGACGTAGAGATCCAGCGGCCTGAGATGGGGGCGGCCCGGGACGGAAATCGTGCCGTGGTCATAGCTGATGTCCGCGCCAAATTCGCGCAAAGCAATCTCACTGTGATCGCGCGTGCGGATCGGTTCCACCACCTTCGTCTCGCCATCCGCGAACAATCCGGCGAACAGGATGCACGATTTCACCTGCGCGCTGGCCACCGGCAGCTTGTACTCGATGGCCCGCAGCAGCCGCCCCGTGATCGTCAGCGGCGGATACTTGCCGTCCCGCGCGTCAATGCCGGCGCCCATCGCAGCCAGTGGAGTAATGATGCGCTGCATCGGCCGTCTGGAAAGAGATTCGTCTCCGCCGATCCGGCTCGTGAAGGGCTGCGCCGCGAGAATGCCCGACAACATGCGGATCGTCGATCCGGAGTTGCCCGCATCGAGCATAGCGGCCGGCTCGCTCAGGCCATCGAGCCCCTTGCCATGGACGACGGTTTGATCCGCATCGGTCTCGATCGCGATGCCCAGCGCGCGCATACACCGCAGCGTGGATTGACAATCCGCGCCCGCGGAATAGTTGCGAATCTTCGACGTGCCTTCCGCCAGCGAAGCCAGCATCCCGTAGCGATGCGAAATGGATTTGTCGCCCGGCAAAATCACTGTGCCGCTCAGCGAGCGCGCCGGAGAGATATGCTCAACCATGGAAACAGTTAGTGTAGCGAATGGCCGAGGAAGGGACTGCACGGGCAAACTGGTGAGGTACACCGAAATTCCGGAGCGGGCACAAGCTGTCGTGCGGGACCTTCCCGGGCGGAAATTCGGTGTACGTCGCCAATTTGCTCACGAGGACACCACATGCTTACCAGAAGAGATCTCATCCGCAATACTGCCGCGGTGACCGCCGCCGGCGTGGCCATGGGACGGCAATCGGCCACCGCCGCGCCCCGAAATATCGTCATCTCCAGCGCCAATGGCCTGGCCGCCTGCGCGCGCGCCATGGAGGTGCTGCGCTCGGGCGCCGACACACTCGATGCCGTCATCGCCGGCGTCAACATCGTCGAGGAGGACCCCAACGATCATTCGGTCGGCTACGGCGGCCTGCCCAACGAAGAAGGCGTGGTGGAACTGGACGCCTCGGTCATGCACGGCCCCTCGCGGCGCTGCGGCTCGGTCGCTTCAATTCGCAACGTCAAGACGCCTTCGAAAGTCGCGCAACTGGTCATGCAGGAAACCGATCACGTCATGCTGGTCGGCGACGGAGCTTCGCGATTCGCTCGCGAGATGGGATTCCCGCAGGTCGATTTGCTTACCGAGGACTCCCGCCTCGCCTGGATGGTCTGGAAGAAATCCCTTCGCGACCCCGAAGGTCACAGCAACTGGTCGAGCGAACTCGAGGCGGGCAAACCGTCGGCGTGGCTGAAAGAAGCCTTTCCCGGTGTCGACGATAAGACTCTCGCCTGGGCCGAGCGCGTCGCGCTGCATCCGCCCACCGGTACCATCAACTGCCTTGCGCTGAACGCGAAGGCCGAAATGTCCGGCGTCACCACCACCAGCGGCCTCGCGTGGAAGATCCCCGGCCGCGTCGGCGATTCGCCCATCGTCGGCGCGGGTCTTTACGTGGATCAGGAGGTGGGCGGCGCGGGCTCCACCGGCCGCGGCGAGGAGAACATCCGCGTCTGCGGCGCCCACACCATCGTGGAGAACATGCGCCATGGCATGACGCCGGCCGAGGCCTGCGTCGATGTGCTGAAGCGCATCGCTCACAATTTCAAAGACGACCGCGCGCGCCTCGCTCAGTTCGACATCAAATTCTACGCGCTGCGCCGCGACGGTCAGTACGCCGGGGCTTCGCTGTGGAATCGCCAGCATGCCGCCTTTGCCGTAAACGACGGCGGGCAAAGCCGCCTGGAACCGTGCGTAACTCTGCTGCAGCCGTAATAAACTGGTCTCTTGCGTGACTGGCGTACCGGCTGAGTTCGACCCGATTGCCGTCACCGAGTCCGTCCGCCTTGGCGACCGGAACGCGGAACACAGCCTTGCAGTTCAATTTCGCCCGCGCGTGCTTGCCTTTCTGGCCGTTCGGCGGCTGGATCGCGACACCGCCGAGGAGCTGACTCAGGACATCCTGATGGCGGTGGTCTGTGCGGCGCGGGACGGGAAAGTGCGGGAGCCGGCGAATCTCGCGTCTTTCGTTTATGGAGTCGCCCGGAACCTGCTGAACGATCAGCTCCGCCGGAGATCGCGCGAGAAGCTGGAGCCCATCCAGCCCGGCGACGACTTCCCCGCGCCCGATCCTCGCCGCGAGGAAGAGCGCGTTGCCATTGCCCGCCGCGAGATCGAACGGCTCGACCCGGTGGATCGAAGCATCCTCCTGATGACCCTGGTGGAAGGGCGCAAACCCGGCGAGATCGCCGCGGCCATGCGTATGCCATCCGACGTTGTGCGGCAGCGAAAGTCGCGGTCGCTGAAGAAAATCACCGAAAACCTGAACCGGCTGTCACAGTCGGTGATCGGTTTTCCACTCTCTGACAGGGAGGCGCGATGAAATGCCTTCGGCCCGCTTCCGACGACGACTTTGAGCGGTACCTCATCGGGCAGATGACGGATGCGGAACAGCAGGCGTTCGAGGAGCACTACTTCGGCTGCGACGAATGCTTCGGACGGTTGGAGGCGCTGCGCACCATTCAGAGCGCCGCGCGCGCCGTGAAATCGCGGAAGGCTCCGCGCTGGTGGCTGCAGGGAGCGGTGGGCATTGCCGCGGCGGTGGCGATTGCGGCTGGTCTGTGGCTGGAGTACGGCCGGCGTCCCCCCCCACCGGTACGCCCGTCGGCCTCTCTGCCAACGCAGAGATCGGACCAGTTCGCCGAGCTGGCCCGCTTCGAAGCGCCAACGTGGAACCCGGTCATCGTGCGCGGCGCGAGCGAGGCGCGGAGCAAGGCCGTCCGCGAAGCGATGAAGACCTACCACGCCGGGGACTATCGTTCGGCGGCGCGGCAGTTACGAGCGGTGCACCCGCAAACCCCGGAAGTCGAGTTTTACCTGGGGATCTGCGACATCGAATCCGGCGATGTGGCAGCGGGAGCCGCCGGGTTGCGCCGGGTGATTGCCGATGGAGACACTCCGTGGCTGGAACAGGCCCACTTTTATCTCGCCAAAGCGCTTCTGGGAAGCGGCGACACAGCGGGGGCGAGCGACCAGCTCAAACAGGTTCTCGCTATCCACGGCGACTACGCGGGCGAAGCCACGAAGCTGCTTTCCGCCCTGAACGGGAAGTAATTCTGCCAGCACCGAACAGGGGACTGAAAAACGCGCAAAAGCGCTTGCTGGCGCGCGCGGCTCGGTAACTTCAGCGACATACAGAGCCGCGACCGCCAGGAAGCGGTGGTCCGCACCCTGCTGGCTACGCGCTTGTGGCCTTCGCCAGCGACGCTTCCGCCTCAGCCAGCGTAGCGAACTGCGGGAGCACGTCTTCCACGTGCGTAACCTCAAACAGCGTGCGAATCCGATCCGACGCACCGGCCACGGCAAACCCGACCTGTTTTCGTTGAGCGGAGGCAAGCAGACCCAGGATGGCTCCGAGGCCGGCCGAGTCCATATAGGGCACGGCGGTAAGGTCGATGATCAGCGGCGAGTCGCTCTGCTCGCGGGCCAGCGCCTGAAAGTCGAAAATTGTGCGAAGGGTGAGCGGTCCTCGGAGTTGCAGTAGACGCGCGCCGTGTTGTCCGGCCGCGGCGGAAATCTCCAGTTCTTCCATTGGGTCAGTGTAACGTAGCGGACAAGGTTCTGTACGATCCCCGACAAAGGCTCGGCTATTCCTTCACCGCGGGGCGCCGTGGGCGGCGGACGCGTTTGTATTAGAACCCAATAAGAGATAGAATTACCGGCATTCCCCCGTTGGAGGTGCGTATGCACAAAATCAACAACGGCCGCCTGATCCTCGCTGGCATCGTCGCGGCCGTTATGCTCGACATTCTCGAGTATGTCGTCAACGGCATTCTGCTCGCAAAGCCCTGGGCGGATAATCAGACCGCGCTTCACGTGGCGCAGGTCAGCACGCGCGGCATCATTGCGTTCAACCTCTGGAGCGTGATTGTGGGCTTCATCGCCATCTGGTTATACGCGGCCATTCGCCCGCGGTTCGGGCCGGGCCCAAAGACCGCGCTGATCTCCGCGGCAGTAGTGTGGCTGCTCGGCTGGCCACTGCAAATGGTGGCGCCCGTAGTCATGCACGTGGTACCGAAGAGTCTGGCGCTCAACTCATCGTTGCTGGGACTCCCGGAGGCGGTGATCGCGATTCTGGCCGGCGCGTATTTCTACAGGGAAGAGCCGGCGCAGGCTGATCGCACCGCCAACGCGACCGCCTGAGCCGCTGCAACATGTGACCAATTCTCCGTTCATCCGTCCAACGACGGCATGAAAAGAACATTTGCGTGCTGCCTGCTCCTGGCCTTGCCTCCGGTCTTCGCCCAGCAGGATCCGCACTCCGCGCTGAACATGCGCGGGGACCACGAAATGGGATTCTCGCATGAGAAAACGACCCATCATTTCCAGCTCAATGAGGACGGCGGGATCATTGAGGTTCGCGCCAACGACATCAAAGATGCCGAAAGCCGCGATCAGATTCGAGCCCATCTCCGGCACGTTGCCGGATGTTCGCGGCGGGCGATTTCAACGTCCCCATGCTCGTGCACGCACGAATGGACGTGCCCGGAACCGCGGCCATGTCGAAACTGAAGGATCAGCTTCACTGGAACTTCCAGGAAACTTCGCGTGGCGCGAAACTGGTGATTACCGCCGACAACGAGCCGGCGCTCGAAGCCCTCCGCGGTTTTCTGCGGTTTCAGATTGCGGATCACCATACCGGCGATTGCCCGATGGTCCGCTGAAACGCCTCACCCGCGCAGGTCGGCGAAGGCTTCCTCGATCTCTTTTCGCGCTGCCGGGCATGGCGGTGTCAGCGGAAGGCGCGGAGGACCGCCGTAGTATCCTTCGAGGTCCATCGCGTATTTCAGACCGGGGATGCCGTGCTTCACCGTGACCAGGGTGGCGGGCCGGGCAATGCGGCTCTGCCATTCCAGCGCGGCATCATGCTCGCGCGTGCGGTGCGCTTCCCAGATGGAGACGCAGGCGTACGGGGCCGCATTGGCGAAGGCCAGTATGCCGCCCACTGCGCCCACCTGCAGATTGGAAGCCAGCGTCGGCGCAGAACCAACCAGCACACTGAAGCCCGCTTTGACTTCATTGACCATCTGCACGACTTTCGCCAGATTCCCGCTGCTCTCCTTGATGCCGGCGATGTTTGGGTGATGCGACAGCTCGGCCACCGCCTCGGCGCCGATATCGACGCCGGTCATCTGCGGCCAGTTGTAGATCAGCACCGGGATTTGCGCCTGGTCGGCGACCGCGCGGAAGTAAAGCTTCTGCGCATCGGGCGACGACAGCATGTTCTTGTAGTAATGCGGCGTGGTGACCAGCGCCGCCTTGTAGCCCATTCCCGCCGCGCGATTGCTGAGCGCCACGGTTTCGCGCACGCTCTCCATACCGGTCCCGGCGATCAGGATCTTCTCCGGCGCCGCGAATTCGGCCACCCATTCCCACAGCCGTTCCTTCTCCTCGGTAGTCAGCATTTTGCTCTCGCCCGTCGAGCCGATGACGACGTAGCCGGCAAGTCCGATGCGATTCAATCGCGAGACGTTGTGCTCGACCTTGATTTTCCAGATGTCGCCGTCGTGATTGAAAGGGGTGGTAAGAGGCGGGAAAATGCCGTGGAGTTTCATCTGAGTGCGAAGCGGGGCAGCGCCGGCTACCCCGCGGCTGATAAGTTCGATTCTCTTACTTCGCCACAAAGG
>Ga0326727_10019861_pt1 | contig 13422 bp, 9 predicted proteins | sample MB2enrmetagenome_FD_207643 | JGI IMG/M metagenome (GOLD analysis project Ga0326727, IMG submission 207643) | Lab enriched peat soil microbial communities from McLean, Ithaca, NY, United States - MB29MY | ecosystem: Environmental > Terrestrial > Soil > Wetlands > Peat | place: USA: New York... | reverse complement strand
GCCTTGCCAGCGGCGGCAATCTGCCCAACATATTTGGCGATCGCCCAGGCATGGAAGTTCACGTCGGCCTCGTCGCCGAAGGCTTCCCGCCAGTTCGGAGTGGGCGTGGATGGCTTCTTGTTCATTGCCTTCATAACTTCAGGCGGGACTGGAGCTTCAAAGAGCTTCTCAGCAACCGGAGAGTAATCGCGCAGGGTTCCCCACGTGCCGGTTTCGTTTTCTACCTGCACCATAATCACCGTTCGATCGGGGTCCGCGGTCTTCAGGTGCCGCATGAACGCCGTGAACGCGCGCGTGTCCGCTTCGAGCGACGCCGTGGCAAACGGCGACGGCGAATCGACAAACTCGCCGTTCTTGTTAGTCACATGGAAGTAGCGCTCCGGCTGTAACTTCATCCATTCGGGCATATAATGCTGGCTGCCGTTCTTCCAGGTGCCAAACCACAGCAGGACCAGATGAACGTGATGCTCGCGCGCCTGGGCGAGAACCGTGTCCACCTCCGAGTAATCGAATTGTCCCGGTTTTGGCTCGAACTGCTCCCAGTAGATCGGTGTTTCGAGCGTGTTGGCATGCAGGTATTCGACTGCGGCCCACACCTTCGGCAGCGTGGCCGGCCAGTCGCTTGAGTTATTCGACTGCACGCCCAGCATCAGAAAGGGCGCGCCGTCCACCAGCAGGGCATAACGGCCATCGCTTTCGACGAGGCGCGGCACCGGGCGCTCCTTAACCTGCGCCTGCAATGCCAACCCGGCGCATACCGCCGCCAGAGCAACCGCAATCATGAAGTTCTTCATCATCTTCGATCCTCATTTCTCCCGCGTTCCGCGCGCGGGTCTTGGATAGGTCCTAACTCCTGGGAGCCGCATCCGCGGCCATCATTGTGAAGCGATCTCGATCTCTGCCGGCGCAAGCCCGGGCGACTCAGCCTTCAGCTTGATGCTTCCTGCCTGCGGCGTGGACTGGATGATGACCTGCGCCAGCCCGTTGAAGGCGCTGCGCTTCCATTGCGGGGCCGGTGTGATGACTTGCACCGCCGCGGGCCCTGGGCCGTCCCAATAGAATAGTCCCGCCCCCTTGTCGTTGAAGCGTGTGGCAAAGATCGTTACCACGTTGCGCCCCGGCTTCAGCAGGCCGCGGTCGAGCGCATAAGTATAACCCACCGGATCGCGCCGCAGGTTCAGCCCCAGCGCGTGGCCGTTCACATAGATGGACTGAGTCTCTCCCACGCTGCGCAGCACCAGAGTGATGGCCGCGTCCTGCGCATCCTCGGGCAGCGTGAACGCGCCGCGGAAGACGCTGGCCGCCGGATCAATGCGACGCTCGTCCCAGCGGGGATCGCGCGCCTTCTCCCAAGAGGAATCGTCGAAGCCGAGAGCCGTCTCCGGGCCGTCCGCGCGCGCATCGATCGAGCGCGTGCGCCACTCCACAGCCGGAACGGTGCTGACCGACTCGACGTACTTGTCCGGTTCGTGCGACGCGGGATCGCCGTTGCCGACGCCGATGATCTTCCCAGGGCCGGTCAGGCTGAAAGAGACGAGATTCCCGGCCTCCGGCACAATGCGCCCGGCGCCATCGTTGATGCGCACCGTGACCACCGAGACCGATTCGCCATCGGCGGCGACTTTGGCCGTATTGGGAATAAGCTGGATGGCAGCCGCCGCGCCCGCGGTCTCCACCGTGTCGCTCGCCACTTCGCTTCCCGCGACATTGTACCCGCGGGCCGCAAGCGTGCCCGGCTCGTATGCGACCTTCCACTCCAGATGCGAGTTGCGCGGCATCGCCTTGCGCCCCAGGCTTTTGCCATTGAGAAAGAGCTCGATCGCGTCGGCGTTGCTGTAAACGCGCACATCGATGGGCTGGCCGTCCTTGCCGGGCCAGTTCCAGTGGGGCAGCAGGTGGACCATCGGCTTGTCAGTCCACCAAGATTGGAGCAGATGTGCGTTGTCCTTGAAGAAGCCGCAAGTGTCGAGCATGCCGAACTGCGAGCTGATCGCAGGCCATTCGAACGGCGTGGTCTCCCCGCGGTAATCGAAGCCCGTCCAGTAGAAAAGCCCCGCCGCAAACGGCCGCGCAAGGTAGTAGCGCCAGGCATCCTCAGCCGAAACGTGATGGCCGTCGGCCTCAAAGTCGTAGGCCACCAGATGCTGATGCCCGAGGTCGTCGGCATAGATGCCGCGCGTGTGTTCCGACGAAGACTCCTCGGTGCCGACGATGGGCTTCAAAGGAAAGCGGACGTGCATCTCGTCGATGTGGTGCTGCACGTAGTAGTTGAATCCAAGCACGTCGGTCGAGAGCGAGTTGCCCGCGCCGGAGCCGCTGAGGGCGACGGTGAAAGGCCGCGTGGGGTCGAGCCGCCTGCCGTACGCCTGCATGTCGCGAGTGATGCGCTCGCCGAACACCGACGGTTCGAGCGACCACTCCTCGTTGCCGATGGACCAGAGAACGACGCTCGGGTGGTTGCGGTCGCGGAGGATCAAGCGCCTGAACTGGCCGTAGTCTTCGGGCGTAACTCCCATCGCCCGGTTCTCATCGAGCACCAGCATGCCCAGCCGGTCGCAGGCATCCAGCAGCTCGGGCGTGGGCGGATTGTGCGAGGTGCGGATGGCATTCGAGCCCATCGCCTTCAGCCGCTCGACGCGGAAGGCGTTGAGCGCGTCGGGCAGGGCAACGCCCACTCCTGCATGGTCCTGATGGTCGTCCGTGCCCTTGATCTCCACGTGCTTGCCGTTGAGGAAGAAGCCGTGGTCCGCATCCCAGCGAATGGTGCGGATGCCGAAGCTGGTTTCGTAGCGGTCCACCACCTTGTCCCCGCTCTTGATGGTGGTGATCAGCTTGTAGAGATAGGGGTCTTCGAGCGACCAGAGGTGGGCGCCGTGAACGGGGACCGTCGCGGAGAAGTCGCTGCTGGCCCCGGCTGAGGCGCCGGCGTCGAACGCTAGGGACTGCGCCACAAACTGTCCGGCGGCATCCTCGATCTCTTCGCCGATGGTGAAGTGCGCGCTCGATTCGCTATCGTTCCGCACCGTCACCTGCGCCGTCACCTGCGCCTCGGGGTGCGCGGCGGTTGGATCGGTCACCGTTGCGCTGATAAAGGTTCCGTCGTGCGCCACGTGCACCGGGCCGGTCTTGGTGAGCCACACATGACGGTAGATCCCTGCGCCCTCGTAGAACCACCCCTCCTCGATGGTGGCATTCGCGCGCACCACGACCACATTCGTGCCGCCGTAGTTGAGGTAGTCGGTCATGTCGTAGTGGAAGCTCGTGTAGCCGCTGGGCTCGGTGCCGAGATAGAAGCCGTTCACCCAGACCTGCGAGTCCCGGTAGACGCCATCGAAGTCAATCCCGATGCGGCGCCCGAAATCCTCGGCGGGAATCGTGAAGGTCTTGCGATACCAGCCGACGCTGTTCTCCGGAAAGTTGCGGCCGATGGCCTTCGAACCGTGATTGCCGTCGCCGCGCCGGTCGAAGGGCAGCTCGACCGCCCAGTCGTGCGGCAGGTTGACGATACGCCAGGTGCGGTCGTCGAACTTGGGCGAGGCCGGACCGTCGCCGTAGCCCGCCTTGGCAAAAAAGAACGGAATCGTCGCAAAGTCGAAGTCCTTGTGCTGGTCATTGGCATTGCCAAGTGCGAAATGCCATCCGGCGTCCATCAGGATTCTCTCCCTGACGTTCACGGCGCCGGTCTGAGTCGATTGCGCCTGGCCCTGCGCGGCGAAGAAAGTAGAAATGAGAAGCGCAAGCATCAGCTTGAAGGGATAACGAGCGTTCATTCCGGCGACTCCAGGTCGTTGGGCAATTGAATCGATTCTCACAGATCGCGCGCCTTGGCCCATTCAGTGCGCACACCCATCATAGTCGAGCAGAATAAACGCAGGCTGGCAGGGATGGGTTTCAACCCGCCAGTTGCCTCGCGATGGAACACCGGCTCCGCGATACGTTTTTCCCAGAGCTTCCTTGGATGCTCGCACCCGGCTGCAAGGCGTACAATCGCTCACGAACGGGAAGGCGGCCGGAAATCGCGCCTGAAAGCGCTTTCGGCACGAACTGAAGACGCCTCGATGGCGAATTCAGTCGAACCCGCCCCAAATGGAGTCATCGATGCGCATGAGTAGGATGCTTTTCGGTTGGATGCTATGTGCCGCTTGCGCGGCGGGTTTGAGCCAGGCGCAGACCGTTGCCGGCGTTCCGCACCTGCAAAAGCAGGGCAACGCCACGCAGTTGGTCGTGGACGGCAAGCCCTTCCTGATTCTCTCCGGAGAACTTTCCAATAACGCGGCCACGGCTCTCGAGCCCATGGAGCCCATCTGGCCCAAGCTTGTGGCCGGCAACCTGAACACCGCCCTCGTCGGCGTCTCCTGGGCGCAGTTCGAGCCGGAGGAAGGCAAGTTCAATTACTCCCTGGTCGATGGAGTCATCGCCAAGGCGCGCGAGAATCACATGCACATTGTCTTTATCTGGTTCGGCTGCTGGAAGAACGGCACCTCCAGTTATCCGCCTTACTGGGTCAAGAAAGACTACGTCCGCTTTCCGCGCATTCAGATCGGCGAAGGCAAGACGGTCTCCGTCTCCGGCCCCGTCGAGCTGCTCAGCACCTTGAGCGACGCCACGCGCGACGCCGATGCGGCTGCCTTTGCCGCACTCATGCGCCACATCAAGAAGGTGGACGGCGTTCAGCACACCGTGCTCATGATGCAGGTGGAGAACGAAGTCGGCGTCCTGCGCGATTCGCGCGACCGCTCTCCGGCCGCCAACAAAGCCTTCGCCGGCCCGGTGCCCGCTGAGCTTATGAGTTATCTTGAGGCGCACAAGGACAATCTCATTCCCGAGTTTCGCGAGGTCTGGGCCGAGAATGGTTACAAGACTTCGGGAACCTGGGAAGATGTCTTCGGTCCCGGCAAGCCGGCAACCCTGGAGATACCCATTCAGACCTTCGCCTCAATACTCGGCCCTCTCGAGCATGAGAATAGCTGGCAGCATCTCCACTGGCCCTCGGATGAGATATTCATGGCCTGGAACTACGCCCGCTTCCTTGAAAAGGTGGCGCAGGCAGGCAAGGCTGAATACAACATCCCCATGTATGTGAACGCCTGGCTCCAGCAGCCCAATCATGCCTGGCCCGGAACCTATCCCAGCGGCGGTCCGCTGCCGCAGGTCCATGATGTGTGGCGCGCCGGCGCGCCGGACATCGATATCCTTGCCCCCGATCTCTACCTCGAGTACTTCGACAATCTCTGCGCGCGCTTCAGCCGCAACGGCAACCCGCTCTTTATTCCCGAGACCAGCACCAATTCCGCCAATGTCCTTATGGCCGTCGGCAAGTACAACACCATCGGCTTCTCGCCCTTCGGCATCGACGGAAACAGGCCCATTCCGCCCGACCTGGCCACCGTTTACGGCCTTCTCAACCAGTTGTCGCCCATGATTCTCGCTCACCAGGGCACTGATTCCATCACCGCCGTGCGCCTCAACCAGGGCGATCCGCCCAAGCAGGTCAAGCTGGGCAACTACACCCTGACCCTTACTTACACCGGCCGCAGCGCGCACGTGCCTCCGCAGGCGAAAGGACAGGTCGTTGCTTCGCCTGATCCGTCGCCGTCGACAGCCAGCCCCGAGCCGCCGCTTGAAGCCGCCGCCATCGTGATCTCGACCGGCCCCGACGAGTACTACTTCGCCGGCGGCGGCATGAGGATCGACTTCACCCCCAACTCCCCCGGCCCGCAGAATGTCGGCCTCGGCGACGTGCAGCTGGGTAACTTCGTCGATGGAAAGTGGAAAGTTACCCGCCAGATCGCAGGCGACGACGATGCGCAAGGAGAAATCCTGATCTTGCGCCCGTTCACCATCCTGCGCGTGACGGTCTACCGCTTCCCGTAAGCCGCAGTTACCGGCTCTGAGTAGGGATCTGCAATTTGCTTGCTTTGTTTTCAAAAGCCATTCAGCCGGTCCCTATCCCTAATCCTCCGCCAGCCAGCGCCGCGCGTCGATGAGCTGGCGGTTGTCGAGAGCCCACACCTTTCCGGTCAGCTCGCCGGGGCCTTTGCCTTCGCGGATCGACTTGTCGAACTCGCCTTGGACGGCTTGCATCTTGGCGTCCAGGTCGTCGAGGAAGTTTAGGGCCAGGGCCTCGGGAATCATGGGCAGCTTGGGCGAGCCGAACTCCAGCTTGCCGTGATGCGACAGAATCATGTGCAGGACAAGCGTCTTCAACTTGGGCGGGAAGTTGGGAAGGCTGTCCATGGCGCGCTCGGCCAGCGCGGCGCCCATCTGGATGTGGCCCAGCAGCACTCCTTCGACGGTGTACTCGAACCCGATCTCCCAGCTTAGCTCGCGGATCTTGCCGATGTCGTGCAGCAGGACGCCGGTGAGCAGCAGGTCGCGATCGAGGATGGGGTAATGGGGCGCGACGCGATCGGCCAGGGTGAGCAGGCTCACCACGTGCTCCAGCAGGCCGCCGAGCCATGCGTGGTGGAGTTGCCTTGCGGCGGGGGCTTCGCGATAGGCCTCGGCCAGGGCCGGATCGGCAAGCAGAGTGGTGAGCAGGCGCTTGAGGTCGGGGTTGCCGAGGCTCTCCACAAAGCCCATAAGCTGGCGCCAGAGATCTGCAACGTCGCAGGTGGTCGAGGGCAGCAGGTCGGACTTATCCACCTCGCCGGGCGCGGCCTTGCGCAGCTGGTCGATCTTCATCTGCAGGCGGTCGTCGAAGCGGGAGACGCTGCCGCGGGCCTTCACAATGTCGCCCCGGTCGAAGCTCCTGGCGATGCGCGGGTCGCCCGGCTCCCACACGCGGCCCTCGATCTGGCCGGTCTTGTCGCCCAGGATCAGGTTGAAGTAGGGCTTGTTGGTCTTGGTGGTGCGCTGCTGCTTGAGCAGAACCAGGAAGAAGCCGTCGAAGGGCTTGCCTTCTTCAAAACCGGCCAGATCGGCAATGTAGATGTCTTTCATTCTGTCGAGAATTCTAGCGCATGGGGGCGGGGTTCCCGCGGCATTCGCGATTCTCTCCTCGCGCAAGAGTACCGATGAGAGGAGCAACGAGAGCTGCTCTTTGCACTCTCTCGCACGGACTGGCGCGATGCCAAAGAGGCCGAACAGGAACGCGAATGGGTGCTGCGGTGGATCATCGAGATTCCCGACATCCATGTGAACGTGTGCATGATCCTCGACAAGCTGCCCAAGGGCGATAGAAAAGATGCGAGCGCCGTCTTCATCGCGGAGACGTTTTCGCAGACGGCCTTCCTCATCCAGAATCGCGACAAGCAGGACGACTTGCTGGCCCAGTATCAGGCCGGTGTCGAGGGCGCATTGCAGGTGTATGAGCTTCTGCTGAAGGCGAACCCCAGGGACCGGCAGCCCTATCTCGACGATCTGATCCAGCGTCGCGAGGCCGGAACGCTATCGCAATTCGTCAAGGAGCGCGCCGAGGCCGCCTGCAAAAAATGATGAGCCCCTGAATCGCCCACGCTCTTGTCCTTTCCCTGTTCCCTGATCTCTGTTCCTTGTTCCCCGACCTTCTCAAGTTGACATTTGCTTCCGTGTTGAATAATTGTGGACCCTTTTTCCACCGTCCAATCGTTTTTTTCTTGACACCGATGATGTGTGAATCTATACATTCTTCAACTGCAATGTATTTGTTGCAGAATCGCTGACGATCAGCAAAGAGGGAGAATAGGCAAATGGCAACCAAGAAAGCACCCGCGAAGAAGGCCGCCGCAAAGAAAGCCCCTGCGAAGAAGGCCGCAAAGAAGAAGTAGCGGATCGCTCAACCAACAAACGGCAACACGCGAGGGGGGCGCTCTAGGGCGTCCCCCTCAGTGTTTCTGCAAATGGATTAGACTTGTAAGCGCAGAGAAAACGTTGCGGAGAGACCTGTGACGCGCCGCCGCTGGATTGCCGAGCATTGGGACGAGGCCACCGCAACCATCGTTGGCGCGCAGGCCGAGCACATGGCGCGCGTGCTGCGTGCGCAGCCGGGGATGGAGGCGGATGTGGTCGCGGGCGGCCACGTCTTTCATGCCGAGGTCGCCGCCGTCACTCCCAATGAGGTTCGCTTCAATCTGATCGCGGAGGTGCAGGCCGATCCCGCGCTCCCCGTCACGCTGGCGCTATCCATATATAAGTTCGACCGCATGGAATGGGCGCTTGAGAAGGCCACTGAACTGGGCGTTGCCGCGGTGGCCCCGGTAATCGCGCGCCGCACCGAGAAGCATCTGGCCCTGGCCGCGGAGAAGCGCGCCGAGCGATGGCGCCGCATCGTGCATGAAGCGGCCCAGCAGTCGCGGCGATCCGATGTGCCTCTCGTCTTCGATCCAACTCCGCTGGCCGCGCGCATTCGCGCGGCTTCGCAAGCTTCGCGCATCGTTCTCGCCGAGCAGGAGCGCACCACCACTCTCTCTTATGCTCTCGATGAAGCCGTCACCGCGGCTGCGGATGAAATGCCCAAGCTCGAAATCGCCATCGGTCCTGAAGGCGGATGGGCGCCCGAAGAAGAAGCGCTCTTCGACGCCAATGGATGGATCGCCGTATCGCTCGGCCCGCGCATTCTGCGCGCGGAGACGGCGGCCATCGCCGCGCTTGCGGTAATCGCATCGCGCCTGGAGTAGGGAATGAACCGGACAGTTACGATTGCCTCAATGATCGTACTTCTGCTGCTCGTTCTGGCAGGAGCATGGATTCTGAGGTTTGAACATCAATCGCGTGCGCCCGTGGCATTGGCGGCGCGGACAGCGCGAAGTTCAGCGAAGGTACGACAGATGCTTGGGGAACCGATGCGTGTTTCTCGAATCGCCGAAGGACGTATTCTTGCGAATCGCGGCGATGGCAATGCCGATTTGACCGTCCAAATCAGCGGGCCACTCGGACGCGGCAAACTCGATGAGTGGGCGCAGGAAGAAAACGGCAAATGGCAAGTTTGCGGTCTGCAGTTCGAGTCGAGCGACGGTTCAACCAGCATCACGCTCGTTGACGAATCTTTGACACACTGCGAGCCAGAGTGATTCCAGCCCTGGAATGCTCCAAGTTGAGTGTGGTGAGTGGGAGAACGTGCCGGCATTTCTTGCGCTACAAATGCGCATAGTGCAGCAGCAGCCCCGCCAGCACCGCTCCGGCAAGGTCGCCCATGATCGGAATCGGAGCATAGCGCCAGTTCGATCCGCCCTTGCCGGGAATCGGCAGCAGCCAATGAACGAGGCGCGGACCCAGATCGCGCGCGGGATTGATCGCGTAGCCCGTCGTTCCACCCAGCGAGAGGCCGATGCCCCACACCAGGCTGCCCACCAGCCACGGCCCCATGCCCGCCGCGGGCCCATTCACCGATACTCCGTGTGAGAAGATCGCCCCCGCCACCACCACCAGCACCGCCGTGCCCACCGCCTCGCTCAGAATGTTCGCCAGCGGATTGCGCACCGCGGCGTTGGTGCAGAAGACGCCCAGCTTGGCCGCCGGATCGGGCGTGAGCGACCAGTGCGGCGCATAGTGCAGCGTCATCAGCGCCGCGCCCGCCATCGCGCCCAGCAACTGCGCCGACCACATGCTCAGCACCTGCGAATAACTCCCGCCGTTCACCGCGGCGGCCAGCGTGATGGCCGGATTCAGATTCGCTCCGGGACTGCCGAAGGCCTGCGCCACCAGCACGCCGCTCAGCACCGCCAGCGCCCAGCCGGTGGTGATCGCAATCCAGCCGGAGTCCGCCGCGTAAGACTTGCGCAGCGTCACGCCGGCATTCACGCCGTTGCCCAGCAGCACCAGAACCAGCGTGCCCATGAACTCGCCAATCCAGACTGAATGCATCGCCGCCTCCCTAAAGAACGTTGTGCGCGCTTCGATTGAGCGCGCGATCCATCTCCTGAAGTCTTGGCTGAATCAGAACCACGTCCGTTGCTTGTACTCCAGATAGGCGGTTCCAAATCTCTCCTCCAGCACCCGCTCCTCCTTCCGGATTCGATAGGCCTGCAAAGGAACCAGAACGGCGAGGAAAAGCAACAGCCAAGGTCTGTTCATCCACAAGATGATTCCCGCGATCATCAGGCTGCCGAAGATATAGATCGGATTGCGGATGCGGGAGTAGATGCCGCTGGTCACAAGCGTGCTTGCCTTGGCCCGCACACTGAATGCCCGCCCCAGTTGAATGCGAGCCAGGACGAACAGCAGAAGAGACGGGATCGCAATAGCCGGTCCGGCGATTCGCGGAACAGTCCATGGAAGCTCCCAGGACAGCTTCAAGAAGATCAGCGCCGCGACAACGACCAATGCCAGCGACCCGTAGTTGGATTTCAAGAAAGACCTCCATGCCGCCTGAGCTTCGCACCATCCCCTTGCGCCTTCGCTCGTTGGCCTAGTGATGTGTCCATGAGATTTCGTAATCCGAGCCAAAACGCTGGGTGCCCCAGATCCCTCGTCCGCCGCGGCGGAGGGACCGGGGAGAGCACGAAATCATCAAGACGCGGTACTAGGTCACTGCAGCCGCACAGCGCAAAGGACTGCGGGATTTGCCAAACTCAGACATTGTCCACTGTCTGCCCCTGCTCCGCCAAGTGGGTTCCGCGCCCGGGAACCGATTCAAAGCCGCTCGCGTATCTTCACCAGCAGCCCCGATCCCAGCTTCTTCCATTTCAGGTAAGAATGGCGGCTTCTTGCGCGAGCAACCCCGATTGGGTTCCGCGCCTGGGAGTCCAACTCCAAGATTGAAAAGGTCAGAGAATGAAATTCAGCGTTCCATTGCTTTTAGGTTCCCTGCTTGTATCCGCCTGTTTTGCGCAGGGCAAAAAGGACGATGCGCCAAACGCCCCGCAGTCGATCGCGGAGCTTCGTCAGAAACTGGAAAAGATTCTCGCGGACACACACACGCCAGGCATGTCGGTCGCCATCGTGCATAGCGACGGCCCCGAATGGGTTGCGGGCCTTGGCAAATCCGACGTTGCTTCGGATCGCGCCGCCTCGGACGAGACGCTGTTCCGCATCGGCTCCGCCTCCAAGGCCTTTGTCTCGCTCGCCATTCTCAAGCTGGTCAACGAAGGCAAGCTCTCGCTTCAGGATCCGGTGCGCAAACTCGTGCCCGAGATTTGGTTTGAGAATCGCTGGGAGGCCACCGACCCGGTGCGCGTGGTGGATCTGCTGGAACATACCACCGGCTGGGACGATATGAGCGCGCATGACGCAGCCAAGGATTCCACCGGCATGACCCTGCGCCAATGCCTCGATTACGATCACCGCTCGCGCGTCTCGCGCTGGCGGCCAGGAACGCGCATGTCCTATTCCAACTCCGGGCCCGCGGTCGCTGCATACATCGTGGAGAAGATCGCGGGAGAGCGATTTGAAGACTACGTAACGCAAAACTTCTTCCAGCCCATCGGCATGAGCACAGCCACCTATTTTCGACCGCCTTCGCCGCGGTTGACGACCCTCTACCGTGAAGACGGCAGGACGCCGGTCCCCTACTGGAACATCCTCTTCCGTCCCACCGGTTCGATCAACGCCTCGGCCAGGGATATGGCAGCCTATCTGCAGTTTTATCTGAATCGCGGCGCGTCCGGCGGAAAACAGGTGATGCCGGCGGCCTCGATCGATCGCATGGAGCTTCCCACCCGCACCTGGGCCGCGCAACAGGGCTTGAAGACCGGATACGGCCTGAGCAACTTTTCGAGCATCGACGACGGCTTTGTCTACCACGGCCACGATGGAGGCATGGAAGGCGGACTGACCGAGATATGGTATATGCCCGAGTATGGCGTGGGTTACTTCTACAGCATCAACACCGGCAATGGCAGCGCCTGCTGGCAGATCGGCGATGCGATTCGCAAGTACATTACGCGCGGACTTGCCAAACCCGCCGTGCCTGCCGCTGCGCCGCTTCCCGCGAACGCTCCTGAGTATGCCGGCTGGTACGAGGTCGACGCGGTGCGCAATGCCAATTCGGAGTTTATCAATCGCCTGGTCGGCATAACCTGGGTCCGCTTCGAGGGAGGCAGGATGCTGCTCTCCGACCTGGGCGAACGGGATCAGGTCTTCGTTCCCGTCAGCGGCGGGCAGTTCCGCTTCGTTCCGAAGTGGGGTTCTCCCGAGCCGGTTGCGACAGTCATTCTGGTGGCGCCCAATGCCGACGGGCGATTCACCCAGATGACCTCCGGCGCCGAGGTGACGTTAAAGCGCATTCCCGCTTGGTTGGTCTTCATCGAGGCCGTACTTGTCGCCTGGTTCTTGCTCGCATTCGTATCGATCCTCTTCTATGCGCCGTTCTGGATACTGGGCGGCCTGATCGAGAAGCGCCGCCGGCCGGCCGAGCGCGCCATGCGGCTCTGGCCGCTCATCGCGGTGCTGAGTTTGCTCGCGTTTGTCGCTTTCTTCGTGCTGACGGTCTCCAACGACCCGCTTGCGCGCCTGGGAAACATGACGGTGTGGTCAGTCAGTCTCTTCCTGATCTCCTTGGCTTATGGAGCAGCTTCCCTGGCCAGCGCAGTTGCCCTGTGGCGCGCGCGGAAGCGGGAGACGCGCAGAAGCGTCCGCTGGTACTCCATAGCGGTGACCGCGGCGCTGCTGATCGCGGCGGCCTACCTTGCGTATTGGGGAGTGATCGGCATCCGCACCTGGAGCAATTGAGCACCGCATAAACAATGTCCGCATAGACGCGCCGGAGGCGCAGAGTTGGTTAGCCCCGCGCTTCAGCGTGGGGAAAAGGGATTCCACAAGTCCATTTCGGAGTCCCGTAGGGACGGCGCAAGGACATTATTTATGCAGGAACCAATAGCCGTGAGCCAACGCAGAAAGGCCATCCCCTCGGGAATGGCCTTCTTTTCTGTCGGAAACTCGCGCCTACCGCGACTCGTTCCGCGCTTCCGCCTTCTGCGTCAGCACCTTGTGGGCGTTGTCTTCCAGAGCCTGCGCCTCGGGCAGAAACGCAAGCGCCTTCTGGATCATCGGATCCCAGTCGGCGCGCACGCGCAGGCCTTGCGACTCCCCAAACTGAATGGTGACAATGCTGTCCTTGATGCTGGTCTTCACCCAGTCCATCACGCCGTTCAAGTCGGCATCGGTCCACGCAACGTCCTGGCTGGTCAGGTAGCGCTTGAACTCGTTCAGCACGGCGTCGTTCACTTCAAAGTTCGCGTCCACAGTGTGCTTGGATACATACACGGGAGCGAAGTGAAAGAAGGCATCCCTCTCGATCAGCTCTTCCTCGAAGCGGTTGCTCGTGGGGGCCACGATCTTCTCATCCGGGGTAATGCCGCCGCCGCCGTAAACCGTCCGCCCGGCGTCGGTCAGCTTTACCTCGCGGTTGGTGGAGTCCGAGGGCAGGGCCCCGCCATGGTTGTAGTAGTAGTCGTAAAGAGAAACGCCCGCGTAGTTGCGCTGGATGAGCCGGCCCGAGGGCGTGTAGTAGTGATAGGTGGTCAGCGCCAGGCCGGTGTTTTCGCTCAGGTTGTAGACCGTCTG
>Ga0326727_10019860_pt1 | contig 13423 bp, 14 predicted proteins | sample MB2enrmetagenome_FD_207643 | JGI IMG/M metagenome (GOLD analysis project Ga0326727, IMG submission 207643) | Lab enriched peat soil microbial communities from McLean, Ithaca, NY, United States - MB29MY | ecosystem: Environmental > Terrestrial > Soil > Wetlands > Peat | place: USA: New York... | reverse complement strand
TTTATCCACCTGGGTTCCTCACATTCATACCAAAAATTAAAAAATTGTAAAAATTTATAATGTATCCACCCCATTAAATTCACCTCCCTTCTATGCGTTTCGCTGTGGAATACTGTCAATCGTATCCATTCTCTCAATAGAATCGAGATCCAATGAAAGAATGTAATCCAGACTCACCGGGCGATAATTTATCACTTCTGCACTGACATTAATCGTCTTATTCTTACCGTTGATGAATGGATATTTGTGTATGTCATTATCATGCGTATGACCGTGTATTAACCATCCTTCCGGATTGTTTCTTCTCCATTCTTCATCGACTTCTCGTGGATTGTGAACGAAATAGAAAATGTATCCTTTGTAAGAAATGACATCATGATGAATTGCGCCATGAATCTTGTGACGGGCGATTCTGCCATCCCTATCCTTTACAACATCATGATTCCCTTCAATGAATATTTTCTTTCCATTAAGGTTTCTTACCCAATATCCTATCGAATCTTTGAAGTCAAGATCTCCTAAGAAATAAACAACATTGGTATCCTCAACAACGTTGTTCCAATTTTCAACAAGGACATTATTCATTTCATCGACATCTGAAACGAGAAACGGCCTTGCACAATATCGGATGATATTTGCATGATTGAGATGAAGGTCACCAATGAGATAGACAGAATCAGAATTTTCCCGATATTTTTCCATTCCCTTTTTAATTCTATATAATTTTGAAGTTTTTTGCCATTCTCGATTGCTCAGGGACTCCAATCTCGATAAAAGTCTGTGTTGGAGGAGATCATATTCACAAATAATCCTTGCATTATCGTTGAGTAATGTGATCCTCAATGCAGCCATGGGCAAATAAAAATACGGTGCAATGGAGTCATTAGTACTGGGACAAAGTGAATTAATGTAATCTAATATTCGGTTATACTCAGATTCGGATAATTTGTAAGACAACGTCGAGTGAAAAAGGAAATTCTTGTCAAAATCATAAGGCTTCGTATCTGGGACGATAGAAATCAAGTTCGCTGCTAATTCATTTCTAAATTGTTTGAGCCTCTCCGAGGTATTGATATTGAAATAAACCACAATACCTTTTTCTGCCTCAACTGATTGCAAGCCGTCAATAGTGAATGGTAAAAACGAATATTTTCTTCCAACGAAATTAATCACAGATTTTATTTTCCCTACTTGATCGGGATTTGCGGAAAAGCTACCATATAGTGAAATATGAGGGACTCGGTGTATTTTGTTATCAGGAATTTGGCATTTGTCACAAAAATGTTTAATCCAATCTTTGATCTTCCATTTTCCAGGACCTATGCGGATCTCAATAAGCATTTTGTAGTTTCTCTCTGTTTCATTAGTGTTTTAGTAAAATATTCTTTTGAGCGCACCAATAATTCTGCTCAAGAACGAGGGTTTGTTCGTATGTACCGTTCTTGTTGTTGCTTTTATTACACATTTACTATCACCGCAGATTTCATGAGGAATAACGTATTTTCTAAGTAGTGGGTAGCGCTGTTGAGCGATAGTCCATAATCTTCTTCTGATCTGTTGCCGTGTTTTATGCGCCTTCTTACCATGCCGATCTGTAATATTATGACTCCTATGCACGATAATCCAATTAACTTTAATAAAAAGGGCCTTGACATCACGTGTTTTACGTATTGCATCCTCAATCTCATCCATTGCGATTTGAGTATAGTGCCTCATACTATCAACGACGTTTCATTAAAGCAACATTTAGAGCGGTCACCATTTCTCGAAGTGGGAATACGGTTCGTCTCTTTTTTCAAACTTGTAATTTTTCCATGTCCCTCTTTTATTAGGGAAGTAATATAGTCCAAAAGAACAGGTTGGTATTTCACCAGTTCTACACTGACATTAATCCGTTTCTTTTCGGGGTCAAAGAATGGGAAAAGTCTCGGATGGTTATTATGATAATGTCCATGAATAGTCCATCCTTTAAATCCTGATTGTGTTATTACCGGATCGTGGACAAACAAGAACTCAATCCCTTTATAAGAAAGAGGTAAGGATTCATACATACTGTCCACGTCATCGGTTTGGTCGTGATTACCCCAGATGAAATAGATATTTCCGTTCAATTTTTCGATGAATTTGTCGGAATTTCCTAATGTCATATCACCGACAAAATACACGGTGTCATTCGGTTTAACAACGTAGTTCCAGTTTTTTATTAAAACCCGATTCATCTCGCGTACAGAATCGAACGGTCTCTTACAATACGAGATGATATTTTCGTGGTTCAGATGCAAATCTGATATTACAAATACCGATTTTGCAGAATGGTGTTGTGACTGGATTAATTCCATTCCATTAGATATACGATACTCTTCTTGTGTCATTTTATCACAGCTTTATGGTATTGGGAGGGGGGGAAATATTGGGGGGAGATTCTTGGGGGGTTAGAATCTAAATTGTAAATATAATTTTTTTATTAATAAATTTATCTGCAGGTTTGATTATTGTTGAGAAGACCATCGATTTTTTTATTGTATACATAACCCTAACATAATTTGGTTGGTTCAAGGGTAGTTGGTCGCATTATGTTCCGATAAAGTCAATAACTAATAAAATTTGATAGTAATATTATGGGCATTGTTTCTCGGATAAAATCTGTTTTCCGCAGAACGTGGCGTTATTTTTTCAGAAGAAAACGCAGATATCCTGTCAATTCAAAAAATAAAATTATTCTTAGTATGATTAATAAGGAGAGAAGGAAACGCAATTTACGCCCTTTAATCTATGATCACGATCTCGAACTCCACGCTATCAGATGGAGCGGACATATGGCTCACCAAAAGCGGTTGTCGCATAGTCGTACAATCCTCGAAAATGTCTGCATGGTTCCTGCAAACGGATCGCTAACTTCGATAACAAAATCTATGTTTTATTGCTGGAAGGAAAGCAAACCTCATTGGGGCTGGATGATGGATGCAAGAATTTCAAAGGCAGGTTTTGGATACTCAATACGAGGTAAATATGCGTATGGCGCGTTTGCCTTTAATAATCCGCGAGATCACATTCTGACAATCCCACTCTTCTCACATCGTTAATATTTATTGTATACTTCAGAGAAGAAAGACTTGCCATCTGAGATATCCACCGCGCGAACATCAAGACCATAAAGGAGGGCCGGCAATTCTGGCATGCGATCCCGTGGCGGTACTGCCCGGAATGTAAGATGATGCTGCCGGATTAATTGTAAAATCCACTTTTTCCAAATTGTCGAGTTCGGTAATCATCGAATGAAAATTATCCATAACTGTATGTCCGTGCCTGCCAGAAATTCCGGATACGATATGGGAGACACCATAAACCATAAATCTTACATGTTCCGGCCGGATAATGTACCGGAAAGGGACACTCACAGGAGCGTGTCGTATGAAATCAGTTATCTATTATTTCACCGGCACCGGCAATTCCTTGGCTGTTGCAAAAAAGATCGCCGGAACGATCGGAGACTGTACGATTGTATCGATTGCATCACTTAAGGACACATCGGAAATTATTCCCGGTGGAGAACGCGTCGGCATTATATGCCCGGTCTATTTCCTGGGTCTTCCCGCGATGGTGGCCTCTTTTGCCCGACATATAGACCTCTCGAAATCTACGTATACCTTCGCCGTGGTTACTTTCGGTGGTTTCGGCGCCGGAACAGCACTCCGGCAGCTGGATGAACTCTTTCAGGAGCATACACACCGGGGACTGGATGCGGGGTTCGGGGTCAAAATGCCAGGGAATTACGTTCTGATGTACAGTCCGCCGGCAGCAGAGAAACAAAAACGCATTTTTGACGCTGCCGACAAACAAATTTCAAAGATAATGAAAACAATTTCCCGAAACGAACACCGAAACATCCCCCGTTCATTTATCATGCAGCTTCTGCACAACCACTTCTATGTTCCAAAGATGTCCAGGGTTCATGATGCCGATCTCCAGTTTATCGTGAACGACCGGTGCACTTTCTGCGGGACCTGTGCTATTATTTGTCCGGCAGATAATATCGTCCTCTTTGACGGAAAACCGGTCTGGAAACACCAGTGCGAACTCTGTTGCGGGTGTATCCATATCTGCCCTGTTCAGGCAATCCAGGCTGGCAAGGCTACCGAAAAACGATCCAGATACCGCCACCCTTCTATCTGTGTTGCGGACCTGAAACAAAAACGGGAGAAAATCTCCTGAAAAAATATTTGCCGGTTCTCGAACGTAAGACAGTAGTCCATTAATATTCGTTTTGCGGTTTTAATATCACGGCTTCTCCAGCCACTGGCTGGAGAAGAGAGAACGCTTCCCGGACATTTTCCCGGATTGCGGGGTTCCCTTGCAGTTCTGCCCTGAATATACGATTATGCAGCCGAATTGACCGAATAGCAGTTTTTATTCCGAACCATTAATACAGGGAGAAGTATGCAGGGTTCTTCCATCGGTCCGCACACCGCATCATATCCGAACTCATCAATCGACATGAAGAGAACCGAAATATCCGGGCAAAGCAGGGATCTCCCTTGTTCCCCTGCTTTCTCACCGGCTCAGTGTTGCAACCCCTTCAATCTCTCAATCACTTTTTCATCATCCGCCCCGGGAGTATTCACCCGATCCGACACCGGGTACACCTCCATCCCCTCAACCGGATACGGTAAAAAGATCCTGTGCATCTCTTCAACGCTCAGCGGACCGGGAGATATCCAGCGTTTCTCATCTTCGGACTGCAGGATCACCGGCATCCGGTCATGGATGGGCGCCATGATGGCGTTGGGAACCGTCGTGATGATCGTATAGGTAGAAAGTGTCGTCCCCGCCGGATTGCTCCAGGTATCGTACAGGCCTGCAAAAGCAAAGACCGGCTCGTCTTTGAGATGAACATAGAACGGGATCTTGTGGCCCCTCTCCTGCAACCACTCAAAGAAACCGCTCGCGGGGACAAGGCATCGTTTGGACTTCAGGAAATCGCGAAACATCGGCTTTTCGGCAAGGCTCTCGGCCCGTGCATTGATGGGGCGGTGAGCGGCCTTGATGTCCTTTGCCCAGTGCGGGAGAAGGCCCCATTGCATCATGACCGCTTCGACGCGCTCGTGCATTGTGATAACCGGGTTTGTACTGCCCGGTGCGATGTTGAAATGCGAGCGGAAGCCGAGAGAGGGATCGATTACACGGAATCTGCCGCAGAGGTCATCTATGCACCACAGGGAATACCGGCCACACATAATCGTTCATTCTTGTGCCGGGGGTCATCAAGGTTGCGCCAGGCACTCTGGGAAAACAGGATTCTAGATGAAAATAAAAAATTACAGGTGTAAGCAATTCTCGATCGCAGACAGAAGATCGTGTTCCAAATATGGCTTGCCAAGATAACTACAGGATGAAATATTTTTCATTTCTTCGACTTTGGTTATATTCGCATATGCCGTAAGAAATAGTATCGGGATATCACAATATCTCCGAATGTGTTGGGCCGTTTCAATACCGTTAAGTGATCCTGCCAGCCCAATGTCCATAATGATAAGATTGGGTTTCGGGGATTTTTCGAGTAGCCGGATTGCCATCTCTCCTGAGCAAGCCAGGTTGATGACCCGGTACCCGGCCCTTTCCAGAATCTCGGTGAGGTGAAGGGCAATCAGGCCCTCATCTTCCACGATCTGAATAGATTCCCCAGTCATGCATTGTCCTCTGTGTTTTTCAGATGGAAGATAAACTCAGTGCCTTTATCCGACCGGACTTCGATTTCGGCCCGAAGCTGGTGACGGGCGAGGAAGGTCACCAGTTTGAGGCCGAGCGATTTTGTTGTATATGGGTCGAAACCCTCTGGTAATCCGCAGCCGTTATCAGCCACTCTCAGTATATCCAGTCCATCCTCGTGGGCAAGCAAGACCCGAATGGTGCAGGGTTCTTGCCGCACCTTTATACAGTCGAACCCCTGCGGGAAGGCATACTTTAACGAGTTGGTTACCAGTTCGTTGATGATCAGGCCGGCGGTAGTGGCCCGGTCGACACTGAAGGTCACGTCATGAACGTCAACAACTATTTTGACATCCTCACGCACGCCGTACGATTTGGCAATATGGTCCACGAGATTTTTCAGGTATATTCCCATATCCACATTTGAAAATTTCCCTGTCCGGTACAGGGTCTCATGGATCAGGGCCATACTCCGGGCCCGGTTCTGAAGGTCATTCCGGAGTGCCTTGCCTCCTTCAGTTTCCTCATATGTTCCGTCGAGACTGAGTAATGAGATAAAAGCGGTCAGGTTGTTTTTGACCCGGTGGTGGATCTCCGAGAGGAGAGCCTCTTTTTCTGACAGGGCTTCTTTAAGTTCAATCCCGCTTTCGATCAGTTCCTGCTCGCGGAATCTGAGCTCTTCGAGGTTGTGATGCATTTCTTCTTGTGTCGAGCTGAGTTCTTCATTGAGTTCGTTAAGATTGTCTCTTTCCAGCCTCAATTCATATTCAGCTTTTTTGAGTCCGGTAATATCCATGCCATAAATTCGCACTCGCTGGATTTCCGGCAGATAATGAATTGACTGCTGATAACATCGGTCGCCTACCCAAACTTCCCGAACTGTCAAATTCGTTGTCCCCCGGATCAATTCGCCGAAAGTACTCTCAAGATCTGCTAAAAAGGGGTGATTATGCATATCAATTTCGGGAAACAATCGCATAGCTGAAGGATTGATGTACAGGATATGTCCACTAACGTCGATCTCGATAATCGGGTTTGTGTTTCGTTCCGGAAATGATGATAATCGCAGAAGGCTCGCTTCTGTTCTTTTACGCATGGTAATGTCACGCATGATGCAAGTACTTATCCACGTACCTGCTACCGTATGCCAAGAGCACGATAGTTCCACGGGAAACAAATTGCCGTCTTTTCGCTTGGCTGAAATTTCCACTGATTGAGGTGCGGATGAATCAGTTCCAAGAGGTATCGGGTTTCGGAAACTGTTTTTTACGAGGTCGGTGAATTCGTCCGGAATAACCCTGTGGAAAAAAGACGATCCTGTTGCCTCTGCTGATGTATAACCAAACATTTTCTCCGCAGCCCGGTTCCATAAGATGACCTTATCCTCAGAATCAAAGACTACGATAGCATCAGTTGTTGTATCAATGAGTGTCTTGTAATTCGTCTCGGATTCACCAAAGAACCGGGACAACATATCGGTGACTTGGACGCCAGTGCGATGAGCGCTTATATTCAGGGCAATAAATGCGATAAGAAGATAGGCACCCCCGATATACTGGGCTGACCTTCCGATCCAACCAAGTGGACTACCGAGCACTGACGGGAAATGGACTGCTAGGAGACCAAGCCCGATCAGTGCCATTCCGATCGAGTACCAGAAGAAAAAATCCTCATGCCTCTTGTAATACAACCAGAGAAGTACCCCGGCTGACAAAACGAAGAATTCAATCGCATTAGAAATGATGAATTCGCGAAGCGCCGTAAAGCCGGTGCCCTGAATAAAAAAGGGTGGGACTGCCCCTAGCACGGCAGCTATCGAGAAAAGGGAAAATCCGATGACGCATCCGCCGTAGATGATTGCTATTTTATAAGCATCATCCCGTCTGTGTCTTGGCATTGTTCCGGAGAGCGCTATCAAAATTCCGATCATCTGAAGAAAAGCGCCGATACAGAATCCAGTATTCTGGACAGTAACATTGGCATTCATGGAGTTCGGTAAGTAGTTGATGATCCCGGCAAAAATCGCTCCAAGCCCGATCATCACCATACCGGATCCTTGCAGCAGTACACCGTTAGAGCCGCCGATCTGGAAAGATCTGTACGCAATATATGCAGCATACAGAGGGATAAGGCCAAGAAACAGTGAGTTGAACCCCAGTAGCAGAATTGGCGGATTAAATGAGGTTTCGATATTAAGAATCAGAAAAACAACGATGAGTATAAGATAGACTGGAATGAGCAGCAGCGACAGGTATTTTCTGATGTCAAGGGTCATCGAATGAGATCAAGTCCAGAATATGTTATTGCTATCGTGAAGCCATTTTACACATAATTGCATGGCATTTGCTAGTCATGTGGATTAATTTATATGATTTGATTTTCCTCTTCGAATTTCATTATTCCTAACATACGGCCATGAGACAATCACTTTCGCGCCACGCATGGCCGGATCCTTATCACCCTCAGTGCATCAGGGATCCGGGCCTATGCAGATCGAGCTCCGCAAGGACCTGGCATTCCAGCCGGGTACCTTCTCCGCAGTCATCGCACCCGAAAAGATGATGGCTGACGCACTTAACGGCAATGCGGACCTCCAGCGTTTCCTCTTCCTCTACATTGGGGGCAACTACTCCCGCATCCTTGCCGGTCTCAACCGGTCCTCAAAAAACTTCGAGGTCCGGCGCAGTTTCACCGCCCACCAGCTCCTTTCCACGCTCCGGGAGGCAGGCCACACCGTAATCTTTGTCGAGCACGACCCGGGCCTGTTCGAGAACGCGATGGATGCCATCGAACCCATCGCGGGAGCGCTCAGGGAGGCCGGGCGGGAATCACTTGTTGTCCTGTACACGCCGGCAACAGACCGGACGTTTTCTCTCCTTGCCCGGAAGGCGGACCGGTATATCGAGGTTGTCCCGGTCGTCCTTGACACAAAACCCATGCGCACGGTCCGGGCCATGCGACAGCTCGGCAAGAGACCGACCGGGCAAACGGCCCTGGAGGTGTAAAGAATGGGCAGAACGTTTCCCAGTATCCGGCAGGGCGTGAACAGCACTGCGGACCGGTGGGCCCGCTCGGCCAGGGCGCTCAGGAAGGAGGACCGGCGCTATGGGGAAATGGTTGCGGAGTATGCAAAGAGACATTCGAGCGAGGCTTTTGTCGCCTGCGACGATCCGCTCGAAGCCGTGGTCTTCTCTGTACTCATCGAGATCCTCAAGCTGCACGAGCAGCGGATGGCACCGGAGAAGGACCATGTGGATCCTTGACTCCGCGTACCGGGACGGGGGGATCGACCTCTGGACAAAGGACGGGGGTATGGTAACAAAGGTCCACTATGAGTACGACCCGCCGTTCTACGCCCATTTCCACGACCCGCATTATCGCCACGAGATGATCACGGCGCTCGAAGAGCAGTACAGCGCTGAAGAATGCAGCATCCGTACGGTCTTTGGCGAGCTCCCGGGCTACGCGGTTTCTGCAGGCCGTGAAATAGCTGAGGCCATCGAGAAACAGGCACAGCTTGATGTGGATCTCTTCAACGTCGATGTGCGCCGGGACCAGCGGTTCCTTGCCGAACAGGGACTGGTGCCCTGCCTCCCCGAAGGCGCCGACCGGTTCTCGCCCGGGATCTCCCACGACCTTTCTGTTATGGAAGTGACCGTCCTCGGGAACCCCGCACTCTCACCGGGTCCCAAAGGAATGGATATCACCTGCGGGAGGACCGAGCACCTCACCGGGGAAGCGAAGATCGTGACCGGGGATTTCTTCGGATTTGTGGAACTGTTCGACCCCGATGTAATCCTCATGAAGGAAGCCGACCTCTGGATGCCGAAGATCCGGGCCCTGGCAAAGAAAGAGGGGCTGGAGATGAACCTGTCGCGGAATGGAAAATACCGGCAGATGTCGTCCCGCTCGTACTGGAGTTACGGCAGAATGGAGCACAAGGAATCCGCAATCATCCCGGACGGCCGGATCCTCATTGATTCGGAGCAGTCGTTCGTGTACCGCGAGAGCGGGCTTTTGGGCGTAATCATGGCCGCCCGGCTCTCCGGGCTCTCCCCCAATCTCTCGTCCCGGTTCACGCCAGGGACGCTCATCAGCAGTTACGAGACGTACGAAGCGGTGAAGATGGGGATTGCGGTGCCGTTCCGCAAGAGTGACCCGGAGCAGGTGCGCCGGATCGGCGATCTGCAGGCCGCAGACCGGGGCGGGATGATGTACCAGCCGCGCCCGGGGACATACGAGAATGTTGAGGAGATCGATTACACCTCCATGTATCCTTCGATCATCGTACAGGCAAACCTCTCGCCCGAGACCATCGGTCATACCGGACGCACCGGGTTTCTTCCCACGGTGCTTCTGCCGCTCCTTGACCTGCGCATTAAAACCAAACGACTCAAGAAGACTAACCCGCAGTTTGCCGGCACCGATGCAATCCTCAAGTGGATGCTCGTGACCTGCTTCGGCTACACCGGCTACAAGAACGCGAAGTTCGGGCGGATCGAGGTGCACGAAGGGATCACGGGCCGGTCCCGGGAGATCCTGATCCAGACCAAAGATATTGCCGAGGACATGAACTTCCGCGTTCTGCACGGCATCGTGGACTGCCTCTGGGTGCAGGGTTCACCGGTCGAGGCGCTCCGGACCCGGGTGGAGCGGGAGACCGGCCTCTTGATCGAGGCCGAGCACTTCGACTGGATCGTGTTCCTCCCCATGGCGGACGGCTTTGGTGCCTACAACCGGTATTACGGCCGGCAGCCGGACGGGAGCATCAAAGTCCGGGGGATAGCGGCCCGCAGGCACGACACGCCCGAGTACGTTCGGGGGATGCAGAAGAGGATGCTGGACGTGATGGCCCGGGCAAAAACGATGGCAGAGCTCAACATGCTCAAAGGTGAGGTCACGGATATTTTCCGGCAAACGATCGCGGGCCTTCCTGCAGCAGACCCGCAGCAGATGGCCATAGACCGCCGCATTAGCCGGCTCACCTACCGGCACCGGTGCATCGAGGGTGCAGCAGTCCAGGCGTACCGCGAACAGAAGATCCCGATCGCACCCGGGATGAAAATCCGGTACATCGTTATTGACGCTCAACAATACTTGGTTGAGCCGGCGTGGAATGCACTATCGTTCGATCTCGCGTACTACCGGGTGCTGATCGAGAAGGCCTACGGGGAGATCATCTATGCGTTTACTCCCGGGACAGGGGGAAAATAAGCCCGTAAAACCGTCCGATTCCCCCTCCCGAAAATCCGTGCCCATATAATCCCCCATTTGCCAAAATACGCTCAAATTGAGCCCCATATAATATACATTAGAGGCCAATAGAGGCCCCAAAAACGGCCTCTTTTTCTATCTGCAACCAAAAACCCATCCGGGCCCCAAATCGGCCCTCAAAACGCTTCTATGAGATCTTTTTATTTCGTCCGATTGCCAAAATACGGCTGATTTGGGCTTGTTTTAAATCGGAGCCCGATACGGGCTTCTTTTCGGTACGGGAAGGGGCAATCGGGGCTCAAATTGGGCCCGGATTGGTGCAGGTCGTAAGGGTGATCCCGGGGACGGGAGGGATGAGACAGGCACCCCGGGCAGGGGGTAACTATACCCCCGTCGGGTGTCCCCGTCTACTTAATATTCAATCGTCAGGTCGCCGGCAACTTCAACCCCTTTTGCAAGATCGGAGTCAGAAAATTTCTCAAGTTTCAGGGCCAGCTTTCTCCCGTTTCTTAAGGTCAGGACCGCAATCTTGTCGCCCTTTGTTAAGGGACATAATTTTACCATAACCGGTTTTCCGTCACGTATGGGAACCGGCACAACCCGGTCCCCTTTTCTGACAGGAACGAGTCTTACCCCGGTATTGTCCCTCAATTCCGGGAGGATGAGCACCCGCTCATCTTTTTTTAACATTGTCTCCACGCTTGACATCTCCTGCGATAAACTTACCCGCCGGATCATAAAAAGAGCATACCAACCGGTGGACGATCTGCGCCTCTCGACCACCGGGCCGGATCCTTTTTTACCACAAGGGTCATCCCGTCCCACCCGGACGTGACCGTTGTCGTCCCGTGCCGAAAGAATAACGCACTTCATGATCGCCCGTGAATCGACAACCGAATCGACAACCCGTTCACACCATCATGTACCGGGTTGCCCGCCCTTTTCCCTCGGGCCGGATCAGGTTCTGCCCAACCATCGCACGAAGTTCCTTCCCGGCGGATCGATACCTCCCATTTCGGAACAAGGCGGGCATGGAGGATCACTTCCCGGGCTGCTGCTGTCGAGGCCAGCCTGCTCACCATCGCAATGGAGTACGTAAAGACCGGTGAAGGAACAGGAGGCGAGTGTGTCCCTTCCGGGGACGTTCGATTCCGCGAAGATGAAACGGGTAACGGCTGACCTCGGCAAGTGCCCGGTCTGCGGGGTGGCAAAGGTGGAATGGATCGATGAAGAGAGCGGGGTGATGCTGTGCGGGAGGTGATATCCAAACCGGAGATCAACCCGAAATGAGACAACAGCACCAGGTTTCCCGATCTTGTCGGTTCTTAAAAATAATACCAATGATTAATCCCTTTTTTAGCTCGGCCACTTTTTAGGATATCTGGTGGATGGTATTATGTCTCGTACTTTTATTATTTTGTTTTTCTTTATTCATAAGAAAAAAAATAAGTAATCCTTGCTCAAAAAGTGGAATATGGGAACATGGACGAGATTCTTCTCACCAACAGTTGTGATATTTGGCTTCACGGGCATTCTTATGTTCCTTGTGGGAAATGTTACTCAGCCAGAGGCAGTGGGGGACTTTTTGTATCTCATGGGTGTAGCTTTTTTCATAGGCGCATTGTTGGTAATAGTGGGAATCAGAGCTGAGGAAAACTTTGAAAAGCGTGCTGTTCGCGGTGAGGCAATAATATTAAGCAGGGAACAAACGGGGATGTTTATAAACAATCAACCTCAGGTGAGATTCAAGCTTAAAGTGACGTTACCCGGTCAGGAATCCTATGAAATTGAATTAAAACAAATCGTGAACCTGCTTGATTTAGGATCGATTTCCGAGGGTGCAAAAGTCCAGGTGCGTGTAGATCCCCGCGATAAGAAATGGGTAGAAATAATATAATTTAATATGTTATCCAAATTCCGGCAAATCCCGGCCGGGGCACTTCTCCTTTCAGGTCCAGGTTTCTTCCCATAGGATTAGGTTATAGTATTAACGGCGGAGTTTTCTCCGGTTTTTGGTTCTAAACCAATCCATCGATACTTGTTTTTTTGAACGTTTTGCTCCGGAGTACAATTGACGAACGCTCCCGGGTCCGCACAAAGTCGGACATGGAGCGCGGGCAGCCCGTGGGGCTATGCACGAGGGGGACCACGTGCCCGGATGCCGCTGATGACGTAGTAGGCGGTAAAAAACTTGCACATCGGCGCATCCGAGGCCTGCAGTTTGGGGATCATCTCGCCGGTTTCGACTTTCTCCAGTAACTGCTGCAGGGTGCCGTGAAATGCGATGGAATCGCTGTTCATGATTCCCACACACTCCCACATGCAGGATATAAAGGTTTACAGGAAATGGCGAAAGGGTTCCCTTTTGAGCCCGGGTCTGCACAGCAAAGGATTACCGGGACAACGATGAGGGATTGCGGATCCCGGAAAGTGCCCGGCCTCCCGGGGTCACAAAGGCGGAGTGGATCTCTGATGAGTCCGGCGTGATGCTGTGCGGGCGGTG
>Ga0326727_10019859_pt1 | contig 13423 bp, 11 predicted proteins | sample MB2enrmetagenome_FD_207643 | JGI IMG/M metagenome (GOLD analysis project Ga0326727, IMG submission 207643) | Lab enriched peat soil microbial communities from McLean, Ithaca, NY, United States - MB29MY | ecosystem: Environmental > Terrestrial > Soil > Wetlands > Peat | place: USA: New York... | reverse complement strand
CATCCATTGCGCTGCCTCCGCGGGCGCACCCCGGCGCGCCCCCTTTATTTCCCATTCGGAGGAATCCCAGTCCCGGGAGGTCCTCACATCAACTACGGTTACATCCGGCTTCCCCAGTTCTCCTCTGAGTTGGCCCTTGCTGATCAGGGTAAATCCCTCGCTTGTCGCGAAAGATGTGGTAAACATCACGACCAGGAACGCTGGAAGCCATAAAACGAGTTTGGAACGCCTCATTCGATCTCCTCTCCGGAAACGCTTAGACTCTTTCGCGAATCAAATACGTTTGGAAATTAGTTATCGATTTAAAATAGTCAAAAACGAAAATCCGGGCGTTTCTGACGTAATAGCGGCGGCGACAGCCTTTCAATATCGGGGAAGATGTTTATTTAAGTGACGAGAGGCGGGTAGCGGGCAGGAACCCGACGCCGGCGCGCGGGAAAAACCGGCTCGGCGACTCGGGGTTAAAGCATTTTCTCCGCGTCACCATGTCCGCTCCTCTCCGCGTCGAGCTTCTCATCATCGCGTTTCCGTGTCATCGCAGCTGTCATTTCCTGTTCACTGCTCCTCGCTCCCTGTTTGCCGTCTTAAAAAGGGGTCTTCGTTGATCGAAATCGACGGTGCTGAGAAATCGGGAAGCGGTACGCTTGTCCGGGTTACGGCTGCGCTCTGTACGCTTACAAACCAACCGATGCATTTAGTCCGGATAAGGGGAAAACGCCAACAACACGGGCTTCGGCCACAGCACCTGATCACCCTCAGAGCTTGCGCTCAGCTTTCGTGCGGGAGGTTGGAAGGGGCGCAGGTCGGCGCCGAAGAAATCTTCTATTATCCGGGTGGAAGCATAAGGACAGGTGTTTTCAAATGGGATATCGGAACGGCCGGTTCGGCCACCATGATGGCCTCTGCCCTGGTCCCGCTCGCTCTTTTCGGGGGCGCGGAGACCCGTTTTACGATCACGGGCGGCCTTTTTCAGGATAATGCGCCGACGGCGTTTCACATGGAAAGGGTTTTGATGCCTCTTCTGAAGCAGATGGGCGCCAGGGTCAGCATGAAAATGATTCGTCCCGGATACGTGCCGAAAGGAAACGGCGAACTGGAGATACTGGTCGAACCGGCGAAGGCCCCTCTCGAGGCATTGGAAAAGACGCAAAGCTCGGAGATAAGAAGCATTGACGGCGTATCGCTTGCCTCCCATCTGACGGGCCGGTCGGTTGCGCGCCGCATGGCTGAGAGGAGCCGCGAACTTTTGGTTCGGAAAGGATTTAATCCTAAAATCGACGTTATCGAAGACGCCTCCGCGGTACAAAGCGGCGCCGCCCTGCTGCTGAGGGCCGAAATAGAGGGCGGCGGTCTGCTGGGTTTCGACAGGGTCGGGAAGCGCGGCCGCAAATCGGAGTCGATCGCGGAAAGTGCGGTGGAAGGCCTTTTAGCGGATGCCGCTACGGGCGCGACTGTGGACAGGTTCGCGGCCGATCAGTTGGTTTTGTTCGCGGGCCTTGCGAACGGAAAAAGCCGTTATATCGTTCCGCGCCGGACGGACCATATTGAATCCAATCTTTGGCTGATAGAAAAAATCCTGGGGAGTGGAACGCAGGTCCTGGGAAACCTGATTTGCATTGACGGGATAGGGTTTTTCAGAAAATAATCTTGAGTGAAATGAGTGGCCCGCTCATTGAGGTGTCAACTGAAGGGAGAATGGCAATGCTGCCCCATGTAAAGATCCGGGGGATCTACAGTACGGCGATGACGAAATTGGCGATCGATTCGGGGTTTCAGATCGCCGAGCCTTCCGAAAAAGTCAGGGAACGATTTCATAAGGAGTTGTCTGCTGACGGCAAATATGAAATCCTGATAAAGGACAGGCAAGACCTTCAGGGAGTTGAGATCAGGGGGGAAGCCGACCATGTGTGTCAATTGCTGGTCCATATGCAGGAATCCCTTCTGGATGCCGTCATTGTCAGTTTTCTGCCGACTGATGACAACGAACCGTTAGTCACCGCAAATGTGGAGCTGCCAGGAGCGGCCAAGGAAAAACTCGACCGGATTAGATCCATCGTGGTGCCGACGCTCAAGAATCACCACAGGTTGAAGATAATAAGCCCGGATCTGCTCGAATTGGCTGAAGCGGAGTTCGCGAGGCATCCCGAATACGGAACCGACCTTGAAAAGAGGCTCTTCAGGGAAGCAATCTTGGACCCTTTGATTAAGGGGGGCCAGGTCCGGCTCGAACACATAAGGCCATCAGGCAAATCGATGCGTCCAAGGCTGGGGATGCTTCATTCTGTGAGTGAAAACAGGGTTGTTTTCAAACGCGAATTCTCTAAAGGCCGCTACGACGGGCTCAATCTTCCTATCCGCAAAGGCGACTTCTGTCTGACTGAGATCAGGGAAGGCGAATGGTACATAAGACACAGCTATTTCTCAAAAGAACGCCTTCGCATTGGCGAATACTTCAACATAAATACCCCGACCGAGATCTACCCTTACGGGGCAAGGTATGTTGACCTCGAAGTGGACGTCATCCAAAGAGTCGGTGAAAGTGCTTTCTCAATCGATCAGGACAAGTTCGAAGTGCTGATCCGGAAGGGTTGCGTTGGAAAGGATCTGCACAATAAGGTGCTTCTGGTCTCGGAACAGTTGCTTAGGGGCCTCAATCGAGAAAAGGCAAAGGATAAACCGGAGCGCTGATGAAAATCAAAATTGCCTGGGCGATTCAATCTTTCTTTTTTTGTTTCCTTTTCAACCTGGCTTTTGCAGCGACCGTATTATTTATGGCGGACAGGAGCCTGGAGGCTTTGAATGAATGGGTTTCGCCGTTTACAGGCCAGGGAGGGGCAACCCTGCCCGAAGATGTGCGAATGGCGCTCGGCAGCCTGGGGACTTTCCTGACTCAGGCTCGCGAACGCGTGTTGACCTTGCTTGTAGCCCTGGCGTCGGCCTTTACGCTGCTCATGTGGTTTTTTCTCTTTCTCGCCGGTCGAAGGCAAATCAGGAAGGCAGCGGAGCGGGCCGTGTCATCCTGCAGGCCTGAATCCGCAGCTGAGTCCCATCTTCATCCTGCTCTGCGGATATCTGAAAAACAGCAGGAACAAAAGGGGGAGGAGGAAGAGGCGCTTTGATTGCAAACTCCTTGGGGGAAGTTCTAAGGTATCCGGGTCTTTTTGCGCCCCTTCCAAAGTTTGGAATATTATGGGAATTAATTACACCCGGCCCTATTACGTGATCGTGTCGAACTTGTTACTTTTTCACGAAATTCATTTGAGACCCGCAAACATCCGGTTCCCTATGCCGCTTTGTAGAGTCTGAAAAACGATTAAGATCCCGATATTAAAACGAAAAATGTCATACGTGTCGCCACGGCGAAAGCCATGAGCCCAGTGTTGCCTTTTGCCTGAATATTAACTGGTTTTGGGAAAGACCTGGATTCGCCGGAATCATCCATTCAAAGGGTTGCACCCCTTTGAGTGGAAGTATGGCGAGACGAATTCATCGATTCATTTGGAAACCCAGTATGAAACACTGGCAGTTTCCAGTCCGGAAAAATGCACTTTCCGGACGGAAACTACACTAGGCCGCCTTCTTCCTCTGGTCCTGCGCGTCATCGTCCGATTCTGAATCGGAGCCGGGCAATTTCTGATATATTTGCCATGTCTCATCGAATGCGCGCTCATAGGAGCGGTTTTCCATGTTGCGGCGTGCCGCTTTTCCCATCTCCTTTAACCTCGCCCGGTCGGCAAGAAGAAACTTGAGGGCCTGAAGCAGGGCTTGTGTGTCTCCCGCCGGAATGACTTCGCCGGTTTTGTGCTGAATCATGTTTTCCTGCGGTCCCCCTGAATCGCTGACGATTACAGGTAGCCCGGACGCCTGAGCCTCGAGCACCACGTTGCCGAACGTGTCCGTTGCGCTCGGAAATGCGAAAAGATCGCAACTGGCATAAATGGTCGCCAGTTCCTCTCCTTCCCGGTACCCGGTAAATATGGTTGGCGTGCCAGCCAGTAGTTCCTTTAGTTCGTTGAGGTATGGTCCGTCCCCCACGATCACCAGTTCTGCGTCATGAAGGGTTTGTAAGAGGCTTTTGAATGCCTGGGCCAGGGAATAGAGGTCTTTTTCTTTTGAGACCCTGCCGACATAAAGAATCTTGGGACCGTCCCCCGCCTCATACTCTTGTTTGAGGAAATTGACATTGCGCTTTGAGGGATGGAATTTTACCGTGTCCACTCCCCTTGGGAACAGGCGGATCTTTTTGGGATCTATTCCCCTCCCCGTCAGTTCGCACTGGGTGCTGGTCGATGGCACTAGAATCAGATTCAACTGATCGTAAAACCAGGTCGTATATCTCCAGACCAGTTCTTCGATTGCTGCGTCTCCAGTGAGAATATGCGCATACTGAGGAATTGCGGTGTGATAAGTCCCGCTCACCGGGATTTTCATTATTCTCGCTATGGCAAGAGCGGCCAGGCCGAGCGGGCCGGGTGTGGCCACGTGAATTTGAGTAATTCCCTCTTCATAGCAGTAACTGAGCATCTCCAGGAACGGGGGCAAAAATATCTTTTGCTCCGGATACTCCGGTAAATCGTAAACCCCGATCGGGTTGAAATTCATCAGGCCCTTGAGCGGCGATCGGGCTTCTGCGTCACAGGTGATTACTGTAAGATCCTTGCCCGATTTATTGGCCAGATCGAGTTGATTGCGGATAGTCAGCGCAACACCGTTGATTTCATGGAAAGTGTCCGTGAAATGAGCGATCTTGACCGGTTTGGCTTTACCTGTGACAGGGGGGGCGCCGACCTCGAAGTGATCCATGGCGGCTGAGCTGAAATGCCGGTCTCTTGAAAAAATCGTGAACGTCACAAAGTAGGGCGCCAGTACCGTGTATGCCGCGCCGGCGGAACCAAGCGACTGAAACATATTGAAAAACTGAGCGCCGGAGAGATTGCTGAGCAGGGAATCCCAGAAATGGATAAGCACCTTATTGGAAACTTTGTTGACGAAATTGAACCACCTCTCTGCCCCGTCTTTTTTACCATTTCCGTTGCTGGCTATCTCCATGAGATCGGAATCGCCCTGCAACAGCCTTTGGGCTTCGAAGCGCAAAACGTCCAGTATCCTGGATCCTTCCTGCTGCTTGGGAACTTTGCGTTTTCTCCAGGAATAGATCAATCTGGTGACCAGTCTTTCGTCTGGTTCGCTCTCCCACTGAAGGCAACGGTCCAGGAAGCGCAAAACCGGGTCCTTGTTCACGTCGCTTTGGAAATTCAGCTTACGCTTGTAGTATTGGTAAGCAATCCCGTAAATGTTATGGGACATGACGGTGGGTCCGGACCCCTTGCCGAGCGGCGTGGAGCGTGACCTCCCGATTCCCTCGAGAAACTCGCCGAGGCTGTGGGCGCCTTTTACCATCGTATGCTGGCGGGCTATATTGAGAGAGCTGTGGTCATCCGAGCCGCCGGTCAGGTTCTTGCGCCAGGGCTCCGGAAAACTGGGGACAAGTCCGTGCTTGTCGGCCAGCATGTCCAAAATTCGTGGAGTAAGATTTTCAGTAATCTTCCTTATTGCGAAGTTTTGATAGTCGTCCCGCGCTCCATTGAGTTCTATGTTTTTGAAGAGCAGGAGGAATTTTTCGAAGTGTTCTATCGTGAGTTTGTCGTTCACCGAATAAAGAGGGTGCGCGAGTACGTGTACTATGCCGGCGCTGGAAAGATAGTCGACCAGGTCGAATATGTTTTCTCGCACCTCCTGGATCTCCCGGTGAATTGCATCATCGATATTATAGACTAGTACATGCGCTTTGCACCCGTCCTCCGGAAAGTAGGTGGTGATTTCTTCGCTGATGAATGTGTCAGGCAAGTGTGCGATCTCGGCACTGCCCGAAATGGTATTGTGATCTGTTATGGTGACTAGATCCATTCCCTTCTGCTTGGCTATCCGGTAAACGTCGGCCGGTTCCGTGAAACACTCGGGGCAGCCAAGCTTTTGGAGAATCCATTGCGATGGCCGAATTGAATACTTGGAATGGACATGCAAATCGATTTTCATTGTCTCTCCCTCAATATATACCCTTCCCCTGTTGTCATTCGATTAGTATGGTCTGTCCGGCTTTGACCTTATCCCCCGGCGAAACCTTGATTGTCATTCCTTCCAGGGGAGTGATCACCATATCTACCTGCGATCCTATTCGGATCATCCCGAAAATCTCTCCCGCGTTTGCCTGATGGCCTTCGCCTGTGAAAACGTCTATGCCGGCGACGCTTTTTGCGGCAATCTGGACTATGTAGCAGGCGATCTCTTTGCCGCGATATTTGCCTTCGATCTTTGTCACGGTCCTTTCGTTTTGGATTATATGCGCGCTGTTCCTGTATAGGGGCGTCCGCCTGAAGATCGTTCTCAGATGCATTGCCAGCATGCAGACGTTCTTCGCAACCGATGCGGGATAATGATGGACGAATTGAATTGTTCCGGATACAGGAATACGGTTGTAATGAACATTGAAGGGACTCATGAAAATCCCTATCAGAAACTTGGGACGGTTTATATCCTCCCGTGTGATGTCGCCAAGCGTGGCTTGCATACCCCGTTTGATATTGATGACGCTCTCCTGAGGTTTCATCTCCCTTGCATATACTACCGTGCCATCAGCAGGGCTGAGTATGCCGGTACCTTCAGGAGGAATGTTTCGATGGGGATTGCGAAAAAACCAGACATAGCGCCAAAATAGATAAAGGGAGGCGCAAAAGACAACAGAGCAGATTAATATGATCATTGGCAGCACTATTGTTTTGTGTACCTCCATATTTTGTCTTGCAGAATGTGGATAAGCGCCATTCCCGAGGAAAACGGGAAATTAAGTATCTCGAAAAATTCCCTTTCCTTCCTGATTATTTTCAGCCATTTCTTGACGCCTGCATGCCCGATCATTTCCCGCACATAAATGTTGGAATCATGCAGAATTATGTAGGAGTTTTTGTGCACATGTTCGAGCGTGTTCAGAAAGTCATTCTTTACGTTTTCATAGGCGTGACTGCCGTCGATAAAGGCGATGTCAATCGGTGGCAGACCCAGTGCTTTATAAGATGAAAAAAACTGATCCGACCGCAATTTGTAATGGGTGACAATCTCTTCAATCCCAAACTGTTTGAAATGCTCATGGACTTTAAGAGGCTCGCCCCATTTGTTCTTGCCTCCGATTGTCTTGAACGGCCCGTTTCTGATCAAAGAATAAGAAGGATCTACGAAAGTCAGCATTCCTCCCCCGTTATCCTTTATTCCCAGGGAGAAGCACACCACGCTGAAACCAAACCCGGAGCCTATCACGAGAAGATGTTTGGGTCTTAGCGCCCTGGCTAGACCGTAATAGAGAAAACCGAACCCAAGGTTGAGATTATCCGGTTTTTCGTTGTGGCCCAGTGGTTTGGCGCTGTGGAGAATGTCTTTCAGAAGAGCGGTATTCAGGCTAAAGTTTTCCAATTTGTCCCCCTTCAAAAGTAGGTTTCCGGTTTTGAGACCTAAATTTGCTCCCTCCAAGCAAATTTTAGTGACAATACATGAACAAGCTTGCCAATTTTATGTCATCCAAATGTATTTTTTGTTACGGAAAGCCTGGCTGGAAGGCTTGAGGAATAAGAAAATCCGGACAGCCGGCCTCATTTCAAAGCAGGGCAGGGGATTTGATCCTTAAGTTATTGATATTCGGCAGGAAAGGCCTGATTCGCTCGAAGCCGTAGAAATTCGGTGGTCAAGCCGCAGATTCGCGCGCGGCAAAAGACAAAGCTTTCCCGTGCGTTGCTCCCTGAATCCCTCTATTGATTCATTAGTGAGACTTCGATTTTAATTCAGTATATCTCTCGGCAAGGGCATTGAATATTTCCGCCCTGTCGTCATCTCCTTCATTTTCGAATTTATCTCTTACCTGGAGGCAGCTTTTTCCCGTTTCAGCTCCCAAAGCTGCTGCAAGTTTCAAAAGTTGTTCGAACGAAAGCCTTCGAATATCCAATTCCAGGAATATGAGGTTTTGATCGTGGCTTGCCAGTTGGTATGCCTCGTCAACCGAAAGATCGAGCCTGAACCCTCGATAAGATTCCTCACTGTATTTCCCGAGCGGCATCTTCAACTCCTGGGCCGCGCTGATAGCATCGTATCCCCTGATGATCATGAGTTCCTCCCTCTAATATTTCAATGTTGTCTATACTATAATCATTGACTAAGGGTGAACTGAAGAGGCATGTTTTCTAATGTTTCGAGTTGGAAAATGGCTGCAGGGGTGCGGTGTGCTCAGCCCGCCGTTTCGGCATGTTTCGAGCCCGAATCCAATTCTTCTTGGGTCTGGAAAACCTTCCGGACCCGGCTCAAAATCCCTGCCCCGGGTAGAGTGTGTCAACTGTCTTTTTGCCGCTTGAAATTTTTTGTAAGCCTTTGACTCGGGTCGCTAGCCGCTGATTTGAAATGTCGCGAAGGGGGGGGCGCCGGCCAGCAACGCCGGAAAATTCCCGATATCGAACTCCAGCACCTCAATACTTGAGCGCAAATACGAGCTGTCCGTTCTATTCATATGTTGTCCGAGAACGAAACGGGAGCTCATTAAATCGGCAACGTAGGCCATGTGCGCAAGAGTGCGGTTCTCGGCCGCCTCGTTTGGCTCGTGATGATAAAGAATTGTGTCTCTGACATGCTCCGGCATGCTCCAACGACGGGCCAGCAGGCACCCGGCTTCAGTATGTGCTATCCCAAACAGTGATTTCTCGACGGCTGCCAGATCTCTGCCTTGTATTTGAAGCTGCCGGTAAAAAAGTGGATAAGCGCTGTGCATGTACTGGTCGAGAATTACCTTTCCGATATCATGCAGGAGCCCGACCGTATAAGCGAGACCGGGGCAGGCTTTGCCGGTAAGTTCCGCCAGCTTGCGGGAGATGTGGGCTGCACACACCGAATGGTGGAACAGGCCCCCTTTACACAGGGAATATCCTCGTCTTGCGCCGGAAATAAAGCTTTCCATCGATAAGGAAAGGGCGAGAAGCATCAGGTTTTTTTCCCCTATCCTCAGCAACGCTTTGTCTATCGAGTCAACCTCCACGGCGGGTTTCATGGAAGCCGAATTGCACATCCTCATTATTCTGGCGCTCAGGACCTGGTCCTTGGTAACTTCCTGCGAGATCTCCCGGAAACTGGGATCTCCATCGTCGATCATGCGGATGATCTTAAGGGCTATCTGCGGAATGGGAGTGAGGTTTTCGATTGCTTCATCGATTTGCTTGGCCGTTGGCGGTGCGTAATTCCCATCAGCCCTGGTTGTCGCGATGGGGATTATGGAAGGTTCGATGCTCGTCTCCCATGTCTGGAGATTGAGACTGATGCAGGTAGAAAAAAAACCGCCCACTTCCATCTGTCGGATTGGAATCTTTTCGTTTTGCAAAATGTTCTGCACAACTTCCGCCGTGCGCCCGCCGATGTCGAGCGTCAAGTCGGCCTGCGAGACCGGATCTATGAGGGCGCCCCCTGCAATGCACGCTTCCAGTCTATCCTTTGAGGCTCCCTGTCTGCAAAGCTCGCCGATGAAAACAGGCATCCCGATAGCGGCGCTGACGCCGGGGTTCCAGCTGAGGTCGACGCTTGGTGGTTCAGGAAGGAGAAGGTGGATGAGGCCTCCGATTCCGGCCTTCCGGTCGAACAAACTTACTCCAATGCAACTTCCCAGGAATGCGCGCATGATCTCGGGTTTTTTCCTGCCGATCATGAAGGAACCCGAGGTCACCGTGTGAGTTATCATCGGAATAGGTTCCTTTTTGCATTAGAATACGCGCCACATGGTCATGAGAATTTTCATGGCCTGCGAAAAATAAATCGGCCCCAAAAGGATGTTTCTTGAGTTTATTTGGAGACGGAGATGGTGTGCTTGACGGATGATCCCGGCATTCAGTTCACGAAAACATCACGATAGTAGTCAAAATGTTCCGTTACGGAGCCCGCTCCCCGGATCACCGCTCGAAGCGGGTCTTCGGATTTTACCACGTCGAGTCCGACGGCCTGGTGAATTAGTGCCCTAAGTCCTTTCAAAAGGGAACCGCCGCCGGCCAGCCAGATGCCGTTTTCGGCAACATCCGAGGCGAGGTCGGGCGAGGCTTTTTCCAAAACCCGCCGAATAGCTTCAATTATCGCGTGTGTGGGCTCCCGCATGGCTACTCTGATGTCGGCGTCGGTTACGGTTATGATTTTCGGCATCCCGCTTGCCAGGTCTTTTCCCCGGAGTTTTATTTCGAGTGTCTTCTTAAGAGGGACTGCGGAGCCTATTTTCATCTTGATCACCTCTGCCATCATCTCGCTTATGGCCATGCTGTGCTTCTGCCGGATATGATGGCAGATTGCTTCGTTGGCCTCATCGCCAGCCACCCGGAGCGACTCGCTGCACGAGACGGCGAATTGAGAAATGATGGCCACCTCTGTTGTCCCGCCCCCGATATCAACCACCATTTGTCCCGCAGGCTGATCGATCGGCAGCCCTGAGCCGATCGCGGCCGCCATCGGCTCTTCTATCAGGAACACCTTGCCTGCCCCCGCCATTTCGGCCGCCTCTATTACGGCGCGTTTCTCGACCGAGGTGATCCCGACTGGGACTGCCACTACCAGTTTAGGCCTGGAGAGAGGGAATCTCCTGAATACTTTCCCAAGAAACCATCTGACCATGAAAGACGCCGTTTCGAAATCATATATGACTCCGTCCCTCATCGGCCTGGTGACGATTGTCGCCCTGGTGCGGCGCCCGGCCAGGTTCTTTGCTTCCCGTCCGATGGCGATTACTTCCCCTGAGTCCCTTTCGATGGCGACCATTGATGGTTCATCCAGAACGACACCTTTGCCCTTGACATATATGAGGGTGTTGGCGGTACCCAGGTCCATCGCCATATCTTTGGACAAAAAATCCATCATCCGGCCCAACATTTCACGTTCCCCCTTCGAAAGCAGTTACCATGAATCGGTGTCGTTATGCTCACAACTGCACAACAAGACATGATTGCGGCTTCGAGACCTGACAGGGTGCTCAAAAAGGATTATGATTCCCGCATCACGTCGAAAAATTTCGTGCGCGCGTTACCCTGCAAAAGCCGTGGTCCAGCGTTTTTTGCTTAAATATCAACCGGTTTTGGGAAGCCCTGGATTCCAGCCTTCGCTGGAATGACCTGTTTGTTTACGATTTTGTTCCTTTTCCCACCGGGAGCCCCTTTGTCAGCACCTGCTAATGTCAGGTTTGGCGAAGTATATATCAAAAGAGCGGTTTCCATTGCAAAGAATACTTTTCTGAAACAAAATTAACTCTTGTACTGACTTTTAGATAAAAAGTCAGGTGATTTCAGTTGACAAATAGCTTCTATATGTCCATAGAGACACATGCTTTGCTTCTGCGGAAGAGCTGGTAGCTGAAGACTTAAAAGGTCGGAGCTATAAAATAATTTTCCAGTCTCGTTCCCGGAAACGGGAGCCCACAAAGAGGAGAGGATTTGATGCAGAGCAAAAGGCGGTTAATGTGTGTTGCCATTCTTATTGCTTTCTGCTTTCTTCCACGAATCTCGACGGCCGCGATATATCAGCATGTGAATGCTCGTTCGGCTATCTTGCTGGACATGGAAAACGGCAGCGTTCTCTTCGAGCAGAATGCCGATTGTCTTATTGCCCCTGCATCAATTACAAAGATTCTTACGCTCTATTTGATTTTTGAAGCCCTCAAGCAAGGCGATATTAGCCTTTCCGACAAAGTCGAGGTCAGCATTCGTGCCGCGTCTACAGGCGGATCGAGAATGGGTTTGAGGGCAGGAACTTTCGTTCCGATGGAAGAGATTATTAAAGGGATTGCCGTAGTATCAGGTAATGACGCCTGTGTCGCTGCGGCAGAGCACGTCAGCGGAAGTGTGGAACGATTCGTTAGAAGGATGAACGGCAAGGCCCGTGAATTAGGAATGAACAGTTCCCGCTTTATGACTCCCAACGGACTCCCCGCAGATGGACAGGTCACCACGGCACGCGATATAGCAAGACTCTCACTGGCATATCTGCGTCGATTCCCGGAATCGTTGGCCATACATTCGATGCAGTCATATACCTACGGGAGACACACGCATCACAATGCCAACAGACTTCTCGGGAAATGCCCGGGAGTGGACGGCCTGAAGACCGGCTTTGTCTGTGCATCCGGCTATAATATATCTGCGACTGCAAGGCGCAATCATACCAGAATAGTTGCAGTTGTGATGGGAGCCCGGAATCCCTGGATTAGGTGTTCGGAAGCCGAGAGGCTGATTGAAGCGGGGTTCCGTGAAACCGGCGCTCCTTACAATGAAGTTCATGCCGTTGCGCTCAAGACTGCCCCGAAGAAAAGGCCGGTGTTGACGCAGCGGGTGAAAAATGGCGCCAAACGGAACAGGTTGGCACGCGCCCATGAAAAGCTGCCGGTGCCGGTAAAGCAGGCCTCGAACGCGAAGAAAAAGACAAGGAATTCAGTTAAAGGATCCACGGTTAAGAGTGTCAAAAGCGCTTGTCCGAATGCTGTCGCTAAGAACAAATCCGCGAGGGCAAAGTCCGCCGCCGTCAAGTCCGGGGCGGCCAAAGCCGGAAAGGGCCGCGATAGAGTGGCCAAATCGGTCAAACGCAACAAAGACACAACAAGAAGGGCTTCAAGAAAGAAGAATAATAAAGGCGTCTCTCGTGCCCACGACCTGAAAAAGAGAGCAAAGGGGTAGGTCCTTTCCGCCGCTCCTGCTCGTTCCAAAACCCTCCTTGAATTATCTTCCTGTTCCATTGAGGAAACCAGGCGGGATGATATAATAATTAAACCGTATTCTCGTTTCGGTATCATGGGATGGGAACTTGTTTTGGTGTGCGATTTCGACCCGGGAGCGTGTATTTCGCTGGGAGGCAAAACCGTAAACCGTTTCGGAAACGGAGTGGGCGTTCGAGCCGGGTTCAAGGATCGCTTCAATTGCTGGGTATGCAATGCCGGGAGAGTAAAATGAATTTTTTTGAATATAGAGTTACCCTTCATGCGGCCGAAGCATTCAGGGAAATGATTTTGTTCTGTTCCCGTGAGGGGAGCTGTAAGTCGGAGATGGTCCCCTCCGAGCAGATAAGAAAAATGGAAAGCCTGCTCAATGAAGGAGGGCTTGAGGGATGGGAACTGGTGCAGGCGAGTTTCGCCAAAGAAGGCTTGCTCGTTTTCTGGAAAAGGCAAGTTAATTCATCCCAACACTCCTCGTGAATCCGCCAGACTCTTTACCACAGTCTCTATCGTTGCTTCCCCCTCGTGGAACCCCTCCCGGACCCCATCCGGGAGGGGACCGAGGGGGGGTAATGGCTTATACTAACCGGCATAAATAACTCGTCATGTCGGCGAAAGCCCGGCATCCGGACGGCGTGGGCCAAAACGGCGCTGGTCTTACTCCCG
>Ga0326727_10019858_pt1 | contig 13423 bp, 8 predicted proteins | sample MB2enrmetagenome_FD_207643 | JGI IMG/M metagenome (GOLD analysis project Ga0326727, IMG submission 207643) | Lab enriched peat soil microbial communities from McLean, Ithaca, NY, United States - MB29MY | ecosystem: Environmental > Terrestrial > Soil > Wetlands > Peat | place: USA: New York... | reverse complement strand
CGGCTCGCCAACCGCCTCACCAAGATCCTCGCCGAGTTACGAAAACTCCACACCACCTGAATGAAAATGAGCAGAGATTGGCCGGTTAACAGTCCGAGTCACGTTTCCAGCCCGACACGGACACTCGCGGTGGACCTGCACAATGCGGTCACCGTCTCCCAGGATCGATTGGGCAAACGCGTGGCCCAACTGAGTTCCCAGCGAATGAGCGAGATTTGCGCCGCTTTACGGTTTTCACTGGGCCGCGATCTCGGCCTTGTGTAGAAGCATGATACCCCCTACGGTTTATGCTCGCCGAAGACCACCGCGGTAAAGCTGAAGATGTCCGTATCCTCATCCATCCAGCAGGCGGAATTCATCCCTGCCTTGGCGCAGGTCTGCTCAAGGAACGTGTGCTTGTCCCACCGTTGTTCCACAGGTACCTGCGGAAGCAGAAGGCCCTCGCTGTCACCGTTTTTCATCAGCAATCCGTGCTCGCCAACCTTGATCTGTTGAACATCTGTAATGCGTCGCAGAGGCGACAACACGGAAATCTCGTATTCGAGCTTGGGCAACTCAGATGCCGTTACCGGCGGAAAGCGCGGGTCACGTATGGCGGCCAGCGTAGCCGTGTCGCGCACGGTGATATAGAGAGGCTTGGCGGCTGAAGTGTAACCGATGCATCCGCGCAACTCGCCCGATTCTTTCAGAGTCGTAAAGGCGCCACGCTCCTGATTGAGAGTTTCACTTGTGCTTGCGGGTGGTTCATACGCGTATTTATCTTGAACCACATATTCCACCGACTTGCGCGCCAGGGCGAGCAGTTCGCTCTTCTCCGCCTCAGTCAGAGAAAATGGGGTTTCTGCCGTCTTTCCAACGTCAGCTTTCACAAAAACGTCCGCGCTGTATCCGACCACGCGGCTATGATCGCCCGTAACATCGCCTGAATTCTCGTACTTAAGCACACGTGCCTGGTTGGCTCCCATGCGCTCGGCATAAATCATTGCTGCCACAATGGGCGCGCCTCCGCAGGCTTCCCATATCCGCGCCTGAAAGTTGCGCGACATGCTGAAGTAGTCCCATGCCTGAAGCGCACTGAGCGTCTTGTGATCCATCGTCACCGCTTCATCGTAAGTGTGGTAGTGCGACAGATCGGAACTGGCCAGAACGAGCGTATCGCCGCCCTCTTTTTTGATCAGTTTGGCCAGCGCCACTCCCAGCGCGCGGCTGCTCTCGTAGCTCTGGTCCCCCATGACGATGGGCACGACTTGAAAATCGCCCAACACCTTTTGCAGCCATGGCAGCTGAACCTCAACAGCGTGCTCGCCGCCTGCCGATGTGGGATCGTGTCCCTGGCTGGAGAGCTTCATGGTCGAGCTCATCTTCACAAGTTTCTGCGCGAAGGCCTTGTCCACCGGCACGTTGCCCAGCGGCGTTGCGTAGGCGTCACCGTCATAGACGGAGGTGTAATCAAAGGCCACGTAGTGCGTCGGCGCAATCACCACCACCCGAGCATACTTGTGACCCTTCAATTGCGCGTAGGTATAGGCTGCGGTAGGCCCGGAGTACACGTAGCCTGCGTGCGGCGCAACCACGGCGATAAGAGGATCGGTAATTTGCGGCCCGGAGACCTTAGCCAGCATATCGTCGATCATTGCAGAAAGAACCTTGGGGTCGGCCGGATAAAAGCCTCCGGCGACGGCTGCTTGCCGCACCTTTTGTTGATCACCGGCGTTAGCGTGCTTGATTGGCGTAAACACCAACAGGGCCAGGAGTGGCGCCGCCAGCCAAAAGGCGCTTGAATTCATAACGATGTTCATGTGCGATACCTCCTATGCGTGCCAGATACCGGGAATCGTCTGTTGGCAGAATGGGCAACTATTCTTGCGGATCAGTACTTGGCTTGCGGTAAACCCCACGCGCTCCACCAGCATTTTGCGGCATTTGGGACAGTAAGTGTTCTGCGACGGATGTCCCGGTACATTGCCAATATAAACGTAATGCAATCCCTCGGCGTCGGCAATAGCCTTGGCGCGTTCCAGAGTTGGCACCGGCGTGATGGGCAGGTTCTTCAACAGGTATTCGGGATGAAACTGCGTGAAGTGCAGGGGCACATCCGCGCCCAGGTTTGCCTTGACCCATTGCGCCAAACCGCGAAATTCCGTATCGCTGTCATTGAGCGTAGGCAGCACCAGATAGACAATCTCCGTCCACTTGCCCATCTTGCGCAGCATGACCAGCGAGTCCAGCACCGGTTTCAGTTGGCCGGTGACCACATCGTGGTAATACGACTCGGTGAAGGATTTCAGATCGATCTTGATGGCGTCCATCTTTCCATAGGCTGCCTTCAATGCATCCGCCTGCATGTAGCCATTCGAGACAACAATGCTGCGCACTCCGGCAGCATGCCCCGCATCGGCGGCGTCCATCAGATATTCGGCAAAGACGACTGGCTCGCTGTAGGTGTAGGCAATCGTGGGGCAGTCATATTGTTTGGCCAATTCGGCGACGCTTTGCGGCGGCATGTAATGCGAGGGAACCTGTTCGGGGCGCGATTGCGAAATGTCCCAGTTCTGGCAGAATTTGCAGTTGACGTTGCAGCCTGCCGTGGCTATCGAGAAGGCGGTCGTCCCCGGCAGATAGTGGAAGAGCGGCTTCTTTTCGATGGGATCGACGTGCGCCGCGCAGACCCGCGAGTGCACCAGCGTATAGTAAACGCCGCCGCGATTCTCGCGCACGCCGCAGTAGCCGCGCTCCTTGTCTCCCACCGTGCATTCTCGCGGACACAGCTTGCACTTGATCTTGCGACTCGGCAGCTTCTGGTAAAACTTTGCTTCGACGACGAAACGCGCTTCATCGTCAGTATCGGCAGCCGCGCCGGATGGATTCGCGGCAGCGGGTTCGGCAACGCCGGACAATCCCAACGCAGCGCCCCCGCCCAGCACCGCACCCGAGCCCAGCGCCGCGCCCGACGCCAGGGCGCACCTCATGAACGAGCGGCGATCCAGCGAGCAGCCTGCCCACCCTTTCACGACTTCGTCGACATCCAGTTCGCGCAACATATAGAACCTCTTCGCAACAATTTGGTCGTGCGCCTCTTCCGTTTACACCTCAATGAGAGAAATCCTGTTTGGATCATTTGTGCCCAGCCGGTGTTCGGCATCGGCCGCGGTCGCGATGTAGCGTGGCGCGCGGTCCTCGGCCTCCAGCGTCTTCCATTTTCTTTCGGCGCGCTTGCGCTCGATGATCTGCCAGCCAGTATGGTCGAGCGCGACCGGGTCGGTGGAGACAAGCAAGGTATTGGCATTCCAGCTATGTTCGGGTTTGAAGCCCGGCCCGCCTTCGTACATCGCAGTGGTCGCGTCGCAGATCGTCAAGCGCATCTTGCCGCGAATCTCCGGCAGCATATTCAGGTCGGCGACGTAGGGATTGCAGCCGTTGGGATGGTACTTGTTGGGGTTATGAATCACGCCGTACATATTCTTGAGGGCGATAGTGACGCCCGCGCCGTCGTGGTCCTTCAGCACGGGAAGATTAATGAGCACGGTGCAGTTCCGGGTGAGGATCTTCGACAAGCGACCGCCCACGCTGCCATATGCAGACAATTCCTCTTCGTAGCCGACACGATCGGTGCCGTAGCATTGCACCCGGTCTCCGCCTATGGCCAGATGAAAGCCAGCGCGCTCCATCTCGTCGCTGTCACGATCCCAAACCACAATGTCGGCGGCCTTGATGCCGGACTCCTGCAACCGTTCGCAGATGGCCGCGACGAGAGGAACATTCGTGGAGATTCCGCGGCCTCCCAGAGTGTTTACCTTCAGGCCGACCGTATCGCCGGGACGCACCAGCTTTCTCCATGCATCAACGGCATGATCGCGGTCGAAGAGAGCCTGCATGGCTCGATCCGCGAGCGCCAGCATTCGCTGTGAGTCCACCGTGGAGCCCGTGCCGCGAAGCAGCTCATCGTGCGCGACAACGACCCTGGACTTCGTATCCGTTGCAACAGGCTCCGCGGCGGCCAGCGGTTCCATCGCGCCGCCCGCGCACAGGAATGCAGCGCCTCTGAGAGATGTCTTGAGGAAATCCCTTCGGTTGCCTTTGTGCGCAGTGCTCATTCGCGTCCTCCGCTAATCTTGCGGGTCGCATGACCTAGGGCCTGTTTTCCCCATTTCGTTGTCGCTTGTCGCTCCAGTGATCGACCACAGTTCGCTCCTCGCTCCTAGAACTGAGAAAAACCGGCTCCCGTCGCCGCCATCCCATTAGTGTTAGCAGACCCTAGTTAACGCTTACCGTAAATCTATGATATTTTGCAGTGATGGCCGGCACCTAAGGGCAGATGAACCCCCCCATTCTACCTTTGCTCCGGCCTTATTCTATCGCGCAAACCAAGCGGAGGGATACACTGCGCATGAGGACACTTTCCGTGACAAAGACAGCTCATAGCGCCGCGAACCTGCCTGCCGGTCTATCCGCCAAGCGCGGCTACAACCTTTTTCTTCTGGTGGTTGCGGGGCTGGGCGGCCTGCTCTATGGGATGGACATCGGCATCATTGGGGGCGCGCTGCCCTATCTGCAAGCCACCTCGACGCTGACCGCCGCGGAGCTATCCATGATTGTGGCGGTGGTGATGCTGGGCGCTGTTTTTTCCACGCTCTTTGCCGGTATGCTGGCCGATTGGATGGGCCGCAAACCGCTGATGATCCTCAGCGGCCTCATCTTCGTTGTCAGCATTCCTATGATCGCTCTCTCGCACGGCTACGCGCTTTTGTTTTTTGGCCGCCTGCTGGAAGGCGTCAGCGCCGGGCTGATCGGGGTCGTCATTCCCCTCTATCTGGCCGAGTGCCTGTCTGCGCAGGACCGCGGCAAGGGAACCGGAGTTTTTCAGTGGCTGCCCACCGCGTCCATGGTCTTCGCCGCGCTGCTGGGAATCTACTTCAGTTACCATGTTGCGGACGTAGCCAAAACCGGCGACGCCTCGGCACTCTTCCTCTACAAGAATCATGCCTGGCGCAATCTCTTCTGGGTAGCGTTGCCTCCCGGCATTCTGTTTGTGCTGGGTTGCCTGCTGGTGACCGAGTCGCCGCGCTGGCTCTTCAAGCGCGGGAAGAAGGAGCAGGCCCATGAGGCCCTGCTGCGTTCCCGCACCGAACAACAAGCTGCCCTCGAGTTGCGCGAGATGGAAGAGTCGGAGCGCAAGGCTTCCACACGCAGCTCCACAGGCAAAAAGATTCAAGACTCGCTCCTGCGCCGCAAGTACATGGTGCCCTTTCTGCTGGCCTGCATCATTCTCTTCTGCAACACAGCCACGGGCGTCAATGCGCTCATCGGCTATAACACCAGCATCCTGCTGCAAAGCGGCCTCTCCGATCTCTCTGCCCACTGGGGCTATGTTGTCTTCACCTCGATGAACTTTTTGCTCACCATTGTGGGCATGGCGCTGGTGGATCGCAAGGGACGCAAATTCCTGCTGATTCTGGGCACCAGCGGCATCATAGTCTCGCTGGTTGGCGTGGGCATTCTCTTTCTGCGGACCGAAACCGTCAGCCTCGATGCGCGCTCTCAGGTCCAGGCCCTGACCACTCCCAATCAAGAGCTGACCCTGCGCTTTGATCACGACTTAGCCGATCGGCTGCTGACCGAGCAGGGCGTTGCGGATAAGCGGATTGACGCTAGCCGCGCATCGCTTGCCATCATTTATTCTTATGGCGAATTCACCGCCGCCACCACCTTTGTGCGCTCCGACGACACCGCCGCGCGGCCCATTGAAATCACACGCTCCAGTTGCGTGCCCGCCAATAAGGTTCTGGCCTTCTTCAAAAATCCCCTCGGCAACCTGGAGGCCGCGCAAACCGCTCCGTTGCGGATCGAAAAGGCCCTGATTGGCCAGGTACCCAGCGCGAGACACGGCTGGCTCGTTGCCCTGGGCCTCTTCCTCTTCATGGGGTTCTTCGCCATGGGGCCGGGCGTTTGCGTCTGGCTGGCCCTCTCGGAGCTGATGCCCACCCGCATTCGATCCAACGGCATGAGCATCGCGCTGGTCATCAACCAGTTGGTCTCCACCACGCTCTCCGGCATCTTTCTGCCCTTCGTCAGCAAGCACGGCTACTCGTCCATGTTCTTCCTCTTCGCGGGCTTTACCGTGATCTACTTCATCGTGGCGGCCTTCTTTTTGCCGGAGACCAAGGGCAAAACGCTCGAAGAGATCGAGGCGCATTTTGAAGGAATAACAGCCAGCTTCTCAGGATAGCAGCTTGCGCGCGCATCCCTTTGGTGGGTATCGTTGTGAAGCAGCTAGAGCGATTGCTGGAAAGAGAGTCATGGACGTTCTGAAACGGCTATTCGAGCAGCATTTCCGGTTGCCGGCCGAGGTGGTGCAGCCGTTGCAGGGGCGACTCGGCTCCTCCGGCCGCGCCATCGTGCGCCTCACCGGCGGGAATGTGAGCGCCATCGGCATTCTGTATCCCGTGCGGGAGGAGAATGTCGCTTTCCTGGAGTTTTCCCGGCATTTTCGCCGGCATGGATTGCCGGTGCCGGAGATTTATGAGGAGGATTTGAGCCAGGGAGCATACCTCGAAGAAGACCTGGGCGACACCACGCTCTTCGATTTTCTTGGGAGTAATCGCAACGGAACGGCCATCGCACCGCCGGCGATTGAAGCCTATCGCAAGGTGGTGGCCGTGCTGCCGCGTTTTCAGGTGGAGGCGGGCCGAGATCTGAATTACAAGGTTTGCTATCCGCGCGACCGCTTCGACCGCCAGTCCATCGCCTGGGATCTGAACTATTTCAAGTATTATTTTCTGCGGTTGGCCGGAATCCCTTTCAACGAACAGGCGCTGGAGGATGATTTCATCCGCCTGGCAAAGTTTCTGCTCTGCGCTAAGGCTGATTATTTTCTCTATCGTGATTTTCAATCGCGCAATGTGATGCTGCCCGGCGGTCAGCCGTATTTTCTCGACTATCAGGGTGGCCGCAAAGGCGCGCTGCAATATGACATTGCGTCTTTGCTCTACGATGGCAAGGCGGATCTGCCGCCGGAGCTGCGCCAGGAGTTGCTGGACCACTATCTCGATTGCCTCGGCAACTACATCGACCTCAACCGCGATGCCTTCATGGAGCACTATTACGCGTACGTTTACGTGCGTATTCTTCAGGCCTTGGGGACTTATGGCTTTCGCGGGTTTTATGAGCGCAAGACGCATTTTTTGCAGAGCGTGCCCTATGCGCTGAAGAACTTGCGCTGGCTGGCTCATCACGTCAAGCTGCCCATCGCATTGCCGGCGCTGATGGACGCGCTGCAAAGAATGCTGGCCTCGGAAAAATTGCAGGGTATAGCTTCTTCCTCAGAGGGTTTGCTGGTGCGGATATTTAGTTTTTCATTCCACGGAGAAATGCCCATCGATGAGTCAGGCAACGGCGGCGGATATATCTTCGATGCGCGCTGTCTTCCCAATCCAGGGCGAGAGGAGCAGTTCCACGCGCTGACCGGCAAGGACGCACCGGTCATCGACTATCTCAATCAGCAGGCCAGCGTGCATCAGTATCTGGCCAACGCGCAGTTGCTGGTGGATGCAAGCGTGAGCAGCTATCAGCGCCGCGGTTTCAAGAGCCTCATGGTGTCCTTTGGCTGCACCGGAGGCCAACACCGCTCCGTGTATCTTGCCGAGCAGTTAGCGCAACATTTGCGCTCGAGCAACGGAGCGGAAGTGGCGGTCCGGCATATTGAACTGGAGAAGATGAGTCTATGAAGGCGATGATCCTGGCCGCTGGCATGGGCACGCGCCTGCGGCCTCTCACCGACGACCGTCCCAAGGCGCTGGTAACAGTCGCCGGGCGCACGCTGCTGGAGATCACGCTCTGCCGCCTGCGCTCCTTTGGCGTCAGCCATGTGATCGTTAACGCGCATCATCATGCGGAGATGATTGTCGATTACTTGAATGCCCATGACTTCGGCATGCGGATTGAAGTCTCTCGCGAGGACAAGTTGCTTGACACCGGCGGCGGCTTGAAGAATGCCGCGCATTTCTTTAGCGGGAGCTCTCTGGATCCGTTCATCCTGCACAACGTAGATGTCCTCAACACTATTGATCTGGGGCGCATGGTGCGGTTTCACACGGAACAGCACGCCCTGGCCACGCTGGCGGTACAGGAGCGGGAAACTTCGCGCTACCTGCTCTTCGAAGAACAGGGCCAGCTTTGCGGGCGTCGCATCGCGCGCGCCGCGAAAGCAGAATCCCCTGTGACTGAACGGGCGCGGCCTGCGCAACAGGCGAATGCGCTGGCCTTTTCCGGCATCCATGTCCTCTCGCCTCTAATCTTCGCGAAGATGGAAGAACAAGGCGCGTTTTCCATCATCGACGCCTATCTGCAGCTGGCGTCCCGGGGAGAAAAGATCATCGCCTTTCGAGCCGATGAGTACTATTGGCGCGATATGGGCCGCCCGGAGAACCTCCTCGAAGCCGCCCAGGATATGGCCAGCGGAAAGTACTCTGTAACTTGACGCAGCTTGCGCGGGGCGTTCTCGGTCTTGAAAATACGCAGCTTCCCAGGCTGCTCTACTGAACGAGCACCTCGGTGGTCAACTGGATGCCGGCGGACGAATTGCCGATCATCACGCTCACAGGCTCGGCCTCAACCTGGAATCCTGGGAGTTTTTCGTCCCACCAGGCAAGCGTAGAAGCCCTGAGCGGAATCTGCACGGTTCTGGTTTCGCCGGCCTTGATGCTGACGCGCTGGAAGCCTTTCAACTCTTCACGCGGGCGTTCCACATTGGAGTGCGGGTGGCTGACGTAGAGCTGCACAACCTCGTCGCCTGCCCGGCTGCCGGTATTGGTGACGTCGACGCTGACGGTAATCGCGCCATCCCTAGCCAGTTGTGCGGAGCTGGTGCGGAGATTGGTGTATTTGAAGGTTGTGTAACTCAAGCCATAGCCGAAGGGATAGAGCGGCTCTCCTTTGAAATACATGTAGGTGCGGCCGTGGCGGATGTTGTAATCCATCATTGGTGGCAACTGATCTATGGACTTCGGCCAGGTTACCACCAGGCGCCCGCCGGGGTTGTAATCCCCGAAGAGAACCTTCGCCAGCGCAGTGCCCTCATCCTGCGACGAGTGAGTCATGTGCAAAATCGCCGGCACGTGAGCCTGGCTCCAATTGATCGCAAAAGGAAAGCTGGAAACCAGAATGACAATCGTCTTCGGATTAACAGCATAGACCTGCTTCACCAGTTGCTCCTGCTCCAGCGTGATGCTTTCGCGATCGCGGCCTTCGCGTCCGTCGCTGGGGACCGTGCAGGGCAGCGTTCCGCCTCCGTCGATGGTCGCGTGCCAGTCATGCGCCATGTCTGGCCCGCACGTCGGGTCGTTGCCTACCACCACCACCGCCACATCGGAGTTCATTGCCGCATTCATGGCTGCGTTACCGAGTTCGCTTTCAGCGTAATTCACCTTCACGCCCGGTCCCACTGCCTCGCGGATTCCCTGGAGCGGCGTCACCGTATACGGAGGCGTGCCGCCATACCAGTCCCAGTGAACCGAGTCAGCCAGCGGCCCGATGACGGCGATTGACTTGAGGCCATCCTTTTTGAGCGGCAGAATACCATCCTGATTCTTGAGCAGCACCACCGATTCGAGGGCCATCTGCCGCGAGACGGCGCGATCCTTTTCCGTGTTCCAGGGCTCGGGCGCATCTTTGATCTTCGCATAAGGAACCATCTCCGGCGGGTCGAGCAGTCCAAGCCGGATCGCAACCCGGAATTTGGGGCGGAGCAGTTCGTCGATCTCCGCCTCGGTGATAGAACCATCTTTCAGCGCAGCTTTGGTTTCGTCCTCGTACCTGTCGAGAAACTGGTTGATGCCGGCCTTGAGGCTGGCCACCACTGCTGTCTTCTGATCGGGATAGAGATGACGCACGTGGAGTAGCGTGGAGACCGCTCCGCCGTCGCTGGAAATCACCTCCACGCCCCATTTATCGCGTAGTATGCTCTTCAGAATCGGATTGATCGTCATCGCCGTGCCGTTCCAGGCGTTGTAGGAAGCCATCACGGCCTTCGCGCCGCCCTCCTCGAAGCCCATCCGGAAAGGCACTGAATAGTACTCCCAGAAGAGCCGCTGGTCGAAGTCGGAGGAGGTGGCCATGCGCTGATTCTCGTTGCTGTTGGCCAGGAAATGCTTGAGCAGAGCGGCCGCCTGCCAGTACTTCGGGTCATCGCCTTGCAGGCCTTTGATAAATGCAACAGCCATGGTTCCGTTGAAGAATGGATCTTCTCCGTAGACTTCTTCACTGCGTCCCCAGCGAGGGTCACGCGCCAAATCGGCCTGCGGCCCCCACTGCATCAGAATCTGGCGGTCATATTTCGCGGTCTGGGTGATGAAGCGCGCCTCGTAACCCTCCACGCCCCCCGCCTGGCGAACCAGCTCAGGATCCCACGACTCGCCCATGCCCGGGGGCTGCGGGAACTGCGTGGTCGTAATCGGCAGATGATTGTTCCTGGCTTCGCGCTGCACGACTCCATGGATGCCCTCTGAGCTGCCAATGTTGGCCACGCCCAGCCGTGGCACGCCGGTTCTGGCGCCCAGGCAGGCGATTTTTTCCTCAACGGTCATCAGGGAGAGCAGGTTGTCGATCCGGCTTTCCATCGACAGCGAAGGATCATTGAACGGAGAACGGACTTGCTGGGCAAGCGCGGGTGTCATCGTCAGTGCAAACGCGGCAAACAGAAGACAGAGCACAGGGTCAAGGTGCTTGTTGATCATGGCGAATACCAAACAGCTTTCTCAATGAAGCGCCCGGCGCGGCACTGCCTCGCGCGGCGCAATTGTGGATTGCAAACGCAAGAAGGCTATCATATCCGCCATATCTTCAGGAGGATCATTATAGGTATATCAAAACGTCGAACCCAGAAAGAGGAATCGTACGGCATTAGCTGAAGCGGCCCGAGATGGGAAGATACGTGGGCACGAGGCGCGTCAAATTGCTGTTTCGAAGGACTTGGCGGCGCAGCCTTCCTGGGTCGGCAACAGCGGGAAAGCCAGAATTTGCGGCGCGGCGCGGCGAAAGACGGCAGGACTGGGTGCGGGCGAGAGACAAGCTAAAAATGTGGCGCTGACCAGGCGCATATCGCTCCAGAAGGTGGCCCGGCACATGTAGCGCGCGTCCATGCGCGCCTTGAGCGGCCGGATGCGATGGTAATAGAAATCATCCAGTTGGCTAGGATGAACGCGGCTCAGCATCTCCTCTTCGTGGCGGAAAGCAAGCGTAGCAGCGCCGGTGATGCCGGGACGATAGGGCATATTTGCAATGCCAAAATACTGCGGCAGCTTGGGCCGCGGCCCAACCAGGCTCATGTCACCGCGCAGAACATTGTAAAACTGCGGAACCTCATCGAGCTTGAGTTTGCGCAACCAGAATCCCATGCCGGTAATGCGGCAATCCCCGTCCCTGGTGAGGCCGGGACCGTTGCTCTCTGAGCCGGAAGACATGGTGCGAAACTTATAGATGCGAAAAAGGCGCCCACCCCGGCCAACGCGATACTGGGCAAAAAAGGAAGGTCCAGGTGAGGACAGGCGCACACACAATGCGACCGCCAGCATTGGAATCCCAAAGAGGGCAAGAACCAGCAGCGCAACCGACAGATCAACCAGCCTTCTGGGCCAGCAAAGAGTCCAGGCACTGGCTGAGGGGCTGTCGAGGCAGGCTTCTCGATCAGGCACGCCGTGAAGGAGAGGCGGCAGCGTGGCGATTGGGAAGGGCGGGACGAAAACGCTACTCGACTCAAAGACACGGCTGGAAAGCGACATGAAACAGACCTCAAAAGCGAGTTGGACAATTAGAGCGTTGGTAAAGCCCGAGCGCATCAGCCAGCGAAGATGGCCGATGAACCGAGCCGGACACAGTCAATCGATTTGGCCTCTCACGGGTGAGAGTATCTACTTCTGCATCATCGTCTCATTCGCTGTGGATAAGAGCGCGAGGAGAGAAATTGGATCATCGCGGAGACGAAATTGGGAAGTGTCCCGTTGCCGACATTCAATGAGCCATCACTCATTAGATGGTCTTTATTTGAGTACGTCAATGGCGGCAGCGCCCAAGGCAAGCTGGGAGAACATCTGAGACCAGGACAGGAACTCTCGCATTGCGCCGGGGCCAATACTCTTCTCTGGGACAACGACAGTATCGCCGGGATTGAGGCGCACGTTGTTAAAGCCGGAGGAAAAGATCGACTGGCCCACGTTATGGCCGGTCACGGATCCGTCGGCACGCAGAACAAAGGTCTGTCTGCGGTCTGCGTCGCGGTTGGGCCCGCCGGCCTGGTGAAGGTATTCGCCTGCGCGGGCGCCGTTGCGATACAGGAATGCATTCTGATTGAGAACCGCGCCGACCACCTGGATGGTGGCGGGAGTGGACGGAACCAGCAACTGATCGCCGTCCTCGAGCGGCGTCTCCGGCAGATCGCTCTCTCCCATGCTGCGCGGGCGCATATTGAGCACGATTCTTCCGGTGGGCTGCAACTGGCGCAGCCGCGCGATGAGATCGCGGTTGACGGAGTTGACCTGTCCCTGGATTCCTGTTTCTTGCGAATTGCCACTTGAGCTGCCGTTCCCCAGGCCGGCCATTTTAATCGAGTCGCGCGCCAACTGATGCTCGAGGCGATCGGCGTACTCTTTCAAACGCTTCTGTTCAATGGCCCGGGTGCTCAAACGGGTGAATTCCGAACCGTAAAGATAGGCTTTGTCCGTCAGGCCTCCGGCGCGCTTGACCAGCGAGCGCAATGTTTCGCCAGGCAGGACGCTGTAAACGCCGGCCTGCACAAACTCACCTTCCAGCCGCACATATTTCGTCTGCCGGTCGATGGGCTGGTGGATGTCATCTTGCGAGAAGATTGTAATCACGTCGCCGGGCTGAAGTTCAAGATCCTGCGAAGCATCATGGCCGAGCACCAGCTTGCCAAGATTGAAAGGAATCAGCGAAGTGGCCATGGTGGCCGTGTCCAGCCGCTCAATCACGGCGTAGTCCCAGTCAGTTTGAAAAGCGGGGCGGAGAAGCGCTGTTTCTCTACCTTCCTGGTTGCGCACTTCGATGCTGCCCAACGTGCCCGTGGCTCCCGTGGAGCGGGCGTCGGAGGCCCTGCGCATCGCCGCGGATGGATCGCCGGCTGAAGGCTGCGGCGGCATCTGCGTTCCGCGAGCCGATTCCGCGTAGCTGTCTGTTGGTTGACCTGGGTAGCTTCCGGATTGCTGCATTGGGAAGCGATCCGTTTGTGGTTGCGAAGCAAGTGTGCTGAGGAAGGGCACAAACTCCGGGGCAGGAAGGCCGAGTTGGGTGCGCTGCCACCAGTAGTCCCGCGATACCAGTGAATCCTTGTCGGGCATCAGCTCGCTCAACCTCATGCCCGCATGCCACAGGAAGCGCCCCGGGTTGGCCACAGATCCGCGCAGCGTGACCGTAT
>Ga0326727_10019851_pt1 | contig 13425 bp, 8 predicted proteins | sample MB2enrmetagenome_FD_207643 | JGI IMG/M metagenome (GOLD analysis project Ga0326727, IMG submission 207643) | Lab enriched peat soil microbial communities from McLean, Ithaca, NY, United States - MB29MY | ecosystem: Environmental > Terrestrial > Soil > Wetlands > Peat | place: USA: New York... | reverse complement strand
AGGGGGAGAATATTTTTCACTCCAGCACGTAGTTTTGGATGGCGGCCGCGACACCATCTTCGTCGTTGGCGAGAGTCTTGATCCATTCAGGTTGATGCAGTTCGGGACAGTGATTTCCCATCAGCACCGGCAATCCCGCGTATTGAAGCATCTCGAGGTCGTTGAAATTGTCCCCCAGGGCCATTATCTCGGAAGGGTGGATTCCACAGCGCTCGGCCCAGATCTTCAGCGCGCGACCCTTCGAGCAGCCGCGGTTTAGGACGTCGAGGATAGAAATATTGGTGGTTAGATACTTCGTCCAGGTCACATGAATCCTCGACCGCACTGGGGAACCATCCAGGAGCGTCTCCGCCGGTTCGATGCGTGCCGGCGGCCCTCCAATCATCACCTGGATCGGGTCAGTCGCCACCGCTGCTTCAAGGTCCGGAACGAGCCGCAGGGAATGAGGGCTGTTCTGGGCATACCAATTGAGAGGCCCGTCAGGGGCGGCGTTGTCCTGCATCGTGACTTGACCGTAGCCGGCGGTGTGGAAGATGGCCACCGAGTAGGGACGGAACTCGCGTACTGCTTCCAGAACTTCCCGGGCCACCTGGCGGGGAAGAAAATCCTGGTGCAGGACCTCGCCGGAGGAATTCGCGATGAGCGCGCCGTTGGAGGTAATCAGATTGACGACGCAGGGTATCTGACTGACCAGCGGCAGGGCGGAATGAAACCTGCGCCCCGTGACGATCACGACCTGGACGTCGCGTTCGACAGCCTGGAGAAGCGCCCGGCGGTTACCCTCCGAGATTTCTCGACGGCTATTCAGCAGGGTGCCGTCAAGATCAATGGCTACGAGACGAATCGGCATGCAGATAGCATTCTAACTCAGCATTAGCCAATCGCCAAGAATCAGGACGTAGGGGCGAGGCGCCGCCTCGCCCCTACAGGCAGCACCGTTCGGGTGAAACCGGATGGCTCGTTTCGACGAATCACCAAGAATTGACCTGGTCCAAAGCGCTTGCTAGACTTTGAATTTATGTCCAATGTCACCCACCTCGAGTGCGCGCTCTGTGGAAGGCAGTACGAACCGGGCCGCGTGTACAACCTTTGTGTTTGTGGCGCGCCTCTCCTGGTGCGCTACGACCTTCGCCGGGCAGCGGAGACGATGGTCCGCGAGCGAATGTCCTCGCGGCCGCCCACACTCTGGCGATATCGGGACGTTCTTCCGGTAACCAACGATGCTTCGATTCTCTGCTTGGGAGAGGGATTCACTCCCCTGATCCACGCCCAGCGGCTCGGCAGTCGGCTGGGGCTTCCCAACCTGTATTTGAAAGACGAAGCCTTGAATCCCACCGGCTCCTTCAAGGCGCGTGGGCTAGCGGTGGCTGTCAGTATGGCCAACGAACTGGGCCTCCGAAAACTGGCGATTCCTTCGGCGGGGAATGCCGGCGGGGCCTTGGCCGCCTATGCCGGACATGGCGGGCTGGAGGCGGCGGTTTTTATGCCTGCGGAGACCCCCCTAATGAATCGGCGGGAGTGTGCCTTGTTGGGCGCGAGGGTCGTGCTCGTCTCCGGCAGCATCAAGGATTGCGGCCGAGCGATGAGGGAACAACTGAAAGACGCGGACTGGTTTGACGTGTCAACTCTCCGCGAGCCTTACCGCCTGGAAGGGAAGAAGTCCATGGCCTATGAGGTGGTGGAGCAGCTTGAGCGGCGAGTGCCGCAGGCCATGATCTACCCCACCGGCGGCGGTACAGGGCTGATCGGGATGTGGAAGGCTTTCGACGAGATGGAGGAGCTTGGGTGGATCGGCAGTGCGCGGCCCCGTATGTTTTCGGTGCAGGCGCAAGGCTGCGCCCCGATCGTCCGGGCTTTCGCCCAGGGCCGCGACCGCGCCGCAGAATGGGAAGCACCGCAAACGCTTGCTTCCGGCCTGCGTGTTCCGTCGGCGATCGGCGATTTCATGATGCTGAGGGCGATTCGCGAAAGCCGCGGGTCGGCTCTCGCCGTGCCTGACTCAGAGATGCTTGCGGCCATGCGAGAATTGGCTGAATCCGAGGGAATACTCACTTCGCCGGAGGGCGGGGCAACCCTGGCGGCACTCAAGAAGCTGTTAGCGGATGGATTCCTCGCCGGTCACGAGAGCATCGTTTTGTTCCTGACAGCAAGTGCATACAAATACCAAGAAGTCCTTGAAAAACTGACGATGTAGGGGCCGCCCTTGTGGCCGCCCTGGGCAACCGCAAGGGCTACCCTACAACTGGACCGTATGCCGAAAACCGAGAGGCTCTATTACACGGATTGCTACTTGCACGAGTTCCAGGCGAGAGTACTTCGCTGGGAGGCCACGTCCGACGGCTTCAAAGTGTACCTCGATCGGACAGCCTTTTACCCTGCTTCGGGCGGGCAGCCGGCAGACGCGGGAACTCTCGCCGGTCTCGAAGTCGTCGACGTGATTGACGAGGGCGACGAAATCGCGCACTTCCTCCGACAGGCTCCGGAGAGTGAAGAGGTGACAGGAAAGATCGCTTGGGAGAAGCGGTTTGACCGCATGCAGCAGCACACGGGACAGCACGTCTTGTCCGCTGCGTTCGAAAAAGTGGGCCACTACAAGACCATTTCGTTTCACATGGGGACGGAGAGTTCGAGCATCGACTTGGATTCCGACCGGCTCGGCTCGAAACAGCTCGAGCAGGCGGAGAGCGCGGCCAATCAGGTGCTCTTCGAGGATCGGCCCGTACGGATCTTTTTTCAGTCGGCGGATGATGCAAGTCGAATGGACCTGCGCAAGCCGACTTCACGTGAGGGAGAGGTGCGACTTGTCGAGGTTGAGGGGTTTGACCTCTCGGCGTGCGGGGGGACGCACGTTCACCACACGGGCGCCATCGGATTGATCCTGGTGCGCAAGGTCGAGCGCTTGAAGGGATCGACGCGCATCGAGTTCGTGTGCGGCGGTCGTGCCCTCAACTTTGCGCGGCGGGATTTCAGGCTCTTGAGCGAAGCCTCGCTGCTGTTTTCGGCCGCTCCGGAGACGCTTCCTGGGCTCATCGCCAAGCAGGGCCAGGAACGGCACGAAGAGATGCGGGGAAGGGAAAAGCTGCTGGAGCGCCTTGCCGAATACCAAGCGGGCGAAATATGGCGCCAGGCACCAGTCGTTGAAGGGCGGCGCATCGTGCGCCGGGTCTTTGGGGGGGATGAATCGGCTCAAGTCAAAATGCTGGCGCATGCTTTGTCTAAGCTACCCGGTGCAGTGGCTTTGCTGGGAGTCAAGGGTCAGCCCAGCAAGCTGTTTTTTGCGCAGACGCCGGGCGGCGCCTCGGAGATGGGCAGCGTCCTCAAACAAACAGTCGCGAAGTTTGGCGGCAAAGGGGGCGGCGGCCGTGATTTTGCCCAGGGCGGGGGACTGGAAGAAAGCCGCTTGGAGGAAGCTCTGGCCTACGGAGAGTCGCTGGTGACGGGCACCAGGAAACCATGAAAACGCGCGAAGCGCTTTGGAGTGCGGCAGCGTAGCTGCCGCCGTGGAATTCGAGCGAACGGCGGTAGCTGGCGCCACCGCACTCCAAGGTGCCTTCGGCACACACATTTTCCGAGCAGCGAAGGATCTCCGCAGCTCCTTGAAAGAATAACTGCAGGGATTCTTCGCTCAGAATGACATCGTCCGAGGGTATTTCTCAGGCAGTTCGGCTCCAGTCAACCCGAGCCGTTCGCCTGTCGACACGCCGAAACTAGCGTGTTATATTGAAACGTTGTATCGAGAACCGAGGGCGCGTAGCTCAGTTGGGAGAGCGCGGCGTTCGCAACGCTGAGGTCGAGGGTTCGAATCCCTTCGCGTCCACCATCTCTTCCTATGCAATGCCCCAAGTGCCATCACGAGAATCGGCAGGGCGTACAATTCTGCACCCGCTGTCACACACCTCTCCGTTTCACTTGTCCCTCCTGCGGGCATGTTCAGGAACAGGGCGGTAAATGCGAGCGATGCGGCGTCGATTTCGCGAAATACGCGGCAATGCTGGTTTTCCAGGCAACTGCAGACGTGCAGGACAGGCGAAGACACTCGCAAGAGCGTGCCTCGCTTGCTAAGCAGATCCTACTCGTTCCTTTGACGGGGGGACTTTCTCTCCTGAGATATCTCTTCTCGCGCTTCCGGCGGTAGCTGCCACGCCGCATGGCGAGCAGCGCCGGCGCTCTTTTTACCTCTGGCCTTTGCTGGCGATATACCGTTTGGCCTTGGCCAACAGTTCGCTGGCTTGAGGCATATCCTCGACGGCCTTCTCGACCAGCGGATCGCTTTCCACGTTGATCTCGCTAGCTTCCGTCGTCCCGTAGATGAACTCCACCAAGGGAAGCCGGATGCGGGTTCGGATAAAGTCCAAATCGTTTTTGAAGTCCTGGTCGGATAGTTGGATTTTCTGGTCGGCAAGGTAATGTTGAAATTCCTGGAGCACGGCGTCTGTCACCTGAAAGTCGTTGGGAATGGTCTTATGAACCCCCAGATAAGACTTGGCGAACCCAAAGAAAACGTTGTGCATTACCAGCACTTCCTGATTCGGAGTAAGTTTGGGTTCCTCGTACTTTACGTCCGGCGTGATGCCGCCGCCACCATACACCTCACGTCCGCCGTCCGTCAGGCGGACGTCCGTGTGGGGGGTTGGAGCATCCGCGGGGCGATAGTAATAATCCCAGAGAGAAACATTGTTATAGTCGCGCTGGATCAACCTGCCGCTGGGAGTGTAGTAGCGGGCTGTAGTAAGCGCCAGACCGGTATGCTCGTCCAGCGGGAAAACGGTTTGAACCAGACCCTTGCCAAAGCTCGGCTCGCCCATCACCAGGGCGCGGTCGTGATCCTGCAACGCTCCCGTCACGATTTCCGCCGCACTAGCCGTCATGCGGTTGATGAGCACCACGATGGGGTACTCTTTGCCGCCGTCTCCCTTCGTCGTGTAGTAGCGCTTCTCCTGCGAGTGGCGGCCGTAATGATAGACAATCAACTGGCTCTTTTCGAGGAAGTGGTCCGATACCTCAACCGCTTCCTGAAGCAAGCCACCGGGGTTGCCGCGAAGGTCCAGGACCAAACCTTGGAGATTCTTATTACCCAGTTTCTTCAGCGCTTCGGAGAGTTCGTCGTTCGTGTTCTCGTTGAATCGGTTGATGTGAATGAAACCGATTCCCGGCTTGACCATAAACACGTCGTCCACGCTCTCTTGCGAAATCTCATCGCGCGTGATGTCCACGTCGATGGGTTGGTCGTATCCCTCTCGGGTCACTGTGACTCGTACCTGGGTTCCCTTGGGTCCCTTTAGCTTCTCCGCAACCGCAGCGGTATCCATCCCTTCCGTGGACTGCCCATTTACCTTCGTGATGATGTCGTCCGGCCGCAGGCCGGCTCGAAACGCCGGCGAGCCGGGGATGGGAGCGACCACATAAACAACGATTTTGCCTAATTTCCCGGCGCGTTGCCCGATCTGCATGCCAACGCCGTAGTACTTGCCCTCCTGATCTTCGCGCAGCCGCGAGAAAGCCCGAGGGTCATAGAAATTAGAGTGAGGGTCGAGGCTGCGCAACGCACCCGGGATGGCGCCGACATTCATATCTGTCGGGCCATAAATAGCCTTGTCCGGGTCCACTGCATCGGCGTAGTTCTGCTCCACCACGTTGTAAACACGGGTGAACTCAGTGAGGCTGTTCTTGACTTGCGAGTCGTCACCGCCCGTCGTGGCATCGACTTCCCGCCCGTACAGTCCTCCTAGCAGTGTACAAAGCAGCACCGTGCCCAGAATAAACCAGAGCACCCGTGGCGTCGGTTTCATGTTTAAGCAGCTCCTCACCCTGCGCTTTTCAGTATAACACAGGGACCTTCCGGCTCAAAGACATAAAGGCATTTCGTGCAATCTGTCGCGTCTGCCCTTCGCCCCATGTCTCTTAGACGCTCTGAGTTGATGCCGGGTTGCGGGAAATCTCTTCAGAGCGCCTTCGAGATGTCGTGGCGGGCCGTTTCTGCTAGAATAGTTCCGGCATGCCAACCGAAAACTTCGTTCATCTTCACCTTCACACCGATTACAGCCTGCTCGACGGCGCTTGTGAAATTGACCGGCTGATGACCCGCGCGGCGGAGCTTAGGATGCCTGCCGTCGCTATCACCGACCACGGCAACCTCTTCGGGGCGGTGAAGTTCTATGAGGCTGCGTTAAAACGGGGAGTCAAGCCGATCCTGGGCTGCGAGGTCTACGTGGCGACCACGAGTCGCTTTGACCGCTTGCCGGACTCTGACAGGCCTTATCACCTGATTCTTCTCTGCGAAAACGAAAGAGGCTATCGCAACCTCCTCAAGCTGGCATCGTCCGCGTTCCTGGAGGGCTTCTACTATAAACCTAGGATAGACAAGGGGTTACTGGCGAAACACGCCGATGGGTTGATTGGCTTGTCGGGATGCTTGCGCGGCGAAGTTGCGGTGGCCCTCAGCGCCGACAAGTTCGACGCGGCGCGCCAGGCCGCGTATGACCTTCGCGATATGTTCGGCAAGGGCAATTTCTATCTTGAGATTCAGGACCAAGGCCTCCCGGAAGAGAAGCGGATTAACCCGCAGATGGTCCGGTTGTCGCGCGAGACGGGCATCCCGCTGGTAGCCACCAACGATTGCCACTACCTCAACCAGGAGGATGCGCGCGCCCAAGACGTGCTGGTTTGCATTCAGACTGGGAAGACCGTCAGTGACTCAAACCGCATGAAGTTTGCCACTGACCAGTTCTATTTCAAGACCCCTGAGGAGATGTACGCGATTTTCGGCGAGGTTCCGGATGCACTTTCTCGCACCCTGGAAGTGGCCGAGCGCTGCAATGTCCACCTGGAAGCAAAACAGCACGTTTTCCCCCATTTCGAGGTGCCTTCCGGCGAGACGCTTGACAGCTATTTTGAGAAAGTTACCCGCGAGGGGTTCCTCCTTCGGCGGCAAAGGCTGGAGCAGTTGGCGGCGGCAGGGAAGTTGCGGTACCCGCTCGAGGCCTATGAGGAACGGCTGGAACGTGAGATTGAGCTCGTCAAACAGATGCGCTTCGCCGGCTACTTCCTGATCGTCTGGGATTTCATCCGGTATGCGCGCGACAAATGCATTCCCGTCGGTCCGGGGCGTGGTTCGGCAGCCGGCAGTCTGGCTGCATACTCTTTGCACATCACCGATATTGATCCCCTCCAGCACGGACTGCTCTTCGAGCGCTTTCTTAACCCCGAACGGATCAGCTTCCCGGATATTGATATCGACTTCTGTATGCGCCGGCGTGGGGAGGTAATCGACTACGTTACGGATCGGTATGGTCGCGAGAATGTTAGCCAGATCATTACCTTCGGAACCATGGGTGCGAAAGCGGTCATACGCGACGCCGGGCGGGCGCTGGACATCCCGTTTGCCGAAGTTGACAGGATCGCCAAGCTCGTCCCCAATACGCTAAACATTAGTCTCTCTGACGCCATTAAACAGACTCCCGAACTCCGCCAACTGAGGGATACCGACTCTCGCATCGCGGACCTGCTCCAGGTGGCGGCACACCTTGAAGGATTCGTACGCCACGCCTCGACCCACGCTGCGGGGGTCGTAATATCGCCTCAGCCCTTGCAAGAAATTGTCCCGCTCTATAAGAGCAACAAGGATGAAATCACCACGCAGTACGCGATGGACGACCTGGAAAAGATCGGCCTCCTCAAAATGGATTTTCTGGGTTTGACCACGCTTACCGTTATCGACGATTGCGTGAAGCTGATTGAAAGCACGCGCGGCGAAAGGCTGGATCTGGACAATTTGCCCAGTAACGATGAGGCCAGTTATGCCTTGTTGGGCAAAGGTCTTACGGCTGGAATCTTCCAGTTTGAAAGCCGGGGCATGACCGAGATTTTGCAACGCGTCAAGCCAAGTCGCCTGGCGGATTTGACCGCTTTGAACGCCCTTTACCGGCCTGGTCCGCTCCAGGGTGGCATGATCGACGATTATATTGCTCGCAAGAGTGGCAAGAAGCGAGTGACGTACGACCTCCCCCAACTCAAAGAGATTCTCGAAGAGACTTACGGTGTAATTGTGTATCAGGAGCAGGTCATTCAGATCTTTAACCGGGTTGCGGGGTTCACCTTGGGCGAAGCGGATGTGGTCCGCCGTGCCATGGGAAAGAAAAAGCACGAAGAAATGGTGGCGAACCGCGAGAAGTTCCTGGCCGGGGCAAAGCGGAACAATGTCCCTACGGCCAAGGCCGAGAGACTGTGGGAACTGGTCGAACAGTTCGCCGGTTACGGTTTCAACAAGTCGCACTCGGCCGCCTATGCGGTCGTGGCATATCAGACCGCTTTCCTAAAGACCCATTACCCTGTGGAGTTCATGTCGGCGCTTCTCTCCTCGGAAATCGGGAACCAGGACAAATTGACGAAGTACCTGAATGAGTGCCGGGACATGAACATTCCGATTCTCCCGCCAGACGTCAATTCCAGCGGTCTCCGCTTTACCCCGGCAGGGAACAGCATCCGGTTTGGGCTAACGGCAATTAAGAACGTTGGGGAGGCGGCCATCGAATCGGTGCTAGCCGCGAGAGGCAAGCTCGGGCGCTTTGATACCCTGGTGCTATTCTGTGAGAATGTGGACCTGCGCTTGTTGAACAAGCGTGTGATCGAGAGCCTCATCAAGGCGGGAGCGTTCGATTCGCTGGGCGCGCGCCGGGCGCAGCACATGGCCGTACTTGATCGCGCTATGGAGTTGGGCCAGAAGCGGCAGCGCGAAACATCGAGCGGCCAGCACGGTTTGTTCATGGGCGATGCCGGACTGGCGCCGCCGCCACCTTTGCAATTGCCCGACGTGCCGGACTGGACGGAAGCAGAGCGGCTAGCGGGCGAAAAAGAGGTCTTGGGCTTCTACGTTACCGGTCACCCTCTTGAAAAGTACATGGATCGCCTCGCCACGATCACACGCCATGACAGTTCTTCGCTGGAGGAACTTCAGCACGAGGCGCCAGTGACCTTGGCCGGAATCCTCACCAGTTTGCGTGTCCGGCCGAGCAAGAAAGGCGATCTTTGGGGCAGCGGCATACTTGAGGACCACCGGGGGTCGGTGGAGCTATTGGTGTTCCCACAGGCCTATCAGCAGCTTCAGGGCGTCCTGAAACCCGACAAAACCCTACTCATTAAAGGCCGCGTGCGCCACGAAGAAAACCAGCGCACCAAGGTGGTGGTGAGCGAAGCACGACCGCTCGAGGCAGCGGTAAACGGTCCCAAGCCGCGCCTGCGCATCCGAGTGGACCTTGACCAAGCCGGCGAGGGACTTGCCGCAGAGTTGTTGGACGTGCTTTCCGCACACCCTGGGGGCAATCCACTCATCCTGGAACTTACTCGGGCCGGGGAATTCTCCGCCACTCTGCGTGTTGGCCGCCCGAGGACCGTGGCGGCCGATGAGGACGTAATCAACCAGTTGCGAGCCCTGGCCGGAGTCTCCGCTGTTGAACTTGAGAAGCAGTCGAAAGTCGACTCTGACTCTTAACTATCAAGGACGATCAATGGCAAATCCTACCGACCAACACGCCGTAGTCCGCGAGATTGAGAAGCAGATTGCCGAACTTGAGCAGTCTTCTGACTCAGAAGTGACGCGCGACGAAATCGAGCGCCTCCGCCAGCAGTTGGACGCGCTGCGCGACAAGGTCGCCGGCGCCGTCAACGACCCCTGGGATCGAGTCCTGCTCGCTCGTCACCCCCAACGTCCTTACACGCTGGACTACATTCAGATGCTCTTCACAGAGTTCACGGAACTCCACGGAGACCGACGGTTCGGAGATGATCAGGCCTTAGTAGGCGGGCTCGCCAAATTTGAGGAGAAGCCTGTTGTGGTCATGGGGCATCAGAAGGGGCGCGATACGAAGCAGAAGTTGCTGCGCAACTTCGGCATGACTAACCCGGAAGGCTACCGCAAGGCGCTGCGCTTGATGCGAACTGCGGCCAAATTCGGCCTGCCCATCATAACGTTCGTGGACACGCCCGGGGCCTATCCCGGCATCGGCGCCGAGGAGCGGGGGCAGGCCGAGGCTATTGCTTACAATCTGAAAGAGATACCTAAGCAGCGAGTCCCCATTATCGTGATCATCCACGGCGAGGGCGGCAGCGGCGGGGCACTAGCGATCGCCGTGGGCGATGAGGTCCTGATGCTCGAAAACGCCGTCTATTCGGTTATAGCTCCTGAGAGTTGCTCATCCATTCTGTGGCGGGACTGGAATCACAAACAAGACGCCGCCCGGGTACTCAAGTTGACTGCCGAAGACATGCTTCGGCTGGAGATCGTGGATCGCGTCGTGCCGGAACCTCCCGGGGGCGCGCATAACAGTCATCAGCTTGCCGCCGACATTCTGCGGCCCGTCCTGAGGTCGTGCCTTCAGGAGCTGCAAGAGCTCTCCCCAGAAGCACTTCTGCGACGCCGTCATGAAAAGCTGCGAAAGCTCGCTACGTGTGTGACTGGCGGGTGATCTTACCTGGCAGGCCGGCAGTCCACTCACTGCGGTGCGGTTTCTCTCTGTTGCTATCCCCAGAATGGCGTCAAGCCGGTTTTGTTGGTAGTTTTGGTACCTGCTACCCGGAGTTGCCAATCGACCGGCTTTAGCGCGACTCTGAAAAGCCTCAAGATTCCCCTTGACACTCAGCGGGATTCAGTTCCCGCGGCTGAGTCGGTCAGGCGCATGCTGAACTGCCCAGTTTTGCGGACGGGAAGGGTTTCTCGTCGGCCCCCTTCATTCCGCGCCTTGCAATTCAGTTATTCGTTCGAACCGCCTGGTTTGCGGCCAAAAAGTCCCCACTTAACTCAAATGACGTTCTATTGAGGTGTGAAAAGTTGCCATTTGACGGAAGTCAGTTTACAGCCGCGAGGCGAAGAAACTAAAGTGACTAACGTCAACTGGTGGAATGCGTTCCGTTCGCGCAGGGCTGATTTGATTTCAATTCCGTCGTAACTGGGTCTTGGTGGCCTCCTCTTGCTCACGCCAACTTGATCGTCTCGGCCGTTGGTCGCGGCCCGTGACAATCGCCGAGGGCGCCCAGACTAAGCGGCGGCACGGCGGATCCGGATTGCCGTAAACGCGTAAGAGGCTTTGACGTTCGGTTTCCACCACGCGACCTTGCGCATGCAGTTTCCTGCTTGGGATTCTTGAAACGAGGTGACTAATGAGCATCAGTCCTATCAACGAAGTACCTGCAATTGGCGGCGGATTAGTCCAAATCTCCTCGAGAGAGGAATTGATCCGCCAGCGTCTGGAGGAGGAGCGACGGCGCCTCGAGAAGGAAGCCGGGATCGCGAAGCGCGCGCCCCAGCACTTTCACAAGCCCATTGAGAACCCCTTCACGAAATCCCAACGTGACCGGACCACCATTCTTTTCGGCGGCCTCACTTGGAAGCACGAAAGTCTCATTCACGGGGCTTTGGAAAGTCTAGGGTACAAATGCGAGGCGCTTCCGGTGCCGAACAAGAAAGCTTTCCAACTTGGCAAGGAGTACGGGAACAACGGCCAGTGCAATCCCACCTACTTTACCGTGGGTAATCTTGTCGAGTTTGTGCAGGGCCTGGAAGAGAAGGGCATGAGCAAGCAGGAAATCATCGACAAGTATGTCTTCATTACGGCCGGCGCCTGCGGGCCTTGCCGTTTCGGGATGTACGAGGCCGAGTACCGGTTGGCCTTGCGCAATTCCGGCTTCGATGGGTTCCGGGTGCTGCTCTTTCAGCAAGGCGGAGGCCTGAATCAGGCCGAGGCCGAAGCAGGGCTGGAGATGAATCTCGATTTCTTCCTGGGCATTCTGAACGCCATGAACATCGGCGACGTCATTAACGATGTTGCTTACCAGATCCGCCCCTACGAAGTGAATCCCGGAGAAACCGACCGCGTCCTTGAGGAATGCATGAATCTGCTCCACGAGGCCATGCGCAAAAAGCAGCCGTGGACGCTCGAAGGCAAGCTCAACTCACTGCTGGGCAAGACCGGCTTCGCAGGCACCGCCGAATACCTCGGCAAATTCCTGAACCAGCTCTACGGCGACGACTACACGGCGGCGCTCAACGAGGTGCGCGAGCGCTTTAACAGCATCCCCGTGGATCGCACCCGCGTTAAGCCCCTGGTTAAGGTTACGGGTGAATTCTGGGCCCAGACCACCGAGGGCGACGGGAACTTCAACATGTTCAAGTTTCTGGAAAAGGAGGGGGCGCAGGTCCTCGTCGAACCCATCGGCACCTGGATCATGTACATGATTCACCAGGCCAAGCAGCAGGTTAAGGACGAGCGCGGGCTGGATTTGATCCAGCAGGGCGTTTCGAAGTGGAATTTGACGAAGAAGTTTGGCAGCCATCTGAACAGCAAACAGAAACTTGCCAAACTGACCGCCGCCGAAGTCATTTTCAAACGTGAGTATCACCGGCTGGTCGATTCTCTGGGCGGAATCGCCCACCACTTGGCTGACCAATACGAACTCCAGCGGCTCGGCCACCCATTCTACAACTCTCGCGCCGGCGGAGGTGAAGGCCACCTCGAGGTCGCCAAGAACATTTATTATTCCAACAAAGACCTCTGCCACATGGTCCTCAGCCTGAAGCCGTTTGGCTGCATGCCCTCGACTCAGTCGGACGGCGCGCAATCAGCGGTCGTAACCAACTTCAAAGATATGATCTTCATCCCCATCGAAACCTCCGGGGAAGGTGATGTGAACGCGCATAGCCGCGTCCAGATGGCGCTTGGCGAAGCGAAGGTGCGGGCCAAGAACGAAATGAAGCGAGTGCTCGAGGAAGCCGGCGTGACCATCGAGGAGATCAAGGCGTTTGTGGCTGACCATCCCGAAATGCAGCAGCCCATGTACAAGTATGGGCACCGGAAAGGGGTGGTGGGGGTTTCGGCAAACTTCGCGCTCCATGCGGCGGAGCGTATCAAGGCCGAACGGCACGCGATGGTGGCTGTGTAGGACAGTAAGCCGAAGCGTACCGGGCCAATCAGCGCCTGGGTGGAAGGTCACGAGCGATTTACAGTTCGCTCCCAACGTGAATTACCTGGCCGGGTTTTACAGTCGCAGCGGCGCGCAGGAGCGCAGGAAAGATCGGGCGATAAGAGGCAATCTCGTTGCTGGGTACATGAGCGATTACGAATCCTAACCGGAGTTTCACCAGGTCATGCTGACGTTCCAGCTTGCGGTCGATTGTGACGAAGACATCAAACCACTTCTCTGCGTGAGCCAGCAGGGCCGCGTCTTTGCTTCCGCGCCAACCGATCTCGCTCACCGTTCTAACCACATGGCCTGGAAATGCGGCTTTGACCCCCGCATTGACGCATTCATCTAGTACTACTACGTTAAGTTATTGACCTCTCCCAAGAGAGGTGTTAAGCTCCGGTTCATGACCGAGAGCGAAATTGCAAAATGTCGAGCACGTTTGGAACAATTCTTGGCCGACCTGCTGGAGCC
>Ga0326727_10019850_pt1 | contig 13426 bp, 9 predicted proteins | sample MB2enrmetagenome_FD_207643 | JGI IMG/M metagenome (GOLD analysis project Ga0326727, IMG submission 207643) | Lab enriched peat soil microbial communities from McLean, Ithaca, NY, United States - MB29MY | ecosystem: Environmental > Terrestrial > Soil > Wetlands > Peat | place: USA: New York... | reverse complement strand
GCCTTCCGCTACGAGGACCCCGTCCATGGGCGGCAGCAGCCGGTTGTCGGCCTGCGGTATGGCACGCTGTGATTCCGGCCTGCCCACGGTGACCTGAGCCGCCCAGGTCTGGGGCAGATAGAGCGTGAAAGTGCTGCCTGCGCCGGGCGCGCTCTGCAGCCGGATTTCGCCGCCGAGCAGGCGGGTCAGTTCGCGGCTGATCGAAAGGCCAAGGCCGGTGCCACCGTACTTGCGGCTGGTGGTTCCGTCGGCCTGCTGGAAAGCTTCGAAGATGATGCGCTGCTTGTCCTGCGGAATACCAATGCCGGTGTCGGTGACGGAGAACGCGATCACCGATTTCACGCGGTTGAGCACGGGGTGATTCGCGCTCCAGCCGGAAGCGGCGCGGTCGATCTGAAGGCGAACGATGCCGTGCTCGGTGAACTTGAGAGCATTGGAAAGCAGGTTCTTGAGAATCTGCTGCAGACGCTTGGCGTCGGTGATGATGGTCTCGGCGGGCAGACTTTCTGCGACTTCGATCGACAGGTCGAGGCCCTTGCCTTCGGCCACGTGCCGGAACGTGCGCTGACAGAAATCGTGCAGTTCGCTGAACCGGACGCTGCCGACTTCCACATCCATCTTGCCGGATTCGATCTTGCTGAGATCCAGGATGTCGTTGATGAGGGCGAGCAGGTCCGTTCCCGATGAATGAATGGTCTCCGCGTATTTGACCTGTTTCGGTGTAAGAACATTTTCCGCGTTCTCGGCCAGCATCTGCGCGAGGATCAGCAGGTTGTTCAGCGGCGTGCGCAGTTCGTGACTCATGTTGGCGAGGAACTCGGACTTGTATTTCGAGGTGAGTGAAAGCTGCTCGGCCTTTTCCTCCAGCGCGGCCTTGGCCTGCTCGACTTCGCGGTTCTTGGTTTCGACTTCGTTCTTCTGCTCGGCCAGCAGGTGGGCTTTTTCCTCCAGCTCGGCGTTGGTCTTCTGGAGCTGTTCGGCCAGCGCCTGGCTCTGTTTGAGCAGTTGCTCGGTGCGCATGGTGGCGGCGATGGTGTTGAGCACGATGCCGATGCCCTGGGGTCAATTGGTCGAGAAAAGCCAGGTTGACATCGGTGAAATGGCGGAAGGAGGCCAGTTCCAGAACGGCCTTGGCTTCGCCTTCGAACAGCACCGGCAGCACCACGATGCTGAGCGGCGTGCCCTCGCCCAGGCTGGAGCTGATCTTGATGTAGTTCGAGGGGACGTCGGTGACCAGGATGCGGCGTTTTTCCAGCCCGCACTGGCCCACCAAACCCTGCCCCATACTGAATTCCTTCGGGACCTTGTCGTTGGCGCCGTAGGCGGCCAGCAGCTTGAGGGACTCCGAATCATCGCTGGCGTCAGCCACGTAGAACGTTCCGTGCTGCGCGCCCACCAGGGGCGTCAGTTCGGAGAGGAGCAATTTGGTCACGGTCAACAGATCGCGCTGACCCTGCATCATGCCAGTGAACTTGGCGATGTTGGTCTTGAGCCAGTCCTGGTCGGTATTCTTGCGCGTGGTTTCGGCCAGGTTGACGATCATCTCGTTGATGTTGTCCTTGAGGGCCGCGACTTCGCCCAAGGCTTCCACCGCGATGGAACGGGTCAAGTCGCCCTTGGTGACGGCCGTGGCGACGTCGGCGATGGCGCAGACCTGGGTGGTGAGGTTGGCGGCAAGCTGGTTGACGTTGTCCGTAAGGTCACGCCACAATCCCGCGGCGCCGGGCACCAAAGCCTGTCCGCCGAGCTTGCCTTGAATGCCGACTTCGCGGGCCACGTTCGAGACCTGGTCGGCGAAGACGGCCAGGGTATCGATCATTCCGTTGATGGTGTCGGCCAACTCGGCGATTTCGCCCTTGGTTTCCAGCACCAGTTTGCGTTTCAGATTGCCGTTGGCGACGTCGGTGACGACCTTGGCGATACCGCGGACCTGGGTGGTTAGGTTGGCGGCCATGAAGTTCACGTTGTCCGTCAAGTCCTTCCAGGTGCCCGCCACGCCGCGCACTTCGGCCTGTCCGCCGAGCTTGCCTTCGGTGCCGACTTCGCGAGCCACGCGGGTGACCTCTGAGGCAAAGCTGTTGAGCTGATCCACCATGGTATTGATGGTGTTCTTGAGCTCCAGAATTTCGCCGCGCACATCCACCGTGATCTTGCGGCTCAAGTCGCCGTTGGCCACCGCGGTGGTGACCTGGGCAATGTTGCGGACCTGGGCCGTGAGGTTGCCGGCCATGGAGTTCACGCTGTCGGTGAGATCCTTCCATGTGCCGGCCACGCCGCGGACTTCGGCGTGGCCGCCGAGCTTGCCTTCGGTGCCGACTTCGCGAGCCACGCGGGTGACTTCGGCGGCGAAGGAGCTGAGCTGATCCACCATGGTGTTAACGGTGTTCTTGACCTCGAGGATTTCGCCGCGCACATCCACCGTGATCTTGCGCGAAAGGTCGCCCTTCGCGACGGCCGTGGTGACTTCGGCGATGTTATGGACCTGGGTGGTGAGGTTGGCCGCCATGGAGTTGACGCTATCGGTGAGATCCTTCCATGTTCCGGCCACGCCGCGCACATCGGCCTGGCCGCCGAGCTTGCCTTCGGTGCCGACTTCGCGGGCCACGCGGGTTACTTCGGATGCGAAAGAGCTGAGCTGGTCCACCATGGTATTGATGGTGTTCTTCAGCTCCAGGATTTCGCCGCGGGCGTTTACGGTGATCTTGGTCGTTAAATCGCCGCGCGCGACGGCCGTGGTGACGCCGGCGATGTTGCGCACCTGGTTGGTGAGGTTGCTGGCCATAGAGTTGACGGAATCGGTCAAATCCTTCCAGGTTCCGGCCACGCCGCGCACATCGGCCTGGCCGCCCAGCTTACCTTCGGTGCCGACTTCGCGGGCCACGCGAGTGACTTCGCCGGCGAAGGCGTTGAGCTGATCGACCATGGTGTTGATGGTGTTCTTCAGCTCCAGGATTTCACCGCGCACGTCCACGGTGATCTTGCGGCTCAAATCGCCGCGGGCGACGGCCGTGGTGACTTCGGCGATGTTGCGGACTTGGGACGTCAGGTTGCCGGCCATGAAGTTGACGCTATCGGTCAAGTCCTTCCAGGTGCCGCCGACGCCCTTCACATCGGCCTGGCCGCCCAGCTTGCCTTCGGTACCGACCTCGCGGGCCACGCGGGTTACTTCGCCGGCGAAGGCGTTGAGCTGATCGACCATGGTGTTGATGGTGTTTTTCAGCTCCAGAATTTCGCCGCGCGGGTCCACGGTGATCTTACGGCTGAGATCGCCCTTGGCCACGGCGGTGGTGACTTCGGCGATGTTGCGGACTTGCGCGGTGAGGTTGCCGGCCATGGAGTTGACGGAATCCGTAAGATCCTTCCAGGTGCCGGCGACGCCGCGCACATCGGCCTGACCGCCAAGCTTGCCTTCGGTTCCGACTTCGCGGGCCACGCGGGTGACTTCGGAGGCGAAGGAGCTGAGTTGGTCCACCATTGTGTTGATGGTGTTCTTGAGCTCCAAAATCTCGCCGCGCACATCGACCGCGATCTTGCGGCTCAGATCGCCCTTGGCCACGGCCGTAGTGACTTCAGCGATGTTGCGCACCTGGTTGGTGAGGTTGCTGGCCATGGAGTTGACCGAATCGGTAAGATCCTTCCAGGTGCCGGCCACGCCTTTCACTTCGGCCTGGCCGCCGAGCTTGCCTTCGGTACCGACCTCGCGGGCCACGCGGGTGACTTCGGAGGCGAAGGCGTTGAGCTGATCGACCATGGTGTTGATGGTGTTCTTCAACTCCAGGATTTCGCCGCGCACGTCCACCGTGATCTTGCGTGACAAGTCGCCGTTGGCCACCGCGGTGGTGACCTCGGCGATGTTGCGGACCTGGGCGGTGAGGTTGCCGGCCATGGAGTTGACGCTGTCGGTCAAATCCTTCCACACGCCGCCGACGCCTTTGACTTCGGCCTGACCGCCGAGTTCGCCCTCAGTTCCCACTTCGCGGGCTACCCGAGTCACTTCGGAACCGAACGCGTTCAACTGATCGACCATGGTGTTGATGGTGTTCTTGAGCTCCAGGATTTCGCCCTGGACATCCACTGTGATCTTGCGCGAGAGGTCGCCTCTGGCGACGGCGGTTGTCACTTCCGCGATGTTGCGCACCTGCGAGGTGAGGTTGCCGGCCATGGAGTTGACGCTGTCGGTCAAATCCTTCCACACGCCGCCGACGCCCTTCACCTGGGCCTGGCCGCCGAGCTTGCCTTCGGTGCCGACTTCGCGGGCCACGCGGGTGACTTCGGAGGCGAAGCTGTTGAGCTGGTCGACCATGGTGTTGACGGTGTTCTTGAGCGCCAGGATTTCGCCGCGCGCATCCACCGTAATCTTGGTGGAAAGCTCGCCCTTGGCGACCGCGGTGGTCACGCCGGCGATGTTGCGGACCTGATTGGTGAGGTTTCCGGCCATGGAGTTGACGCTCTCGGTGAGATCTTTCCAAGTGCCGGCGACGCCTTTCACTTCCGCCTGGCCGCCCAGTTTGCCATCGGTGCCGACCTCGCGGGCGACGCGGGTGACCTCGGAGGCGAAGGAGCCGAGCTGATCGACCATGGTATTGATGGTGTTCTTGAGCTCCAGGATTTCGCCGCGCACGGCGACCGTGATCTTGCGCGAAAGGTCGCCGTTGGCCACCGCGGTGGTGACTTCGGCGATGTTGCGGACCTGACCGGTGAGGTTGCCGGCCATGGAGTTGACCGAATCGGTGAGATCCTTCCAGGTTCCGGCCACACCGCGCACGTCGGCCGGGCCGCCGAGGATGCCTTCGGTTCCGACTTCGCGGGCCACGCGCGTGACTTCGGAAGCGAAGGCATTGAGCTGATCGACCATGGTGTTGATGGTGTTCTTGAGTTCGAGGATTTCGCCGCGGACGTCGACGGTGATCCTGCGGGAGAGGTCGCCATTGGCGACGGCGGTGGTGACTTCGGCGATGTTGCGGACCTGGGCCGTGAGGTTGCCGGCCATGGAATTGACAGAATCGGTGAGGTCTTTCCAGACGCCGGCGACGCCCTTCACTTCGGCCTGGCCGCCGAGCTCGCCCTCGGTTCCGACTTCGCGGGCCACGCGGGTGACTTCGGAGGCGAAGGAGCCAAGCTGGTCCACCATGGTGTTGATGGTGTTCTTGAGTTCCAGGATTTCGCCGCGGACGTCGACGGTGATTTTGCGGGAGAGGTCGCCGTTAGCGACGGCTGTGGTGACTTCGGCAATGTTGCGGACTTGCACCGTGAGGTTGCCGGCCATGGAGTTCACGGAGTCTGTGAGGTCCTTCCAGACGCCGCCGACGCCTTTCACGACGGCTTGGCCGCCGAGCTTGCCTTCGGTGCCGACTTCGCGCGCTACGCGGGTGACTTCCGAGGCGAAGGAGTTCAACTGCGCCACCATGGTATTCACCACGCGGGCGGTGTGCAGGAACTCGCCCTTGAGCGAGCGGCCATCCACCTCAAGCGCCATGGTTTGCGAGAGGTCGCCTTTCGCGACCGCGCCGATGACGCGCGCCACTTCGGTGGAGGGCTGCACCAGGTCTCCGATCAGGCCGTTGACGGAATCGAGGCACTCCGACCAATCGCCTGAGGCGGCGCCGAGGCTGGCGCGCTGATTGATCTTGCCTTCCTTTCCGACGGCGGAGCTGATCCGGGAGAACTCGGCGGCCATGCGCTCGTTCAGCTTGAAGATCTCGTTCAAGGTGTCTGCGATCTTGCCGGCTACACCGGTCTGGTCGACAGGCAGGCGAACCGAAAAATCGCCGTCTTTGAAAGCGATCAGGACCCTTAATAAGGTGCTCGTATCGAGCGCTTCGGTTACGAGTTCGGCTTTCATGATAACTCCTTACCATTGCTTAGCAGTTCTTTGAATACCGCTCCCAGACTGAGGAATTCTTCTAGGTTGGACGGCTTACGGATAAAGCGCGCGGCTCCGAGGTGGGTGGCGATGAGCCGGTCGCGCGGCGAGTCGGAAGAAGTGAGGACCACCACCGGAACGTGGGCAAGCTTCGGATTCTCGCGGAGGCGCTGCAGGATCTCGATACCGTCATGGCGGGGCAGGTTGAGATCCAGGATGATCAAGCCGAAGTCGACGTCCTCCCCAGGCGGATCGTGGAATGAAACAAGCCGCAGGACGTCCTTGCCGTCGGAAGCGAGACGAAGGGGGCAGCCGATGCCGTGCTCCTTGAGGGTTTCGCGGATGAGGTAGACGTCGGCGGAGTTGTCTTCGGCGAGGAGGATTTCAGGCATGGAGGCTCCGGGGAGAGGAGTCAGAAGTCAGCAGGGCCCCCGGCGGCGCCGGATTGAATAATCTGTGACTCGGGCCATGGCCCCCTTGTACGTTCTCCGAACGCATTCTTCCGGCTTGGGCCGATGTTGAAAATAAGGGGCTTGACCGGGAGTCACAGGTCAGCACGACCGCCACTCGGCGTCTGGACGGTGGGGTAGGGCAGAGCGGGTAACTATTTGCATTCCGGGTTGTGCAAAAATTTACCTCCGGTGCATCTGACATCTCCCCTCCCTATCTGCGGCGGCAACCGATAAGACTCGGTGGATGAGCGCTTCGCCGCGGAGGCGTTATGTCCTTCACTTCGGAACCGTACGATCATCCACGAACGAGTGAGCGCTTGGCTCTGCACGCAACAGTCCAATCCTTATGTGAATGATGCTACTCGATCCTGGTGGGCCGGTGAGAGGCCCTCCGCGATTGGATGTTAGAAAACAAACAAACGGTTTTGCGATACAGCGGGCGCGATAGGTGAGTGGCGCTTAATCTGCACCGCCGGGCGTCAGCGCGACAGCATGGAATCCGAACGGCTCTTCAAAATACTGATCATCGAGGACGATCCGGTGGACCGTGAGGTGTACAAACGGTGCCTCCAGCAGTCCAACTTGCGATTCGAATTTGCGGAGGCCTGCGGCGCCATCAAGGGCGTTGAACTCTCGAAGTCATGGCGGCCCGATTGCACTTTGCTGGACTTCAATCTGCCCGACGGGAACGGGTTTGAGGTGCTGGCGAAGCTTCAAGACGAAGCTGGCCGGGTAACGTGCCCGGTGGTCATGCTGACCGCGTTCGGGGACGAAGCACTCGCGGTAAAACGATGAAGGCCGGAGTCATGGACTATCTACCAAAGGGGCAGGTGACGGCAGACAAGCTTCACCAGACGGTGATCCACGCGATGGAGAGATTTAAGATACAGCAGCGGACGGAGCGGACGGAGGCTAACCGGTTCGCGCTGGCAGAAAGCGGGCGGCGGTACCAGGTCCTGCTCCAGGCCATTCCCGAAATGGTCTGGACCGCCAATGTCGAGGGCCGTGTACAGTGGGCAAACAACCGCTGGCTTGAGTACACGGGTCTCAGCTTGGCCGACGCCGCCCGCCTGGGGTGGGATCAAATGCTGCACCCGGACGACCTGGAACGAAGTTTTGGGGCTTGGGCGGCTGCGCTCGAAAACCGTTCCGAACTGGAGATCGAGCACCGGTTGAAGAGGGCTGCCGACGGCAGCTACCGGTGGCACTTGACGCGCGCCGTCCCAATGACGAGCGGGGGCGACGAAACCTGGTTTGGCGTAAGCACGGATATTGAAGATCAGAAGCTGGCCGAGGCGGAACTAATGCAGATACAGAAGAAGGAGGGCATTGGAACGCTGGCGGCGGGAGTGGCCCACGATTTCAACAATTTGCTGACGGGCAGGGAGGCGCCAGTTTTACGATGAATAGCCTTCCGGCGGATCATCCGGGGCAACCGATGCTGCGAGGCGTGGTTCAGGCGGCTCAACGGGCAGCGGAACTAACCCGCAAATGCTGGCGTACGCGGGAAAGGGGGCTTTCTACGTGGAGCGCACCGATTTCGACGAGTTAGTCCGCGAAACCTGCATGGCTCTCAAGGCCTCGATTCCGAAGACGATCCGGTTCGAGTTCCGGGGCGGATGCAATCTGCCGCCCGTAGAGACGGATGCGGCGCAGTTGCGGCAGGCGGTGGTGGATTTGGTGATGAACGCGGTCGAGGCCATTGGAGAATCACCGGGCACGATCTCGGTGCGGACGGCAGCCGTTGAAGTCAGCGAGGAAGCGGCCCGGAAGAATGGATTTGCCAGCGCGGAAATCGGGGCGGGCAGGTATGTCGCTCTGGAGGTTTGCGACGACGGCTGCGGCATGGACGAGTACACCCGGAAGAAGGCGTTCGACCCGTTCTTCACGACGAAATTCATCGGGCGGGGACTGAGCTTGGCCGCAGTCCACGGATTCGTGCGCAGCAGCGGCGGTGGCGTACAGGTGGACAGCGCACAAGGGCAGGGTGCGAAGTTCCGAGTCCTGTTGCCGGCCGCGCCGGCAAATGAGATGGGGAATTGTGCCGGGGGGTGAGGGGCAGAATCAATGCAAAGAGAAGGCGGAACAATGGCGGTGGCAGGCCAGGAGGCCTACCCCACGTGTGTAACGCTGGACGCCGCGGCTCTACACGATCTGCTCAGCCCGGTAAACCAGATGTGCACAATGGCGGACCTGCTGTTTACCAAATACCGGGGCAGCCTGGACAGCGAGGCGGAAGCCCTCTTCGGATTCATTCAGGGGGCGGCGGTTCGCAAAAGGCCCGCTGCAACTGGCCGAAGCCGAAAACGCCGTGGAAATCGCGCGACTTGCCGGCGCCGACCGCTACGCTGCCGATACCTTTCAGAAGGCTGTGATTGACCTGCGAAACGCCGAGGACTTTTTACAAAGGAAAGGCATGGACCGCAAGAGCTCGGAGACCAACGCGCGCGAAGCCGCCCAAATGGCCGAGGATGCGCGCATCATCACCCTGCGTAAGATCGGCGAGGAACAGTTAGCCACCGAGCGCGCCGCCGCCCAACAGCGCGAAGCAGACGCACAAGCGCAGGCACGCGCCGCCGCCGAGCAAGCGAGGCTGGACGCGGAACGCCGGGCTCAAGCCGAATCCGAACGCCGCAGCGCGGATCAAGCCCGCGTCCAGGCTGAGCAGGCCCGACTGCAAGCCGAACAGGCCGCCAACGTGGCCGCACAGGAACGAGCCGCGGCCGATGCCGCCCGCGCCGCCGCGCTCCAACAGCAGCAGGCCGCTCAGGGCGAAGCGGAGCGGGCGCGCCAGATCGCCCAGAAGGCCGAAGCTGAAAAAGCCGAACTGCGCGAACGCCTGCGCCAGCAACTGAACATGATCCTCGAAACCCAGGAAACCGCCCGCGGCCTCATCGTGAATATTTCGGATGTGCTCTTCGACTTCAACAAATACACGCTCAAGCCCGGAGCCCGCGAAAAGATGGCCAAGGTCTCCGGAATCCTGCTGGCCTACCCCGGGCTGAAGATCCAGTTGGAAGGCCACACCGACAGCATCGGCACCGACGAATACAACCAAAAGCTCTCCGAAGAGCGCGCCAGCGCCGTTCGCGACTACCTGGTGGGACAGGGAGTGCCCGGCGCTACCGTGACGGCCACGGGGTTCGGTAAGAGCCAACCCGTCGCCTCCAACGATACCGCAGCCGGCCGCCAGCGCAATCGCCGCGTGGAAATGGTGGTTTCCGGGGAGCCAATCGGAATTGGTTCCCTGCAGCAGTGACCACCCAACCGCCGTTAAGCAACGGCGATGAAATCAAGGTTGAAGCCATCCAATTGCGGTGACCCTCTGTCTCATGGACTCCTCCTTTCACGCACCACGGCGGCCGCCCTGCGACGCCGGAGCGGCCTGTGCCGATTTCTTCGTCGAGCTTTCCACCCGCAGCATATTGAAGACCTTGAAGGCGTTGGGGACGGAGTTGCACTGAATCGTGCCAATGTCGGAATCGCTTTTGCTCGCTACCGTGCCCAACAGGATGATCTGCCCGTTCTTGACGACGATCTTGATATCGGAACCACTACCCCAGAAGTACCGGGACAAATAACGCTGCAGCGCGGCCCGGGCTGCCGCGCGGATCTGCATGTCCATACTGCCCAGGCGCAGGATATCGATATTGTTTACCACCGCCTTCACACCCTGGACGTCTTTCACCACGTTGTACGCGTAATCCCGGTTCGTCTGCCTGACTGTCCAGCCGGTCAGGGTCACCTGGGACTTCGATAAAGTAAAAGAGATGAAGTCGAATTCGCTGATGTAAGGCATCATCGCCAGTTTGTGCCGGATCTTCTCCCAGGTCTTGGGATCCTGCTCGTTGCTACGGCCGGCGTCGAGCAACCGGCGCTCCGGGGCGCCTGGCGGGATGATGGCTCCTGCATCAATCGCGTTCGCCCCCTGCAGTTTCATGGCGCCGGCCTTCACCTTGGTTGCTCCCGACACTTCCACCAGTTGGCCCACCAGCGGCCGAGGCATCTTCTAGTTGTCCACCGAAAAGACCATGTTGTTTGTCAGCCGAACCAGAACCGGTTGTGACCCGTCCTTGGCGGTCGTTTGACTGCACCCGACCCGCGTAGGCATGATGGTCCCAGCATCAGACGTGCGCACAGAGATCGGTATCGACGTAGCTGCGGAATGTCGAGACTTCCTGAGCCCGCACTCCGAAACAGAGTGGGAATTCCGGGTTTGTAGTGGGCGGGCGCAGGCCGAGACTCCGTCAGGTGGCCTTCGCAGCGGCCTCCGGCACGATTCTTGGTGCTTGAGACCCAGTGGAAAGACTGGTTTGGTTGGTTTTTGGTCATGGTCTTGGTAATGGTTAATGGTTTTGGATCAATGACTTGCAAGCTGACCATGGACCCCAGCCGAAGGACCGAGGAAGGCATGGCGAGAGGCGGTGCTGTAGTCAGCTTCAGCCAACCCTCCCGCGGTACCCACAGAGGCTGGATAATGCGCCCCGAGCCAGGGATTTGGGTAGCAAGGGAACGACTCGGCGAATCCGAGCAGCTTGAGGATTTGAAATTGGCCGATGCCCGGCTACGCGTTCTGGGCAAAGGCAGGAAACAGCGCACTGTACCAGGGCACCTGCATCGAGACGGTAAACAAATACAAGTGAAGGCAGGGCTGGGATGTGAAGACGCAATTGTCTCCGCCGAGCTCTACAAGTTGCTTGTGTACGACCGTGGCGGCTTCTTTCTGGCGCACCGGGACACCGAGAAAGCCGATGGGATGTTCGGCACGCTGGTCGTGACGCTCCCCTCGACGTATCGCGGCGGCGCATTGCGAATTCGTCATGCGGGCCGCGAAGTTACGGTCGATACCAACACCGTCGATCCCTCCGAGCTTTCCTGCGCTGCGTTCTACGCCGACTGCGAACACGAGGCTCTGCCTGTGCGGGCAGGTAATCGCATTTGCCTGGTTTACAACTTCGTTCAGAAGCAGTCGAAGACCGCCCCGAATTTCGAGGATTGTCGCTTCAGAGCCGACTGTTTGCCTCGTCAAGCTTGGCGAGATTTGAGGTCACCCCGGTTCTCAACTCGCAGCCCGTGGCATCACCGGCGAAAAACGGCGTTCGCGCGCTGCGGACGATTTGGGACTGGTTGCTCTCGTCTGATCTACCTCATGTATGACATGGTAAACTTTGAGTGAGAGGAACCGATGAGGTCTAGTCGCAGCAACGCCGCATTGTCAAAGGCCAGGAAGACTTCCTCAATGGGCGGGCATCCAGCCGAGAACGCCCGTGAGGCGCTCGCACAGGCCTTCTTAAAGCGATCCGTGAAAATGCTCGAGCGCGTGAGTTCCTCCGCATCGTCGGAGGCCCTGAAGTCTGCTTTGTCCTCTCCAACAGACGTTGGCGGCGTCGCAACTTTGCTGTCCGATCTTGCTCCGCTGGATGTCGATCGTTCCGCGGTGGATCCGTTCGTGGAAGCATTGGCGATGGGAGCAGCCATAAAGCAGGAGTTGTTGACCAGCGGCGGTGGAGGCCTCACGTCCAGTCAGGTATCGAGCGCTCTTCGCGTCACGCGGCAAGCGGTCGATAAACGCCGTATCCGGCACGCTCTGCTGGCGGTGCCGAACGGATCCGGCGAGTACCTTTATCCAGCTTGCCAGTTCACCTCGGCCGGCGTGATTCCGGGCCTGGAGAAGGTGCTTAGGGCATTTCAGATTCGGAGTCCCTGGACGCAACTCTCAGCGTTGCTCGCACCTGCACCGGCGTTAGGGGGCAGAACTATCCTCGAAGCGATGAAATCTGGCGCCATCGAAGGAGCAATCGCCATCGCGGCCTCATTTGGAGAACAGGCAGCGTAAGGCGCATGACAGCCCGACCTACCCTGCCGAAGCGCCTCCCATTGGGTCGTGTGCGAGCCGGAACCCGCTGGATGCGAATTCACGCGCAAGCCCGGAATCCGCTTTGGTTCGGCCCTGCCCGCGGCCAACCGCCGATCCATCGCTTCGACGACAAGGCAGGGCGATTCCGCGTCTGCTACTTCGGAACCACGCTTGAGGTGTGCTTTGCCGAGACGTTCCTCCGCAATCCGCCCGTCAGAATTCTGGCACTTGACGATCTCGCCGGGCGGTCCGTCGCGACTGTGGAGGTGCGCCGCGATCTGCGACTCGTGTCGGTTCACGGTTCGAGCCTCGCAAGATTGGGAGTGACGGCTGAACTGGCAACCGGAAGCGACCATGCGCTCTCGCAACTTTGGTCGCGGGTCCTCTGGGAGCATAGTGACCAGCCTGACGGGATCCTCTATCGATCCCGCCACGATGATTCGGCGCTCTGCGTGGCCCTATTCGACCGTGCAAAGGATACTTTGGCAATCGTTGGGGATTGTTCTTTGGCAGAAGATCCCAAACAGTTAGCGAGGCTTCTGAGGAGATATGGTCTGGCGCTGACGAACTGACAGAAATTCCGAGAATCTTTGACCCATTCTGCCTACGGACGACGTGAAACGTTGAGTAGAAAACCCGACATCACCATTCCTAAAGATCGACTCTCCACCGGCCCGCAATCATCGAGGTCCCGGTACGAAATTCCGAGAAATTTTGCCCGACCGTTGATCGCGGGCCAGCTGGTTCAAGTCTGTGTTCGTGACGCTTCTGAGATTCCGGCTCATGCGGGAGCCGAATCGAGAAACCGAGTTGGCTTGCGAAGCCATGCTGCTATACCGATCCAAACGGAATTCTGAACCGTGCCGGAAGCGGATTACCATCATCACGTGGATACCATAATCGGCGCCGGCGTTCATGTCGTTTTGGCGCGCCAGAGCCCCGATACAAGCAGGGAAGGAGCGATTAACGATTCGGAGAGGTTATTTCTCATGGCCTCGGGGGTCAGGGAGAGTTGGCGGTCCGCGGTGTGGGGACTTTTTGTGGGTACTCTGCTTCAAAATAGCGCCAAATTGCGAGCACTCCTGCACACGCCATCCCATGATGGAATACTTGCAACTGCTTGAGAACGAGCAATTAAGCGCACTCCATAGCAACCCTGCAAAATACTTGCTTTTTAGCTGTTAACCGAAGGGTTGTAGGTTCGAGTCCTACCTGAGGAGCCAATCTTTTCAAAGACTTACGAGCTGCTTTCCG
>Ga0326727_10019848_pt1 | contig 13427 bp, 10 predicted proteins | sample MB2enrmetagenome_FD_207643 | JGI IMG/M metagenome (GOLD analysis project Ga0326727, IMG submission 207643) | Lab enriched peat soil microbial communities from McLean, Ithaca, NY, United States - MB29MY | ecosystem: Environmental > Terrestrial > Soil > Wetlands > Peat | place: USA: New York... | reverse complement strand
CATCCGCGCCCTGCTGCAGCACGGCGACCTGGTCGAGGCCGACTTCAACTTGAAGAGTCTGGAACAAACGGCCCCCAACGAGTTCAGCACCATCAGCCTCCGCGCCGAGCTGCTCGTGGATCACAAGAAGTACGCGGCGGCGCGCGATCTGTTGGCGGGCTACCTGGACCGTCCCGACGCGCGGCCGGCCACCCGCACGGAACGCCAGTTGCTGGCGGCCCGCGCCGCCGAGCAGTTCGGCCGCAAGCTCGCCGATGCACGGCAGGAGGAGGCGGCCAAACCGTTCTTCAAACAGGCCGAAAACCTGCTGCGCTACTATGTCCAGCTCCAGCCGGACCAGGAGGCGGTGCTGGCCAGCTTCCTCGGCCGCCAAGGACGCACCCGGGAAGCCCTCGATCTGGTTGCACAAACCTGGAAGACCGGCAACCTGGACGGCCTGGCGACCGTCGCCGTGGCGGTCATCCACAGCGGCAGCGCCAGCGACGCCGAGCTGGCGCGGTTGGACCAGATCCTGCAAGCCGCGATGGCCCAGTTCAACCGCCCGCTGCTGCTCTTGGCGGCGCTGGCCGACTCCGCCCTGCGGCAGCAACGCTACCCGGCCGCCGAGGCCGTCTACCGCGAAATCCTCAAGCGGGATCCGCAGAACGTGACCGCCTTGAACAACCTCGGCATCATGCTGGCCTTCGAGGGCAAGCGGCTCAAGGAAGCCTTGCAACTGATCTCGCGGGCCGTGGACATCGCCGGCCCCGTGCCGGACGTGCTCGACTCGCGGGCGACGGTCTTCATCGCCATGGAGCAGCCCGATCTGGCCCTGGCCGATCTGAACGCCGCCATCGCCGACGAGGCCACGGCGCTGCGGTTGTTCCGCCAGGCGCGGGCCTATCTGTTGGCGGGCAGGAAGAGCGAGGCCGCCGAAGCCTGGCGGGCCGCCGAGCAGAAGAACCTCAAGCGCGTGCTGCTCGACCCGCCCGAACGCCCCTTCTACGACAAACTCCGCGCCGATCTGCAAAGCTAGCCGCTGCCGCTCAGTCCTCGGCCTGCCGCAAGCGGGCCAGCACGCTGTAGTCCTCCAGCGTCGTCGTGTCGCCCACCGTCTGCCGCCCCGACGCGATGTCGCGCAGCAGCCGCCGCATGATCTTGCCGCTGCGCGTCTTCGGCAGGGCGTTGGTGAAGCGGATGTCGTCGGGCACGGCCAGGGCGCCGATCTCCTTGCGGACGTGGTTCTTCAGCTCCTGCCGCAAGGCGTCGCTCGGCTCGAAGCCGCCGCCGAGCGTGACGAAGACCGCCACCGCCTCCCCCTTGAGGTCGTGCGGCCGGCCGACCGCCGCCGCCTCCGCCACCGCCGGATGGCTGACCAGCGCGCTCTCGATCTCGATCGTGCTCAGCCGGTGCCCGGAAACGTTCAGCACGTCGTCGATGCGGCCCATGATCCAGTAGTAGCCGTCCTCGTCGCAGCGGGCGTTGTCGCCGCAGAGGTACTTGTGCGGCACGTCGGTCCAGTACTGGATCTTGTAGCGCTCGTCGTCGCCCCAGATGCCGCGGAGCATCGCCGGCCAGGGCCGGGCGATCACCAGCCACCCGCCGTTGCCCGGCCGCACCGGCTGGCGGTCCTCGCCCACGATCTCGGGGATGATGCCGGGCAGGGGCTTGGTGCAGCTTCCGGGCTTGGTCGCGATGGCCCCGGGCAACGGGCTCATCATGATCATGCCCGTCTCGGTCTGCCACCAGGTGTCGACGATCGGGCAGCGCTCGCCGCCGATCTTCTTGTGGTACCACATCCACGCCTCGGGGTTGATCCCCTCGCCCACGCTGCCCAGCAGCCGCAGGCTCGACAGGTCGTGCCGGTCCACCCACTCGTCGCCCCACTTGATGAACGTGCGGATGGCGGTCGGCGCGGTGTAGAGGATGTTGATGCGGTACTGCTCGATCATCCGCCACCAGCGGGAGCAGTCGGGGGCGTCCGGCGAGCCTTCGTAGAGGAAGGTCGTCGCCCCGCACGCCAGCGGACCGTAAACCACGTACGTGTGGCCGGTGACCCAGCCGATGTCCGCCGTGCACCAGAAGATGTCCTCGTCGCGGATGTCGAAGACCCACTCCATCGTCTTCTTGGCCCCCAGGCAGTAACCGGCGGTGCTGTGCTTGATGCCCTTCGGCTTCCCGGTCGACCCGCTGGTATAGAGAATGAACAGCGGGGCCTCGCTGTCCAGCGGCACGGCGGGGCAGTCGGCCGATTCGCCCGCCACCAGCTCGTGCCACCAAACGTCGCGGCCGGCGAGCATGGGCACCTCGGCCCCGGTCCGCCGCACCACGATGCAGTGCTCGACCGTGGGCGATTTCTCCAGCGCCGCGTCGGCGGTCTGCTTCAGCGGCAATTGCTTGCCGCGGCGCCAGCCGGCGTCGGCCGTGATCAGCAGCTTCGCCCCGGCGTTGTTGTTCCGCTCGGCAATGGCCTCGCTGGAAAAGCCGCCGAAGATCACGCAGTGCACGGCGCCGATCCGCGCGCAGGCCAGCATGGCGATGGCCAGCTCCGGGATCATCGGCATGTACATCGAGACCACGTCGCCCTGGCCCACCCCCAGCTTCTTCAAGGCGTTGGCGAAGCGGCAGACCTCCGTGTGCAGCATCTGATAGGTCAGCACGCGCACCTCGCCCGGCTCCCCCTCCCAGATCATGGCCGCCTTGTGGCGGCGGGGCGTGTCCAGGTGCACGTCCAGGCAGTTGTAGCAGATGTTCGTCTGGCCGCCCGCGAACCACTTCGCCAGCGGCTCGTCCCACTGCAGAACCTTCCCATACGGCTTGAACCAGTGCAGCTCGCCGGCCAGCTTGCCCCAAAACCCCTCCAAATCGCGGGCGGCCTCGTTCCACATCGCTTCATATTGCTCCAACGACTGGATGCGCGCCCTTTCGGCGAACTCCCGAGGAGGTGGGAAGAGGCGATCTTCCTTCATCACATTGACGATCTGCCCGGACGCTTGCGGTGCCATCGTTGAAACCTCGGAATGGTTGAGCGGGGAGTACCCCAGGTAAAGTGCCGCGATAAACCGCCTATTGTATGGGATCGCCCGCAGGTGTTCAAGGCAGCGGTGCTCGACTGCCGACCGCCATAGGGGGGGCTAACGGCCCAGCCAGCCCCGGACAGCCAGCGCCAGGATGATCCACACGGCGGCTAGCGCCTCCCACAGGTCGATCTTCGACGAGCCGTGCTGCCGGTCCACGAACACGATGGGGGTCTCGCCGAACCGTGCCCCGAGCCGCCGCAGCCGCCAAAGAACCTCCTCCTGGAAGGAGTAGCCGCGGCTGCGGACGGCGTCCAGATCGAGCCGGGCCAGCACCGCCGTGCGATAGCAGCGGAAGCCGCCGCTGACATCGCGGGGCGAAAGACCCAGCAGCCGGCGGGCGTACCAGTTCACGCCCCGGCTCATCAGGTGCCGCCGCAGAGACCAGCCCTCGATCCCACCGCCGGGTATGTAGCGCGAGCCGATCATCACGTCCACGGGCTGTCCGGCGGGTGGGTCCATTCCCGCCAAAAGATCCGGCAGATACCGCGGCGCATGGCTGAAATCGGCATCCATGTTCAGCACGTAGTCGTAGCCCTCCCCGATCGCGTGCCTCATTCCCGCCAGAATCGCCGTGCCCAGCCCCTGCTTCCCACCCCGCTGTAGGCAACGCACCCGCGGATTCTCGGCCGAGAGCCGCGCGCACCATTGGCCGGTCCCGTCGGGCGAGCCGTCGTCGATCACCAGCAGATCGACCTCGGGGGCGTAGCGAAAAATCTCCTCCACCAGTCGAGGCAGATTCTCGATCTCGTTGTAGGTTGCGACCATCACAAGCGTCTTTGCGTGGGGGGCCATGCAGGGATTCTAACAAACGGCCGGGGGGAAAGGGGATAGGGGATTAGGGGATGAGAGGAGGGGGGAATTAGAGGGCGGCTGTTCCGGCCGCCAGCAATCGCTTATCCCCTCATCCCCTTATCCCCTCATCCCCTTATTCCCTCATCCCCTTATTCCCTCATCCCCTTATTCCCTCATCCCCTTATCCCCTCATAACTGCCCATGACGCAGCCAACGGCGGTGGATATAATTGAAAGCCGTTACGGCACCTATGTTCCCGTCATGATCGCACAAACCCCGCCCGCTCCACGGCCGCGACTTCACGTCCAAGGCCGCCCACGACTGTTCAGCCCGGCGCCCGCTGCGCAGACAGACCCTTATGGCGCGCCTTTTTGGTTTGCCTATGGGGCCAATCTTCTGGTCTCGGCAGGTATCGGGGTCTTATACCACTACGCCGACTTCATAGCTCTCCTGGGTGGTACCGAGCTGCATCTCGGTTGGATCGTTGGGATTGGGATGGTCGGCAGCCTGGTGATGCGGCTGGCGATGGGCGTGGGGATCGACCGGCGCGGGCCGCGGATCATCCTGTTCGGGTCGGTGGCGATTCTGATCGTCATGTGCCTGGCGCACTTGGCCGTAACGAGCCCCACCGGTGCGGCAATCTACCTGCTGCGGATCGGCTACTGTTCAGCGATGGCGGGGTACTACGGCGCCTCAACGGCCTTCGTCTGCGCCCGGGCGCCGCGGGGGCGGATGGCCGAGATCGTCGGCATGATCGGGACCTCCGGCTTCCTGGGCAACATTCTTGGGACGCAACTGGGCGACCACCTGCGGGGCGACGGCATTGTCCAGCGGTGGGACGTGGACCAGATGTTCCTGGCGGCTGCGGTGTTGGTGGCCGTTTCCTTGCCGCTGATCTGGCTGTCGCTTCGCGGCCACGTCCCGCCGGTGCCGGCCGCCCAGCCTCCGCTTGGACGGCTCTTACGGAGTTGTCATCCAGGCACGCTGTTGCTGGCAGTCATGGTGGTAATGGGTGTGGGGCTCAACTGGCCCATTGCTTTCTTGCCGACCTATGCGGCCCAACTGGGGTTCACGAGGATCGCGCTCTTCTTCACCGTCTACGCGCTGGCGGCCGTCCTGACCCGCATTGCCACCCGGAGCTGGCCGCAACGGCTGGGCCTGCGGACGATGATCCTCTTGGGAAGCGGCGGGTTGGTGCTCAGCCAACTCGCCTTCCTGGCAGCCGCCAGCGAGTGGCTGCTGGTGGTGCCGGGCATCGGCTACGGCATGTCGCACGCCGTGCTCTTCCCGGCGGCATTCGCAGTGGGCAACCTGTCCTTCCCCGAGCAGCACCGCGGCCTGGGGACGATGTTGATCCTGGCGATGTGGGACATTGGGCAGTTGCTGGGGATGCCGGCGGCCGGCATCATTATCCATTACAGCGCCCGGGCCGACCTGCCACCCTACCCGGTGTTGTTTTTCTCGATGGCCGTCCTGATCGGAGTGACAACCCTCGGCTACGCCATGGTGAGTCGCCGCCTGGGCCGGCTGTTGGCCGCGCCGGCGTGAGCGGGCCGGCAGAAGACCAAAGCCGCTTGCGGCTTCGCAACCCATGCCTCTGTGTTTGATTGGTCTCGGCGCGAACCTCGGCGACCGCTCGCGGACGCTCGACCAGGCCGTGGCGCAGCTTGGCTGGCACCCGCAAGTCCGCCTGGTTTCCACGAGCCCCTGGCTGGAGACCCGCGCGGCCGGCGGGCCGCCCGGCCAGCCGGCCTACCTGAACGGGGCGGCGCTGACGGAGACCTCGCTGGGGCCGGAAGCGTTCCTAGGTGTCCTGCAAGAGATCGAACAGGGGTTGGGCCGCCGCCGTGGCGAGCGCTGGGCCCCGCGGACCATCGACCTCGACCTGTTGCTCTACGGCCAGTTGGTGCGGAGTGGTCCGCCGCCCGTGCTCCCCCATCCCCGCATGGCTTGGCGGCGCTTCGTGCTGGAGCCGGCGGCCCTGGTGGCCGGCGACGTGCTCCACCCCGAGATCGGCTGGACCGTCCGGCAACTTCTGGATCATCTGACTTCAACGCCGTGGTACATAGCCATTTGTGGGGTGGTTGGCTCCGGCAAGACCTTGCTCGCCCGGCAGGTGGCCCAAGGGAGCGGCACCCGGCTGCTGGCCGCTTCTTCAACGCCGGAACATGCCTTAGAATGGCTTGCAGAGGTTGGCGGACTTCTGGCGGCGGATCGGCCGGAGTGGCAATCGAGCGACCTGGCCACAGTCAGCGACTTCTGGCCGGAGGCGTCGCTGGCGGCCGCCCGGCTCTTCCTGCCGGCTGCGGAGTGGGAGGCGTGCCGTGCCCGCTGGGAAGCGAGCCGTGCTCGCCTGGTCCGGCCGCGATTGATCGTGCTGCTGGAACCGCCGGTGGAAGAAGTTTTGCGGCGGCTCGGGAGCCGGTCGGGCAGCCCGGCCTGGACCGCCGAGCAGGTCGAGCGGACGGCTGCGGCGATCGCCGCGGCGGCGCGCGAGCCCGGCCAGGGCCCGCTCCTGCGGCTGCCCGGCACCGACCCCGACGCCGGAGTGGCCGAAATTCTCGCGGCCGTGGAGGCCATGAAGTGAGCCCGCAATGAGAGAATGCCGTCGACAATTCGGCTATTGACTACGGCTCGGCTTTTCAGGATAACGGCCATGTACCTCATCTACTTCGATGAATCCGGCAACACGGGCAACAACCTCAACGACGCCCAGCAGCCGGTTTTTGTGCTCTGTGCGTTGGCCGTGCGGAAAGACAAATGGCTACAGGCCGAGCAAGACTTGCACGCCGAGATCGAAAGAGTCTTTCCCTCGCCGCGGCCGGACGATTTCGAGATACACGCCACCGAGCTGATGAGCGGCCGGCAGTGGTGCAAGGCGATTCCGCTGGCCGACCGCGTGGCCTTCCGCGATGCTTGGTTCTCGGTTGCCGTGAAACACGACTTGAGAATCGTCTATCGTGCCATAGTGAAAAAACGCTTTGAACGATGGGTGCACGGGACGTTCGGTACCGGAATCGCCATCAATCCGCACGTGGCGGCTTTCCCGCTGGTGGCCCGCGTGGTGGACGATTGGCTGAAGTCGCTGCCCGGATCCCCGCTCGGCATCTTCATTTCCGACGAGAACAAGGAGATCGTTCGCGACGTGGAGAAGTCGATCAAGGTGCTCCGCGGCATCGAGGGAACGCTGAAGCTTGGCCAGATCATCGAGAAGGGCTTCTTTAGCGACTCGTCCAAGAGCGTAATCCTCCAGCTTTGCGACTTGTGCGCACTGACCTTGCGGAAGAAGGAAGAGGCCAAGGCCGGCTTCCGCGACAACCCGCTGCACCATAGCGGGATCGCCCTGCTGGAGCCGCTGATTTTCCGGGGCGACGAAGCCTGGCAAGACGTGCTGGAGTGGATCACCGCCGAAGAAAAAAAGAAGCGGCCAGGGACATTGTCCTGAGTCGGTGGGAACCGGCTCGTTCTGGTCGCTACATCAAGTATAGCCGGCCCTACCCCTCGGTCAACTGCGAAATGCCGCCCGCGCCTGGCCGCGGTTGACGCTGCGCGGCCGGTCCGATACCCTTATATCATAACGTGTTAGGACCATCAAAATGGGAAATTTGGGCGAGGGGGCATCGTAAGCCACTGCGCCGTCCATGACCACGTCCCCCGGCCAACTCGTCACTACGGCGGCCCAACTCCGCGCGGCCTTGGAGCCGGCGCGGCGCGCGGGGCGGCGGATCGGGCTGGTGCCGACCATGGGCGCGCTGCACGAAGGCCATTTGAGCCTCGTCCGCGCGGCGAAGGCCGAGTGCGATTTGAGCGTCGTTTCCATCTACGTCAACCCGAGCCAATTCGCGCCCGGCGAAGACCTGGCCAAGTATCCCCGCACGCTGCAGAGCGACCTGGAGAAGCTGGCCGGCTGCCAGGCCGACCTCGTGCTGGCCCCGGGCGACGCCGAGGTTTACGCCCCGGGCCATGCCACCTGGGTCGAGGTGGGCGCGGTGGCTGAGCCTTTGGAGGGGCAACTGCGGCCGGGACATTTCCGCGGCGTGGCCACGATCGTGCTCAAACTGTTCAACATGGTGCAGCCCGATGCCGCCTACTTCGGCCAGAAGGACTACCAGCAGACGCTGGTCGTGCGGCGGATGGTCGCGGACCTGAACGTGCCGGTCCAGGTCCGCGTCTGCCCGACCGTCCGCGAGCCGGACGGCCTGGCGATGAGCTCGCGGAACGCTTATCTTAGTATGGAGGCTCGCCGCCGCGCGACCGTGCTATGGTACAGTCTCGAGGCGGCGCGGCGGGCGGTGGGCGGCGGGCAGCGCGACGCCGCGGCCGTCGCCCGCCAAATGCGTGAGATCTTGCTGTCGGCCGGCGATGTGACAATCGACTACGTGGCCCTAGTGCACCCGGAAACGCTCGAGCCGGTGCGGACGGTCGTCTCCCCCACCCTGGCCGCCGTGGCGGTCCGCATCGACGGCACGCGGCTGATCGACAATTGCATCCTCGGCGAAGCGGCGGACCAGGCTCGCGCCCGGTGCCCGCCCGCCCGCTAAACAGATTGACTATGCAGCAAACCCTGTTCTTCGTCCCCAACGAGATCGCCGGCTGGCCGGTGTTCGGCTTCGGCCTGTTGCTGGCCGCCTGGGCCGGGGCGAGCCTCGCGCTGCTGGCATGGTTGGTCCGCAAGCAAGGACTGGTGGCCGACACCTGGGGGCACGTGCCGCTGTTGCTGGCCGTCGCCGCAATCATCGCCTGGGTCTTGCCGCTGTTGTGCGAGCCGCGCGGGCTGCCCATTCGCGGCTACGGAATGATGATCCTCGTGGCGGTGGTGTCGGGCATAGCCCTGGCCACGTGGCGGGCCCGCCGCCGCGGCGTCGAACCCGAGGTCGTCTTCTCGCTCTGCTTCTGGATGATCCTGCCCGGCATCGTCGGCGCCCGGGTCGTCTATGTCGCCGAGTACTGGTCCGAGCAGTACTGGCCGCTCTACCACGAGAAGGGCCTGCCGGCCCTGTTGGGGGCGATCGTCAATGTGGCGGGCGGCGGCTTGGTGGTCTACGGGGCTTTCTTCGGCGGCGTGATCGGGCTGGTGGCATTCTGGCGGAGGTACCGCATCCCGCTCCTGCTGACCGCCGACCTGATGACGCCCAGCCTGGCGCTGGGCGTGGCGTTGGGCAGGGTCGGCTGCCTGTTGAACGGCTGCTGCTTCGGGAGCACCTGCGATCTGCCCTGGAAAATCACTTTTCCCTGGAACAGCCCCGCGCACGCCCACCAGGTGGAAGCCGGCCAGGCGTCGGTGGCCGGGCTGAAGCTGGGGGAAAAGAGCGGCAGCGTGCTGGTTCGGGAGGTGCAACCCGCCTCGGCGGCGGATCGTGCCGGCCTGAAGCTCGGCGAAAAGCTCCGCGAGATCAACGGCGTGCCCACCGCCAGCCTGCGCGACGCCGACTGGGCGTTGTTGACCGCCGACAAGCTGCACTTGATCGTTAGCCGAGGGGGCGGGCTGCCGATCACCTGGACGGTGGACGATCCGCCGTCCGAGCCCGACGCGGCCGGGGCCGGCCCACCCCCGCCCTTGCGGATCTACGGCCTGGAGATCGCCGCCGCTGCGGACGCTGCCCCGCGGATCGTCAAGGTGCGCTCGCAGTCGCCCGAGGAGCGTGCCGGGCTGGAACCCGGCCAGCGTATCGAGCGGCTCAACGGCCGGGCCGTGCCGACGGTCGCAGCGCTGCGCGCGATGCTGGCGGAGCACCGCGAGCGGCCGTGGCTGCGGCTGGACGTGGCCGGCCGCAGCGAGCCCGTTGAGCTGTTCCTCTCCGAGCCGCTGCCCCGCAGTCTCTCCGTCCACCCGACGCAAATCTACAGCATCCTGGACGGCCTCTTGTTGTGCCTGCTGTTGTTGGCCTATTCGCCGTTGGCCCGCCGCGACGGCCAGGTGGCCGCATTGGGCATAACTGTTTATCCGATCACGCGGTTCCTGATCGAGCGGCTCCGCTCGGACGAGGCCAATATCCTGGGCACGGGGATGCACATCTCGCAGAACATCAGCCTGGGCCTGCTGGCCCTGGCCGCGGCCCTCTGGATTTACCTCTTGCGGCAACCGCCGCGCGAGGCGAAATCCGGCTCCCTCTCCCCTGACCGACCTTCGGTCGGTGCCCGGAGAGGGTCAGGGTGAGGGGGAAACCCCGCGTCCTCTCGTTCCCACGCTCCGCGTGGGAACGCCCTGGACGGCCGCTCTGCGGCCTTTCCGGACCACACGCCACGCGGCCATTGCGGCGCGGCGCCCGGCCAGCCGGCAGGCAGCGCGGGGGCTGCTTCAGCCTCATCCGCTCCGAAGGTAGAATGGGTTGCGCGGCGGGAGGGCTGTGTAAAGCCCACGATCTCGGAACCTGCGCCGCGCCCCCTCCCGGCCGACGCGGCGCATTTTGGAGAGCTGTTGGCCTAGAACGCTATGGCGAATATGGGACTTATTGGGAAGCAGCCCCAGTCTCTTGCGGCAGCCCGGAAACTCCTTCGGCGCATCGAGGGTGGGCGTGGCTATTATCGAGGGTATCAAGCAAGGCAGGGGGATGGCCCGTGCGGCCTGGCTATAGCGGATGTCTATGACCATGGCTATCAATGGAACCGGCGCGAGTTCCTTCCGGCGTTGAAGGTGGTTTCGCAGTCTTCCCGTAAGGCGGATCGACTCCAGGCCGCTGTCGGCTATTATGTTTTGGGCGACATCCATTTTTGCAACCATGCTCCCCGGGCTGCCATTCGGGCTTACCTCCGCAGCGCCCGGCTGTGGCCCGCGAGCGGGTCGCCATGGCGGGAGATCGGCGGCGAATTTGAAGCAATGGGCCAACACGAGAAGGCACTCCGCGCGTTGCGCAAGGCGGTCCGCATTGGTCCCACCGACGACATCGCCGTGGCGGACTTGGAGTCGTTTGAAGAGTTCTCCCTTTCCAGCCCGCTCTATCGCATCGGCGATCCGTTCTGGGAATCCTCGGAACTCCTAGCGCGCTCCCGGCATCGCCAGGCGATTGCACTCCTCGCAGAGAAACGGTCCGTGCGGGCCAACCTCTATCGGGCGAGGGCCTATGGCGCCACCGGAGACACCCCGCGTGTCCTCAAAACGTGGGCATCGATAGCAAGGCAGAAGGGGCGGCTGAAGATCGAGGGTGCAGACTGGTTCTTTCTGCCCGCAGCCGTCTGGCACAGCCCCCAGTTCTGGACCATCCTTTCGGGGACTGCTCAACGCATTGAGGATTGGTCGCTCTTGAAAGGCCACGATAGCTTGGAAGAGGCAGGGATTTCCGGGCGCGAACGCTTTGAGTTGTTCCTGCGTTACCAGCTGAGCAGAACCCAGCGGAACCTTGGGGCCGCCCGGGAATTGTCTGCCCGGTATCCGCAATGGAAAGAGGCTGCTGACTTGGTGAAAAGGCTCAAGACGAGGTGCCCAAACAAGACATCAGGCCAACACTGAATAGCTGCTGAGTTCACCTTCGGGAAGCGCCTCCTGGGCGACCGCCGCACGCCTCCGTTGGCCACGACTCATGAACATGCCCCGAGCAGTTCTTATCTCGCTGGGATTTCTTCTCAGCCTGCTGGTGTTTGCGATCACCGCTGGGGTTGACGAATACAACATCGTATCAAGTGGGGTAAAGACGCTGGACGGGAAGGGGGGACTGCGGCCGCTCACGCAGGACGAGATTTGGCGCGACGCTCGATATGCTGCCCAATCGAGCATTCCCTCCGCAATTTTGGGATGTGGGATACTTCTCGGCGCGAGCTGCATCACCCGCCGCTGTTGGCCGCAACTGCCGATGCTGGGCGTGCTGTTGTTCGGCCGCCCGTCCGGAGCGGCCACAATGCTGGGGGCGCTGTTGTTCGGCTGCCCAGCCGGTGCGGCCATGGGCGCTGCCCTCTCCATCCTCGTGTGGATGATTTTCGGTGGCTGGGGACCTCCGTTCTTCCTGCCTTCCATTCTGGCCGGCGTTGTGATTACGGGCACGGTTGCCGCAACTGCCCCCGGCGGAAGCGGGACACCACCGAATGCTGACGGACGCGACAGTGAACCGGGACGCGGAACGATTGCCTGCCCTCACTGCGGGCGGGTAAACTCCGTCCACAGCCGCATTTGTCCGCGATGCGAGCGAGGAATCGGCATAGCAGACGAGTAATCGTCAACCAGCATGGCCCGGCGGCACGGAGCCCGGGCCCGCTCGTTCCCACCGGCCACCGCGCGCAGCGTAGTAGCCCTGGGAACGCCCTGGACAGCCGCTCCGCGGCCTCGAAAGGACGCGGAGCGTCCACTCAGCGCGTTCCCACGCGGAGCGTGGGAACGAGGGAATTTTTTCACACGCTCGGAGCGTGGGAACGAGGGACTTCTCACCCCTCCGGCACCAGCACCGCGGTACCGGCGATGCGGTCGGCCTTGAGGTCGGCCAGGGCGCGGTTGGCCTCCGCCAGGGGATAGACGGTCGTGTGCGGGCGGAGCGGGATGGCGGCGGCCTCGGCCAGCAGCTCGCGGCCGTCCTGCCGCGTGTTGCTGGTCACGGAATGGATGTCCCGCTCGTAGAACACGTATCGCTGGTAGTCCATCGCGGGAATGGGCGTCATGTAGATGCCGGCCAGGGCCAGCGTGCCCCCCTTGTCGAGCTTCTCCAGGGCCGGCGGCACGAGCTCGCCCACCGGGGCGAATAGGATGGCGCTATCGGCTTTCACCGGCATGTCCTCCGCCCGGCTGCCCACCCAGACGGCGCCCATCTGCCGGGCCAGCTCGCGGTGCTTTTCGTCCCGCGTGACCACGTAAACCTCGCAGCCGCGGTGCAGGGCGATGGGCAAGAGCACGTGGGCCGACGAGCCGAAGCCGTACATCGCCAGCCGTCCGCCCGGCGGCAGGCGGCTCCGCAAGAGCGCCCGGTAGCCGATGATGCCCGCACACAAAAGCGGCGCCGCCTCCAGGTCGCCGAAGACCTGCGGGATCTCGTAGGCGAAGTCTTCGGGCACGGCAGCGTACTGCGCGTAGCCGCCGTCGGCGTGGTAGCCGGTGAAGCGGGCCCCTTCGCACAGGTTCTCCCGGCCCGACGTGCAGAAGCGGCACCGCCCACAGGTCCACCGCAGCCAGGCCACGCCGATTCGCTGCCCCAGGCGGAGCCGCCGGCACTCGGGCCCGAGGGCGTCGACCGTGCCGACGATCTGGTGGCCCGGCACGACGGGCATTTTCTGCCGCGCGAGGTCCCCCTCGACGACGTGCAGATCGGTCCGGCACACGCCGCAGCAATGGACCTTGACGCGGACTTCGCCCGCCGCCGGCTCCGGCAGCGGCAGGTCCGCCATCGCCAGCGGCGAGGAGGCGATGGGCGCGGGTTCTCTTAAAAGCATGGCCTGCATAATGGTACATTATACGGGAAGCGGGAATGGCCAAAAGCGGCGGGGGAGGGCGAGGCCGGGGCGCGGGGACGGGGAACCGAGTACTGGGTACCGGGTACTGAGTACCGGGTACTGAGTACCGGGTATTGGGAACGGGGTACGGAGTACTGGGTACTGAGTACTGGGTACTCTGTAGCGGGAGCCCCCGCCAAGTGGCTTCGCGGCTCGATTCCGCCCCCT
>Ga0326727_10019844_pt1 | contig 13429 bp, 8 predicted proteins | sample MB2enrmetagenome_FD_207643 | JGI IMG/M metagenome (GOLD analysis project Ga0326727, IMG submission 207643) | Lab enriched peat soil microbial communities from McLean, Ithaca, NY, United States - MB29MY | ecosystem: Environmental > Terrestrial > Soil > Wetlands > Peat | place: USA: New York... | reverse complement strand
CTATTATGGACCGCCGAGTATGGATCCCCCGAGCAAGATCGCGTGCTCGGCGTTGCAGCGGACGCCACGGGGGTGTACGCCGCGGGGTTCACCATGGGTCCCATGACCGGTCAGAAGTATTACGGCTCAACCGATGCCTACGTGGCCAAATACAGCCTTACCGGGCAGCAACTCTGGCTCCACGAATTCGGTGGTCCCAAGGTCGAACGGCTCCAGGCCGCCACTTCCGACGGAAGCTACCTATACGTCACCGGCTATGCCTCTGAGTCGCTCTTCAACCAACCCCTTATCGGGTTGCAAAACTGCTTTGCCCAAAAGTGGAGTCAAGAAGGCGAACTCATCTGGACCCTGGAGTTCGGGACAACGGGAACTGACCGGTGCTACGGAATCGCCGTCAATTCAATGGGTTTGTTTATCGCCGGCCGCACCGACGGCACGTTTGCGGGCCAGACCAACCTGGGATATCTCGACGCCTTCGTGACCGAGTTGGATCTCGATGGAAACCTGGTCTGGGTAACTCAGTTTGGGACGCCTCAACCGGATCGCGGCTGGGGGATCGCGCTCGATTCGACGGGAATCTATGTCACCGGCCGATTCGGAGGATCTTACGACGGCCAGACCTATCAGGGGATGGACGACTCTTATCTCGCCAAGTTTGACTTCACCGGGGCAGTGACTTGGGTCAACCAATTCGGGACGCCCGAGTTCGACCGCGGGAACGCCGCGGCTACGGACCCCACCGGCGCATACAGCATCGGCCTTACAGGGGGCGCTTTCCCCGGATATGTCAATCTGGGCTCGGACGATTGCTATATCGGGAAGTGGACCACCGACGGAGCGCCGCTCTGGATCGTACAGTTCGGAACTTCAGGGAAGGACCAGTGCTGGGGGGCGGCTACTGACTCCACCGGCATCTACGTGGCGGGTACCGCCGGTACGAATCTTCCCGGGTTTCCCGACGACATAAATGGGGGGTTCTTCCTCGAAAAGTTCGACGTGAATCGAAACTCGCTCTGGACTCAAGAGGTCGCCGTTCCCAGCGGCTCGGACAGTGCGGCGCCACTCTGAACGAGCACGCAGGGCTTCCTGTCGTATGATCTAAATGTATTCGGCCGTACACTCTTGGCCGACCGATTGGAGAAGCATCTCTGAAACCTTCATTTGCGTTCGCGCTGCTGGCGACAACCGTGATGTGGGCCGCTGACCCCACACCCCTCGATATCAAGACCGGTGAATGGGAATACACCGTAACCATGCAGATGAGCGGCATGCCGCAACCGAACGCCGGTGGAATGCCTCAGATTCCGGCAGACCAATTGGCCAAGCTTCCGCCCGACCAGCGCGCCAAAATCGAAGCCGCCTTGAAACAGGCCGGCAATATAGCCAGCGGCAGGCCCATGACCTCTACGAACAGGAACTGCGTCCGGAAGGAAGACCTGTCCAGAATGAACCCGATGGGCAAAGCCGATCAGGGCTGCAAAATGACGGTGATCAATTCGTCTCGCAGCAGGTTTGAAGCGAAAATGGTGTGTGATTCTCCCGACAACAAGACCACCAGCACCATTACGGTCGAAGCGTCGAGCCCGGAATCCAGCAAGTTCAAGGTTGTATCAAGCGGAACCGCCGGCGGTCACCCCATGAACATGACCGTCAATGGCACGGGCAAGTGGCTGAGCGACACCTGCACAGACACGAAATAAAATTGCGCCTTCTCTTGGCGGCATGGGCATTCGCGCTTCCACTTATACGCGCGCAGTCCTTGCCGCCCGATCAGAAACAGAGAGTCGACGAAGCTGTTCCCTCAAGAGCGCCGGCCAAGCCCAAAAAACCGCGCCGCATGCTGGTAACCAACTTGATGATGCGGGATGGCCATCCGTGGCACGGAAGTTCCTACGACACCATACCGGCGGCCAACTATGCCATCGGACTGATGGGCAAACGGACCGGAGCGTACGACGCGGTATTCAGCGACGACGTTGAAATGTTCCGTGCCGACCGCATCAAACAGTTCGATGCCATCTGCTTTCTGAACACGGTCGGCGTCCTGTTTGACGACGCTGAGTTGAAGAAATCGCTACTCGGGTACATCGCCGGCGGCAAGGGATTCGTGGGAATTCACGACGCCATCGCCACCTTCGTACAGTACCCGAAATACGACCAATGGCCGCCCTTCGGCCAGATGCTGGGTGCGACCGAGAACGGCGGCCATCCCTGGGACGGCGAAACCATGACGGTGAAAGTGGACGACCCTGGTAGCCCCCTGAACTTCATGTTCCACGGCAAGGAGTTTCAGATTGCCGACCAGGCATTCCAATTCCAGGAACCCACACTGCGCGACCATCTCCACGTGCTGCTCAGCATCGATGTGGAAAAGACTGGATTCTCCCCGAAGCACCACATCCTGCCGGTTCGCGTGGCCGATAAGGATTTCCCGGTAACATGGATACGCGCTTACGGAAAGGGCCGCGTCTTCTATAGTTCGCTGGGCCATGGCGCACCCGTGTTCTGGAACGCGCCCTTGCTGGAGCATTTCTTAGCCGGCATCCAATACGCGCTCGGCGACCTGAAAGCCGATAGCACCCCGCGGTAAGCTGTTGCGCGAACTTCCTGATGTGCTAGCGCGCCGCGCAGCCCTGTACAATAGCCAGATTCCCATGCGACCTGTCCCTTCGCAATTCCGCTTCGCCAGTCTCTGCCTGATCACGATGCTCGTGCAAGCAGCCGATTCCCCGGCGCCTCTCCGTGGCTACTCCGGCAGCGAAGCGCAATCCGAACGCGAATGGGAGAAGAAACTTCGCGCAATCCCATCAGCCGACAATGAGCGCGAATACATGAAGCGGCTCTCGGCAAGGCCGCACCACGTCGGCTCACCCTATGACAAGGACAACGCGGAATGGCTGGCCGCAACACTCCGATCCTGGGGCCTCGACGCCCAGATCGAAACGTTCGACGTTCTGTTTCCCACTCCCAACCAACGCCTTGTAGAACTAATGGAGCCCGTGAAGTTCACGGCGAAGCTGGAAGAGCCGACGCTCAGCATTGACCCAACCTCCGGTCAGCAATCTGAGCAGTTACCCACTTACAACGCCTATTCAAGAGACGGTGATGTCACCGCGCCGCTGGTGTACGTCAACTACGGCGTCACAGCCGACTACGAGCAACTCGAACGTCTCGGCATTTCCGTGAAAGGCGCCATCGTCATCGCGCGCTATGGCATGTCGTGGCGCGGCATCAAGCCCAAGCTGGCGGCGGAACACGGCGCGGTGGGTTGCATCATTTACTCCGACCCGCAGCAGGATGGTTACGTGGAGGGCAACACGTACCCGGATGGTCCGGCGCGTCCCAACTTCGGCGTACAGCGCGGCAGCGTGATGGATATGCCCGTCTATCCAGGTGACCCGCTCACGCCGGGAGTGGGGGCCACGCCCGATGCGAAGCGCTTGCCGCTCGACCAGGTCTCCACCCTTACCAGGATTCCCGTCCTGCCGATTTCCTACGCCGACGCCGAGCCATTATTGAAAGCCATTGACGGAGCTATGGCGCCGGCCGCCTGGCGTGGCGGCTTGCCGTTCGCGTATCACATCGGTCCGGGGCCGGCCAAGGTGCATTTGAAATTGAAGTTCAATTGGGACCGCAAGCCCCTCTATGACGTCATCGTGCGCATTCCCGGCTCGAAGTATCCGGACGAATGGGTCTTGCGTGGGAACCATCACGACGCATGGGTGAATGGAGCCGAAGATCCCATTTCGGGCGCCGTCGCGTTGCTGGAAGAAGCGCGCAGCTTCTCGGAGCTGATGAAGCAGGGTTGGAAGCCCAAGCGGACGCTGATCTACTGCCTTTGGGATGGTGAAGAGCCAGGCCTGCTGGGCTCTACCGAATGGGCCGAAACCCACGCGGAAGAACTCCGCGCCCACGCCGTCGCCTATCTCAATACGGATTCGAACGGCCGCGGATTCTTCGGCGCCGAAGGTTCCCACACGCTTGAGAACTTCGTGAATAACGTGGCGCGTGAGATCGACGACCCCGAAACCAAGCTATCGATCTGGAAGCGGGCGCAGCTCGCGCGAATCGCGAATGCCGCCCCAGACCAGCGATCCGAACTGCGGTCGCGCGCGGACTTGCACATCGGCGCTCTCGGCTCCGGTTCCGACTTCAGCGTGTTCCTCGATCATCTTGGCATCGCGAGCGTTGACGCGGGCTTCGGCGGTGAGGATTTCGGCGGGCTGCAGTACCACTCCATCTACGATGATTTCTACTGGTTCACCCACTATTCCGACACCGACTTCTCCTATGGCCGAGCCTTGGCGCAAACCATGGGCACCATGGTGATGCGCCTGGGAGACGCCGAAGTGCTGCCCTTCGAATTTGGTGATTCCTCGGAAACCATTCGCACCTATCTGACCGAGTTGAAAAAGCTGGCCACCGACCAGCGCGGCGAAATCGAGGAGCGCAACAAAGAGATTGAGGAAGGGGTCTTTCAGGCCGCTGCCGACCCACACAAGAAGTCCGTGCCTCCCACCAGGGAAGCGTTGCCGCCCTACCTGAACTTCGCCCCGCTCGAAAACGCCGTGGATGCACTATCCCACAGCGCGGCCCGCTATGAGAAAGCGCTTGCAACAGCGGGCGATCACGCCTCCGTAGCGGTGAACGCCAGGCTGATCGAGAGCGAGCGAGTTCTTACGGATACAGCCGGCTTGCCCGACCGCGAGTGGTTCCGGCATCTCATCTACGCCCCCGGCCTGTGCACGGGCTATGGAGTCAAGACCATCCCCGGCGTGCGCGAAGCCATCGAGCAAAAGCACTGGAGCGAAGCCAACACGCAGATTGTCCGCGCCGCGAAAGTGCTGGATGACGAAGCCCGGCTGTTGGACGCGGCAACCCAGATTCTGGACCGCTAGGGCAGCGTCCCGTTGAACGTCTGCGTTCCGTTATCCACCACGGGAAGTTCGATCCCTGGACGCGCAAACAGGGAATACGCGCCATCCCGGTAAACCTGCTTCCAGGCCCCGGCAAGCGCAGACTCCATCACCGAACCCCTGCGAGTAAGAATCACATCGGTGGGATATCGCGCGACAAAAGCGCGCCAGTCTCCCGCGCCGTAAGCAGTTTCGTTCAATGGAATCAGCCACTCTGGGTAAACGGCTTCATACCTCGAATCCACCGAAACACGCACGCGCGGATAGAGCTTCCATGAAATATAAGCTCCCTCGTTGAATTGCGTCATCAGGTTGCCTTTGAAGGACTCGCGCGCGAGATAATCCACCGCGCCCACCGGATAAGACGCGACATCCCCGTGATCGGGAACCTGCACCGTCCAAAACCGGAGCATCCAAAGCCCCGCTATGGCCACCAGCATGACCAATGCCCAGGTCACCCGTACTGCGTTGCGATTCCTGGTGAGAATCGCGCTTACCCTGACACCGACTTTCGTCTCCCCGAAGAGCCCTGGAAAGTACGCCAGAAACACAATAGCGAAGTAAGGCAGCAGCTTAATATGCATGCCGCCATATGCCATAAGCAGTATCGTCGCCGCCGGCTGCGCCGATGCGGTCCGCTTGAAAAATCCGCCACCGCGCTGCCACACCGAATAAACCACCAGCGCCACTGAAATGAGGAATGGACGCAACAGAGGCGCGAACCGGCCATGCCACACGGGCGACCATTCGTCCACCATGGTTCGCGGCATACGCAGCGCCCGCCACATGTACGGATACATCGCCAGCCCGTATGGATTGACGGCCATAAGTCCCGAGCAGAGCGCCATCACTCCCAGAATGTGAAAGCTCCGTCGTCTTTCCCACAGGGATGTCAGCCAGTAAATCCCCAGAATTGCAAATGCCAGCACGTAGCTCGCATGGCAGTTCACCCACAAGACGAAGACCGGGCACCATGCAAACAGAGCCCAGCGCACACCTTGCCTGTCCAATTCAATCAGGAAAAGCAAAGCGGCGAGGAAGACTAGCGAATAAGCCTGCGCCCGCACGGGCTGAAAGCCCATCGCGAACAGCGGCGCGACGATGATGCCGGCCAAAGCCAGAATCCGTTCATCGGCCTTCTGGCGCCACGCGCATGCGACGGCGAAAAAGCACGCGGCGGCCAGCGAGCTGAAAGTTAAAGCAACAATGCCAGCTGCGCCCGCTAATGACAGCGCCCAGTATTCAATAATGCCCGCGCCCCATTCATGATGAACCAGCGGGGTGATGGTCGGAGTGTACGCGTAAGAGTCGGTTTGCGGGACAGCACCCAGTTGTGCGGTTTCCCGCGCCAGGGAGAGTTGATGCCAAAGATCGATATCGATGACGCCATGAGAAGTGCGCGTCGCCCATGCGGAAAGGATTAAGACGAGGCCCAGCCACACGAGCCCAAAGCTTCTAGTATTCCTCTGCTCCATGCGATGTTGGGCGAAAGATCAGAGTAGCATCCTGGCTCGCAGGCGAGGCCGGTTTTAGTTATCCAATTTGGCTCAGGCGGGTGGTGTGCGCGCGGCAGCCCGCACAGCACGGCCCATCCTGATGGGCGCGGATGAAATCGATTCCCGACCGCAGGTTGTCCAGCGTGGTCTGAATGTGACCGCCGATTTCTTTCGCATCGGTCACCTCCAACAACTTTGTCAGATGCGTCGCGATGGTCTCCGTGGATAGTTGATAACACGAGTAGTCCGAACGCCGGAGCGCGGTCGAAACCAATTTGCCGGCGTCCAGGGGATGCATCCGGAAGTGCTTCGAGACACTTGCCTGCGGAAACTCCTGTTTGGACTTCGCATAGAAATCGGCGCGCGTCGGAAGACCCACTCCCAGGTTGAGACGTTGGATCTCGCGCGCCGGCGCTGTTAGGAATCGGATAATCTCCAGGCCCACTTCTTCGGCCACCGAGTGAGCCGGAACGCCCAGATACCACTCCCCGGCCGTGGTGATGAAATGGCCCTTGCCCCGGCCGTAAAGAGGCACCACTTCCAGTTCCGAGGGAGGAACGCCGCCATCGGCCTCCACCATTTGCGTGTACGTGCTGAACCAGTGCCGCCAAACCTGCGCCTTGGCAAAGTCGGAGACGTCCAGATTCTTCTTTTTTTTCTTCTTCAACGCAGCTAGAAGCGCACCGTGTGAACGATGGCACAAAGTCCAGAAAATATGCGCAGCCTTCCGGGGTGCAGGCCCCACCAGCAGATTCGCGAGCTCACATCCCCCGGAAGTTTTCGCACCGCTCGACTTCTCCGGCGCTGGCGTATTCCCTGAAATGGAGTGCAGGATCTCGAGAAAAAGGCAGTTATAGCTTTCAAAGTTATTGGTGGGAGTGACGTGGCAACTAAAGAAGATCTCGCCGGGGTGGTCCTTTTCCCACACTCGTGCCGCGTGTGCCAACTCGCCCCATCCTTCCGGAAACGGGGAAAAACCATCTCGACGATACGCCAACAGCCCGAAATTCGTATAGAACGGCACCGCGATGAACCCGCGTCCGCGTACCACTTGCCCCACCAGTTCCGGCAGTCTGCCTTCTATCAGGTCGGCTGCCTGAGCCGTCGAAAACTCCCGCAGTTTCGAAGCCGCGCTGCTGCCACCTCTCGGAAGTTGGAACTCATCAAGTTGCAGCACCTGCAGTTCATCGATCCCCGACGCCGCCACTAAAGGCAGCACGTTCGGGTCATAGCTGAGTTCCTGTTTCTCGAGGCGCGCCTCGTGCGACAAGGACGACTTCACGGCGTGCAAAATGCGCAGGTTGTAGCGCGCATGCGCCGGAGTGTCGGAGTGCAGATGCAGCGCGATGGGAACCTTCACCATTCCTCCGGAAGGATCGAGACGCACCAGGGCCAGGGACGGAACCACGCGCGCGCCGCCCGCGTCGGTGATCAGTTCCCAGGAATCCCGCCGGTGGTTCATGCTTCGTGTTTTCTCCACGTCAATGACCTGGCAGGATTGGCCACGTATGGGGATGCGGCTAAACCGCACCACACAATCCGCATGGTCGAGCATCAACTTGCTGAACGCCCGCGTCTCCTCCTCATTGGTGTACCCCAGAACCAGCACCGACGTAGCCCCATGCCGCCGAAGCAGGTTCACCAGGGCGATGCCGAATACCGGATCTTCCTTCAGAAAGGGCATGCCCATGATCCAACGGGTGAGATTCGTCAGAAGAATTCTGCTGTAGGGAATGCCCCGGCGATAGGCCTGGCTCAGCTGGTCGGCGATACGTTGCAGCACCTCGCCGGGCGCCACGTACCCCGGTGCAATGGCGTAATAATCCACTTGCGCCACTTCCGCGGTGTTTCCGCGATGCTTCCTCGCCTCACTGACTTGTTGCTGCATCCATTCGAGGCTGAAATCCGCAACGAACAGCGCGCGCCCAGGTCGCCCATCCCTGTCTCGCGCGTCCATAAGAAACTGGAGGCCGCAGAGGCTCTTCGACGTACCAGTCGGGCCGTGATAAGCAATGAGATCGCCTGGCAGAACGGCGCCCTCTCCGAGAACCTCGCCTAGCCGCGCCACCCCGAAATTCACTAGTTGTTCCACCGGAGGGTACTCGCGCGTTGAGCCCGCATCGTTCACCGACGCGGAATTCGGGTACACGCGAATGCCTTCTCCACTCTGAATCACCAACGTGTGCGGCCCGGGCTGCTCCCGCTGCAAGCGCGACTTGGTGACCTCGATATAACGCTCCTGATGCTGGTGCTGGCGATTCACTCCTACATGCAGCACGGTGTCCGAAATGTTCTCCTCAAAACGCTCCTGCGCCGTGTCGTCTTCCTGCCGTTCACAGGTGATCCACAGATTCACCTGGAGGTCCTTCGCCTTGCGAAAGAACCCCATGGTCCGAGCTCGCAAATCCTTCTCGTCGCGCAGCAGTGCGTTAATCGGGTCGACGATCAAAAGCCGCAGCGGATACTTCCCCATCCACGAGAGTTTCCCCTCCACCTCGTCCAGGAAGCCCGGATACGACGATTGGGAGAATTTGAGAAAAACCAGCGCGCCCACTCCGGGCTTTCTGGTCGCCAGCGCCTCCACCGCGGAGGGCAAGTCCGTTACCACTGGAAACCGCTGGTCGTGAATTGAAATTCCCAGCGACTCGATGGAGAACAGACACTCCTCCACGGTCTGTTCGAGGGCCATCACCCAGGCGACGCCGCCCTTGCGTGCTACTTCGATTGCGAACTGCAGCGTGAGAAGCGATTTCCCTCCGCCGAACTGGCCAACGGTGAGCACCGTCCTGCCGCCGATCCGGTCGCCTGCTACCTCGTCACTTCGATACGATGCGCGACGCTCCAGGGGCGGGTCACAGTTATCCGCCAACATCAACCCGCCCCCGCCGAGCAGTTCGTCGAAGCCTTCGATGGCTGTCGGTACCCCGAATAAGTGACTCAACAATGAATCGGACGATAGGCGAGGTAGCAGCAATTGCACCGCGTCCGGGCTGTCCGTAGCCCGCGCGAAATCCAGAATTCCCAGGAATTCCAAAAAGAACTCCGGCAATCGCTCCCACCCCTCGCGGTTCTTCGGGGGAGATCGTTCGAGGGTCTTTCGAAGCGCCGACATGAAGCCTCGCTCCGGGTTTGAAATCAGACAGCGGCCTTCGTGGTCAAAAGCAGCGTTCGCCGCTTCGGTCAACTGGCGAACCAGCCATGCAGACTCTGACGAGAATGTCAGATCGAATCGCCGCCGCGCCTCGCGTACCGCAAAATAGCGCAGGTCCGCCGCCGGAAAAAGCGATCCTAACGTCGCTTGAAGAAGTGCATGGCTCTGCAGCCTGCGGCCAGGCAGGTTCCGGTCGGCGCCCACTTGCGCAATCACCGCCTCCGTCAGCGCGTGCGCCAGTGTTTCACTATCGAGCTCCAGGCGCTCCAGCTCGCCATGCAAAACCTTTTGGAAATGCGCCACCCATTGGTCGGGCGTTCCTTCCGGCCCGGTAGACGCCGCCGGCCAAAATGCGCGCCACTGCGCCCGCACCGCGGCTAATAGTCCTCGGACCGCGTTCTCTACGTCGCCGTCAACCGCCTGAAGAATCGACTCACCGTGTCGCATTGATCCTGCAAGCGATCTCCTCATCGAACGCCGCCTGGTCTACCATCAGCTTCCCGTTTTCCTCAAATATTGGAAAATGCGGTCCGGTCGCAATCATAGACCCGATCTGCAGAACGAATGCGAGCAAATCCCCCTCGCTTTCCAAAGACTCAGCGAGCGGCCTCACCCGCTGAGTGCCAGAGGGAAATCCTTTCACCGCCCTCTCTTTCAGAGACTTGTTCATCTTCGAAAAAGCCGTCTTGAACTCCGCTAACACCTGTTCCGCCATATCGGCCGGCGAGGCACCCACCGCGTCAAAGCACGCCGCGCGCGCCCGCAGAATCTCCTTTACGTGAGACTCTTCTGAATTTCCGGGAGCGGTTTCGAGCAGCACGTGAAGATTCCGAATCGCCTCTGCCTGGGCCGGGTGATTTAGCGGTTCCGGTAATTTCGGGTCTACTTCCGCCACTTCGACATCTTCCTCAAACTGGATTCCGCGCACCGTTTGTTCGTACCGCGCCAGACCAGCGGGCGATAACCCTGGCTCCGTCCAATATAAGAATCCGTTTTCTCGCTTGCACCACGCGCAATCATCTTCCTCCAGATGACGCGCAATTTCGTTTGCGTCTACGTTCGCCGCGGCGCCCGCCTGCTGCATAAACAGAAAGTGCCGCAAATCATCCCGGGTGTAACCCCGATCGCATTCTGGTTCGGCCACGCTATCAATTCCTCGTGTCGCTCTATGGTTTCCGGGCGGAGACCGGCCTCTCTGCACGACAAAGCGGCCCCTCCCTTTTTTGGGAAGGGCCTGCTTCGTCCTAAACTATCTCACCCTGGGCCTACCGTCTCCGCGGAGGACCTCGCCTCCCGTGCGCCACAACCCTGACGCATCTCCGTTCGCAGCCCCTCTCCCGGGCGCCGCTCCAGCCAGCGTTCCAAATTGCCTCAAGCCGCCTCCTTGAAACATCTCTGCCCATCTCGTCTCCTCCTTCGTCGGCCCCTCTACTTCAGGCTCGACCGTATATACGAGGCTACGAGGTCACTTTCTCACTGGTCCGAAAAAATTCTTCCGGATACAGGCGACCCTGTCGGCAGGGAAGCGGCCAGGGTTCTCGCCCACTCCTCGAACTTGCCGTACAACCGGTACGCGGTGGATTCCGGAATGCCGAGTTCGTCGCGTACCTCTTCCGGCGTTTTTAGTTTCAGGAAAGCCTGGAAAACCAAGCGCTTGCGAGCATTTGCGATTTCCTGCACCCGCCGGTTCCCCTCATCGATCAAAGCCTCCGGCAGTAGTTCCAGCTCCGTCTTGCCCGCGCCCTCGGATTCCACCAGTTCCACCCCTGCGGGTGCGCGGCGACGGCTTCGTTTCCAATCCTTTGCCACGCTCACCGCGATGGTGGTCAGAAAGGTAGCCAGGGAAGACTGCATCGGGTTATACCTGCTTGCGCTCCTCCTGAACTTGAGCATGGTCTCCTGCGCAATATCGTCCACTTCGCCAAACAGGCCGGGCGGGACCACCTGCATAATTCGCCACGCGATCAGAACGTGGTACCTTCCCCACAACGTGCGCCACGCGTCTTCATCGATCGGATTCAACGCACAGCGCTGCGCCAGCGAGAGGTCCTCCCACCGGCTTGACCTTTGAGCCTGCGGCATCATGCGGCACTCGAATGATTGTCAACCAGGCGCAGTATCCATTGGTCCATTGCCAGTTCGTTCCCTGTGCCCACTAGCCTCTCATAGTCCTGTAGCAGGCTCGGGTCGATGCGCAATCGGCGCAGGACTACGTCCAGACTCTGCTCAAAGGCCGCCCGGTCGCGCAAGTGGAATGGTAATACTCCGCGCGCATTCCCTTCCTCCCACGCAGCAAACAGAAAAGCGCGCAATTCGTTCATGCCGCGTTCGCCGCCATCGAGGAGGCTCATCACCTTCCAATTCCGCTGCTGGCGCTCGAACGACGATGCCCATGCCCGGCTGTCCCCGTCCATCTCGCGGTAGACAAGCTCGTCCGGGCGCCGCAGAGGTTCCGGGGTCAGCTTGATGGGATCCATGGTCACGTGCCGCCACACCCTGGGGACTGAGGTGACCCGCGCGTCCGCCGAGAAGTGATGCACCGTCAGGCTGCACAGATCTTCCGCTACATCCACCACTTGGAAGTGGTGCTCGTCACGCGAATCCGGATAACGTATCCCGGCGCTTCCTGCCGCCCAAATCGGCAGCGGCTCCGGCCATGCACCGCCACTCTTATCAGGTTTACCGGATCGGTCGAGGGCGCACCACTGCATATGCTGATGGCCATGCAGCACCAACTGGACTTTCGCCTGCCGCATACCGGCCATGATCTGGGGGGCATCCAGCGTGATGCTGTAGCGGCGCATCCCGCGGCGCGGTATGTAACCCCTGGGCGTTGCCGGGTCCATTTGGATCAGGTGATGGTGCAAGAATCCGATCAGTAGTTCGTTTCTCTCCTTAAGTGGCTTCGAGCGCCTGCTCCAGATATAACTCATCACACCAAAGAATTGGTCGTAACCAACAAAGCCCAACTCATCTGAGTCATCCCTTATGATTCGCGCGGAGTTGAGACCCGCCAATACAATCCCCGTGCTCCGGAATTCTTTGACCCGAGCGAGAAATCCGAAAGACTTATGACCGACGTCCGCCAGGAACTCCCGATACGGCAACTCCACATCCTCTCCGAGCCAAAGCTTTTTGCCGCCACGCACGAACGACATATCGTGATTTCCAGGGATCAAGAGGATCGAATGCCTGGCGCAATAGTTATGCTTTTCAAGCAGCTTGACGAAATCCGCGGCAAGCTTGAACCCATTGGTTTTCCCTTGCCACGTGAGGTCTCCAGATAGGATCGCGGCGTCAAAATGAGGCTCAAGCCTTTTGGGAGGCCGGGCAGCGTCGCTCGCGATCAGCCCTGCCTTGCGCAAAGCCATCCCGATTTCCAACACCAGCCGCAGGGCTTGCGCGGAATCCGGCCCCAATTCACCGTAATGCGATTGCTCTCCGAAATGGGGGTCGGAAATGTGCAGAATTCGGAACGGCGGCAGCATAATTGGAATCCGAGCAATACGGCATTATATGAGACCTGCGGGCGGAAATACCAATGGCGCTTTTTCGTGTGATCTCGCCAGTGTCACAATGACTGTAGTTGAACATCGCGATGCGAAATCTGAGCCTCGCCGCACTACTGCTCCTGACCCGCGTCATCAGCCAAACAGCCTTCGCCGCCACGCCTCCACATGTCCTAACCGTGGATATCGACGGCATCGTCCATCCCATCACAACTGAAATACTGACAAGCGCCATCGACCAGGCCACGCATGCCAACGATTCCTTGATCATCATTCGCCTCAACACGCCCGGAGGCCTGCTGGACGCCATGCGCGCCAGCATGCAAAAGATGATCGCGTCCCCAATCCCCATCGTCA
>Ga0326727_10019843_pt1 | contig 13429 bp, 11 predicted proteins | sample MB2enrmetagenome_FD_207643 | JGI IMG/M metagenome (GOLD analysis project Ga0326727, IMG submission 207643) | Lab enriched peat soil microbial communities from McLean, Ithaca, NY, United States - MB29MY | ecosystem: Environmental > Terrestrial > Soil > Wetlands > Peat | place: USA: New York... | reverse complement strand
CAGTATAGCGTACTGTCGGAAAACTGCAACAAACTTCTGACATACTTCCCGCCCTCCCTGGATCCGGAATGGTATCGGTGATCGAAGCATTCGGGGGTGGCGCCTATCCCGAAATCGCGTTCGCCCCTCGCGCATATCCGTGGGAAAATTGGTGGGCACACGTTTGCCGTTTTGTCCGCGATGCCGAGCCGCTCAATTTCTTCCGCCGCTGCCTTCACGCGCTCCCCAGCAGCCTGCAATTAAGGATCGGTCTCGATTCAGCCAGCTTCGTCGTATGGATGGGGGGCACTACACCCTCGTTATTCCTTTGCGGCCAGCGGAATAGCCGCTCAATGGTAGACTCTCAAAGTTCAGGGCTGTTTCTTACATGGAAACGCGTTTTCGCGAGTCGCATTTGCCTCGGACTCCGGCATTCCGGCTCCAGCAAGCGCGGGCTCCCGATCAGCGATTACCCATTGCCAGAGCGCGGGACGTGGCCACGTTCAGCCGATTGAGGCTGTAAAGGAACTCCATTCCACGGGGCGCGTCTTCCTGCGAAGACGCCGTCTGTTAGCCCCGGAATAGAATGCCAGCAGTTTTCCCGATTTTGACGGCATCGGGATTCCCGGCTTCAACGTTGCGGCACACTACGACACCGACGCTGGAGGCGTGGCCTGCTTACAGGAGGCTCTTGACGCCAATCGACTTTAAGGCCTTGGGAACGTCAGGTTCTCGGAATCTGCGCCCACTCGACGCCGAAACGCGTCAGATACTTCCGCAGCCGATCAGCGTCATTCGCGGTCGTCTTGCGGTCGCGCGACGCGCTGTATAGCGTGCGCCCAGCCTCCGAGAGCGATCGGCTTCGGATACAGACCTCAAGAACATAGCTCAGTTGCACGCGGTCGAATAAGTCCATTTCGGCGACGCGGGCCGGTCCGAGGAACTGCAACAATTGCTCGTCAGGCCGTTCAGCCGCAGGATCGGCCCACGCCTCGGTCAGCCTTGCGATTTCTTCCTGTGCAGCCTCCACCGAGATTCGGCCCCCTAACGATAATGTGGCCATGCGTGCAACGGCAGCATTCAAATCGCGGAAGTTTCCTTTCCATGCGGCTGACGGCGACAGGGCAAATTCCAGAAATTTCTGTCGTGCCTCCTTACTAAACGTGATGTGTCTGCCCGTCTTCCGGGCATACTGATCCAGTTCGAACTGCAGATTCGGCTCAATATCCTCCGAGCGTGTACGCAGTCCCGGCAGCGCGAACGTCCAGAGATTGATGCGAGCCAGCAGGTCTTCACGGAAACGACCGTCCCGGACCGCAGCAGGCAAGTCGCGGTTGGTCCCCGCGATTAGCTGAAAGTCGCTGCTGCTCTGGCGATCGGAACCCAACGGGAGAAAAGTCTTTTCTTCGAGAGCACGCAGCAACATGGCCTGTTCATCCAGCCCGAGTTCACCTATCTCATCCAGAAAGAGGACTCCGCCATTCGCAGCGCGCAATAGTCCGGGCCGGTCCTTCAGGGCTCCAGTAAAGGCGCCTTTGGTGTGGCCGAACAACGCTGACATGGCCCCGTCCCCTTTGAGCGTTGCGCAGTTCAGATCGACAAACTCGCCCTTTACTGCGTGGCGAGCCTTCTTAAGCTCAAAAATGCGACGCGCCAGGCGAGACTTGCCGGCGCCAGTCGGCCCCATCAGCAGAAGCGGATCACGCGTGGCGATCGCAACCTGTTCGATGCGATCGATCAGCCGGTTGAAGGCTGCGTTTTGCGTCTCGATCCCGCCTTTGAGAAACGACGCCCCTTCGCGCTGCTCCTGCTGGAATCGGGAAGCGATGCCGTCATACCGAGAAAGGTCGAGATCGATGATTTTGATGGTTCCGGGCGCGCTCCGGTCTCTTTCAGGCGAGCACTGCACCAGCCGTCCCGGAATCCATCGGGCCTCGGTAAGCAAGAACAGGCAGATCTGCGCAACGTGGGTGCCCGTAGTGATGTGAACCAGGTAATCCTCGGCGTCGTCGAAAGCGTAGTTCTTTGCGAACGCGAACAGCGCTTCGTAGACGTTCTCGAAATCCCAGGGATCGCCAAACTCGACCCGATGGAGTTGCATCGATGTCTCCGGCGATACCGACTGAATATCGCGCCCAATCAACTGGGCCAGAGACAGGTCGCGCAACCCATGCAGCAATTCAAAACGATGGACGATTAGATCGGGCTGTCGGCAGAGAGCCACCGAAGGACGCCAGGTTTGCCAGCGATCCGGGTGTTTGCCCTGATCGATGGTGGTTCCCAGGAGACCTATTACGACCAATGGCCGCTGTGACATAGATTATATTCTACAAATTTATCTACAGAGATAGGATCGATTGAGTCAATTAGCCTACAAGCTGCCTGTTATCAGAGACTTATGCTTTGGCCGCCGACCTGCTTTTATAAAAGCCGAAAGCAGGGAACGAACATGGCAAACAAAACTCTCTTCGCAAGCCTCCGCGACGCGCTGATTCCCCGGACCGACACCACAAACTCGGGAAACGCACCCGCGTATGCGCTCGCGCCGAAACAGGCGCTGGCACAATACGCCGCAACCGGATGCTTCGGACGAACGTTTTACGCGACAGCCGAGGAGCAATTGAGCCGCGTTCTCGAATTGTGCGAGGCCCTCGCGGCTGAGGGCGAGCTTGAATTCGTGGCAAAGGTTGCGGTCTCTAGCCGCACCCAGTCCTTCATGAAGGATATGCCGGCGCTGTTGTGCGCATGGCTGTCCGTGCGTGATGCGCGGTTGCACGAGGCTGTGTTCGCCCGGGTGATCGACAACACCCGCATGCTGCGGAACTATGTCCAGATTCTCCGTTCCGGCGTCGTTGGACGGAAATCTTTGGGCAGTGCACCCAAACGGCTGGTGCGCGATTGGCTTGCCGGCCGCGACGAAGACGCTCTTTTCAGTTCGAGCGTGGGACAGAACCCGTCTCTTTCTGACATCCTGAAGATGGTTCATCCCAAGCCCTCCAATGAGCGCCGGGAAGCGTTCTACGGGTACATGCTGGGCCGTCCGCACGAAGCCAACGCACTCCCGAAGATGGTGCTTCAGTTCGAACAGTTCAAGGCAGGAGAATCTACCGAAGTTCCGGACCTGCCTTTCACAATGCTTTCGGCGCTGCCGCTAAGCCGCAAGGACTGGACCGATATCGCGCGAAACGCCTCATGGCAGACCACGAGGATGAACCTGAATACGTTCACCCGCCATGGGGTGTTTGAAGACGCCGAAGTGGTTTCCCGGGTCCCTATCTGAGAAAGGATGTCAAAGCGCGCGCGGGTTATGCCGTCAGGCACGTTCAGCGATTGCTCGGTGACCGGATGCTCGTCGATGTCAATGAACAGATGGTCAAAGAGTTTCAGGATACGCGGCTCAAGGAGGGTGCGGCTCCGAAGACCATCAACGAGGAAGTGGGTTTTCTGCTGCGCGTCCTTGGAGACGTGTGCGATATCCTGCGCTTGCGGCTGCGCAAAAAGAAGCTCCTGAAGCTGAAGGTCAGGAACAATGTCGGGAAGGCGTACGACCCGGAAGAAAAGGCTCGCCTGATCGCGACGGCGAAAACGGCGCGGTCGCCGCATATGTATCCCGCTCTGATGCTGGCGCAAAACGCGGGGCTGCGCAGTGCGGAAATGAAGAATTTGACCTGGAGCCAGATCGATCTCGAGAAACGTTATCTGATCGTGGGGCGGAGCAAAACCGAAGCCGGTGAAGGCCGCACGATTCCCTTAAATTCGACTTTGCATCAGGCGCTCGTGGAGCATTCGGAGTGGTACGCGGAGCGATTCGGCGAGATCCGCCCGGAGTGGTACATCTTCCCATTCGGCAGTCCGCGACCGAAAGACCCAACCAGACCGGTGACCACGTTGAAGACCGCCTGGGGGAACCTGCGTATCAACGCTGAAGTCAGCGGGCGCTGGCACGATAACCGGCACACGAACCGGCACACGCTCATCACGGAGTTGTCCGAGAATGGCGCGGGGGATCAGACCATCATGGACATCGCCGGTCACGTGTCCAAGCAGATGCTGAAGCACTATAGCCATATCCGCATGGAAGCCAAACGGACGGCTCTCGAATCGATCCTGGAAAAGCCCACGGAAGCCGCGGCTGCGATCCAGAATGGCTCGCCAGTGCGCAGCCATGCTCAGCAGGTTGAAGGAGGGTCCCTACAATCGGGTCAAATTGGGGGTCGGAAGCGAGATCGAAAGGCCGGTAAGTTATTGAAAAGATTTGGCTCCTCAGGTAGGATTCGAACCTACAACCCTTCGGTTAACAGCCGAATGCTCTACCGTTGAGCTACTGAGGAGCAAGTGAACATCAAACCAGGCCGGCCGACCGCGCCAGCACTCGAAACCGATCCAGACCCTTTTGGCAGTCCTCGTCGATCTCAAACCGGATGCTCTTCGTTAAGTATCGCACGGCCGCATCGACACTTACACCATGCCCCCCGGCCTCGCGCCCGGCAATCTCCGCTATCCGCCCCTTCCCGAACAGCCACGAATCCCGCAACACCTGTTCCGCAAACGCCGAATCGAAGCCCGCTCGCGCCGCCCAAACCGCATAAACAAAAGGCAGCCCGGTCATCGCGGTCCACTCCGCGCCCAAATCGAATACCGCACATTCCATCGATGCAAGGTCCACCTGCAGCGCCGGATCGCCAATCACCAGGCACGCATCCGCCCGCTCCAACATCGCCTTCACATCCGGAGCCACCCCTGAAACCGCGACCGTAACCCCGAACTTTTCGCGCAGCCAGATCTGCGCCAGCACCACCGAAGTCCGCGAACTGGAATCTGCCGCCAGGGTCCGAATCTCCGCCGGTGGCGCCTTTGAAAACAAGAGAATGCTGGTAACCGGCCCGTTCGACGCAATCCCCTGCGCCGTAATCATCCGCAGCGGCTGCCGCTCCAGTTCAATAACCGGCACCAACCCGATATCCACTTCACCCGATTCCAGCAGCGCCGCACAGACCGATGGAATCTCAAACCGGACATCCAGCAGGTTCCGCTGCGGCCCTTCCTTAAGACCCCAGACCAGGGGGAGAGTGTTCAGATAGCTGACTGCGCAGATGCGGGGCTTCAACTTATAGTCTATGCGCTTGGCGAATACCCATGCTATCGTTCGAAAAGCATTCGACTTATGACATCCACCCGCCTTTCGTTCCTGGCTCTGGTTCTCGCGTCGGCTTCCGCGTTCGCCCAGGTCACCCTGAGTACCTCGCCGACGCGCGTAATCGGCCAGGACAACCTCACCATTTCGAGTTTCAACCCGAACCTTGTGGAGGGCCGGGAGTTCGATACCCCGCTGGGGATCGCGCTTGACACGTCCGCCAGCCCGCCGCATCTCTATGTGGCCGATACCGGCAACAACCGAATCCTGGGTTTCGCCAACGCCTCTTCCTTTTCGAATGGGCAAAAAGCGGACATCGTGATCGGGCAGCCGGATTTCGCCACCACATTCGCCTCGGGTCCCACGTCCGGTTCGAATGCGAGGCAGACCGGCATGACCGAGCCCGTCGGCCTCGCGGTGGATTCCAGCGGCAACCTATATGTCGCGGACGCCGGCAACAATCGAATTCTGCGCTTTCCCCAACCTTTCATCCAGACATCCATCCTGCCGAATATGGTAATCGGGCAAAAGGATTTCACAACTGCAACGCCCAACCTGAACGGCATCGGCGCGAATACGCTGGCGCTCAACCCGGGGTCAGGCGCGCTCACAGCCTATCTCGCGTTCGACTCATCAGGGAACCTGTGGGTGGCGGACGCCGGCAATAATCGCGTTCTGCGTTTCAATGCATCCGCCCTCAGTTCTGGCACAAGCAACCCCGCCGCCGACGTGGTCATCGGTCAGGCGAATTTCACCTCCAACACTGCGGCCGGGTACACGCTCCAGAGTCTCTCCGTGATCGACGAACCCACAGGTGTCGCCTTCGATTCAAACGGAAACCTATTTGTTTCCGAATCGTTGAGCAATCAGAATGGCCGTGTGTTGGTGTACCCGGCGCCCCAGTTCACCGCGGAACCGGCATCCCGCATCGTGGGCGCCCCCACCACTCCGCCCACCAGCTTGGTGAACAACCTGCAGATCGGGGCGGGTTCGGGCGCCATTGGGGTCGTGAACAATCAGCTCCTGGTTACCGATTCCGCCAATAATCGAATCCTGATTTATCCGCCCCTCGCCAATTGGGGTATGGATATGGATTCCCAGCCGGCTAGCGCCGCCATCGGTCAGGCCGACTTCACCAGCGGCGCTGCCAACGCCGGTCAACCCGATCCCTCCGCCACAAGCCTGCAGTCTCCCTCTGCATTGGCCTTTTCCGGAACCGAGCTTTTTATAGCGGATTCGAATAACCATCGCGTGATTGTGATGCCCCAGAGCGGCTCCACTTTCGCTGCCGCCACGCGCGTGCTGGGACAGGATGGTTTCAACTTCGGAACCGTGAACCTCATCGAAGGCCGCGAGTTCAATTTCACCAGTCTGTCAGGCGGCCTTGGGGATGCCGGCATCGTCATCGATAGCTCCAGCACTCCCGCGCATCTCTATGTCGCCGACCCTTACAATAACCGCATCCTCTGCTATAAGAATCTTTTTGCCGCGCAGGCCGGCACTACCGCGGACATGGTAATCGGTCAACCTGATTTCCAACACAGCGATATCAATTACCCCAGCAATGCAGCGTCATCGCCCAACCAGTCAGGTCTCAACAGCCCCACCGGGTTAGCGCTCGACGTCAACGGTAACCTTTATGTCGCCGACACCGGCAATTCCCGCGTGGTGCGTTTTCCTGCTCCCTTCGCCAACCCGCAAAATCTGCCGAATGCCGACCTTGTCATTGGTCAGCAAAGCTTTACGATAACCATCACCGACGCATCCGCAAGCACCATGTCCGCTCCCTACGGTCTGGCGTTCTTCGCCGACAACGGACTCCTGGTTTCAGATCGGGTTCACAACCGCGTGCTCTTCTTCACTGGCAGCGCCGCACAATTCAAATCCGGCATGGCCGCTACGCTCGCGTTTGGCCAACCCGACTTCACTACCACCACGGCCGGTAACACGGCCGGCCAGTTAAACGCGCCCCATCACATCTCCACCGACTCTTCCGGGCGCCTCTATGTGGCTGACACATTCAACGGACGCGTCAGTATCTTCGACGTCGTCACCAATGCGGTTCCCGGAGCGCAAGCCGCCATTGAGCTCTCCGGCCTGGCCTCGCCCCAAGGTGTGTTCGTCAACCAATCCACGGGAGACATCTGGGTAACCGGCACGCAGTCCGGAGCCATCTACCAATTCCCCACTTACGACAACTTGACGCTCGATAATCTCCAGCCCAACCTCTCGCTGCCGGAACAAGCGGCTCCCATCGCCATTACGTTGGATGCCAGCGGAGCGCTCTACGCGGCCGACAGCGCCAACCGCGTGGTTGTCTACTATCCCGGAGTCGCCGGGTTGAATGCGGCCAACTATCTGGGACCTTGCGTATCTCTGGCGACATGCAACATTCTGTCCTCGCGCCCCCTGGCGCCGGGGATGATCACCGCGCTTTTCTCGCTAAGTAACGGGACCAATCCATTCGCCTCCGGCACAACATCCTTTTCTACCTTGCCCGTGCCGGTCGTATTAGGGGATACCCAGGTAACTGTAAACGGAACGCCCGCGCCCCTGTTCTTCGTCAGCCCGAGCCAGATTAACTTCGTGATCCCCATTGAAGCGCCAACGTCGGGGAACGCGACGCTCAATGTAATCCGCGTTTCAACAGGTCAGATCCTGGGTAGCACGCTGGTCCCCATGGCCCCCGCCTCACCCGGTCTGTTTACGTTGAACGCTTCCGGCAGCGGACAAGTAGCCGCGGTCAACCAGGACGGAAGCATCAATGGACAGAGCCACCCCGCGCCGTGGAACTCCATCGTTTCTCTATACGGGACAGGTTCCGGACTCGTGCCCAATGAACCTGCCGATGGGGTCGCCCCTACTGGGGCTTTATCTACTCCTACCAGTCCTCAAGTTGTGATCGGTGATCAGTATGTGCCTGCCGGGAACGTGACTTACTCAGGGCTTGCCCCTGGGTTAGTCGGCGTCTGGCAACTGAATGTCCAAATCCCCAACACTGTGGTGCCCACTACCGCCGCCGTGCCGACACAGGTGTTTGTTCAATTTGAGAGCGTGTTCAGCGGCGGGCCGTTGTTTGGCCGCGCGGTTACGATGTGGGTGAGTTCGAATTAAGGTCGAAAGGCCGCTCACGCAAGCCGACCACCCATTTTGTTCGACGCCGTACTCTGGACATTTGTTTGCGGGAAACCCGGCGGGCGATTTGCAACGTCATATCGTCAATGCTCGATGGATTCATTGTTCTAGCCCTCACCGCTTCCAGTCTGATGCCGGGCCAACAACCCGCTTCCACCCCCGGCCAGACGACAGAACCGCCGGTTCCCGTCACTACCGACAGCGCCGATGCCGGGCCGTTTTCGGCGCAATGGAAGGGACTGACGGTAAAAGAAAAGTTGCACTATGATTGGCGGCATCTGTTCGATTTTGAGAATGTAGTGTTCGCCGGAATCGGCGCGGGTTTCGATCAGGCGCGGGACCGGCCGGGGCAGTGGGGAGAAGGCTGGGGTTCTTTCTTTGGGCGCTATGGGTCGCACCTCGGCCAGTACGCCGTGCAGCGCAGTATCATGTTTCCGGTGCAGGCCATCGACCACGAGGACACTCGGTATTTCCGGTCGACGCGGACCTCGGTCCAGGGGCGAGTTGGTGATGCATTTCTGCACACTATCTGGCGGCATAGCGATAGCGGCGGAATGATGCCCGCATATAGTGAATTCCTGGGAGACTACGGAGCCGCCGCCGTGTCACGCGTTTGGTGGCCGGATAAGTATCATACGGGGTCGGCCGTGTTTATTGCTGGGTCGGATACCATTCTTATTGACGCCGCGATTAATGTATTCCGGGAGTTCACGCCGGATATGAAGCGCTGGCTGCATAGGGAGCATTGAGAAAGGGGAGCATTGAGAAAGCGGCACTTCCGCGCTACCCAGGAAGGGGTATTTCTTGCCCAGCCCTTCGTAGTAGTGCAGAAACACTCCATCTGGTGACGCATCCCTTTTGATTTGGCGGGAAACTTCTACTAAGCACGTTACTAAGGAGAAGACTTTCATGCCCACCATCACGACCCGCGACGGAATAGAGATTTACTACAAGGACTGGGGTACAGGACAGCCCATTGTTTTCAGCCACGGTTGGCCGCTTAGCGCGGACGACTGGGATAACCAGATGTTGTTTTTCCTGCATCATGGCTATCGGGTGATCGCCCACGACCGCCGAGGGCACGGCCGCTCGACTCAAACCGCCGACGGGCACGACATGGATCATTACGCGGATGACCTGGCGGCTCTCACTGCGCATCTCGACCTGAAAAATGCGATCCATGTGGGCCATTCCACGGGTGGCGGCGAGGTAGTGCACTATCTGGCGCGGCACGGCGAAAGCCGCGTGAGTAAGGCTGCGCTCATCAGCGCGGTGCCCCCGCTGATGGTGAAGACAGCCGCCAATCCCCTTGGCCTCCCGAAGGAGGTCTTTGACGATCTGCAGGCCCAACTTGCCGCCAATCGTTCGATCTTCTATCGCGAACTGGCGGCGGGACCTTTCTATGGCTACAACCGGCCGGGGGCGAAAGCTTCAGAGGCGGTCATTGAAAACTGGTGGCGCCAGGGCATGATGGGCGGCGCCAAAGCGCATTACGACGGAATCGTGGCCTTCTCGCAAACGGATTTTACGGAGGATCTTAAAAAGATTAAGGTCCCGGTCTTAGTCATTCATAGCGAAGACGATCAGATCGTGCCCTATGTCGCCGCCGGTCCGCTGACCGCCAAACTGCTTAGGAACGGAACTTTTATCAGCTACAAGAGCTATCCGCACGGGATGCCCACGACGGAAGCGCCCACCATTAACGCCGACCTCCTGGCGTTCATCACTACCGCCGCGACGGCTGCCGCCTGAACAAGCTGGAGCCGGAGGAGAAGCAGCCATGAGGCGCATCAATATCGCGATAGGTGGATTCGTTGGAATATTTCTCCTTGTTCTGGTGGTGCTGGCTGCCACCCCGGTTAATGACAAGTACGCCCTGAAAGTGCCGAATGGCCTCGCGTTCTCAGAGTTCCGGGGATACGAGACCTGGCAAGTTGTCTCCATCAGCCAGGATGGAAACCTCGTCGCCGCAATCCTCGCGAATCCAGTGATGATCCAGGCCTACACGGCCGGGATTCCCGGTAATGGCAAACCTTTCCCCGATGGCGCCAAGATGGCGAAGATCCACTGGAACCCAAAGAAGATGGAGACGTTTCCCGCCGCGACGGTGCCAGGGACACAGCATGATGTCGACTTCATGGTGAAGGACAGCAAGAGATTCGCGGACAGCGGCGGGTGGGGATACGCCGTATTCGACTATGACACAGCATCCGACACGTTCACACCCGGCACCTTAGCCGGCAAGCCCCCGCAAGGTAACGATGCTAAATGCGGGTTCGCATGCCACACCAGCGTGAAGACAAGGGATTACGTCTTCACCGAGTACGCGCACAGGTGAAGCAGAACGATCTCTTACAGCGGGCCGGGGTTCGCGCCCCGGTCGGAACGCAACGCTCGATAATTCAACCCCGCAGTCGTGCCTCCCGTAACGTCGACCGTGACGCCCGTAATACTTTTCGCAAGATCCGATACGAGAAACACCGCGGTGTTCGCCACCTCCTCCATCAGCGGGAGCCTCTTCAACATCGTGTCATTTTCCATTCCACGCAGGATCACCTCCATTTCCTTTGGGCTCCGTTCGATGGCCTGCCTGAACACTTGCGAATCCGGGGAACCCCCGGAGCGTATGTTGACAACTCGCACCCCGTAGCTCCCCAGTTCCGCGGCAAGATTGCGGGAAAAGCTTTCGACCGCCGCGCATGCCGGGGCAAAGCCGGCTGTATATGGATAGCCTATGCCGCCCGGCGTTGCTGTCACCGACAAAATCACACCGGAACGCTGGTTGGCCATGATCTTCCCCGCGGCGGTGGCCGTCAGGAAATGACTTCGCATCGCAATGGAGACCGGGCGAACAAAATCTTCGACGCTTAACTGAACCAGCGGGATGTTCTGCACCACCTGAAAATCGATCGCGCAGTATGACAGGTCCAGCCTTCCTGCCTTGCGCACGATAGAGTCCACATGGGCGTTGACCTCGCCTTCATTCATGGCATCGACGACTGCGGCTTCCGCGCAGCCGCCGGAGGAAATGATCTCGTCGGCTACCGCTTGCACGGATGGAAGATGCCTTCCGGCCAGAAAGACTTTAGCCCCCCTTCGAGCGATTGCTTTCGCGATCGCACTCCCCAAAGAACCTCCTCCCCCATAGATGACGGCATTTTTGTTGTGCAACATTTCAGTTGGCATTTTACATTCACGAACGATTTGAACGATGACAGCGCAAAAAACGATTTGTTCACCTTTGTTTGCAACATCCCACCCCAAACCGAGCCGCTTACCTGCCTTACCCAAGACTAAACTCAAACTGGGATGCAAATGACGACTCAGACGCGCAATCAATCTGGCAACCCCCTAGATCGTCTTAGTCACCTTATTCAAGGTTCTGGGCTTATCTGGATCAATCCCCTTATGCCCCGCCAGCGCCGCCGCGAACAACTGCGCCGGCACAATATAGGGAATCGGCGTCAGGATCTCCGGCAGTTTCTCCGGCAGGCAAATCAACCGCGTCCCCATTTCGCAAGCCTCCGGATTCCGCCGGTCCGTGATGAAAATCATCTCCGCGTTGAGCGCCTTCAGCTTCAAACACATCTCCTTCATCCCCGGCCAGGTCACGCCTGCCGGAGCGAACAGGAATGCCGGAAACCCGTGCTCGATCATCGCAATCGGCCCGTGCTGGAAATCAGCCGACGAAAAACGCTCGGCAATCACGTAGCACGTCTCCATCATCTTCAGCGCGAATTCGAACGCATTGGCGTAGTTCAATCCGCGGGCCATCACCACCGCGTGGTCCATGAAGCGATACCGTTCGGACAGCGCGGCAATCTCGCCTTCCAGGCCAATCGCAAGTTGCACCGCATCGGCAATCCGCTCCAATTCCGAGACGCGTATCTTCGCGCCCAGCGCATACGCAATCAGATACATCATCATCAACTGGCCGGTATAGGTCTTGGTTGCCGCGACGCTCTTTTCTTTCCCGGCGCGCACCAGAAACACATGCTCCGCCAGCTTCGCCAGCGAACTGCGGGATTCGTTGGTCACCCCCACCGTGATCGCGTTCTGCTTCCGCGCCTGCTCCAGCACCAGATTCGTATCGGTAGATTCGCCAGACTGCGAGATCGCGATCACCATCGTTTCTCGCAAGTCCAGCCGCACTCCGTACAGCGTCGATACGGACGGCGCAGCCAGTGCCACCGGAATCCCGGTCGTGATTTCAATCAGGTAGCGGCCGAACTGTGCCGCATTGTCAGACGTCCCGCGCGCCACCAATACGATCAGTCGAGGCTTCCGCCGGCTCACCAGCGCCCGGAACTTCTCAATCCGCCGCATCTCCAGACGCAGCGTCGCTTCCAGCGTCTCCGGCTGCTGCCGGATCTCTTCCAACATTTTCGACATTCAGGATTTACGATACTTCATCCGTATCTGCCGAATTAGCGCAACACAAACTGATCGCTACCCTTGAAACAGCAGGGAATGTAACGTTTATTACATATCCACTGCACTTCGTTCGCATGAGCAAGATGATCCTTTTCCCTTTACCTACGAGGTGGAATGAACATTAGTGCTTTGGTCGCACTTACGGGCTATGTATACGCTACCGCGCATAGCCCAAACTTATCGGCGAATGTGGCGTACCGGTTGTCATGGGGTGATTTAGAAGGAGTGGAAGCCTCCCCGCGGCAGCAGTCCAATTCGGTACGCATCTTACAAGGTTCCGAACTCATTCTTGAGAAGTGCCTGGAAGGCGCCGGCGGTTGGCGGAAGGACCCGTTGATTTTCCGCCTCGCGCACCCCCACGCTGCATCCAGCATTAGCTGCCGCGAGATAGGCAGCCCCGGCATGCACGTCATCTTCTATCTCCAGCCGGATGGCTCGCGCCAAGCCTGGGCGCATTTTGACCTGTTCGGCGCCGGCAACCGCTTCGCGCATAGCGGAGAAGTGATTCAGAACGAGGTGACTTTGGGCAGCACCTCACAGGTGGAGGTTTACCGGGGGTTAGTCAAGCGGCATGAGGATACGGTCCCGAATATGCCTGCAAGCGATTATGATTACGCCCAACGCTTTCGTGAATTTGCGAAGGCCGTCTACGCTCCGTCCATCTTTCTCGATTCCATCGCCGACGCCAGTTCCGGACCAGAGCCATACAAGAGTCGCGTTGAAGGCGGGCTGGCTCGGAACGCGCTG